>JACLAA010007431.1_pt1 | contig 36953 bp, 24 predicted proteins | sample 8027891 | NCBI WGS metagenome assembly JACLAA01 (sample SAMN15724900, study PRJNA655200) | protist metagenome | isolation source: fluorescence activated cell sorting (FACS) single amplified genomes of... | place: Spain: Blaines Bay Microbial Observatory, Mediterranean Sea | collected 2016-01-19 | reverse complement strand
AGAATCTATCGTCGTGCGAGAGAGAGAGTTGGTTGGACGAAACATATTTCTGCTATCTAGTTGCTGAAACGAATAAACTCGAGTTGCTCAAGTGGGCGCGAGAGGAGAAACAGTGTAAGTGGGATTCAGCGACGATTATTGTGGCCGCATCTCAAGGTAATCTTGAAATGGTAAAGTATTGCGTTGCAAATGAGTGTCCTATCGATGAGTTGGCGTGTGCAAATGCTGCCACTTTCGGTCAACTCGAGGTACTCAAATACTTACACGAAGAAGCTAAAGCGCCTTGGGATTCTTGGACTGGCGCTTTGGCGGCGTCAAGTGGTCATCTTCATACACTCGAATATCTTGTTGAGCGCAAGTTTGATAAATATAACGAAGTTGCGTGTATTTGAGCGGCCGAGAGAGGCCACTCGGACTGTTTGAAGTACTTACACGAAACCGCCAAAGCGCCTTGGGACTCTCAGGCCGTCCGAGACGCGAACAGGAACGACCACCCCGAATGTTTACAATACCTCCTCGACAATACCTGTCCTCTCCCACCTGGTTGGCGATACGAGGATGGAACTTTACACACATCATAGTCATCATAGTCATCATCACACGTCCAAAAGCTTGTAATACTATACAATAATCGCATATACAAAAACTCGCGCACACTTTCCATTTAGGGGTTTCCCGACGCTTCGAGACAAAATTCGACCAAAAGACGAAAAAGAAAGCGCACGATACGAATACGAAGAAGAAGTTAAAGAAGAGGAAGAAAAAGAGGAGGAAAACAGACGACTTCTTCTCTCGTTTTCTTCTGTTTGCGATCACACCACGCGCTCGGTTCCTCCTCAAGAGGACTTTGACACAGCGCAAAGTTCTTTGAAGAAGATAACGACCTTTGGGGAAAGATTTGAGCACGGAAAGAAGAAGGAGTTTATACGCAGTTCACACACGCGAGGAGATAAAGGAGATTAGGAGGAGCATCATCATCATCGTCTCTCTGAAATCTCTGTTAATGGGTTTTCCATCATCTTTGCCTCGCCGTGCGCTTTTAGAGAGCGACACGACGTTCGCGGAGGCGTGCGACGCGTGGTGGGCGTCTCACCTTCAGGAGCAGCAGGAAGTGCAAGAGGAGGAAGAGGAAAAGATAAACCCCGACGAGGGCGAGGACGAGAACGGCGATAATACTAGCAACAGCAGCAACGCCGATGATGATGATGATGATGATTCTTCCGCTACCGCTTCCGGTTTCGTCGTCGAGTGGACGGATGACGAAACGACAGCCGAAGACGAAAGCGAAGGCGTCGTGAAGAGATATTGTCCGTGCGAACTAAACACGTGGCGAGGTTTTAGCGAAGATGGAACGAGAGAATGGGAGTGTGCGGTAGAGGATAGCGAGAAGACTTCGACGCCTTTTGAGACGTCGGTGATGTTAATCATAACTATGATTGTGTTGTGTTTCGCGTTGACGTTTCGTTTGTGGAAGAGAAAATGGCAAAGTAGGAGACGGGAAATAGAGGAACGCGAAGACTTGGAAGCGTCGGTGAGGTCAGAGAGTGAGATTAAGTTTAGGACGCAAGATGAGATGTACGAGCATTGGAAATCGTGCGTGCAACCGGACGGGACGAAAGTTATATGCGTGGAAATTGAGCCCCGGAGAAAGAAGAATTTCGACTACGGCGACTACGAAGACGATTTAGTGATACCGCTCGATGCAAACGGAAACGTCGTGGTTACGGTCGCTGATAGCAAAAATAGTAGCAGTGCATTTAGTGTGCTTCCGCCACCGGTACCTCCCGTCGTTCGCGCGAGACCGACTGTACTCCAACAACATCTGTCCGGCGTCGACGAAATAGGACAAGGAGAAGAGGAAGAAGTAGAAGGAGAAGTAGGAGAAGATAGAGAATTCGGTTACGATGTCGAAGAGGCAACACGTACCACTGCATTTCCCGAGTTACAAAACCACGGACCAGAACACACCGTTGGTCGGAGGAGAAGACGACGCAACTCTTCTGTAGAATTTGCAATCCCCGTGGTTTCTGATTTAGCGTACGAAGAAATCGAGCACGAAGAGTGGGCCGATGATACTCAAAACATAGAAGACGACAGTTTGTAAAATATTGTATGCATACATGCAGTTCACGCGTGACAATACGCGCGACGAGAGCTCTTTCAACAACGACGACAGAGAAGGATCCGCGTCTCCACGTCGGCCCAAAATTCTTTTTCAGCCTCTTTCGACCATTCGGCTTTTGTTTTCGAAGCTATGATTTCGAATCTGCTATCCTTTCGGTAGGCTACTTCTTCTAAAATGACATTCGGTTTGGATTCGCATTCTTCAAAGGACGGGATGACCCAGGTTTTGTCGGAGACGCGAACGACAGCTTTCGCGCGAACGAGGCGGAAAGCTTCATTCTGTTCGTCTTCGTTTTTCGTCTGAGGCGCGCACCGGCTTTGAAAAAACTCGAGCACTTTATCGCGACGAAAGATATCGTCTGGGTGGAACAAAAAACCTCGACTCGAGTAATCCTCGGTATCGTGCGTCGAGAGGTGCGGTTTCGCGCCGGGTTCAACCGGCGGCGTCAACGCGAGAAGTTGAAAAGGCCGCGAGATGCCTGTTCCTTCTTTTTCTAACGATGACGATTTTAACGACGAATTTTGCGAATCGTGCGACGACGTCGCTTCTCGATCAATCGCCACAAATGGCGAGGTCTCGGCGTTCTCGTCGAACAAATCCATCGCAAATTTAACCACGCGCTTCTCGGGATACAAACTCGCCGCCCACTCTCGAAACCTGCGTCTCGCAAAGCTTTCCGCTTCTTCTTCTTCTTCGTCTCCTCCTCTTCCTCCTTTTACTCCCGAGCACAAATCCAATTTCGATCCGACCAAAACTTCGCTCATTGACACTTGGTCCCGAAACATTTCGCTCTCTCGCACGCGTTTCGCTTCCTCCTCCTCCTCTTTTCCAACCGACAAAGAAGAACACCCGACCGCCCTCGCGTCGACGACGCACACCATCCCTCTCAAATCGACGTGTTCTTTCAAATGTTCATTCTTCGTAAACAAATCGTACAACCCGCTCGGGTGTGCCAACCCGCTCGGCTCTATCACTAATCTATCCGGTTTCACTTTTTCTAACACGTGTTTGATGGCGACGAGGAACGGCATCGACCCGCTCGCCGCGCAGCACACGCACCCGCCCGGGATTTCCTTCACGTAGATGCTGGAATCTTCATCATCATCTCCTCCTCCTTTCTTCGCCGCTGCTGCTTCTAAAACCGCGCCGTCGATGCCTAAACTCCCGAACTCGTTCACCAGTATCGCAGTCTTTTCTTTTTTACTTCTTTTTTCGTCCAAACCTTCGCTCTTTTTTCGACCGCTCTCGAACAACAACGCGTTTCGTATGAAGGTTGTTTTCCCGGCGTTGAGCATTCCGGTCACGACGGTCACTTTCGTTCTTCTTCTTCGTGCTTCCATTTCACCACGTGCGAGCGTATACACAGCGACGAAAGATGTGGTCGTCTTCGGTGCTCTACAGCGCCTCGTCGAAAGCAGTTGTTTCAGCGGGAAAGCTCCTATATGCTTGTTCCTCTTCCTCTTCCTTTCGCGCGTTTGATATAAAAGAAGTCATCTTTGTGGAGTTCTGCGTCATACGTTTCAAATTGTTCTTTACTCTTTATTACATCCTCTCTGTTCCTGTATTGTTGCGGGTTTAAACGCGCAAAACGAAGTCCAAAGAGCGCTCTGTGTACACGCGCGCTCTTTTTCTTCTCAACGAGGAGGGTATTTTACTCGACGCCTGAGAACAACAACAGTAACAACAACACCAACAGAGATGATGATGAGACGATGTTGCGGGGAGGAGATTCCTTTTGTGTAACATATCTGAGTTTACTAAGAATGGCAACATCGAGAAGACCACGCGAAGACAAAGGACGAGAAGAAGAGGACGACTTGTACTGGTGCTGAAGAAACGATGACGTCGTCCTCGCTTCTTCTGGTTCCACCGAAGCCACTTCCAGCGTCTCTGATGCAAAACGAAACGCTCTCGACTGGGTGTTCAAATCTCGACCAAATACTGAGAGGCGGCGTGAAGACGAAATCGATGACGGAGTTCGTCGGAGAGAACGGGAGCGGGAAATCGCAGTTGTGCTTGCAGCTGTTGCTAGAGACGGTGTCGGGTCGTCGTCGTTTTGGAGATGATGAGGATGATGATGATGATGACGATGGCGGTTTCAGCGCGGTGTACGTGACGACGGAAGGACAGTTCCCGGTGGAACGGTTGCGAGAGATATGGAGGGAGCGGCGTAAGATGCAGCGGAGAAGGCAGTGGGAGAAGGAGAAAAGGAACGTCAAGAATAACAACCCCGGTGTTCGGGAGGAGGAGGACGCGCAAAGGAGGAGAAGGAAAGAAGAAGAACGAGAAGACGAGGAAGACGAGAGGAGAGTGTTGGATTCAATTTACGTGTTCCAAGCGATGGGAAATGCGGAGAATTGTTGGGAGGTTTTGCGGTCCGTTTCTACAGTTTTATGTAGCACAGAGAGTCGCAGTAGTGGTGGTGATGGTAGTAATAGTAACAGGAGGAGCAAAAAGAAGAAGAGGAAGGAGAAGAATGGCGGTGAAGATGAAGAAGATGAAGAAGATGAAGAAGAAAGAGAGATTCGTCGGAAACCGGTTAAATTGATCGTCATTGACTCGCTCACCGCACCGTTTAGGGAGGATTTAGAGGAAGACGACAGAGGCAAAAGCGAAAAGCAGCGAAACGCGCAACGGGTAATTCTTCGAGCGCAGTTTTTATACAGGATTACGCACTTGTTGAAAGAGTTTGCGTGGAAACACGATTTGGCCGTCGTGGTGACCAATCACGTGGTGGATTCTTTCGACGACGACGACGATAACAGCATCGCTTTTAGAAACAATATCAACGTCGCGACGAAAAAGAAGGAAAGCACCGCGGACGCCTTGCGCGCTTCCAACGACGACGCGCGAAACGCGAACGATCACCGCGGCTTTCAATCCAAACACCAGGGAGAACGTACGCAAGGAGAAGAAAAAAATACCGAAGAAGAAGAAGACACCGATTGCTACGGCAAACGCGCCTTCCCAAAACGCTTCTTTACCTCCAACCGTTTCGTCAAGCCTGGTTTAGGCTTAGCCTGGGCAAACTGTCCAAACTCGAGCGTCTTTCTCACCCGCGACGACAACGGCACGGACGGAGGAGGAAACAGTTCTCTTCGTCTTCGCCGCCGCCGCCGAGCGGACGCGTTCCGCTCGCCCTTCGCCGAGGCGCGATCCTGCGCGTTTCGCATCGAAACGGAAGGCATTGTAAACGACCAAGACGACGACGAGTCAGGAGTTGTGATAGATAGATAGATAGATAGATAGAGAGAGAGAGAGATAGAGAGAGAGTCAGATGAACATTTTTTAGAGAGAGACAAGAAGCAAAATATCTTCAGAACTTACAAAAATATCTTTATCTGGTCCCGCATCAAAGAATCAAATGCAAACTCAATGCGTCCGATGTCTTCTCGCCGCATCGTCGTTGCCGTCGTCGCAGAGGGGCGGGTCTACTTTCCCCGTCGCCGCCGGCCGTCGTCGTCGTCGTTCTCTATATCTTCGTCGCGTCGCACCGGAAATGGAAAAAGTCGATAACGCTGATAATGACGATGTCAACAACAACAACGTATCATCGATTCAGTTGATCCGCACAATCAACAACGCTTCGAAACAGAATTCGGACGACGAAAGCAGTGAACAACTTGAAGATAAAATATTCGCGCTCATGGACGCGCTCGAGCGAGAGCAAGAAGATGTTGAGAAAGATTTGGGTTTAGTGAGTGGAAAATTTTCCTTGTTGTTCACGGGAGGCGCGACGGACGCGAGCGAGAAGGAACGGAAGCAGAAAGAAGGAAAGATTGGAAGTTTCGTGACGAAAGTGACCGGGTCGTCGTCGTCTGCGAGGAAAAAGAAGACGAAGTCCTCTTCTTCTTCTTCTTCTAATTCGAAAAACTTTCAAATCATCGACCTCGAGAACGAGCGCGTTGAAAACCGGGCAGATTTGCTCGTATTCAATCGCGTTCCGGTTTCGGTACGAATATTCGGAAGTTGCGTGAGAACTACGGGAGACGATGGTAGTAATAATAGCGCGAGCTCCTCGGCGGCGGCTTCTCTCGCTCCGTCGGCGACGCGTCCGAGATTCTCGGTCTGTTTCACGCACGCGAAGATTGAAGTCTTTGGCAAAGAAAGAGTTCGCGTTCCTCTGGAACGTTTCAACGCTCGCGGTTGGATTGACGTCACCTACGTGGACGATTTGATCAGACTCGGCGTCGGCGATAAAGGAAGTCGCTTCGTCACCGCTCGACTCAAAAAGAGCGAACAAAGAAACAACCCCGAGTAGAAGAGATGTACTTCTACTCCACGTTTTTACAAAGATGCGCGAAGCGGCAAAGCGCTCTCGCTCTCTCGCGCGAAAGAGAGAAAGTCGGAGGATCCCACGACGACGAATTCAGACCGAAACGCGGTGACAGACGATGATGCGCGCTTTTTGGTCGCTTTTGAATAGTAACAGCAGCGTGTATAATTAGATAGATGCCAGATGTAATTAGAGAAAATTAGAGCGTAGTTTAGAGCAATTTTTCGAGTCAAATATTCGCCACAAACGAACGCTTTTGAGATGATGATGGACGAGGATCGCGCAAAAGACGACGATTCAGAAGGAAACTTCGACGACGTGAACGAGGACAAAAACGACGGCGATCGATTCTTCTGCAAAAATCCAACCGAACGATGGGCGGACGTCGACCCGCTCTGCGCTCGAGCCGGCTCGGGAATCTTCACCGATGTTGATGACTTTGACGGAGAGGGAGATGGTTTTTCCCCGGACCCGTCGTTACTCTCCTTGGTCCGGGAGAACATAAAAGTCCTCGTCGTCGGCGCCGGAGGTTTGGGGTGCGAACTGCTGAAAGATTTAACCTTGTCCGGGTTTAAACACATCGACGTGATCGATATGGACACCATCGACGTGAGCAACTTAAATCGACAGTTTTTGTTCACCGAGGAGGACGTGGATGAGCCAAAGGCGACGAGAGCGGCGCGAGCGGTGAATCGGAGAGTACGAGGCGCGAAAGTTACGGGGCATTATAAAAGAATAGAAGATATGGAGGATAATTGGTACAGGCAGTTTCACGTGGTCGTGATGGGTTTAGATTCGATCGAAGCGAGGAGGTACATAAACAAAGTGTACTGCTCGTTTTTAGAGTTTGAGAGAGAGTCCGGCGAGGCGAGGGAAGGGACGTGGACGCCTTTGATTGATGGAGGGACGGAAGGGTTTAAAGGGCACGCGAGGGTGATCATTCCCGGGAAGACGCCGTGTTTTGAGTGCACGACTTGGTTGTTTCCTCCGCAGACGACGTTTCCTTTGTGTACTATTGCGGAGACGCCGAGGAGCGCGGCACACTGCATAGAACACGCGAAGATTGTGCAGTTTCCGGAGGAGTATACGGACGAAAAAGAAGGAGGAGTAAAAGGCGGCAGCGGAGGAGGAGTAACGTTCGATGGCGATAATCCAGATCACGTGACGTGGGTGTACAAGCGCGCGTTGAAACGCGCGGAATCGTTTGGGATTCCCGGCGTGACGTACAATCACACGTTGGGCGTGGTGAAAAATATCGTTCCCGCGATTCCGAGCACGAACGCCATCGTTTCCGCGTACTGCGCGTTCGAGGCGTTTAAAATCGCCACAGGGTGTTTGAAATCCATGGACAATTACGTCATGTACGCTGGATCGGACAAAGTGTACCAAAACTTGATGAAATTGTACAAAGACGAGGGATGTTCGCAGTGCGGACGAGGTTTGTTCGTGCAGCGCGTGTTTGATTTAGAAGAGGCAACTTTAGCGGACGTTTTGGACGCGGTTGAAAGCGAACACGAAAATACGTTCGGGAAAAGAGAGAAGGAAAAAGAGGAGGACAACGTGAAGAAGAAGGACAATAAAGAAGGAGATAAAAAAGAAAAAGACGACATGATGGACACCGCCAAAGGCATCACGGGCGTCTCTAGCGACGGCGCGACGGTTTGGATGGGCGGCGTTTTAGCGTCGCAATACGAAGAAAATCTCTCAAAACTTGCCTCGGACGTGTTTTCGGTGACGATTGTAGCCAACGACGACGAAGAGGAAAAGGACGACGACGAGAGTACTCGTAATAAGAAGACCGTCGTCGAGAAAACAATCCACGTCAACTCCGCAAAGTTACCCTCGCCTCTGCGCGTCGGTTTAGTTTTTGAGACGAAAAAGAAGAACGCGTCGTAAAACAAGCAAAGAGGGAAAGGAAAGTGAGAGAGAGAGAGAGAGGAGGTGAGGACAGATACAGCAACACAGAGAGAGAGACATCGCGTTTAACGCAACGCATATAAAATTGTACATCAGAGCAGTAATAGAGAAAAAATCCGCAGACCAAAAAAAAAAAACCAAAGCAGACGCAGCAAAGAAAAATTCGAAACGCGCTCTTTTATTTATTTATTACGATGAAGGTCCTCCGCGCAAACGCGACGAACATCAATAATCACGAAGCGGGGAAGAAAAAGCGCGTCCTCTCGCTCCTCCTCATCGAATAAGAGAGAGAGAGTCTAAATCGTCTCTCTCGTCTCTCTGAAAATGCGCAACTCTGGTGTGTCGTCGAGGGAAGAAAAAGAAGCGCGGGAGACGATTCTGCAAAACGCATCGCTGAAACCGCTGCGATATTATCACGCGGACGAAGAGAAAGCGAACACTACTACTACTAAAGAGAGTGGAAGTGGTTCTTTTTCCGACGACGACGAGAAAGAGAAGGGATTGGGGTTGTTACCGCCGATATCGCCTCGGGTGTACGTGGGCGCCAAAGATCTGCGATTTAAGGAGACGGATTGGCGGAGATTCGGGGCGTTGCACTTGTTGGCGTGCGCGTTGGCGACCATATGTACCTTGGGGGTGTACGGTATTCTGCAGCAACGAATAATGACCATGCCATACGGTGGCGACGACGCGAGCGAAGGAGGAGACATTTTTACGAGCTCCATCTTTTTGGTGTTTAGTAATCGAGCGTGTTCGCTCCTCCTCGGCTTGGTCGCGTTGGCGTATACGAAACCGGAGAGGGTGAGTTTGTTCAGTCGGGAGTGGTGGTGGCCGCACTCGAGTATGGAGAATTACATGTACGTGGCGAGTTCGAATTTAGTGAGCACTTTGTGTCAGTACGAGGTTCTTAAGTATTTGAGTTTTGCGCTTAGTACTTTGGCGAAAGCGGCGAAGATTTTACCGACCATGCTGTGGGGGTACATTTTACACGGGAAACGATTTCAGTCCAGCCAGTATTTGTCGGCGATTATTGTGACCACGGGTTGCTTTGTGTTTGTGTTTAATTCATCGGTTGTTACGCGTTCGTCTCAGTCGTCTTCCTCGACGGCATCGTCGTCATCGCAGTTGCTACCGCAAGCGTTCAAGGCGGTGTATGATGATAATTATGACTCGATAACCATCGGCGTGGGCATATTGCTCGTCTACCTCGCCGCGGACGGATTCACGAGCTCGTTTCAGCAAAGGCTGTTTCGAGTGCAGAAAACGTCCTTGTTCGATCAGATGTTTTGGATGTGCGTTTTTGGTACCATATTTAGCGGCGTTTGGTTGGTTTGTTCCGGGCAATTGATGTACAGCCTCACTTTTCTTCGCCGGCACCGAAAAATTTGCCAGGACATTGCGATTTTATCCTTATGTTCCGCGCTCTCCCAAATTGCAATCACGTACACCATTCGTGCTTTTGGTGCGGTGACGTTAGCATCTATAGTGACCGTTCGTCAAGTCGTCTCGATTGTGTTGAACTCGTTCGTGTATCACGAAAAGTTGGTGCCTTTACAATGGTTCGGCATGGGTTTGATCGTCCTTCCCGCCTTGTTCGGCGGCGATTGGTACAGGAAAGAGTTGGAGCGCGGCGATAGGTCGCACTCTACCTGGGATTTGAAGAAACTCTCCACGGATCCAGTCGCTTCAGAGAAGAAACCGGACGGAAGAGAGCACTTTTATCGCGTCCCGACTTTTCAAACTTTTTCTTTCGCCGCCAAAGGTGCTGCGCCCTCGACACGCGAGCGAGACGATGAAAATGGATGAAAACAAACGCAAACGAGTAGTTTTGTGCGCATAGAAAGAGCACCACGCATTTAGTAATACCAGCATAGATTTAGTTTTGTATAATGTAATATAATAATAATAGAGGTCGTTGTAGTTAGTGTTACCAGTAGATTTCGTTTTGTATGATGTACTCGTACTAATAATAGTACCAGTCACTCTGTTTAATTTAACAACCCGGGGGCCTTAAACGAGTATTATTACAGCACGCGACTCATCTCAGACTCCCAACAACAGTTCTGAATACAAAAATCATCAGAACCACTTCCCATGTCGCGCGACAACCTGATTTACCTGTCGTCTCCTTCTCCTCCTTATATATATAGTAGTACATTAATTAATTACCAGTTAAAAATATCTTCTCTATTTTTCCCTCACCGACCTCACTTATTTACCGTTATATTCCCTTTTATAGCATGTCTACGCTTTCGGAAAACACGCGCGATCGCGCGCGCGCGAACTACAAAACGACGAGAACACCGTCGCACCGTCTCCCTTTACTCTTTTTCGTTTCTTTCGTCTTCCTTTTCCAAGGAGTACGCGAAAGCGGAAAAGCAAGCGAAAGCGCTCGTGGAACGCGTTCAATCGTCGTTAAAAGAAGGAGGAGGAAAGGAGAAGATGACGACGATTTCTAAACAGCGCGAAACGAAAGCTGCGATCGCGACGCACTCGAACATGTGCGTCGCCAGACGGTACATTGATCTGTGCGAGGGAAAGACGAATGAAGGCGAGTGCAATGCAGAACCGGCGTGCCTGTGGGACGATACGCAAACGACGCCAAAGTGCACGAATCCGGTTGCTGAACCCACTGAGATGGGTATTGAGCTGGGTGCAACATTAATGATGCTCGTGCCCATGCTCACGTGCGGATTCGGTGGTCTGGAAGGCGAGGCGGCATGCACCCACCTGGCCGCCGACGGCTGGGGGTGCGTGTGGACCGCGGCGGACAGCTCGTGCACAGTTGATATGACGGAAAGCGCGCTGACAAACATGTTTGGCGATTCGTTCCTCGCAAAGCTCGTCGCGCAAAGGTCTCAATGCGGTGAAATTACGAGCGAAGTAGCATGTGTTGATGCCTGCGCTTGGGACGCGACGTTCAGCTCGTGCGACTCCCGAACGGATTTGAAGACTTCGTTGTACAGTTCGTATTGCGACACGGACACGAAAACGCAAGCTGATAATACCGACTATTGCGAAGTTCTTGGCGCGTAAAAAACGTGCTCGACGTTAACGAGCGATAGCACGTGTTCTGCGAACTCCGTGTATTTATACGACGGAACTTCTTGCTCGACGAGTATAGATATATTGTTTAAATCGTTGGCAGTCATGTTCGGCGGCAAACTCGTAACGCACGTCGACCTGATGACGTGCGCTAAAGCTACAAGCGAAACCAATTGTGCGGAGCTTTCGAACTGCGAAGTTTTATCCTTGAATGGTGAACCGACGTGCGTTCCAACCGACGCGGCGTACGACGCCGCGTTGCCTAACAACGCGTTTTTAGCCGACATGGAAAAAAATGAGTACACATGCGGCATGCACGACTCCTCCTCATCGTGCGCAACCGACAGCAAATGCGTGTGGAGCTGCGACGATTCCGATTGCAACGCGAATCCAAACAGCATCGAAGTGACGTGCGTAGGTGTCGCGAAACCGCACGCGATCTCTACGGGCTGCGGTAGCGGCGTCTCGCTCGACAGCGCCGCCGGCGCCCTTCTTCGCCGGGACGGTCTTCGCCTCGCCGCGACCACCGCGTTTGTTCTTCTTCCTCTTCTTCTTCTTCTTCCGTAAGAAAGAAAAAGAAAAGAGAGAGAGTGTGTGTACACGTGATGATGCGCTCCTCCCGGTTGTATTTTGTTGCCTTCTTCCGAACAACGGGGGCCAACATGTTTCTTCTTTAAAAGTTTTATTTATAATATAAGAATAAGTAAAAAAGGTCATGCATTTCCTAAAAAGTCAATTAATACGAGACGTGTCGTGTCGTAACAATTACTAGTAAGCCACACCGTCGTTTCGTTTTCCTCAAAAAGCATTCGTTTCCGTACTTTATTCGGTGACAATTTCGAACAATTTCGAAGCGTTGAAGACGCGTAGAAGACGCGAGTCAGATCAGTCAAGAAGTGAAAACTTGGCGGGAACACGCATGCACAGCGCGGACTACACACTTTACCTTCTCTCTCTCTCACACACTCTCTCGGTTTTAGTGGTAGTATTGTGAGTATTCTTATCATCGCATCGTCGAGCTCTTTTTGCCGCTTTCGGAGGATTCTGAGATGCTTTTCCTCCTCAAATGTATCAACGAAGAGTGCGGCAAAATCGCGCCGAGAGATGCCAGTTGGAGAAAATCAAAAGTCATCCTCAACGCGGACATTTGTAAGAAGTGCTTCGACGAAGAGGTGAGGGCGTTGAGACCCGACGACGATTCAGACGATTTAGACGAGGAGGAAGAAACGAAGGGCAATGAGAACAACAACAACAACAACAACAACAAAACGGATAAATCGGAGGCCGTGCACGACCTAAACAAAGAAAGAGCCAAAGCGAAAAGAGAAAAGCGAAAAGAAATAGCCAAATTAGGAATGAAATTGTGCGCCGCGTGCGCTTCGAAGGAAACCACCTCGGGGTGGTATCGCTCGCACGTCAAAAAAGGAGTGTATTTGTGCCATCGATGTTACTATCGCGAACGGACGATGTTGAGCATAAAAGTGTGCGTGGCGTGTTCCACCGATCGAACGAGCGGGAGTTGGTTGAAGAGTAAAACCGCCCAAGGCGGATATTTGTGCGTGAATTGTTATTACAAAGAGCTGGTGGCGTTGAGTGGGAAGCACTGCGGAACGTGCGAAAGTAAAACGACGAGCTCGATATGGTACAATGATAAAGAGCGCGCTGGAAAATACTTGTGCGCAAAGTGCTACGCGAGGCAGTGGAAGAAGATAAAGGAAAGGAGAAAAATAGAGGCGGAAGAAGCGAAGAAGATGCAACAACAAGAACAAGAGCAAGAACAACACGAACGCGAACACGAACACGAACGCGAACAACAACAACCGAGAAAAAAGAGAGTGAGAGAATGAGAACATAGACAAGACAAAGCTGATGACGACTGTCGTCAGACTTTACAAAATCAACTCATGTACGAAACAAACGACCACTGTACAAAACATCAACCAGAGAGTGTAACTTTTAGAATTGTATACATAATGACCATGATGACCATACTGGTATACATAATTGTACTACAAATACATAAAATGAACGTCTATCTTTGTTTTTAAGATTTCGTCGTGAACAGTTCTCCTTTCACCCCGTCTGGATTATACCGAACGCTTCCCTTCATGTGGCAACACCAGTAATCCGGTATCACGCTGCTTTCAGGTTTGGCAACCGATTCGATCGTCGTTCCGAGCATCGTATCAAAGTGCAAAAATTTCTTAGAGTTCGCCTCGCCTCCGAGCATTTGCTCCAAAGCCTCTAAATTCTCCGCTGGATTCTCCAACGAGACAACCGTATTTGCGTTTTGAATGGCTACGTTTTGACTCGGGTCGCACGCTTCTACTTTACCATCGTTGCCGCTGTCGTACGCGTCGTGATGTTCGAAGCACCTCCGTAAGGAGATTTTTGTTTTGTCGTCCGCGTTGTGTCGCGTTGTTGGTATGATTTCCATAGGAATCGTTCGCGATTTCTTGAACGCCTCGTTCGTTCTTTTCCCATTTACGACGACTCGAGCAGAAGAATCCGGCGACACGGCACCTTTCGGCATTTGCGGGTGCGCCAAAAAAGAACGTTCCCGAAATTTACCTTTATTTCGCCACTGCTCGACGTTGATGACGTGATCTTGCGGACAAATAAACGGAAGCTGTAAATGCGAACCGGGGAATCGACCGTAGTGCGGGAACCACACTCGATCGATGCCGCAAAGGATCGGCGGTATGATCAAAATGCGATGGAGATGTTTTGCGATCGCAAGCGCTTCATTAACTTGTGCCAGCTGAAAATTCACCAAACGTTCATTTTCCGTGAGCACTTTCTCTTCTTTCGTTGGAATGCTCGGAAACGTGCTATCTCTCTCAGGCCAGCCGCGCTCGACGAATATATCGAATCCTCCGCGAACGGTTTCCTTGTCGTCGTCGATGTCGTCATTTCTACCTTCACTACTAGCCTCGAAACTATCACTACTACTATTATTGTTACCCCCGCTCTCGGTACTACTACGAAAGAAATCTCTCTCTACTCTCGGCGTAAAACTCATAAACTTCCCTCCAAAGTATTCCTCCTCCTCTCCCATCCAAGCGTTTGCCTCTCGCATTCGATTTCTCTTCCCCGGCGTCCCGCCGTATTGGAAGGTCGCGTGTACAGCGTACGCGTTCTTCCTTTCTCGCTCGTGTAACCTCTGCACGTAATACGTGTGTCCGTTCGCAAATAAACTTACCGGCAGCGCCCCCATCTTCACTCGCATCTTCTTGTTCTCGTCCCCGTACGCTTCTTGCACTCCACTCCCGTCCACTTGCGTCTGACACCCTCCATTCAAACTCTTCAAATCGTTAAACGCGCTTTGGTCCCACAGATTATCGTCCTTTTCGATCCTATCCACCCACTCTGTCGTTAACTCCTGATTCCCGCGACTCGCTAAAAACCACATGATCCCAATATTACTCGCCGCGTGGCAAATGTGAAACTCCAACCCTTCTCCATCTACCATAAACTTCTTCTGTTTCAAACTTTCAATCATCGTCTCCGACCTCAACTGATCCGAAGACACTAAAACATCCGCCACTGGGTACCGCTTAAAAAACGGCAACGGATTCCTCAACCACACCACGTCGATATCTGAAACCAAAACGTTCACCCCGCTCCTGGTAAAATCTCTAATCAATCGAATCTTATCTCGTCCCATCTGGTGGAAATTCTTCGTCCCCCACCCAAAATCGTTCTTCACCGCTTCCTTCGAGATCCCTTGCGATCCCATCAACCACGTGTGCACGCCACCGCTAAACTCTTCCTTCAAACTTTCGTACATCTTTTCATCCATCGCGCCTACGATAAAGTTACTCAAACCCAACCGATTTTGCACGTGGTTGATCCAGTTCCTCGCGAAATCCAAGTAGTGATGGTTCGCCCACGTGACGATGATTGTGTTATCCTTCGCGATTTTCTGTATGTGTTCGATGGTCAACCCAGTAGACAGTTTCGTTTGCGCCACCGGTTTGGTTTCGCCCGAATGCGAGAATCCGAGGTGGACGTCTTTCAGTGACCTTCGAGACAAAGACGACGACGACGAGGTCTTACTATCGTCTTCTTCGAAACCAACTCTTCTCATCGCCTCCCCCGATGGTGATGATGATGTCGCCGACGTAATCTTCATCATCAAAATCACCAACAAAAGTACCAACGCCTTCGTTCCGATCATCCTCCTCATCGACTTAAACAGAAAAGAAGAGGAACACGACGATGCCGATTTTGACGATTTTGATGAGAACAACGTGGCGACGATCGTCGTCGTCATCGAAAGAGGGAGGAGGAGAAGTTAAAGAAGAAGAAAAAGAAGCCGCACAACACCTCCTTCTTCGTAGCCTTTGTTATGAAGAATTCCAATTGCTCAAAATGGCGCCACTTTTTACCTCACGATGATGACGATTCAAACGACGACGACGATGAGGCTGAAAAACACAAAAACTATCATCAACAGTAGCTACGGTAAAAGTATTATTCGTAGCATGGCTTTTGCGGCGAAAGGAGGAGCATCTCGCAGCATTACGAACAGTTTCACATCATCGAAAAGAAGCACCAATTTCGTTCGTTTGGCGGCGACGAACAACAACAATCGCTTTGCGATGATGACGATGATGTCGTCGTCGTCGAGAGGACAGAAGACCACCACCGCCGCGGTCGGGAAAGGTATGCCAGTTCCGGTTCCAGACAACGAAGAATTGCCGTTTAGTAGGAGTGCACACCACCCGTGGGGGGAGAACGACGAGAGATTCCTCGGGAACGACGAGAACAAGAGAGGAGGAGGATTCAACGCGAAATCCGTTCGACTGGTGCAGTGGTACCCGGGACACATCGCTCGAGCGGAACGGTTACTCCGAGATCAGTTGAAAAACGTAGACTGCGTGGTGGAAGTTCGGGATTTGAGGATACCGTTGGCGACGAGCCACCCGGACGTGGCCGCTTGGGTCGGGAGCAGCCGGGATAACAGTAATAACAACGCTAATGACTCTTCTTCTGGTAAACTTCACATAACCGTTTTGAATCGGTCGGATATGGTGGACGAGCAAGAAAGAGCGAAGTGGGTTTCCTATTTTAAACACAAAATGAAAGAGAGACACGTGATTGTGACCGATGCGAAATCTGGTCGCGGCGTCGAGCAGGTGAAGAAAATCGCGCTCAGCGTAGCGAAGGAGGTGAACGAAAAGCGGATTCAGAAAGGTTTATTGGCGAGACCGGTGAGAACTGCGGTGGTTGGGTACCCAAACGTAGGGAAATCGGCGTTGATTAATCGATTGGTTGGGAAGAAAGCGTGCGCATCCGCGCCGCGACCGGGGGTGACCAGAGATTTGAGATGGGTGCGAGTGAGCGAGGAGATTGACTTGTTGGATTCTCCCGGAGTATTACCGCCGAGAATGAGTGATCAAGACGCCGCGAATCGATTGGCGATGGCAAACGACATCGGCGAGGCGTCGTACAAAGCGAGCGAGGTCGCCGCGAGGTTGTTTGAGGAGATGAAAATGTTGCCGAGTTGGAGGAGAGAGAAAGGGAACATCGGAAACGTTCTCATGAAGAGGTACAAGATGTCCGCGAAAGAGGTGGAGGAGATGAACGGGGACATGTTCATCGAGAAGATTGCCCTGAGCACTTGCGGTGGGGATTTCGAGAGAGCTGGCGCGAAGGTTTTGAACGATTTTAGGAGTGGGTTTTTAGGAAAGTTTTGTTTAGAAGTGACGCCGGCGCGGTAAAAGATGCGCGTGACGTACGCGTACTTTCGCTGGGCCAAAGCTCATGTACTACTACTACTGCTGCTACTACTACTGCTACTACTACTACTACTACTACTACTACTACTACTACTACTCCTTTGCCTTTCTCTTCTTTCGTCGTCGTCGTTGTGTTTCTGTTTCTGTCGCTCATGCTCTTATCTGTTATTTCCAGTTGGCGTCCGACGTGAGTTCCCCGCGCCAAACGGATTATCGTCTTTCCAATCATCCCAACGTCTCTTTTCGTACAACTTTTCATCGCTCAACTCGTCCTCCGTCTTGGCGCTTTCCAACACCGACTTGCGCTTCTCCCTTTCCTTACTCAGTGCCGTGCGCTCCATTAATTCTCTCAGCTCGATTTCTCCGGCTTCTTCGATAGACATTGTGGGTAAAATGTGCGAAGGCCGAAACAAAGCGCTTCTCGCGTCTCGAACGACGCTTTCCTTGCGATTCGCGAATAAGGAAGACGGGAGCGACGGCATCGCAACCGTCGGCGCAGACGTACCAGCCGGCGGCGCGCTTCGGTTCATAATTCCATTTCGACCGTTTGTGCCGTTGTTGTTCTTGTTGCTCTCCAGAGACGCGATGGCTTTTAAAAGCTCCCCTGGAATTCTCGAGGACGAACTCTCCTCCTCCCCTCCTCTTTGCTGCTTCTTCTCCCCTCCTTGTACGATTCTCCTCACCTCGTCTTCGCTCACGCCGGTCAAAAGTGCCACCTCCTCTTTGCACCCCTCTATCATTTCAATCGAATCCAACACGGCTTTTTCAATCATCGCAAACCAATACTCTCGAACCTTCTCCTCGTCAGCTTCCTCTTCCCCTTCTTCCTCTTCCTCCTCTTCCGCAGTCCTCGATTTCACCCGAGCGCTTCCGTCTACTACTCCGCTCTTCTCCATCTCCTCCAACTTCCTCCTCAACTCGCTTTGCTTTTTAAACCGTTTCACTTTCATCGTTCTCTTCGCTTCCGGAGTCATCATAGCCTCTCGAGTAGTACCACCATCATCATCATCATCATCATCTTCTTCATCTTCTTCTATCAAACCCGCCGCCGCTCTCGCGTCCTTCTCAAACCCGCGCGGGAGAAACCGCGCCGCCGACGCAAACCTCAAGAACCGCTCCAAACACTCCTTCCCTCGTAACACGTGCTCCACGCGCAGTTCTCGGTTCATTACCATCGTCGTCTTCTTTTCCTCCCCTTCTGCTTCGCCGGCGATGAGAGGCACAAACTCCGTCCGCATCGACTGCCAACACATCCCCTGAAAATACAAGCACAACGCGTATTTCAAATCGTTCGTGGAGACGTTCTCTCCTCCTCTTCTGTTGTCACCGCCAAAGTTTTCTTCGTTCTCACCACCGTTGTTGGCATCATCATCAAAACACCCGGCCGAATCGCATCTCCGGAAAACTTCCGCGAACATCTCGATCGCTTCTCGCAAAAAAAAAGAACCGTCATTATCACCACCACCATTAATACCACTCGACGTCCTCGTCGTCATCTTCTCCCGGGCGAGCGCGAACAATTCCTTGGTCGATTTCGTTTCCATTTCATCAGAAGAAGTAATCCTCGTCATCTCTCTCTCTCTGTTTAATGTTTGTTTCTTTGTTCGCAGGTAGACCAGAGCCTCCTCCGTGAGAGAGAGCTTACGCTTTGTCCTCGTCGCAAACGATATATGCTCTTCTATATCAGAGAGAGACGATGATGATGATGAGATGATGAGAGAGAGAGAGTACTAAGAGAGTAAAAAGAAAAATGTCGTTTTCCCTTCGTTTTGTTGATGTACTCGTAACTGCTTTATTTGGTCTCGTCTCATGGACTAAAAATGGACCAAAATGGACCCAAAATGGACCAAAAATGGTCTGTGATGGACCAAAAATGATGATGACGACAGAGAGGAGGTGAGAGCTTTCGTTGGATAATTTTACCCACAAAACAAACAACTTTGCGCGCTTTTGGTACACACACACACAGACAATGCCGATCGTGGCCGCGCGCAAAAACCTGGACGACTCTCGAACGTGCCCGATATGCCGAGAGATTTACAAAGCGCCGTTTAACGCCACGTGCGGGCACACGTTTTGCCACGACTGCGTGGTGGAACACTGCGGGAAATTTTGGGAGCTTCATCATCATCATCATCATCGTCATCAACAACAACAACATCAAACGGTTGGTACTAATGTTGTTGGACCCGCCGTTGGAGAGAAGAAGAAGAAGAAGACGACGACGACGACTCAGACGAACGAGGAGGGAAAAGAGGAAAAGGAGGAAGACGAAGTAGAAAAAAATGGGACAAAAACGACGACGATGATTCAGACGACGAAAGATTTTGGGAAACTGGTGGACTTTTCCAACCCAGCGCCGTGTCCGATTTGCAACGCGTCGATTACTTCGTTAACGCCGAACGTGGCGCTGACGAAAGTTGTCGACGCGTTGGCACGGGTGGACGCGATGACGATGCAAATCACGGAGGAACACTCGCCGATGGAACCGCAGCATTCGAAAATTGCGCGAGCGGAGAAAGTCGTCTCCGCGTTGCAGCACATGGACGAAGAACAGTTGGCGCCGATCGTGAAAGCGCTGGTGGAGAAGCACGCGAGAGCTGTCGCCGAAGGCGAGGAGAAGAGGTTAGAGATTTTGAGGGATTTCTTCGACGAGGCGACGAGGAGAAAGAGGATGAAGATGGCGGAAGGGGAGATGGAGATGAAGTTTTTACGCACGGACATAGAGAGGGTGGAGAAGTTGTTGAGAGAAGAGTTGAAGGTGTTAAAGAGGAGCTACACGGAGGCGGAAGGGAGAACAGGAGGAGAAGAAGAAGAAGAAGAAGAAGAAGAAGACGGTGAAGACGTGGCGGATATGCTTCGATTTGTACCGCAACTGCCCGGGTACGAGGGAGATGCGTGCGATGAGGATGAAGAGTTCGAAAGGAAATATCACGCTGGATTAAGTTCGCTGTATACCAAAGGTATCAAAGAAATTGATGGCGTAAACAGTAGCATGAGAGGAAGAGAGGAAGACGACGACAACGACGACGACGAAGAAGAAGATGGCGTTGGAAATCACCGCATCGAACCGGCGAGTATCGACGAGAAAATGAACGAAGAACGGTTAGAAGATTTCGCGCAAGCGCTGACGGACGCGAAACAAAAGTATGGACGCGTGCGCATCGTCGCAGAAATAGTCAAACCGTCCTTATCAATGTCGTCCTTGTCGTTTAACAACAATTCTTTGATGACCCAGTTTGGAGCGGTGATGAACAACAACAGTAATAACAATAACAACAACATCGTCAACATCATCAACAATAACAACAACAACAACACTATCGACACCAATAACAACAACAACATCAACAACGAAAATATCAACAATATCGATATCATCAACACTTCACCAATTCCACCGGTAAACGATATCGTCTCTTCCATTGACGTCTCCATGGACCGAACTATGTTTGCCACCGCGGGCGTTTCTAAACGCATTGAGTTTTATACCTTCACCGATATATGCGACCGAACGGCGGCGAATCAAAACGAAGAACGTCCGCGGATTACGAGGGCGCAAATCAAAGTTAAATCGAAAATATCGTGCTTGTCTTTCTCTAGGAAACACGTTTCGCACATCGCCGCGTCGGATTACGAAGGTGTGGTGACCATTTGGGACGCGGAAACCTCTCAAAGTATTTTAAAATTTGAAGAGCACGACAAGAGATGTTGGACGGTTGAGTATTGCAGATGTGTAGATAACATGCACTTAATCGCCTCTGGAAGCGACGACGGCGCGGTGAAGATATGGAGTGAAAGTGGTATAAGTATGGGAGGCGGAAATAGAAGCGTCATGGAAATGCAGATGCGTGCAAACGTGTGTTGCATCGCGTGGTCGCCGACGACTGCACACGATATCGCCATCGGCTGTGCCGATCATAAAGTACGCGTGTACGATTTACGACGTCCGCACGAGCCGTTATATACGCTCAGCTCGCATAAAAAAGCGGTTTCCTACGTGAAATATATCAGCAGTGGCGAGTTGTGTTCGGCGTCGACGGATTCTAGCGTGTGCATATGGGACGTGAAGAAAACACACGATCACAACGCGACTTTTGATCCTTACAACATCTATCATAACCAACAACAATTCCAAGGTGATGATAATAGCGTTCCTCTTCCCAAAATGGAAACCAACAACGGCGCGGATGGAGAATCCGATCTCGTCAGCAGCACTCGGCTGATTCGCACCTTGACCGGTCACGTAAACAGGAAGAACTTTGTTGGATTGGCGGCGTCGTCCGACGGAAAATCCGTCGCTTGCGGCTCAGAGACGAACGAGTTATTCGTGTACAACAAGAACTTCTCCGCGCCTGTAGCCACGGTATCGTTCGATACTCCAGGGAATATGAAAAGTTCCTCGAGAGCTCACAACTCTGTGAACCACTTCGTGAGCGCAGTTTGTTGGTCGGACGAGTCCACGCTCATTTCCGCAAACAGTAAAGGACGAATAAAAATCGTATCGCTTGGGGCGTGAGTCAAGGAACACTTTAGAGTAATAAAATTCATCAGAATGTAATAATAATAATGTAAAAGAAATACATGGCGTAGATATGAAGTGTTTATATATTCGCAAATTCTATCTTAGTCACGCGACAAATCTAGCTTCTTACCACGGAATCGGCTTGAACTCCTCTTCCGAACCATCGGTTAACTGCTTTTGCGCGATCAACCACACCGGCGCGCACGACAAAAACGCGATGAACGCAACAGTCTCACCACCAACGGCGGACGTGTAGATGTTCACGGCCGTCGGGTCCGCCAAGTGCGCCTTGAAACCTTCGATCGGTCCCATACCAGTCACCGCCCACTGCGAAACCATGCCCAAAAACGCAACCATCGCCAAGCGGCCGTTCTTGACCTCCTTCACTCTCGCCGCCGGAGAGTCCATTCCCGCCGGGTCAAACGGAAAGTTCGCCCCCAATCCACTCTCGCCAGTCTTCATGAAACCGCGAATTCTCAACGCTTCCAAAATGCCCATAACGATAACTTGCGTGATGACCAACGTCTTAAAGTCAATGTCGTAATCCGCCGCGCCCGCTTCCCAAAATTTCGGCAAGCTCGGGTTCGAATCCGTCGCCAAGACGCCGATAGTCGCGTACATCGCCCATCGGCCGTTCATCAATTCCGCTTCTTGCAAGTACGGCAAAGACTCTTTGTTCGCACCCAATCTTAACGGGTCGAAGCCGTAGTCACCCGCCATGGAGCCGTCCAAGTAATCCGGCGCCGTCGCCCCCGGGTACCACATTTCTCTCTCCGCTTTGACGATAACCGACGCGGATCGAGTTTTGTTGACGGATCTGGAGGAGGAGACTTTTTGCGCGAACTGTGTTTGGTGTGCGCATAAGAAAAAAAGAGTGGAAGGAGATATCGTCAGTAAGTAGTCGAAACAACAAAAGTGACGCATGATGGAACAAAGCGCTCGACGAGAGATCGATGTACCGGCCATCAAGCGCGTTGAAAGGACACACAAATTTCGAACCACCAAATTCCCGGACATCGGCCCCTCTCACACACCGCGAAAAGCGTATCTTTCTCGGGCAAATATTTTAATCAGAAAAAAAAAGATTTACGCGCAACAGAGAGAGAAGACGACGACGACTACAACGATGCGAATTAGAAAATCAAAAACAAAGGAAAGAATCGCGCGATACAATATAAACGTACCGCGCGAGTCGCAACAGTCGATGATAAGGCAAACATATTTTTATTTTAAAACAAAGTACAACCGTTCGATGATGATGTGTGCGAGAATGGCGAAAGAAACACTCACACAGGCGCTTTTCCTTTACCAAAAATCAAAAACCCTAAATTATAATAACGGTTCGAGAGCACATTCCGACGAGAAAGGAGAGAAAAAAGACGCCAAAAATGGCGTCGAGAGGAGGAAAAGAAGAGGAAAAAGCGCGAAGAAGAAGAAGTAAAAGAAGAAAACAGAGAGTGTGCTCGTTCTTTCCTCTCTCTTCTCTCTTTTTCTTTCTCTTCTTTTTCTTCCTCCCGGTTTTAGTGGTGGTGGTTGTTTTCGCGCGAGACATTAGCGGAGACGATGATGGGAAACACACACCCAACATCATCGTCGGGGGAGGAGTCTTCGTAAAGGCGACGACGACGACGACGACGAGAAGGATGCTCCAACAACAACAACAAAAAGAAGAAGAAGAAGATCGAGGAGGCACGTTTGACCTTCTCGCGGGGAAGGCGAGCGGAGATGGAGATGCGGAAAATCGACACGACCGAATGAGGAGAGAAAGAAGAGAGAGAGCGGTGCGACGGGACGAAGGAAACCGTCTGGAAACAACAACGGCGGAGCGCCCCCGCGGCGGCGACGAAGAGGGAAAAAAAGGAGATGGCATCTACGGATCCGTACGTCATCGTCGTCGTCATCAAGAGCAATTGCTTCGTTATCGAGGAATGGAAAAAGGGAAGGAGAGGAGGCACGTCGTTCGCCGCGAGAGGAGCGCTGCGGCTGCTCCGTCTTCGTTTCCTCCTCCTCCTCCTCCTCCTTCTCCTTCTCCTTCTCCTTCTCCTCCTCTTCCTTCTCCTCCTCCTCGAGAGATGAAAGAAGAAGTAGCAGTAGTAAAAGAATATCCAGTGCTCAACCCGGACAACGATCGGTGCGTGCACGGATACCCGTCTTCCAAGGACGGGCACGAGTGCATCTGCAACACGGATTGGACCGGAGCGAAGTGCGATGAAAACCCGGCGCCGTCGTGCGACCGGTTTACGTTTGGTTCGTGCGGCGATGTGTTAACTAGACAAATAACCGTGCGACCGAGATCAGCGCCGGGGATTAAAGAATTTCCTTCGTGTAAATGTGTGGATGAGTGCATCGAGTATACGCTAAAAGCGTTTGGGAAGGAGACGTACGAGGTGATGACGCGAGAGGGAGGTGGGGGGAAGCGACCGTTTCAAATGAATTTGCGAACGGAACATTTTTGTAAAGTAGGAGACGTAGACGATGGAAATATCGATAGCGATAGTAGTATTAGCAGTATCGGTTTGCTTCATAAACAACCCCAGGATGAGGAGTACAGGAGATCGTACATCTTTGAATATGACAAACCAACAAGACAGGCGTTGCGTGAAAAATCCGGCAACGTAAACGCGGATAGGAACGTTGATAAAGTCGTGTTCGACCGACTGCGCTCAAAAATAATCACCATAGAGGACCACGGTAACCAATTCGCGAACTCGCACGTGCAAAATGAAGGAATATGTTCACCGTTATGCGAAAAGAACGGAAAGTGCGAATGGTTTGAATGCGCTTGTAATAAAGGAAGATTTGGATACGAGTGCGCATTGTCGGAAGAGGAGATACTTCAGACGAAGAAAAACAGCGAAGAACGGTACGCGAAGAACGAATTATCGCTCGCCGCGGCAGATTTGCCCGGGGGTATTAAACGGTTCTATCGAGGCTACAAGTATAAAAATAACGGAAGTTACCGAGGAGTGCACTATTTCTTTGAGACCATGATCGCGGATGCGGGCGTCGTTGACCCGAACGGCGCGGAATCTTTGCGAAGCACGATGGTCATCCCGTTTTTCCCGGGAGATTTAGTCGGAAACATTGGATCATTTACGACTGTGATGGAACGAGTCATTGAGTACGTTGATAAAAAGTATTCACTAAAAGAAGCAGTGCATCCAACCGTGTGGATTAACGCTATGGATAGATCCTTGTGTACATTGCAAACAGACGTGCATTCGGAACTTCCTCCGGGAGCAATTGTCGTTTCGCAGTATGGCATGTGGCGAACGAAAGAGGGAAATCATGAGTGTTTCTATCCCAATCGAGATATTGTCATTCCATCGTCTCTATCCGCGTCGCCTGGATACGGCGGGGACAAAGACCCAAAGCACACGAGGTTCGACCCGAATACGAAAGATGGTATGCTGTTATTCTTTCGCGGAAGGGCAAAAAATTTCAAGCAGTGTACAGGAGAGAATATCTTTACGAACGTCAAGGAGTGCATGTACTTGTACTCGCAAGATATTCGGACGTTCATGTTGGATTGGTATAAAAATGAGCCGAGATTTTTCTTGAACAAAAACGTGATGTCGCCTGAATTTAGCAAGTATGGAGGCGTCGGCGAATTAGCACGCAGCGAAAATATTCGCCTGCGTTCGTACTTTTGCCTCGCCGCGGGCGGAAACGGATGGGATCAACGATTTTTCGATGCCATTCACAGAGGGTGTGTTCCGCTCATGACGCAATTGAACACTTCGCACCCGTATGATTTCCTCCTAGATTACGACACGTTCACCGTATTTATTCCAAACGGGAGTCAAGATCTCAAACGTGTTCCTAAAATTTTAGACAAGACGGTGCAAAGCGGGACGCATTCGAATATGGTGAAGAACTTGCGCGTCGTCCACGAAGCATTCGCATGGAGCGGTGGTAACTCTCGAGATACACTACCGGAGAAGGACACTTTTCTAGTGCACAATGGGGCGTATCATCACGCAGTGTGGGCGATTGCGCATCGATCGGGGAAGGAAATACCATCGAGCTCAGCGGTGCAGTTATGCAGGCTGTACTTTCATAATCCGTATCACGCGAATGCGCACGACATTTTGTACGCAGATGTGAGAGAGAAATTGAAACAGAGATGTTTTAGCGACGAGATTTTGTCGAAATCAAAATCGACGACGTGAAAAAACATCCCGGTCGATCGGTCTCGTTTTATAATATGGATGATGGTGATGATGGTGATATTTCTACAAAACAATTCGTGATTTTTATATTAAAATATACCGTTTTAGAACCTTTTAGTACTTTTCCATCTCTAAAGTTCATCAATATGGTCGGGCGCGGTGCATTGGCGCGTCTCGAGAGTCGTCTCGTCTTCTCCCGCCACCGCCTCTGTTTTGATAGTGATCGTCGTAATCGCGAGGACCTCGATCGCGTCCTCTTCTTCCTCCTCCACCTCCTCGACCACGATCGCCTCTATCCAATCGATCGGTAACGGATTGTCTCCCCCAACCGGCGTTTGGTGCCGGCATATTGCCTTGACCCATAACGTACGCGGTTTGTCCGTTCGGTAAATATACCGGGGTCATCGAATTCCCGCCGCCAAACTGTCGAGGCGCAATACCGCCCCCGTGCGGGCTCATGTAGTTATTATAATCACCGCCTCTGCGCGATCCCGGTGGTTCACCACGTCCTCCTCTGTGCATAGGTCTTCGACCTCCTCTGCCTCCTCTCGGTCCGCCTCTGTCTCGATGCTCGTTGTTTCTCTCTCTCTCTGGACGCGCGATTTCCACGGTCAAATTACATCCTTGCAACTGCACCGCCCCTGCCGCTACGACACCATCCATCGCCGATTCATCGCCACGTGCACCAGATACGCTCGCTGCTGCCGCTTCAACCGCTTTCTCAGCCGAGCTTCTTTCCGTAAAGTGGACAAACGCGTACCCTTTCGTCGCGTCGCCCCTCGGCAACTTGACCGATTCGACTTCGCCAAACTGACCAAACACTTCTCTCAACTTCCCTTCCAAATCTTTCTCGTCCAATGCCACGCCTTCGGTTGGAATTTGCCCGACGTACACCGATTTACTCTGCGCCAATAAATCTTCTTTGCTCGGCGGCTTTTCTTTACTCACGTCCGCCCATTTCGCGACGACTGGTTTATTCGCGTTGCCGTTGAACATTCTCGTCGTCTTGTCGTTTATGTTCTTCATGGCTCTTTCAGCGCATTCTTGATTAAAATAATCGATAAATCCGTACCCTTTGTGTCGACAGGCAATCCCGTTCGTTCCCGTTCCGCTCGCTCTCGGTAACGACACCGTCTCGATGCCCGCGCCGCCAACTCTCAAAAGCTCCGTCACGATGTCTTCTCTCGTCGCAAACGGCGGAAACCTGCTCATGAATAAAACGTGCTTCGTCGGTTTAATCGTCGCCCTGATTTTCTTTTCCTCGTTGTTATTCTCCGCGTCGATCATAACCGCGTTCGCGCCGTCGTTCTCGCTGAGAAACTGAAACGCGTCTTCGCACTCGCCTCTGTTCCCGAATCTCGCGAACGCGTACCCTCGGTTCCTCATGGAATCGTTCGGATCTTTCACCACTTGAATCTCCACCGGTTGCGACGGACACTTAGTATTACCTTTCCCTCGTCCTTTAGTAGATCCTTTAAACAAATTCTCAACGTCTTGGTCGCTCGCGGATTTCGGAACGCCGCCTAAAAACAGCTCCGAACCGTGTTGCGGATGCCCTAAACTCGCACTCATCAATTCATCTTCTTCACCAGTATTCGAAGATGATAAGTGTAACAAGTTTTGCTCGTTCTCTTTCTCCCACAACTCCAGTTGCGTTTGACGCGGCGGCTGATCGGCATCATTCGCATTTAATGCATTCGTCGCATCATCGATCGCATTCTCGTCGTCCATCATTTTCGAATCGTCTTCTTTTTCTTCCTCCTCCTCCGCTGAGGATGGCGGCGTTTTCTTCTTGGCGGCGGCTTTCTTGCGTGGCGGCATTCTTCTTCTTCTTCTTCGTTAGTGTTGCTCTTTCTCGGAGGCCCTCGCTTTCTCGAGTTTATTAGTAAAGTTCTTTTAATGTGTAATTGTGCGTGTGTGTAATTTACAAGTAAATTGCGTTTCTTTTGTGTGTGTGTTGTTTGTTGTGGTTAAAATTGATTGATTTTCAAGAAGAAAGAAGGTTTGAATTTTTCAAGGACAATTTTGCCCTTTTTTTGTTCATTCTTTCCTCTCTCTCTTGTCTCTCTCTTTGATTCTTTTCTCTCATTATTTTATCTGAGAGAAAGAGAAGACATGACGAGCGAGAAAGAGGAGGAGGAGGAGCGCACTACTACTACTACTACTACTACCACTGCTCCGTCGGTAGTATCGTCATCCAAAAAATCATCGTCCAAAGCGGGCGAGTTATTCGTGAACTTAATCACGGATGGCAAAAAGGAGAATCACGATGATGAGAAGACGATTGTGATGGAAACCTTCATCGCCTCCATCTCGCGAGAGAACCAACACTCGAGAACCGACGTCGTCTCTGCCGCTCGAGACTGCCGAGAGTTCCCGATGGAAACGGTACTCATCGACGCGAGGTCGCCGAGCGAGTTTCGGAAAGGGCACATCCCGAACGCGGTGAACGTGGCGTTGTTTGAAGACGAAGAGAGGAAAGTCGTTGGGACTTTGTTCGCCAAAAGAGGGAGGAAAGCGGCGATGGCGAGAGGCATGGAGTTTGTGAGAGAGAAGTGGGAGCAGTTGATTGTAAACGCGCAAACGGAAGTGGATTTAAAGAGGAAAATGAATAAGGAGAGGAAAAAGATACGGGTGTACGTGCACTGCTGGAGAGGCGGGATGCGATCGCTCTCGCTCGGATGGTTGTTCGGCGAGCGGTTGGGGAAGGAGGACGTGGAGTTTGTGCGCGTGGTGAATGGTGGGTATAAAGCGTTTCGGACGTGGATATTGAGTCGGTGCGGAGATCCTCTGAAAGTGGACGAGAGGTTGTTGAATGGTGGGAAAGGACTAGGAAATGGAGGAGAATTAGGAGGAGGAGGAGGAGGAGGAGGGGACGATTTTGGATTGGACGAGGACGATTTAGTCGACGTTTCGAATATCGCCGATAATAATAAAAACCATCCCAAAAATATTCTCAAAAATAATGCAAACAGTGGTAGCAGTCCTGTGAAACATCCAAACGACGATCCGTCCGCACCGCAGGTGTTGACGAACGTGCCCGCGCCGAGGGTGTGCATAATCGGTGGACGAACCGGCGTAGGGAAGACTCGATGTCTTTTAGCGTTGGAAAAATTACAAAACGAACAAATCATCGATTTAGAAGGTTTGGCGAATCACTCGGGATCTGCGTTCGGGTGGGTCGGAAAAACCGCGCAACCAACCTCGGAACATTACGGGAACGAAGTCGCGTTCGCTTGGGACGCGTTAGATCCTAAACGATGGGTATACATCGAAGACGAAGGACCGCACGTCGGCAAGTGTTCGGTGGATCCTAAACTGTTTCAAAGGATGCGAAAAGCGCCTTTGATTTTACGATTGATTTGTCCACTAGAGCTAAGGGTGCAAACTTTAGTGAGCGATTACGCGACAGACGAGTTACGAGCGCAGGAAGGGTGGATGGACGGCATGCGAGAGGCGTGCGAGAAAATGACAAAAAGAATCGGCGGCGAGAAGCAAAAAGCGTTGCAAAACTCGTTAGAAGGCGGCGATTGGGCCGCAGTCGCAGAACAGTTGTTGGAATATTACGACGGGCTGTACGATAAGCATCTGGCGATGAAGCGCGATGATAGTAAAAAGCACCGAAAGAAGCAAAAAGAATCGAAAGAAAATCCCGCGAATACTGATGCGACAGCCGGAGACGACGGCGACGGCGAAGGCGACATCTCGTTAAACGATAGCGTATCCGAAACGTCTGCTGGTGATAATAAAGAGCGACAGGGCACGGTCGTTGACGTGGAGGTTTTTGCAGATGAAACCGGACGCAATATCGACGAGCCGAGATTATGCAGAGACGTCCAAATGGCGGTGGCTTTGTACGAGTTGACGAGTCAGAAAATAGACGAAGAATTAGAAGATGTCCAAAACGCCATCGACGGATGAAAGACACACAAGTCACACCGTATAGAAGAAGTTTATTTAGCAGGAAAGCACAGAAATGTAGTAGTTTAGCGTTTATGAGAATGTTGTGTGTAATTTATAGAAAGTATTGATACATTGCTAATGATAAATAAAGTGGATGTATTTCTTCTTCTTCTTTTCTTCTCGCACACTCTTCCAAAAAACTCTTCTATCCGGCAAAAGAAGCGTACGCACGTTCTGTGCGTTCCTTTTTTACTTCTTCGCCATCACTTTGTGAGTGCATGTGTTTGAGTGTGTTCCAATAAGATCGCGTTTACCTTTATTGTTGTTGTTGTTATTGTCCTCCTCCTTGCATCCTCATCCTTTCCGGCAACATCTCCTTCGGCTTCGTGTACCTGAATCCTCTCTCCTCTCGTTTCTCGCGTATCCCGTCCACGATCTCCTCCAACCTCGGCATTCTCTTCTCCTTCAACTTGCTAAACACGACGTCCCCGTCGTAATAAATCTCGAACGCCCCGGTGTTCCCAAAATTCTGTTTCAACAAGTTCCCGAGGAAGTGAATCGTTAACATCGAGTGCATCTTATTCGTTTCCATGGACGACACCCAGTCCGGGATGTGCGTCCCGGCTGGAAACAACTCTCGGATAAATTGCGACCCTCGAAAAGTCACCCCAAGCATCCCTATTTGCGCGTAACTCGTCAATCGCGTCAATACTCTCATCGCAGGTTTCGGCGGGTAATTCGTCGGGACGATATCCACGTCTCGACCAAAATGGTGCGAACAAATCTGACGAACGTGTTCAAACCCGCCTCGGTATTGTCAGGATTGACAAAAGGAGATGTGGATTCTATCTCCCACGGAAATCGCGTCTTCTTTTTGTTGCATCGTCGCGCGGGTCGTCTCGTTTTTAATACCACCACTACCTTTCACGAGTTCGCCGACATCTTCGCGCAAGCCAAGCGCCACGGAGAGTCCGATAAACGCAAGCAGGAACAACTTCGATGAAAAAGAACTGCCTGTCGATGATGCCGACGAATTTATTTGTTGCGCATCATCATCGTTCGTTCTTGTTGTTTCTCTCGCAACAACAACGTCGGCGGCGTCCTTCTCGTCGTCGTGGCTCTTCCTCGTCGTCTCCTCCGCCATCGTGTCCCTGCCGTCGTCTTTCTTTTGCGAGTGATGATGATGGAGAGAAACGACGAGAAAAGAGTCAAACGGATTTTTTCGCATCAATTTAGGGTTTTTGAGCTTCAAGATTCCTTAAGAAAGAGACGGATATGAGAGACAAAAGCGCACGGCGTTCGGGGCACGCATTAAGCACAAAAAATGGAAGACGCGTTCGCGCGTTCGATCGGCGAGGTGAGCATTTATGTGTGGTGACTTTTTTAAATTATACTACTCTTATTATTATTATTCTACGGAGACGACGAGAGAGCGTTTTCAAACTTCTTCGGGTTTCGGATCCATCTTTTGTTTGTTTCTCTTCCCCAAGAACAAAGTTTTACTGACATATATCCTTTCTCTTTCTTTCGCGATGATGATGAAAACGATGAAAACGATGAAAATATACAGGTCTTGGAGTACCACCAAGTGGATGCGAACAGAGGTTTGTCCGAAAAGACGAACGCCATCGATAAACTTCGCCTGCGATTCGGGGCGAACGAAATGCCCGAGGAGAAAGGGCAAAATTTCATAAAGTTAATTTTGAAACAGTTCGACGACTTACTGGTGAAGATATTAATCGTCGCCGCGATTGTGAGTTTTATATTAGCCGCGGTGGATGGGGACGGGGAGTTAGCGTTCGTCGAGCCGACGGTGATTGTTTTGATTTTAATCGCCAACGCGACCGTCGGGGTGGTCACGGAGACGAACGCGGAGAAGGCGATTGAGGAATTGAAGGCGTACCAGGCGGATTTAGCGACGGTTTTGAGAGACGGGAGATTGAGAGTGGTGAAAGCGAGCGAGCTAGTGCCGGGAGATATCGTTGAAGTCGCGGTTGGAGCAAAAGTGCCGGCGGATTGCAGGATTATTGGGATTTTGAGTTCGACGCTGAGAGTGGATCAGGCAATTTTGACTGGCGAGAGCGGAAGCGTGGAGAAGGAGGCGGGGCACATAGACGATAGCGAACGGGCGAGGAGAGCGGTGGTTCAAGATAAAACGTGCTTGTTGTTTAGTGGGACGGTCGTGAGCGTTGGGAGAGCGAGAGCGGTTGTCGTCGGAACCGGGTTGAACACGGCGATTGGGAAGATTCGAGACGCGATGAAAAATCACGGAGGCGCAGACGACGAGGAAGAGTTGACGCCTTTGAAGAAAAAGTTGGACGAGTTTGGTAGATTATTGAGTAAAGTGATCGCAGTGGTGTGCATTTTGGTCTGGGTGGTGAACATCGGACATTTCGGCGACCCTTTATATGGCGGTTGGTTTCGAGGGATGGTGTATTATTTGAAAATCGCGGTGGCGTTGGCGGTGGCGGCTATTCCGGAAGGATTACCGGCCGTAGTGACGACGTGCTTGGCGTTAGGGACGAGAAAGATGGCGAAAAGACACGCGATTGTGAGATCACTTCCGTCGGTGGAGACTTTAGGGTGCACGACGGTGGTGTGTTCGGACAAGACGGGGACTTTGACGACGAACGCGATGTGCGTGCAAAAGATGTGCGTGGTAGATCGCACGAAGCAAAGGAGCAGTAGCACTGGTAGTAAGGGTGGTAATGGCGCGAGTGGAAGTAGTCACGCGCCTTTATTGAGAGAGTTTGACGTAGAAGGTAACTCGTATGCGCCGAACGGATTGATTCTGGAAGCGTCCAACGGCGTAATCTCACCGAGACAACAACGCTTCAACTCCATCGACAGAGACGTGGTGAAGCACCCGGCAGATTTACCGTCGGTGTTGCACTTATCCATATGCGCTTCCTTATGTAACGACTCGACGTTGACGTTTGATTTAAACAAGAGAGAGTACGCGAAAATTGGCGAATCGACCGAAGTCGCTTTGCGAGTTCTTTCCGAAAAGGTTGGTCTCCCCGGTTTCGACGCCATGCCGACGGCGTTGACAAAACTTTCTGAGCAAGAGCGCGCGTCGTATTGCGCTGCGTACTGGGCCGGGCAATTTAAACGCGTCGCGCAAATGGATTTCACTCGAGATCGAAAAATGATGAGTACCTTGTGTTCTCGAAAAGGGACGAACATTTTGTTTGCCAAAGGCGCTCCCGAGGCGGTGTTGGAAAAATGCTCCAACGCTCTCACAAACGGCAAAGGCGCGGCGGAACCGATGAACGATCAAGTTCGCAAAGACTTAAACGACGTTCTCTCGAAATACGCGAAAACTAGTTTGCGCGTTTTAGCATTAGCCATGCGTCCAATGCCGGCGAAACAAACGCAAATCACCGCGGAAGATGAGAACGATTTGACTTTTCTCGGTTTCGTCGGCATCGCGGACCCGCCGAGAGCAGAAGTCGCCCGTGCGATTGCCACGTGCAGAGGCGCGGGCATTCGAGTTGTCATGGTCACCGGAGATAACAAAACGACCGCGGAGTCTATAGGCTCGCAAATTGGTCTCATTGAAGCGAATGCGTTTGGCGAACCAATCGTTCCAGACGGCGCGAGTTTACAAGGCGTGGACTTTGACGAGTTGAAATCCGATCGCGAAAAATCGGAAGCTGCGACGCGTTTGACTATTTTCAGTCGCGTCGAACCCGCGCACAAGGCAAAGTTAGTGGAGCTGTTAAAGATGCAAAAGCACGTCGTCGCTATGACTGGCGATGGCGTCAACGACGCCCCGGCTTTGAAAAGAGCCGACATCGGCATCTCCATGGGTTCCGGCACGGCGGTGGCGAAACACGCGAGCGATATGGTTCTCGCCGACGATAACTTTGCCTCCATCGTTTCTGCCGTCGCTGAAGGTCGCGCTATTTACGACAACACCAAAGCATTCATTCGATACATGGTTTCCTCGAACATTGGCGAAGTCGTGTGCATCTTCATCGCCGCGGCGTTGGGCATGCCGGAGACTTTGTGCCCCGTGCAACTCCTGTGGGTAAACTTAGTCACCGACGGTTTACCTGCCACCGCGCTCGGGTTCAACAAGCCTGATCGAGACATCATGCGACAACGCCCGCGATCACCCACGGAACCTATCGTTGACTCGTGGCTCTTCATTCGATACTTGATTGTCGGCGTGTACGTCGGCATCGTCACCGTCGTCGCCTTTGCCTGGTGGTTCATGTACTTTGAAAACGGTCCTCTCCTCTCCTGGAACGATTTGACCTCGTTCGAGCAGTGCGTCGAAGGCGCCCACGATTACTCGTGTCAAATATTCAAAGACCGCCGTCCTTCTACCATGTCCATGACTGTCCTCGTCACCGTGGAAATGTTCAACGCCTTGAACGCTTTATCGGAAAATTCGAGTTTATTGAAACACCCGCCGTGGTCCAACAAATGGCTCTTAGGCGCCATCTTCATCTCCATGGCTTTACACGTGATGATCTTATACGTCCCGTGGATGAACATCACCTTCAGCGTGAGCTATCTCTCCTGGAAAGAATGGAAAGCGGTCTTATGGCTCTCCTTCCCGGTCATCGTCTGCGAGGAAATTTTGAAAGCGTTTACGAGAAAGTTCAAAAAGCGCATGCGCTTCTGGAGCGTTTCGCGCGGCGGCAAAAGTCTTCTTCCCTCGAGACGCAGTCATAGTAACAGCGGTGCTGGTGGAATAAATAATAGTCTTAGCGGGGGTAGCCCGAAATTCCACAATCAGCTTTCGCCGCACACCATGTAGAGGTAGCAGCTAAGAGAGAGTGAGTTATACTTTCATATGTAATAGAGAGAGACATCACACAAGAGTTTTTTTATTTTTACCTAAATCCTCACTCTTTTTACGCGCACAAAAGCACCGCATAAAGCGGCCATAAGACGCGACATAAATCGCGGTTTGCGGCCGTTGCTCGTCGAACGAGTGCTACCACCTCCTCCTCCTTCGTTATCGTTATTATCGTGATCATGTCTCGCGATACTCATCATCAAAGAAAACTCTCCATCTGTTTCGTCTCCGATTTCTTCCTCCCGCACGTCGGGGGCGTCGAATTACACATCGCGCATCTCGCCGGTAAACTCGCGGAAAGAGGCCACAAAGTGTGCGTGTTCACGCACTCGTACAACGACGACGATAACAACAACACTGATTCGAACACAAACGAAACGTACTCTGGCGTCCGGTACTTAAAATCCGGCGTCAAAGTGTATTACGTCCCGAGAGTGACCATCAGAGGTACCAACTGCTGTTTTCCGACGATTTTTGGTGTTTTGAAAATTTTCCGAATCGCGTGCGTTCGAGAAAACGTGAACGTGGTGCACGCGCACCAAGGCGGGACTTTATCGCACGAGTGCGTGTTACACGCGAAGACGTTACAGATACCGTGCGTGGTTTTTACGGACCACTCTTTGTTTGGGATGAACGACGACGTGGCGAGCATTCATAGCAATAAGGTGTTGCGGATGACGCTCGGGGAGGCGGATCGGGCGGTGTGCGTGACCAACGCGGCGAAGGAGAACACGTGTTTGAGAGGTGGGATGAACGTTGTGCCGGTGAGGAGGAAGAAAACGAAGAAGAGGAAAGGAAGAGATGATGAGGAAGAGGAAGAGGTCGTGTACGAGTTGCGCGGGTTTGATCCGAGGAAGATTGAAGTGATTCCAAACGCCGTGGACGGGGAGGCGTTTTATCCTCCTTCTCGCGCGACGGAGAAGAAAAGCGAAGGTAAATCGAGCAGCAGAAGTAGTGGTAGTGAAAGTAGCAATAATAGCAGTAATAGCGGCAGCGCTAAAAGAAGTGGCAAGAAGGAGGTTACGATCGTCGTCTGTTCGCGTTTGACGTACCGGAAAGGTATTCACCTTCTCGCGAAACTCATTCCGTTGACGTTGAAACGAAATAAAAACGTGCGTTTCATACTCGCAGGATCGGGGCCGATGGAACCGCATTTACGCGAAGTGTGCGAGAAAACGCACAAAGAAGAGTGCAAAGGAAAAGTAGAGTTCTTAGGCGATGCGAAACACGAGAACGTGCCGAATATTTTACGTCGAGGGGATATTTTTTTGAATTGTTCGTTGACAGAGGCATTTTGTACGGCTATTGTCGAAGCCGCGAGTTGCGGGTTGGTAGTGGTGGCGACAGGCGTCGGTGGCGTTCCAGAAGTGTTACCGGGAGTCACGATGGTCACTTCTCCGGCGGCGTCGGAGAAGAAATCAACTATAGAAACTGGAACGGGAGGAAGAAGAAGAAAACTGAAAGCGGGAAAACCAAAAGAAATAACGTCCTCTTTTTTAGCCCCGCCGACGGTTTCTGGTTTGTTCGAGCAGCTCGAAAAAGCCATAGCGCTCATCGCAAACGGTGAGATTGGAGATCGCGAGCGCGAAGCTCTCGGCGATCAGATTTTGCAAAAGTATTCCTGGTCCGCCGTGGCGAAAACCACCGAAAACTTGTACCTAGACGTGCTTCTCGAAAAGGAAAAGAGAAAGAAGAAACGAAAAAAAACAGTCCAAGACGAAAGGGATGACGATGATTTTGCGAACCGCGTGATTGAAAAATGTACCTCGCAAGGCGTCGTCTTCGGCCCGCTGTTGTGCTGCATCGCGGCGCTGACGAAACTCTATTTGAAAGCGCTCGAATTCGCGGACCCGGCGGAGAACATTCGAGAGCGATCGAATTTTTTTACGACGACTTACAACCACCCCATCATCGCAGATTCATCAAAACGACAACGGAACGACGGGAATGATGCTATGCGTGGAGACGACAATGATATCGGTCGATTTCTCGTGTCGAAAAGAAAAAGTAGAAGAGAGAGAAGAAGACGCGAGTGAGAGCTTTTCTGACAATAGTTTTAGAACATTTTTTCAGACATTTTTACTTCATTCGTCATCATCAACTCTTCGTCTTAACTCTTCTCGAGATACTACTAATACTAATAAAAGTAATAATGGGAGGACGAAGAAAGAATCCACATCCGAAAAGAGCGGTGAACGCGAGGACGGTTTTGAAGGGAGAGAAAGAAGAACCAAAGGTGTTGTGTTTGAGGATACCTGATGACGAAGCTGGCGATTTTGAAATCGAGGAAAATGAGATACGAAAAGTAATGACCACGACTAAAGGAGTGAAGAGAAAGAGAACGCAACAACACGAGTGCGATGTTTGTGAGAAGATGTTTGATAGACCATTCGATTTGGCCAGACACATGCGTATTCACACGAAGGAGAAACC
>JACLAA010001455.1_pt1 | contig 36957 bp, 31 predicted proteins | sample 8027891 | NCBI WGS metagenome assembly JACLAA01 (sample SAMN15724900, study PRJNA655200) | protist metagenome | isolation source: fluorescence activated cell sorting (FACS) single amplified genomes of... | place: Spain: Blaines Bay Microbial Observatory, Mediterranean Sea | collected 2016-01-19 | reverse complement strand
TGTTATTAAAAATAAAGTTTTAAGTAGAACAAACGGTCTAACGACGTACTCTAATTGAAGAAATAGCTTGAGAAAAGAACAGCTAAAACAAATATTAGAAGTAGACCCCAGTAGAGTGAAGTACGGTTTAATTCTACTGGTTGTTTATTAGGGTTTGGTGAACTCATTTAAAATCTCCTATCGCTGAATAAATTGCATTGATGTAATAGCGCCAAGGAAAAATACCGTTGGAACCGCTAAAGCATGGATCGTTAGCCATCTAAAAGTAAAAATAGGATATGCTACTGGCTGATTTGTATTAATCATTGAAATGAAACGAACGTTTTGTATTTTATAATCCCTTTGTTAAATCTTCAAGTTCCTGCTTAGCACTAAATCGATCGTTAACTAGAGGGATTTGTTGACGATCTTGAGTAAAGTACTCGTTAGGTCTTGGTGTACCGAATGCATCGTATGCTAATCCCGTACTAACGAAAAGAAAACCTGCAACGAAAAGTGCTGGGATAGTAATGCTGTGAATAATCCAATAACGAACACTAGTTAGAATATCCGTGAATGGTCTTTCTCCTGTTGAACCACCTGACACAACTCTTTCTCCTATTAAATAATTTAAAATTAATCGGTTTTATTTCCTGCTATTTAAAGCAAAAAATGTCTGCAAGATACCATCTAGCTACTTTAATTTAAAAACTAAAGTAACAACCGATATCTAATACTTTTTTAAAGCTACTTGAATAAAGTATATAACCTATTTACTTATTTTAGAAAAGTGTATTTCAGTTCCTTTGGAGTGCTTGGGGGTAGTGGGACTTGAACCCACACGACTGATTAAGTCAACAGATTTTAAGTCTGTTGTGTCTACCATTCCACCATACCCCCATTCTTTTATTAAGGCGACACCCAGATTCGAACTGGGGATAGAGGATTTGCAATCCACTGCCTTACCACTTGGCCATATCGCCTTGAAACTTTAGTAAACTTTGGTGTTTACCTCCACAATTAAATTGTAATATTTTAACTACGTTTTGAAAAGGGGAAATATTTCAGGAATTTATTTTGTTCAATAAAATTAATAAACAGCTGTAAAGAAAATAGAGGTCAAATTTTTAAATGTACAAATAAATACAAGGTGGCGTATAATATTATTGGGCGCGTAGCGGGTATAGTTTAGTGGTAGAACCTTAGCCTTCCAAAGGAACTGAAATACACTTTTCTAAAATTTTTAAACTCGTTTGTAAACCGAAGATTAGCTTATGTCGATAGATTAAATAAGAAATTTTTTAGAGATATTGTCTATTTTTAGTTATAATTCATATACAAGAGTGTAATTAGAAAATGGAAAAAAAAATTTAATAAACAAATTATGTCACACAGTGTAAGGGTTTATGATACTTGTATCGGTTGTACTCAATGTGTTCGTGCTTGTCCTTGTGACGTTTTAGAAATGGTACCATGGGACGGTTGTAAAGCTGGCCAAATTGCATCTGCGCCACGTGCAGAGGATTGCATCGGCTGTAAGCGCTGTGAAACGGCGTGTCCGACAGATTTCTTAAGCGTACGTGTATATTTAGGCAGTGAAACAACGCGAAGCTTGGGTTTAACTTACTAAAATAAAATTTTCAAATTACCAATCAGACTATGATTAACTGGAACATTATTGCACAGCTGGTCTCACTAGGTTTAGTTCTACTTTCGGGTCCGGCAATTATCTTTCTTTTATATTTCAAGCGAGGGAACCTTTAATCAATATTTATTAAAATATTCCTTTTAAGTACGAAATTTTCGTGGACGAATTTAATAGTCCACGAAAATTTCGTTTTTTTGAATTTTTATATTGGCCAAAAGGTTTCTCTATTAAATTTTATTACTAACCTGCGGACGGAGAGACTCGAACTCTCATGAGGGTTGCTCGCTAGAACCTAAATCTAGTGCGTCTACCAATTTCGCCACGTCCGCGCCTCTATATTTATATAATACTAAAAACCCGTAATAATTACAAAAAAAATTTAATAAATAAATAAATAAAAATAAAATAGGCTGCATAATTTAAACAGCCTATTCATTATACTTTACCTTAAGTAGTTACCCAATCTACATCAACATTCTCTAAAATAATTGACGAGTTGTAGATTTGTAGAATAATAACTAGAAATACTAAGAATAAGCCCATAAAAACTCCCATTACAGGTGTAGTCCCCCAACCCGGCGCTACTTTACCATACTCTGAGTTAAGAGGTCTTAGAATTTCACCTAATCTTGTTCTTAATGCCATAATTTTACTTTAAAAGAGAATTTAATAGTACAAATACATAATACGACTCATAATATATATTATAAGCAAGTTTTTGTTTTTTTTTACAACTTGTTCAATAACTATTTTTATATGGAAACCGCAACTATCTTAAGTATTTTTATTTCCGGCCTTCTTTTAGGAATTACTGGTTACTCTGTATACACCTCTTTTGGCCCTGTATCCAAAGAACTTCGAGATCCTTTTGAAGAGCATGAGGATTAAAATATGTTTTACTAATAAAACATTAGCTATATAAAAAAAATCATTCGCTAAATAAAAGAGCGAATGATTTTTTTTAGACATCTTACTTCTTAACAATTCTAGGAGGATCTCTAAAGAAGATTGCAAAGAAAATCACAATTAAAGTTCCAATTAGTAGAAATGTGTATACTAATGCTTCCATTTTTTAAATTAATTAAACTAATAAAAAATAATGTAGAATTTTTTATTAAACAATACCTTGTTTCTTAGTGCTCTTATCTCCAAGTTTTTGGAAAGCACCGAATTCTACCTGCTCAATAACTTCTGTACCAATACCGGCGAAAACGTCTCTGAATAGAGTACGACCACCATGCCATAGATGTCCAAGGAAGAATAGTAAAGCGAAGTTTGCGTGTCCAAAAGTATACCAACCACGAGGGCTGCTTCGGAATACACCATCTGACTCTAGAGTTGTTCTATCGAATTCAAAAACTTCGCCCAACTGTGCTTTTCTAGCATACTTCTTAACAGTTGGAGCATCCGTAAATACTTGACCGTTAAGTTTACCACCATAGAAGTTACAGCTTACACCAACCTGCTCAATACTATACTTTGATTCTGCACGTCTGAATGGAATATCTGCACGAACAATACCATCCTTATCAACTAGGATTACTGGGAAAGTTTCAAAGAATGCTGGCATTCTTCTTACTGTTAACTCACGCCCTTCTTTATCCTGGAAAACTGGGTGACCAAGCCAGGCTTCAGCAATACCATCACCTTTGTTCATAGGACCCGCACGGAATAGGCCACCTTTCGCTGGGTTATTACCGATGTAGTCGTAGAACGCTAGTTTATCCGGAATTCGAGACCAAGCCTGACTAAGTGATAGACCTTCGTTTAATGAAGTCTCTACACGTCTTTCAATTTCCTGTTGGAAATATCCACTATCCCATTGGTAACGGGTTGGACCAAAAAGCTCAATTGGCGTAGCGGCCGCACCATACCACATTGTACCCGAAGTAACGAATGCCGCAAAGAAAACAGCTGAAATACTACTTGAAAGTACAGTTTCGATGTTACCCATACGAAGAGCTCGATAAAGTCTTTGTGGTGGACGAATCGTTAAGTGGAAAGTTCCCGCTAAAATACCAAGAATACCCGCCGCAATATGGTGAGAAGCAATACCACCTGGGTTAAATGGGTTAAACCCTTCTGCACCCCAAGCAGGCGCTACACCTTGTACTCGACCAGTAATACCATAAGCGTCTGAAACCCAAATACCAGGACCAAATGTACCTGTTACGTGGAAAGCGCCGAATCCAAAACAAAGTAGAGCGGATAGGAATAAGTGAATACCGAAAATCTTCGGAAGATCTAATGCAGGCTCACCTGTACGTGGATCTCTAAATAATTCAAGATCCCAATAAACCCAGTGCCAAATTGCTGCTAGGAAACACATACCCGAAAGTACGATGTGTGTTAATGCCACACCTTCAAAACTCCAAATACCAGGGTTTGAAACACTTTCTCCGGTGATACTCCAACCACCCCATGAGTCTGTTACACCAAGACGAGCCATAAATGGCATTACGAACATGCCTTGACGCCACATTGGGTTTAAAACTGGATCCGAGGGATCAAAAACAGCTAACTCATAAAGAGCCATTGACCCTGCCCAACCAGCAACTAAAGCTGTGTGCATTAGATGAACGGCAATTAAACGACCTGGGTCGTTTAGAACTACGATATGTACACGATACCATGGTAGTGCCATATATATTTTCCTCCTGTAGAAAAATTTTTTACTTTCTTACTCTTATTAAATTGCAAAATTAGTTTTTAAAAAAACTAATAAGCCACATATTTATAATATAGATTATAAGATAAAAATATGAAATTCCTTTATTGTCAGGCGCTTTCAATGGATTTTTTTAAATTGACTAAGGTAGCTTAGTCTATGAAGTTAAATTTTTCAATTATTTCAAAAATCTTATAGCCAAGCCGTTTTTGATTTGTTACTATATAGTATATAAGCGGGTGTAGCTCAGGGGTAGAGCGCAACCTTGCCAAGGTTGATGTCGCGCGTTCGAATCGCGTCACCCGCTTTAAGATAGTTTTGGCAACCCCTACCAATAAATTACGTGAAAACGTTAAATTTTTAAAATAGTGCTTAGGTTATGTGCGTTTTTATTTTAGTTCTAGACAAAACTTATAGTCAGTGATTAAGATAAGTAAAGGAGAAAATTTCCTCAGTAGCTCAGGGGTAGAGCGGTCGGCTGTTAACCGGTTTGTCGTAGGTTCAAATCCTACCTGGGGAGGGAAATTGCAGCAAAATCGATTTATTAAAAAAAAGTAAATGATCTGGAATTTATAAAATCTTTAAATAAGTTTTTTATAAATTCCAGATCATTTACTTTTTAGTTTAAGGTTTCAAAATATTTTAGCTCGAAAGTGAAGCATTAAACCCTGTTTATTAAGCAGGTACTGTGTTAAAGATACCAGTTAGAATAACTAGTGCAGACCATAGACCAGCACCACTCCAAACGATACTTTGTGACTTTTCCCACTCACCAGGCGTAGCTAGGATTACTGGCACCCCTACTACCATCGCAAAAGATACTACTATAAGAAGAAGAACAAATACTTGTACAATTCCAACCATGCGGAGCTTTTAAATCTTTAAGATTAATTAAATTAAAAACACGTGTTACAAATAACAAATTTGTAATAAGAATTCCCTTAACAATATTTTATAACACGTTTTACAAAAATTTAAACACGTTCTTTAAACTAAAATTGTTATATAATTTATATAGAGTTTTTTTTCATAATAGAGAGGTTAAATTAATAATGGATATGAGCTTTTTACTATCCGCTTTACCTGAACCCTATACGGCTTTCCGTCCTATAGTTGATGTTATGCCCGCAATTCCAGTAATGTTTCTTTTACTAGCTTTTGTTTGGCAAGCGTCTGTAGGTTTTAGATAATTTAAATTTAATATAAGACGAGTACTAAACTATTAAGTAGGTGCTAGTTTTACAAAAAAACCGAAAGTAGCTTTCGGTTTTTTGAAATTTTGTCTATCAACTAACTTGAATTAGCCTTTAAATTTTTATCATGGTAGATACTGCTTCAAAAACAGGTTTTATTTCACAGATTATCGGACCTGTACTAGATATCGAATTTCCAAACGGTGAGCTTCCAAAAGTATATAATGCATTAGTTATCTCATCTGGTGACTCGAGCGTTACTTGTGAAGTACAACAACTTCTTGGTAACAACAAAGTTCGTGCGGTTTCAATGACTTCTACTGACGGTTTAAAGCGTGGTGCTAGTGTTGTTGATACTGGTGCTCCTATTACTGTTCCAGTAGGTCCAAAGACATTAGGTCGAATTTTTAATGTTCTTGGTGTACCTGTAGACGAAATGGGTTCTTGTGATGCTCCTTCAGCATTACCAATTCACAGACCATCTCCATTATTTACAGACCTAGAAACAAAGCCTGCTATCTTTGAGACAGGTATTAAAGTTGTAGATATTCTAGCACCATACAGACGTGGTGGTAAGATTGGTTTATTTGGTGGTGCCGGTGTAGGTAAGACTGTACTTATTATGGAACTTATCAACAACATCGCGAAAGCACACGGTGGTGTTTCGGTTTTCGGTGGTGTAGGTGAGCGTACAAGAGAAGGTAATGACCTTTATTGTGAAATGAAGGAGTCTGGAGTTATTAACGAAAAGAATCTTGATGATTCGAAAGTATCGTTAGTTTACGGTCAGATGAATGAGCCTCCTGGTGCAAGAATGCGTGTTGGGCTAACAGCTTTAACAATGGCTGAGTACTTCCGTGATGTAAACAAGCAGGACGTACTTCTATTCATCGATAACATTTTCCGTTTTGTACAGGCCGGTTCAGAAGTATCAGCACTTCTTGGTCGTATGCCTTCAGCTGTAGGATACCAACCAACACTAGCTACAGAAATGGGTGTTCTACAAGAACGGATTACGTCAACGAACGAAGGTTCTATTACTTCTATTCAAGCGGTATATGTACCCGCTGATGATTTAACAGACCCAGCGCCTGCTACAACGTTTGCTCACCTAGATGCAACGACTGTACTATCTCGTGGTCTAGCTTCTAAAGGTATTTACCCAGCAGTAGACCCACTTGATTCTACATCAACTATGCTTCAACCAGAAATCGTTGGAGATCTACACTACGGTACAGCTCAGCGTATTAAGCAGACTCTACAACGTTATAAGGAACTTCAGGATATCATTGCGATTCTAGGTTTAGATGAGCTTTCTGAAGAAGATCGTGCAACAGTAGCACGTGCTCGTAAAGTTGAGCGTTTCCTATCGCAACCGTTCTTCGTAGCAGAGGTATTTACAGGTTCGCCTGGTAAGTACGTATCTCTAGCGGATGGTATTACTGGATTTAACGACGTACTAGATGGTAAATACGATGATTTACCAGAGCAGTCATTCTACCTAGTAGGTGATATTAACGAGGCTATTGAAAAAGCTGAAAAGCTAAAATAAAAAAACTATGAGTTTAAATGTTCGTGTAATTACACCAGACAAAGTTGTTTGGGATGCGATAGCTGATGAACTAATCCTTCCAAGTAGTACAGGACAGATTGGTATCTTAGCTGACCACGCACCTCTGCTAACAGCGCTGGATATTGGAGTTATGCGATTAAAGTCTGATGCAAGTTGGACTTCGATCGTTCTAATGGAAGGTTTTGCTGAAGTAGAAGAAAACAGGGTTACAATTCTTTGTAATGGTGCTGAAGAAGCAAGTTCCATTGATTTAAAAACTGCTCAAGATGAACTTGAAAAAGTAACTTTGTTAGTTGACGAAGCTACAACTAAAAAAGAGAAAATTGAAGCAACAATCGAACTTCGTAAAGCTAAAGCGCGACTTCAAGCCGTAGCCTAAGCAAAAAAAAGTCACTAGGTGAAAAATTCACCTAGTGACTTTTTTTTGCTTAAAGTAAAGGACTGAATAGTCAATTATACTCTTTAAGACTATTCGTCTTATTAAACAACCAGCTTCTTACAAATCTTTTGGTAATGGTTAGAAATTTACTCTTGCAGAATCTCAAATTTTTCTCCAAGAAGAACTTTTACTTTATTATCTTCTCCAACGTCAACAACAGCAGTATCTCCAGCTTTAATCTTCTCGGAAAGTACTTCTTCCGCTAAACTGTCTTCAAGTAATCTCATAACAGCTCGACGTAAAGGTCTTGCGCCGTATGTTGGGTTATAACCTTCATCAATTAATCTAGTTTTAAAGCGGTCAGTAACTTCTAATTGAATTCCTTTCATTGAAATTCTTTCAAACACCTCTTTTAACATGATTTCGGCAATTTGGCCAACTTCATCCTTTGTTAACTGTCTGAATACAATAATCTCGTCAAGACGGTTTAAAAATTCTGGACGGAAATATTGCTTAAGTTCTTCATTAACAAGCGACTTAATACGGTTATAGTGCGAACTAGACTGATCCTCAGAAAGCTCGAACCCGAGACCTCCACCGCCCTTTTCAATAACTTTTGAACCAACGTTTGACGTTAAAATTAGCAGTGTGTTTTTAAAATCGATCGTACGGCCTTTTGAATCTGTCAGACGACCATCTTCAAAAATTTGAAGCATTAGGTTAAATACATCCGGGTGGGCCTTTTCAATCTCATCAAATAACACAACTGTGTACGGTCGGCGACGAACAGCTTCAGTTAGTTGACCACCCTCGTTGTAACCGACGTAACCAGGAGGTGAACCGATTAGTTTAGAAACTGTATGTCTTTCCATGTATTCAGACATATCTAATCTAACCATAGCCTCTTCTGAACCAAAGAAATAAGTAGCTAATGCTTTTGTCAGCTCAGTTTTACCAACTCCTGTAGGACCGGAAAATATGAAACTTGCAATCGGGCGATTTGGACTTTTTAGACCAACACGTGCTCGTCTAATAGCACGGGAAACTGCTACAACTGCTTCGTCTTGACCGATAATACGACTATGTAAAGTCTCCTCCATTTGCAGAAGCTTCTCAGACTCACTCTTTGTTAATTTATTAACTGGGATACTTGTCCAAGCTGCTACAATTTGTGCGATATCTTCTTCAGTAACCGTCGGAGTTTTGTTTACCTCTTCAGTAGCGCCTTTCTTACTAAGAGCAATCGCATTTATTTGAGCCTTAATTTCCATTTCTCGCTCGCGAAGTTGCCCTGCTTTTTCAAAATCCTGATTACGAACCGCTTCGTCTTTTGACTTTAAAAGTTCTCTTAATTCTTGATCTAACTCTTTAGCGGCAGCAGGTAATTGAGAATTCATTAAACGAACTCTTGAACCGGCTTCGTCAATAAGGTCAATTGCTTTGTCTGGTAAGAAACGATCAGCTATATACTGGTCGGCAAATTTAGCTGCCGCTGCTAAGGCTTCGTCGGAAATTACTAGTTTGTGGTGCTTTTCGTAACGTTCACGTAATCCATATAGAATTTCAATTGTTTCCTCAACAGACGGCTCACCAACCATTACAGGTTGAAAACGTCGTTCTAGAGCCGCATCTTTTTCGATATGCTTTCGATATTCTTCTAGAGTTGTGGCTCCAATACATTGTAGCTCTCCACGCGAAAGTGCGGGCTTTAAGATGTTGGCGGCATCAATTGCTCCTTCAGCAGCTCCTGCCCCAATTAATGTATGAACTTCGTCAATAACAAGAATGATGTTATTTGCCGTACGAACCTCATCCATAATTTTCTTTAAGCGCTCCTCAAATTCACCTCTATATTTTGTGCCGGCAATTAAAAGTCCAATATCTAAGGCAACTACCATTTTGTCATCAAGAGTATCTGGGATGTCTTTATTTGCAATTCGTTGGGCTAAACCTTCAGCGATTGCTGTTTTTCCAACACCCGGTTCTCCGATTAAAACTGGATTGTTTTTTGTTCTTCGTCCTAGAATTTGAATAACTCTTTCGATCTCTTTAGCACGACCAACAACCGGGTCTAATCTACCTTCAGTTGCTTTTTGAGTTAAATTTGTACCAAATTCTGCTAATGTTGGAGTTTTACTACGAGTAGTGCTTGCTCCAGCAGCAACTTCTGTATTTTCTCCTAAAGAACGAATGATTTGGCTTCGAACTTTCGAAAGATCTACGCTTAGATTTTCAAGAACACGTGCAGCAACACCTTCACCTTCACGAATTAAGCCTAGTAATAAGTGTTCTGTACCAATATAGTTATGACCTAATTGACGTGCCTCTTCTAGTGAAAGCTCAAGAACTCTTTTTGCTCTAGGGGTAAAAGGTATTTCAACAGCTACAAAACCAGAGCCGCGACCAATAATTTTTTCTACTTCCACACGGGCGTCTTTTAAGTTAACTCCCATAGATTTTAAAACTTTTGGTCCAATACCTGTACCTTCACCAATTAATCCTAAAAGTATTTGTTCTGTACCGACAAAGTTATGGCCTAGACGCCTAGCTTCCTCTTGGGCCAACATAATAACTTTAATGGCTTTTTCCGTAAAACGTTCAAACATTTAGCTCACGTATGACGAAATTATCATTATCTTTGATATAAAATATCATACCATATTCTAAGCTATCGGGAAGACTAATAAGAAAAAATCAGTTGCATCAAATTTTTGTATATTTGACGAAATGAAAAAGGTTAAATTATACTTTATTTGTGATACATTTATAGCGCTCTTAGTTCAGTTGGTAGAACGTAGGTTTCCAAAACCTGATGTCGTGGGTTCAAGTCCTACAGGGCGTGTTTAAATATTTCCTTTATTTGTTTTATAATGATATATTTAGAATATAAAGATTCAGGAGAGGTGGCTGAGTGGTTGAAAGCTTCAGATTGCTAATCTGATGTACGTTTTTAATGTACCGTGGGTTCGAATCCCATCCTCTCCTATTTATCTTTCTTAATTTAAATAACTAAATAACATTTCAAGTAGCTAAACAAATGTTATAATTGTATCAGTTATTAAAAAAAAACGTTCTATTTAACAACAATGGATATTTTAAGCTTAGGCTGGGCTTCTCTATGTGTTATGTTTAGCTTTTCTCTAGCATTAGTAGTTTGGGGTCGAAATGGATTCTAAAATCAGTACTAATGGTACTTTTATAGATAAAATTAATTAAATAATTATGGCAAAAGAAATATTTACTACAGCCGGGGTTATGTGGGCTTTAACTTTAACAGGTTTAAGTGTGGGTTTTGGCCTTTTAAAAATTCAAGGCGAATAATAAACTTTGGCTTAAAATCAAATCTTAAACATGAGTTTACTTGAAAGTAGTTGGTTTCTAATCTCATCTCTTATTATTATAATTGTTTTGCTAGTGGATCCTAAAAGTTCACTAGCAGGTTCAAATACTAACTCAGTATTAGGCTTATTCTCGAGTCCAAGTTCGGGTCAACAATTTATTTATAGATTTAGTGCAGTACTTATATTTGCATTTTTTGCTTTAACGACTGTTCTTAGTTTAAGTGACTAATTAAAAGTAAAAATTAGACGAGAAGAAAGTAAATCTTCTCGTCTAATATTATTTATGCAAAGAATCCAATGTTTGCTAGAAGTGTGTAAGCAACTACATCACCACCAAAGGCGCCTACAGTAAAACCACTTGTAAATTGGCGCCAACCCTTTGAAGATTCTAAACCTTCTAGTTTCCCACCATCTTGAAATTGTGCTAACCCATAAATAGTTAAACCTAGAGTTAAAACTAAAATTAAGCCTAACGCTGAAAGAAAACCAACTAATAAAGCATTTTCAGAGTTACGAAGAGGTCCTAAAATATAGAACGGCCCGATAAGGAAATACCCGTGTGCCATACCAATTTCAAGACCTCTTAAAAGTGGTGATAAGCCTTTTCTATATATTGGTAAATTTCCAAGGTATAATTTCGTTGCTGTTGACGTTGTTACAGGTGTTGCTAAGTTCCCTACAAAAGGATCGTTATTATACGGCTTAATAAATTCGCTCATGTATTAAATTTCTTCTAAAAATCTATCGTTCATTATTTTTATTATAACCTTCAATTTTTTTTATTACGTTTTTTTTCTAAAACGAATCAATAATCGGGATGACAGGATTTGAACCTGCGACACCCTGCTCCCAAGGCAGATGCGCTACCAAACTGCGCTACATCCCGTCTGTATAGATATATACTAACGTATGGTTAATAATTATTCAAGATATAGAACTGAAACTTTATAACTAAAATTATCCCTTTCACTTAAATTACAAAAAGAAGTTCGTTGGCCGGTCTAAAGACGGACCAACGAACTTCTTTTTATTCAATTAACTGACTATTACTTAGCGAAACTAATTGTTTTTAACCAAACTTACCTGTTGTAGAGGCAATAACGAATGGTGCAAATGTGAAAATGAAACCAACCGTAAAGTGAGCAAGACCGACAAGTCGAGCTTGAACAATTGATAAAGCAATTGGCTTATCTTTCCAACGAACTAGGTTTGCAATAGGTGTGCGTTCGTGAGCCCAAACAAGAGTTTCAATAAGCTCTTGCCAATAACCACGCCAAGAAATTAGGAACATGAAACCTGTTGCCCAAACTAGGTGCCCCAATAGGAACATCCACGCCCATACAGCTTGTGCATTCATACCAAACGCGTTATAACCGTTAATTAACGGTGATGAGTTTAACCATAGGTAGTCACGTAGCCAACCCATAATGTAAGTTGAAGACTCGTTAAAGGCAGCAGCATTACCCCCCCAAATAGTCATGTGTTTCCAGTGCCAGTAGAATGTTACCCAACTAATTGTGTTTAACATCCAGAACATGGCTAGATAGAAGGCATCCCATGCTGAAATATCACAAGTACCACCACGACCAGGTCCATCACAAGGGAAACTATAACCGAAATCCTTCTTATCAGGCATCAGTTTAGAACCACGAGCGTCTAAAGCACCCTTAACAAGAATTAATGTAGTTGTGTGAAGTCCTAATGCAATTGCGTGGTGTACTAAGAAATCACCAGGCCCAATAGTTAAGAATAGAGAGTTCTTACCACTGTTAATTGCTTCGATCCAACCAGGCAGCCAAATTTTACTACTAGCAACACTAGCGGCACTAGTTGAAGATGATAATAAAACATCAAAACCATAAACGGCTTTACCTGAAGCAGCCTGAATAAATTGTGCGAAAACAGGCTCAAATAAAATTTGTTTTTCGGGTGTGCCAAATGCTACACACGTATCGTTGTGAATATAAAGTCCAAGAGTATGGAAACCTAGGAATAGAGATACCCAACTTAAGTGTGAAATGATTGCTTCCTTGTGCTGAAGCATTCTAGCTAGTACATTATCCTTGTTAACTTCGGGATCGTAATCTCTTACAAAGAAAATTGCACCGTGCGCGAAAGCACCAACCATTAGGAAACCAGCAATATATTGGTGGTGTGTATAAAGCGCGGCTTGTGTAACGTAATCCTTTGCCATAAAGGCATAAGCAGGAAGGGCATACATGTGCTGCGCAGTTAAAGATGTTGCAACACCGATAGACGCAAGAGCTAGACCTAGTTGCATGTGTAAACTATTTGTTATAGTTTCAAACAAGCCTCTGTGTCCTGACCCAAGACGACCTCTCGGTGGTACGTGAGCATCTAAAATTTCTTTCATACTGTGACCAATACCCCAGTTTGTACGGTACATGTGACCCGCAAAAATGAACACGATCGCAATTGCTAAGTGGTGATGAGCAATATCTGTCAGCCACATAGACTGCGTCTGTGGGTGGAAACCACCAAGGAATGTCAGAATAGCTGTACCTGCACCTTCGTTTGTACCAAAGATGTGGCTTGCTGTATCTGGATTCTCGGCATAGATACCCCAGTTACCCGAGAAAAATGGTGTCAAACCTTCTGGGTGAGGAATATTCGTAGTTAGGTTATCCCAACGAATATGTTGACCTCGAGACTCAGGAATAGCAACGTGAATTAAGTGCCCAGACCAAGCTAATGAACTTACACCAAATAAACCTGATAAGTGGTGATTTAGTCTAGACTCATTGTTCTTAAACCAAGCTAAACCTGGTCGGAACTTAGGTTGTAAGTGAAGCCATCCTGCGAATAATAGTGCACATGATAGCACTAATAAACCTAAAGCTCCGAAATAAAGATCAGTGTTTGATCTCATACCAATTGTGTACCACCAGTGATAAACACCTGATGTCGCAATGTTTACTGGGTAAGAAACACCACCCCTAGTAAATGCTTTAATAGCAGATTGACCAAAGTGTGGATCCCAAATTGCGTGAGCAATTGGTTTAACTTTTAATGGGTTTAGCACCCATTGCTGGAAGTTACCTTGCCACGCTACGTGGAATAGGTTTCCAGATGTCCATAAAAATATGATCGCCATATGACCAAAATGTGAAGCGAAAATCTTTTGGTAAAGACTTTCTTCTGTCATTCCGTCATGGCTTTCAAGATCGTGAGCAGTTGCTACACCGTACCAAATTCTTCTAGTAGCGGGGTCTTGAGCAAGTGCTTGACTAAACTTAGGAAATTTAGTAGCCATAAAAAATTATTCTCCCTTTTTTACTAATTAACCCACAGAAGTAATTCTTGCCAAGAAGAATGACCATGTTGTACCAATACCACCTAGAAGATAGTGCGCTAAACCTGCTGCACGACCTTGAGTAATACTTAAAGCTCTAGGCTGAATAGCCGGAGCCAATTTAAGTTTGTTGTGAGCCCAAACAACTGATTCAATTAGTTCTTGCCAATATCCACGCCCACTAAATAAGAACATTAAACTAAATGCCCAAATAAAGTGTGCGCCTAGGAATATTAAACCATAAGCTGAAGCGGCGGAACCGTATGATTGAATAACTTGAGATGCTTGTGACCATAAGAAGTCACGCAGCCAACCGTTAACTGAAAGAGCACTGTTCGGGAAGTTACCACCAGTAATATGAGTAATTTTACCAGCAGCGGAAATTGTACCCCATACATCTGATTGCATTTTCCAACTGAAGTGGAATAGTACTACTGAGATACAGTTGTACATCCAGAACAGACCTAGGAATACGTGATCCCATGCAGATACTTGACAAGTACCACCACGACCAGGACCATCACAAGGGAAACGGAAACCTAAGTTTGCCTTGTCTGGAATTAAACGTGAGCTACGTGCAAATAGTGTACCTTTTAGTAAAATAAGTACCGTTACGTGAATCGTAAAGGCGTGAATGTGGTGAACCATAAAATCAGCTGTACCTAACTGAATAGGCATCATAGCGATTTTACCGTTAACGGCAACAATATCACCACCAAACGCATAACTTGATGTTGCTAAAGCATTTGGAGCAGTACTGCCAGGAGCTAATGTGTGTAAAGATTGTACCCACTTAGCGAAGATTGGCTGTAACTGAATTGACTTGTCCGAGAATGTATCTTGTGGTCGCCCTAACGCACGCATTGTATCGTTATGAATATATAAACCGAAACTGTGCATTCCTAAGAAAATACAAACCCAGTTTAAGTGTGAAATAATAGCATCACGGTGACGTAGTACACGATCTAAAAGATTGTTGTACGACTGTACAGGACTATAATCACGAACCATAAAGATTGATGCGTGTGCTCCAGCACCAACTACACAGAATCCACCGATCCACATATGGTGTGTGAAGATCGAAAGTTGCGTAGCGTAATCAATACCAATGTACGGGTACGGCGGCATTGCATACATGTGATGAGCCACAATAATACTTAGAGACCCCATCATTGCTAAGTTAATAGCTAACTGAGCGTGCCAAGATGTTGTTAAAATTTCATAAAGACCCTTGTGACCTTCTCCAGTTAAAGGACCTTTGTGAGCTTCTAGAATCTCTTTCATGCTGTGTCCAATACCCCAGTTTGTACGGTACATGTGACCAGCAAAGATGAATAGTACTGCAAGAGCTAAGTGGTGGTGAGCAGTGTCACTTAACCAAAGACTTCCAGTAATCGGATTTAAACCACCCTTAAATGTTAAGAAATCAGAATACTCACTCCAATTAAGTGTAAAGAATGGTAGTAATCCTTTTTTAAAACTCGGATATAGTTGACCCATAAGCTCTTGATTAAATAGGAGCTCATGCGGTAATGGAATTTCTTGCGGTGCTACCCCTGCATCAAGAAGCTTGTTTACAGGTAAACTAATGTGAATTTGGTGACCAGACCAAGCAAGACAACCTAAACCAAGTAGTCCTGCTAAGTGGTGGTTCATCATAGATTCCACATTTTGGAACCATTCTAACTTTGGTGCCGCTTTATGGTAGTGGAACCAGCCTGCAAAAATCATTGCTGCTGACATAAGTAAACCACCAATCGCTGTCCAATAGAGTTCCGTTTCATTCGTAATACCACAAGCACGCCACATTTGGAACCAACCTGACGTAACTTGAACACCAGAGAATCCACCTCCAACGTCTCCGTTTAATATCTCTTGTCCTACGATAGGCCAAACGACTTGTGAACTTGGTTTAATAGTCGTCGGACTAGTTAACCATGCTGAGTAGTTTGAAAAACGTGCGCCATGGAACCACATTCCACTTATCCAAAGAAAAATTAATGATAGTTGACCGAAGTGCGCACTAAAAATCTTTCTTGAAATATCTTCTAATGAATTAGTTTGGCTATCAAAATCGTGAGCATCAGCGTGTAGGTTCCAAATCCAAGTAGTTGTCTTTGGACCTTTAGCTAATGTTCGAGAGAAGTGTCCAGGTTGAGCCCATTTTTCAAATGAAGTTGCAACCGGATTCTTATCCACTACGACTTTAACTTTCTTAGCCTCTAATTCTTTCGAGCTAATTTTCATTTTTACTCTCCTTTTTTGAGACTTACAAATACGAAATAATTTAAACCGTTTTTGGAATTTATGATTAAGTCTACAAAATAACTAAAAAAACAAACATTAAGACTAGACTTTAAACGATTATAAACCATTCTAAATACTTATTTTACTTTAAAAAAGTCAACTTTAGCACTTTTTTATAGAAACTTTATTAATAATTTTTCTTGTGATTAGTTTTAATAGTATTTTTCAAAGGTTTTTTACTTTGCTTATAGGTAAAAAACTGTTTTTATTTGTAGTCGGTACTTCAATATCAAAATAAAATAGCTCTTTTTTGAAACAAACAAATGTTTCAAAAAAGAGCTATTCGGATTTTAACTATTACATTCCTTTCGCGTCAGCGATAGCTTTCTTTAGAGCTTCTTCACTTTCTGGAGAAAGTTTCTTTTCACTCTTAATAGTTGTTAGAAGTTGAGGAGCAGAGCTCTTCAGGAAAGTTCTTAACTTAGTAAGGAACTCTTTAACATCTGTAACAGCTACATCATCAAGGAATCCGTTAATACCGGTGTAAATAACACATACTTGCTCTTCTACAGGGATTGGAGCGTTTTGCGCTTGCTTAAGCATTTCACGAAGTCTCTGACCACGAGCAAGCTCATTTTGAGTAGCTTGATCTAGATCTGAAGCGAATTGCGAGAATGCCTCTAACTCAGCGAATTGGGCAAGCTCAAGCTTTAATTTACCAGCAACTTGCTTCATTGCCTTAATTTGTGCTGCCGAACCTACACGGGATACAGAAATACCTACGTTAATTGCTGGACGAATACCAGAGTTAAATAGATCACCAGAAAGGAAAATTTGTCCATCTGTAATACTAATAACGTTTGTTGGGATATAAGCTGAAACGTCTCCCGCTTGTGTTTCAATAATAGGAAGCGCTGTCATACTACCACCACCCAGATTGTCACTTAGTTTAGCTGCACGCTCTAGTAAACGTGAGTGAAGGTAGAATACATCACCTGGGTATGCTTCACGTCCTGGAGGACGACGAAGAAGTAGTGACATTTGACGGTATGCTGAAGCCTGCTTAGTTAAATCATCGTAAATAGCAAGTGTTGCCTTTCCGTTGTACATGAAGTACTCTGCTAACGCTGCACCTGTGTAAGGGGCAATGTATTGAAGTGTTGCAGGATCATCTGCATTTGCAGTTACAACAATAGTGTAACTACTAGCACCTCTTTCTTCAATTGAAGTAACAACAGATGCTACAGAAGAAGCCTTTTGACCTACTGCAACATATACACAAATAACATCTTCACCTTTCTGGTTTAGAATTGTATCAATTGCTACTGATGTTTTACCTGTTTGACGGTCACCAATAATAAGCTCACGTTGACCACGTCCAATTGGAATCATCGCGTCGATTGCTGTAATACCTGTTTGTACTGGCTCACAAACCGACTTACGTGTAATAATGCCTGGAGCTACAGCTTCTACAAGTCGTGCTTCAGATGACTGAATTTCACCTTTACCATCGATTGGTCGTGCTAGTGCATCAACAACACGTCCTAGGAACCCATCACCAACAGGTACTTGGGCAATTTTTCCAGTTGAACGTACTGAGCTTCCTTCAAGAATATCAAGTCCTGTACCCATTAATACTGCACCAACGTTGTCATTCTCAAGGTTTAGTGCGATACCAATTGTCTTATCTTCGAATTCTAGAAGCTCTCCCGCCATAACCTGCTCAAGGCCATAAACACGAGCAATACCATCTCCAATTTGAAGAACTGTACCAGCGTTCTCAATTTGAACTTCTTGATCGTAACTTTCGATTTGTTGACGAATAATGTTACTAATCTCGTCAGGTCTAATGTTAATCATATTTCCGTCTAGATTACTTTTTATTTAAAGAGTCTTTTCGTTTAAAGTGACTTAAAAAGATTTTAAACTTTTTAATTACACAAAAAACAACTTTTATGCACCTAAAAGAGCACTAATTTGTCTTAGTTGGCCTCTGAGACTTGTATCGATCAGTTTAGAACCGATTTCAATAGTGAACCCACCAATTAATTGCGGGTCAACTTTTAGTGCAAGTTTGATTTGTTTTGCCCCTGTAATGATTTTAAGCTTTTCTGCGATTTCTTTTTGTTGATCGGCAGATAACTGAATAGAGGACGTGATTTTTGCTATCTCAATAGATTCTTGCTTGTATGAAAGTTCTAAAAATTTTTGCGCGATACTATTAAGAACTTCAATACGATTACGGTCGACAAGAAGTAATAAAAACTTTAAAGTGTTTCCACTAATTTGCTCACCAAGAATATCTTTGACTACATTCTTTTTAGCTTCTCGAGTTATTAAAGGATTACCTAAGAATTTTTTTAAATCAGACGAGTTTGCAAGAAACTGCGAAACGATATTTATATCGTTTGTTGTTTCTTTTAAAGAGTCATTTGATTTAGCTAAATCGAGAAGTGCCTCAGCGTATGGCTCTGCAACTTTACTTAAAACAATTGACATAATTTACTCGGCTAATTTAGAAATGTTTCTATCGATAATTTGTTGTTGTAAACTCGAGTTTAGTTTACCCTCTAACTGTATTGTAATGCGTTGTAGTGCTAATGTAGCTACGTAATCAGAAATTTGCTTACGTACGCGTGATTCGATTGTCGCAATTTGAGTTTTAGCAGTAGCTGTTAGACGTTCAATTTCTGTCTTCCCATCTGTTAAGATAGAGCTTTTAACCTGTACAGCCGTTTGTTCTGCTTCTTTTTGAATTGATTCAATTACAATTTGCGCTTGAGCTAACTTAGTTTCACCTTCAGTTAATCTCGTTGTAGCTTCTTGTAGCTTTTCTTCAGATTCTTGGATTGCTCCTAGAATTTTCTGTTGACGCTCTGAAAGACTTTCAGACAAAGCACCACTTAATAGAGTAAATAATCCACCAGCTAATAAAATAATGTTTATTAGGTTTGCTTCAAAAATTGTATCTAGAAGTGATCCTCCTTCATCAGCAATTAGAGTAGAAAAACTATTTAAAGTCTGATTTAATAAATCCATTTTTGTTAAAAATATTTAAAAATACCAATTAAAGAACAACTTCTTTACCTAGTAGCTTTTCTTTAATAAGTTGACTTAGTTCATCTACTTGCGTTTCTAATTGTTTTAGAGCAAGAGATTTTTGTGTTTCTAACTCTTTGTTAGTACGCTCAATTAATTTAGCAGCATCTTGACGTGCTTCATTAATTTCTAGAGCAACAACATCTTTAGCTTCTTTTTCAGACTGAGCAATAATTCCTTGTGCGTTAACTCGAGCTGTCTTTAACTGTTCACCGTACTCGTTGTACAGGTCGTTGGCTTTGATTAATTTTTCAGAAGCAGTTGTTAGATTATCGTTGATGTAATTTTCACGATCATCTATAACTTTTGATATGGGCTTAAAATATATAAACGTTAATACAACAGTTAATAAGACGAACTGAATAGCCATCAAAGGCAATGTTGCGTTAAAATCGAAAAGCCCACCAGCCCCTTCAGTCATAGCCAGCATTTCTGGCATGAATAATATATTCATTTATATCTGGTATAAAATAAGGTTTTTAGACTTAGGCAAAGCTAAGAGTGCTAATATAAAATATTTGAAAATAGCGCTTAGCTTTTAACTAAGCGCTTCAAACAAATATAATTAACCATTGAATGGGTTAGCGAACAGTAATAGAAGTGAAACTACAAGACCATAAATCGTTAGTGATTCCATGAAAGCAAACGATAGAAGAAGCGTACTACGGATTTTACCTTCCGCTTCTGGTTGACGAGCAATACCTTCAACAGCTTGTGCAGCTGCACTACCTTGACCAACACCAGGACCGATAGCCGCAAGACCAACAGCTAGACCAGCACCAACAACAGAAGCCGCAGAAATAACAGGATTCATAGGAGATTTTTGTTTAAAGTTATTTAATTAAGAAGTTTATGAAATTAACAAATTTCTTAGTTGTTTAAAATATAAAAGAATATTTATTACAAACTAAATTAAAGTTACTCGATCGATTCAGCAATATAAGCAGCCGCTAGGGTTGCAAATACTAAAGCTTGAACTGAACTCGCAAAGATACCTAAAACCATTACTGGTAGTGGTAAAAATAACGGGACTAGGAGACATAAAACAGAAACAACAATTTCATCTGCTAAAACGTTACCAAATAGACGGAAACTTAATGAAAGAGGTTTTGTAAAGTCTTCTAGGATATTAAGCGGTAAGAAAATTGGCGTTGGTGAAATATAACGCGCAAAAAATCCTAAACCTTTGGCTTTGAAACCAGCGTAGAAATAACTTAACGAAGTAAGTAAAGATATAGCTACAGTAGTATTAATATCGTTCGTTGGCGCGGCTAATTCCCCTTCAGGAAGTTTAATAAGCTTCCAAGGTACTAGAGCACCTAACCAGTTCGAAACGAAGATAAATAGAAATAGAGTTCCTACGTACGGAACCCAAGGGCGGTATTCGTATTCACCAAGTTGATCCTTGGCAATACTGGCAACGTATTCGAAGACAGCTTCTACGAAATTTTGCAGCCCTTTAGGAACTTGTTCTAGGTTTAAAGTACCAAGAACAGCTATTGTCAGAATGATCGCTATAACAAGCCATGTAACTAATAACACCTGTCCATGTACTGATAAACCGGCAATGTTCCAATATAAATGTTCTCCTACTTCAACAGCAGCTAACGAAAAAAACATAAACAGATTATAACTAGACGTGAATAGTGCAAATTTTTTGTTCCCTATTTAATATATACCTCGTTATTTAGTCTAGGTACACTTCATTTCAAATTAAAAATGTAAAAAATTTAATTACTTTATTGATTTCTACAGAATTCGCACGTCATGCACAACGTTATAGAGTGTTAATACTTAATATTTTACAATTTAGCCGAAGATCTTTACTTTTACCGATTGATTTAAGACCCAATTCGCAAAGATAATAAACAATATGAGACCAGGTATCAAATTCCAATTAGTATAAAATTTGAATTTTACCCTAAGATAGGTTATCTTAAATACTAAGAAGCTCTGTTAATACAAACAATTGTATATATAAGTTTATTTATTTAAAATAAAGAAATTTTATGGCTCGATACACAGGAGCAAAATTAAGAATTACACGAAGACTGGGAGATTTACCAGGATTAACTAGTAAAAAACCTAAATTGGCCCAACGCCCTGGCCAACATGGTGCAACACAAAAAAAATTAACACAGTACGCCCTCCGTCTGGAAGAAAAGCAAAAATTGCGTTTTAACTACGGCTTAAGTGAAAAGCAGTTAATGAACTATATTCGACAAGCTAAAAAAATTAAAGGGGCTACGGGTAATATTCTTTTACAACTATTAGAAATGCGTTTAGATAACGTAATTTTCCGATTAGGGATGGCACCGACAATTGCAGCGGCCAGACAAATTGTAGGGCATAAACATATTACTATTAATAATTCTTGTGTCTCGATACCAAGTTATCAATGTAAACCCGGCGATATTATATCAGTTAAAGAGTCAACTTCGTCAAAGCAATTAATTTTAAGAAATTTAGAATTACCAGCATTATCAAACGTGCCACAAAATTTAGATTTTGACAAAAAAGCCTTAAGTGCTAAAGTTTTAGGTATTATTGATCGTGAATGGATAGCATTAAAAGTAAATGAGCTATTTGTAGTTGAGTTTTACTCACGAAAAATTTAAAACCTTAAAGGATGTCGTTTACTCGACCACCTATACAAATTTAAAAAATATTCTAGTTATTTAGTCCATTAAAAAAAACAGATTTTTATGACATTAGTTACACTTGGAGAACTTTTGGATGCAGGGGTGCATTTTGGTCATCAATCAAGTCGTTGGAACCCCAAAATGTTTCCTTACATCTATACGGAACAAAATGGTATACATGTAATTGATCTTGTCCAAACAGCAAGACTTTTAACTCACGCCTATAACTACGTTCAAAAAGCATCAAAAGAAGGAAAACAATTTCTTTTCATTGGTACAAAACGACAAGCCGCTGGTATTATTGCTGAAGAGGCTAATAAATGTGGTGCACACTACATTAATCACCGTTGGTTAGGGGGCACACTTACCAATTGGACTACAGTTCAAGGCCGTGTGGAATATCTTAAAGAATTAAATAAAAAGGAGGAAAGCGGCGAACTCAGTGCATTGCCAAAAAAAGAGGCTGCTTTACTTCGTCGAGAACGTGACAAACTCCAACAAAATCTTGGTGGTTTAACAAAAATGTTACAAGTTCCTGATATTGCTATTGTTGTTGATCCGAAACGAGAAGCTACGGCGATTGCTGAGTGTAAAAAATTAGGGATTACAATAATTTCAATTTTAGATACAAATTGTGATCCTAATGCCGTTGATATCCCAATTCCTGCAAATGATGACGCAGTTCGATCTATAAAACTTATAATTTCATCCCTTTCAGATGCTGTGATAACAGGGAAACAATAGTCGTTTAAGCACTTTTATTTAAATTAATTTTTAAGACAATGAAAAAACAAATTTATAATCCACTACGAATTAGATATTCGTGAGATTATAAATTTGTTTTTTTTATTTCGAGAATTATTAGTCCTAAGTCTATGTAATCATAATTCACGACCCTCTCGAAGGATCGCTAATTAAGAAGGGCGTTGGTAAATTATTTAATTTGCCTACGCCCTTCTTAATTATTCGCTTCTTGATTTCAGTACAAAGGCTTTTAATCGGTTGTCAGATGAATTTTTGATTAAACGATTCATTGTCTGTTCATTACCAACTTTTTTTAAATTTTCGAAACTGTTGAATCCTGTACCTGCTGGTATTAGTCGACCAATAATAACATTTTCCTTTAACCCGTTTAACCAGTCTTTTTTCCCTTCAATAGCTGCTTCAGTTAAGACACGGGTTGTTTCTTGGAAACTTGCAGCCGAAATAAAACTGTCACTATTTAAAGATGCTTTTGTTAATCCTAAAAGCATCGGTTTATACACTGGTGGTTCTTGGCCCGCACTAATGGCAGCGGATGTAATTAATTTAGCTTGATTAATGTCAAGTATTTCACCTGGAAGTAGTGTCGTTTCTCCACCATTTAAAACGCGAATTTTTGAGGTCATTTGTCTAACAATAATCTCAATATGTTTATCTGCAATTTGGACGCCTTGGGATAAATACGTGCGTTGCACCTCATTAACTAAAAAAAGTTGAAGATGTTTAAAACTTTTCTTACAAGCCTCGTGGATTGGGCCTTGTAATCGATAATAGTTAAACAAAGTTTCTAGTTTTTCATGGGGGCTTATAGGGCCATCCGTTAGAGGTTCTAAAAATTTCACATAATCCCCGTTACTAAAATTCACTTTAATTTGAGAGTCTACATCAATAATTAGTTTATCGGTAGGTGACTTTAAAATTTCGATATGTTTATTTTTTAAATAAGCTTTGCCTTGAGTAGGAGCCAATAAACAGCCGTTTTTAATTATTCTTGCTTCTAATATTTCTTCTACTTTAGGTAGGCCCTGAACAATATCCACAGTTTTTAGTTTATCGTAAACTAAAGTTGCTAGGAGGTCAGATTTATCCACAAGCGATTTGGCATTAGCCCTTAAAATTGTTCCTTCGGAAATTAAATATGGTCGGCCAAGTCTTATAAATATTAAATTTTCTTCAATTTTATAAATTTCTCCTGCGTATTTAGATCGTGTTTTAGATGTTAGATAAGTTCCTGCCCGAACAAGATCCCCGGGTTTCACATGAAGAATTTCTTGAGTTTTATCAAATAGACATTTTTTAAGACTCGTTTCTTTTAAAATAAGGATTTCAATATTGTTGGTATAATTAACAGAAGCTAATTTACCACTTACTCCAGTTAACATTTTAAGTTGAGCAATAGTAGTGTTTGCCTCTACATATTGATTATTTTGAACTACCTTTTTTAAAAAAGCCCGTTCTTTTAAATTTGTGTCTTTTAAGCCAAATTCATTAATTTTGATTTTTTCATACAACGTTAATCTCAGTTGATATTGATCTTCGTGCTTATTATTTTTGTTTAACGGTACATATTCAATCTTTGAAGTTAAACTTGTATATTTATTTCTAACATCTAAAACAAGAAAAGTTTGAAGAAGATCGACTCCACTACTTGTTTTAATACGTTCACCATCTTTATAAAAAAACCTTTTAACCGTACGGAATGCTAAACTTCGATTGTTTATATTAGGGAAAAAGCGATATTTTAAAAAGAAGCCCTTTTCTTGCGGGACACTATAAGTTACAACGGGTCGAATAAGGCCATATTGTGTGCCGTCAAGAATTAAAAATTCTATGTACGAAAGATCTTCGACACTTTTATTTAAAAAAGCTAATTCTCCTGGTTTGACAAATCTATTCTCTTGCTCAATTTCGTCCCATGATTTACTAGTTATTTCATATAATTCTCCTGGTTTGACAACAATTTCGCAATTCTGTTCGTCAATTTGTACAAAACCGTCGATTTTTGTTTCAACATTAGCTAATAGTCGGGCACCTTTTGTTACAAAAGCTCCATCTTTCACTTTTATTTTTTCTATGTCTAAAGAACTAAACTGATGCGTTTCTTCAGGCACCCAATATAAAAAACCAGTAAATATTTTTTTTGTACTTCGTTTCTTCTTGATTTTAGACGAATCTATAGAATAATAAATAGTTCCACCTGTTTCTGTACGATAAGTATCCTCTTTTAAATGGGCAATTGTTTGACCATGTTTAAGTAATTCGTTTTCTTTAACACTTAACTCAAATATTTTTGTTGTATTCGAGGTTGTTAACTCAAAAATATCAAATTTATTGGGAATTTTTTTAAGAAGTCCATTTTCGATTACCATCGACGAGTTTACAATATTTATTTCCCTGTTATTTGATAAATTGTCAAAATTCACAATTCCCGAATAACTATTTGTAATTTTTTGACTTGCAATAGTCTCATTTGGAATAAACTTTTGACCGACCTTTACATTTAACTTAGAAGAACGGGGTAATATATAACGATCTCCGTGAAGAACCCACACTAACCCTGCAGTTTTACTAATTTTTTTAGTTGCACCTTGATTATCAATACTTTCTTCTACCTTTATATTTTGTAAAAAAACTTCGCCAGAAACCTCCGTATAAATATCTTTTCGGTCTTCTTCTAAAATAAGATTTGCGTCTTTTTTAATCTCTGCTACAACTTGATTACAATAAACTTTTTGATTGTTATTTGCTAATAGTAATGCGCCGCGGGGAATTGCTAAGGAACAGACCGTATTATTTTCATTCTTTATATATAAAATTGCATCTTCCATTAAATTGAAACCCATTTCTCCGTGAATTGTGCGGGTAACGGGAGTATTTGTTTTTAAACTATACTTTAAAGTTCCAGTAAAAGGTGCACGTATTTGTTTTGTTAAATCCCCCGAAAATACCCCGCCAGTGTGGAAAGTACGCATAGTCAATTGTGTTCCCGGTTCACCAATGGATTGTGCGGCTAATATTCCAACTGCTTCCCCTAAATCAATTAACTTTGAATATGACAAATGCCAACCGTAGCAATTTCGACAAACGGATCGTAGAGCTTCACAAGTCAATGGAGACCTTACCGTGACGTCACTAATCTTTAACTTTATGATTTTATTAACGAGAGACTTATCAATTTCGGTGTTCTCTGGAATTATTAGATTTTCGCTTTCAATCTCTAAAGGCTTAGCTAAAAGACGTCCAACTAAACGGTCTTCAATTGTTAATTCCGTTTTATATTTTTTAAATAAATCTTCTAAAGATAAACCTTCATAAGTTAAACAATCTTCTTCGCGAATAATAATGTCTTGTGCCACGTCAACTAAACGTCGTGTTAAATAACCCGAATCCGCTGTTCGAAGTGCTGTGTCAACAAGACCCTTTCGGGCACCATAAGAAGATATAATATATTCGGTAACTTTTAATCCTTCGCGAAAATTACTTTTAATCGGTAAATCAATAATTTGTCCTTGTGGGTCGGCCATTAATCCCCGCATACCAACAAGTTGTCGAACTTGAGATATATTTCCACGAGCACCAGAAAAGGCCATTATGTATAACGGATTTAATGGATCACTTTCTCGAAAATAAGTTAATACTTCGTCTTTTAGAGTATTATTAGCGTTGTTCCAAATATCAATGATCTTTTGAAAACGTTCCACAGTGGTTATATTCCCACCGCTATAGTTTTCTTCAGTTGTATCAACTTCATTTGTTGTTAAACCGATTAAACTTCGTTTTCGAAATGGAACGCGAAGATCTTCCACGCTTAACGATATACCAGACTTAGTTGCATAATGAAAAGTTAAATTTTTTACTTTGTCAGCTATTAATGACGATCTAATAACCCCATAGTTATGGAAAGTTAAATATATCAACTTTTGCAACTTTTTTTTATTTATTACTTCATTATTAAAAAACATTGTTTTTTTTCTAGTTGATTAACTGTTACTACAAAATAGAATTCACAATCGACGTTTATTGTTTATATTCAAAGGCTTGATTTAAAAGAATACGACCAGGAGTTGTTTTCAAATATGCTTGTAGAAGATTTCCATCTAAGTCGCGTTTAACTTGTATTTCTGGGCTTAGGCAAACAACATGATTAGTGAATTTTTTTTCTATAAAATTTGCATTTGCAAACAAATTAATTTTTGCCCTTTCGTCATTATTTAAACGGACCCAGACAAAGGTGTGTAAGTTTAACACAGATTGTTTATGAGCAGCGATAACGTCATCAAAACTATAAAAATATTGTTCTTTAGAAATTTGTTCCGTTGGATTATTTGCTGTTAAATAGTAACAGCCAAGAACCATGTCTTGACTAGGAGTAAGTATTGGATCCCCTGTTGCAGGAGATAAGAAATTGTTTGGTGCGAGCATTAACATACGTGCTTCTGCTTGTGCTTCTAAACATAGTGGTATGTGTACTGCCATTTGATCGCCATCAAAGTCAGCGTTAAAAGCTGGGCAAACCAGAGGATGTAGTTTTATCGCTCTACCTTCAACAAGTGTCGGTTCAAAAGCTTGGATACCTAAACGGTGTAAGGTAGGTGCTCTATTTAATAAAATCGGGTGACCGTCCATGACTTGTTCCAAAATTTCCCATGCCAGCGTTTCGTTATTTTGAATAATATTTTTCGCTGCTTTAATATTATTTACTAATCCCTCGTAAATTAATCGATGGATAACAAACGGCTGGAAAAGTTCAATAGCCATTTCTCTGGGTAGACCACACTGATTAAGTTTTAATTCAGGACCTACAATAATTACGGACCGGCCTGAATAATCTACCCGTTTCCCTAGTAAATTTTGGCGAAAACGACCTTGTTTACCTTCGATGATGTCTGATAAAGATTTTAAAGGGCGATTATTTAGACCAAAAACAGCCCTTCCGCGTTTTCCGTTATCAATTAGAGCATCAACAGCTTCTTGAAGCATCCGCTTTTCATTTCGAATAATCAATTCAGGCGCCATAATTTCCTGCAGTCTAGCAAGACGGTTATTTCTATTTATTACACGTCTGTAAAGATCATTAAGATCCGAAGTTGCAAAACGACCTCCATCCAGTTGTACCATTGGTCTTAAATCAGGAGGTAATACAGGTATGATATCTAAAACCATCCAAGAAGGTTCAGATCCCGAGGCCATAAATTGATCAATTACCCTAAGCCGTTTAATCAATTTTTCACGATCTGGATCTTTAGCTGATGATATTAACAGTCGTAATTCTTTTGCTTCCTTTTCTAAATCAAGTTGCATAAGAAGTGTTTTAATACCCTCGGCTCCAATCGCAATTTCAACGTCACTTATATCGGTTTTTGTTGCTTCAAAAACCTGCCAATCCGTTTCAACTAAAAGTTGTTTATAAGAAAACTCATTACTTTTGCCTGGATTAGTTATAACATACGAATTAAAATAGACAATTTGTTCTAATTCTTTTAAAGAAATGTTTAAAATTAAAGCAATCTTGCTTGGCCTACCTTTTAAATACCATACGTGAGTTACGGACGACGCTAATTCAACAAATCCAATGCGGTGACGTCGAACATTAGATTCTATTACTTCAACACCACAACGTTCGCAAATAATACCTTTATACCTCACCCGTTTATATTTACCACAATGACATTCCCAATCATTTACAGGACCAAAAATACGCTCACAAAATAAACCGTCCATTTCTGGCTTTAAAGTTCTATAGTTTATAGTTTCTGGTTTGGTAATTTCCCCAACAATTTCACCATTCGGAAGAGTCCTTTCTCCCCAACTACGAATTCTCGAAGGTGAAGCCAAATTGATTTTTACATAATCAAACGATCGTTCTGTTTTTAACATAAAGGTAAAATAGTTTTTAAAAAATTATTTTGAACGAGCTACTTAATTACTATCTGTTTTAGGAAAATTTCCTTGTAAACGGAATTTTAAATCTTGGTTCCCAGGCAATGAATTAAAACTATTTTTCAAAAGTGGTTGTTCAAAAGTCTCTGGGTTTTCACTCATTAAATTTATTTCATAATCGTTTAGTTTTGTATTATTTGAAACATCTAATTTATATGTTGCTACATCAAGACATAATGCTTGGAGTTCACGCATTAATACTTTAAAGGATTCTGGTATACCAGGTCTTGGTATCGGCAAACCTTTAACAATCGCATTTAAGGTTTCATTACGACCTTGCATATCATCTGACTTAATAGTTAATAATTCTTGTAACGTATAAGCCGCTCCGAAAGCTTCAAGGGCCCAAACTTCCATCTCACCTAATCTTTGTCCTCCTTGCTGTGCTCTACCGCCAAGGGGTTGTTGCGTAACAAGGGAGTAAGGTCCTGTGGAACGTGCATGGATTTTATCGTCGACTAAATGAACAAGTTTTAACATATAAGCGCGACCTATAGTTATTGGGTTTTCAAAAAATTGTCCAGTTCTTCCGTCCCGCAATACAATTTTTCCAGGATGTTGTTGAGAAAAAATCCATTTTTTATTATAGGAAGCTTCTTTTAATTTTTTATTAACTAAGGCTCTTGATGCTTCAGAACCATACATTTCATCAAAGGGAACTATTTTAAAGCGTACATTTAAGTTATCGGCGGCCAACCCTAGAAGACATTCAAAGATTTGTCCTACATTCATTCTTGATGGCACTCCTAATGGATTTAAAATCATATCAATAGGTGTCCCATCTGGTAAGTATGGCATATCTTGTCTACCCAAAATTTTTGAAATAATACCTTTGTTACCATGTCGTCCGGCCATTTTATCGCCTATTTGGATTCGACGGGTTTGCGCAATATAAACTTTAATGATTTCGTCTGTGCCTGGAGGTAAATCGTCTCTATTACTGCGCGAGAAAATTTTAACGTCGAGTACTCGACCACAGGTTCCATGTGGTAACTTTAAAGAGGTATTTCGGACATCTCTTGATTTTTCCCCAAAAATCGCCCTTAACAATTTACCTTCGGGCGGATAATCAGATTCCCCTTTAGGGGTTAATTTACCTACTAAGATATCCCCGGCGGTCACCCAAGTTCCAATTTTAATTATTCCATTTTCGTCTAAATTTCGTGTTGAATATTCACTAGCGTTTGGTAAATCGCGAGTAACTTCTTCCATTCCTAATTTTGTTTGACGAATTTCAATTTCAAATTTTTCAATATGTAGGGATGTAAATAAGTCGTCATACAGAAGGCGTTCACTTATTACAAACGCGTCTTCATAGTTATAACCTTCCCACGGCATGTAGGCAATTATAATGTTTTGTCCTACAGACAGTTCACCACCTTCAGTAGAAGCCCCATCAGCAATAATTTGACCTGTACTAACTTTTTCATTAATAGATACAAAAGGTCTTTGATTAATACATGTGTCTTGGTTAGATCGTTGATATTTCGTTAAGCTATAAGTGAAAATATTAGTATTTTTGTCTTTTACAATAATTTTTCCCTCACTAATTTGGATTACACGACCATAACTAGCACTTAACATTGTCATACCAGAATCCCGCGCGGTTTGCCCTTCTAAACCAGTTCCTATTAGAGGGGCTTCTGGATATAACAAAGGTACGGATTGTCTTTGCATATTAGAGCCCATTAATGCTCGGTTTGCATCATCATGTTCTAGAAATGGGATAAGTGAAGTAGCCAAAGATACTACTTGAATAGGGGATACGGCAATATAATCAACTTCCAGCGAAAGAACATTAACTAACTCTTGACGATATCTAACAGGGATAGTTTTATTTTGAATAGTGTCATTAGATCCAATTTCGACGTCGCCTGGTGCAAGACGATATTTGTCCTCCGCAGTAGCATCGAGATAAACAGGATAAGAATTTTGAAGAACTTTACCTTTTTCAACCTTATAGAATGGCGTTTCAATAAAACCGTATGAATTAACTCTCCCATAGGTTGATAATGAGCCGATCAAACCTGCATTTGGACCTTCCGGTGTTTCAATAGGACAAATTCGTCCATACTGGCTAGGGTGAATATCGCGAACAGCAAACCCGGCTCTATCTCGGGTAATTCCGCCCGGCCCCAAAACAGATAAGCGTCTTTTGTGCGTTAACTCAGCTAAAGGGTTTGTTTGGTCCATAAATTGAGAAAGAGGATTTGACCCAAAGAATTCCCTAATCGATGCGACTAAAGGTTTAGAGTTAACTAAAACATTAACTCGTAAATACTTTTGTTCACAAATTGTCATTCTTTCTTGGGCAATTCTTTCAAGCCTATTTAAACCAATACGTATTTGATTTTGTAGAAGTTCCCCTACTGATCTTATTCTTCTATTACCTAAATGATCAATATCATCTTCAACCGTAGGTGCAAGTCTAAAGTTTATTAGTTCGTTAATAATATATAAAACATCTTTTGATGTTAATACGTAAACCCCTGTTTTAATATCAAGATTTAGGCGTTTATTTATCTTGTATCTTCCAACACGACCTAAATCATACCTTTTAGGGTCGAAAAATCTTGAGTAAAGAAGTTGTTGGGCCGCCTTTACTGTAGCAGGCTCCCCAGGCCGTAATTTATTATGTAATTCTAAAAACGCATCTTCTAAAGATATTCCTTCGTGCTCATTTAATGTCTTTTTGAAATATTCGGGATGGTCAAGAATAGTTAAGATGTCCTGATCTTTTAGACCAACAGTTTTTAAAAAAATATATGCAGATATCTTTTTTGCCTTATCAATTTTTACATTGATTAGTTCCTCTTTATCAATTTCGAACTTTACCCAAGTTCCGCGATTTGAAATAAGACTGGCGGTGTAATATCGGAAATTCTGTTTATCAGAATTCGTTTTATAATAAATACCTGGACTTCGAACTATTTGATTAATAATAATACGCTCGATACCATTTACTAAAAATGTCCCTTCATTTGTCATCAAAGGTATATCACAAAGAAGAACATCATTTTCTGTGGTTTTGTTTAAATCGTTTAGGTAAAGGAGCTGGGCTTTGGTATAAATTCGTATGCTGTATGTCGTATCACGACGCTTTGCTTCTGCAAGAGTATATTTTGGTTGCCGAATTCGATAAAATTTGGCGGAGAAATTTAATTCCAGTTCATCAAGATAATCTCTTATTGCGGAGAAATTTTCTAATTCTTGAATAAAACCTAGTTCAAGAAACCAACAAAAACTTATTCGCTGCGTTTCTAACAAGTTGGGTAGAAGGTACTTGTAAACATTTTTTTTTATGCTAAACATTGATTACCTGCGGGTTCGGGTTTTAATTTTATTAACAATTAGAATCTAAACTTAGATAGTGGAAGGTTGTTAGATAACTAGTTTTTTCTTAATACCTTTAGAGGCGCTTCGTTTACTTCGTAACGGATAGGCTGATAATAAGAGGTGTTAAATCGATTTATATTCTTGAAACATGTAACCTAGGCCTCTTACAGTTATAACTAAATCTGGTCTACGGGGGTCATCTTCGATTTTTGTTCGTAGTCTTGATATGTGAACATCAACTATTCGTGTATCTATAACCCTTTCTGGAGTATAGCCCCAAACATTATCTAAAATATTTAATCGGGATAACGTTTTACCATTATTATAAATTAATAGAGCTAATATCTTATATTCGATTGGAGTAAGTTTGATTTTTAAATCGTTTTTTGAAATTACTTGCGTTGCCATATTTATAATAACACTACCAACTAGAATTGTGTTAAGTTTTTTAGTTTTGGAAGTTGGTATCCGATTATTGGAACGTCGTAAAAGCGATCTAATTCGCGCTTGCAACTCTTTTTTGGAGTAGGGTTTAATTAGGTAATCATCCGCTCCTAAATCTAAACCCATTACACGATTTGATATATTATTTACGCCCGTCAAAATGAGTATAGGTACATGGGAGGTCTCGCGGATGTTTTTGCATACCTCGTAACCATCGAATTTTGATAACAAAATATCAATGATAACTAAATCTGGGTTTTCATTAAAAAAACTATTCAACCCATCTTTACCATTAGTTGACAACACTGTTTTATAGCCTGCCGTAGTAAGTTGTTCATCTAATAGTATGCGGGTTTCATTTTCAGAATCGACAATCAATATTTTTTCATTATAAACTTCCACCTTTCGAGTTCCCTGCAAAATATATAAGTATTCTAATAATCTAGCAATAAAGCAACAAAAGTTGCTCTATATATGGTATTATAATTCTGTATAGATAAATGGCGAGCGTAGCCAAGTGGTTAAGGCACTGGGTTGTGGTTCCAGCATTCGCGGGTTCGATTCCCGTCGTTCGCCCTATTTTATTCCGTTTCGAGAAAAACATTTAAATACTTCGCGATTTTTATTGCTTCATCCTCAATTTTATTTAGTGCCATCGGTTGTTCAATTCCGGTTAAAGGAATTTCTCTACTATCATTTAAGCAGAGCAACAATTGGCGTTTGGGGTTAATACCTTCTTTTATTCTCATCTTGATCGACTTAATTTCATCAAACGAAAAATTTAAAGTTAATTCCTGATTTTTACCAGGGAATCCTTTACGGTACAATTTGACATTTTGAAGATCTCTATTAAATTCATTGTAACCTGATCCTACATTCCACCATATGGTTAATGAAATAAATATGCCTAAAATGGATCCTAAAGTACCGTAGAATACTAGTATTATTCCTTGTGGAATAAAAGAAATTTCACTGGAATCCGAAAACAACAACAAATTTGTTCCAAAGAAGCTAGATAATCCTGTTAGAAAAAAACCAAATCCCCCCAAACTTACTGTTATAGCCCAAAAAACATTACTTAATCGTCTTGATCCAGTAAAATAGGAAGTAACCCCGGACTTCGCTTCTGCGTAATTCATGATTATCTATTTTGTAATAAACTTTTAATAAATTGAGATTATTGGGCTATGTTTATACAAAACCTTAACCCAATAATCTAGTGAGTCAGTTTAAGAACGAACTAGATTAATCTTATAGTTTTTAAGCCGTAGTATAAACCAGCAGCTAAACTAAACATTAATGTCATTAATAAAATGTAACCAATAAGAGTATTCATAAGTTACTATTGTTTCCCAAAAAATAAAAATATTAATATATACATAATGATACCATATTACTTAAAAAACTGATTTCTATTTTTTTAGCCCTTCTATAACACCCCGCCAAATTAAACCAATAACCTGACCAAAAACTGACGTGAATGTAAAGCGAAAACCTTTACTTAAGAAATATATTGTTTCGTCTAGGCGACTGCTTAAAAAATCTCGTAATTCAACAAACACTAATGTAAGCAAAGAAAAGTCCGTAAGCGAATTAATTTCTTTTGAACGGTTAGCATAAATTGTTCTGCGAAAAATTCCATTGGTGCGCAAAATAAAGATTTCATATTGATTGTTATATAAATCTAATGGCCGTTTCAGGTAAATTTTTGTAATCAATTGCCAAATTATATTGTTTTTAAATCGTTCAAAATTTCTTAAAGATAAAAAGTTTGAACGAAACAATGTCTGACGAAATGCATAAACTGACGAAAAATTTATGATACTAAAATAGATTACACAGTTACTAACTTCTAAAACCATGTTGTCAATTAAAGCTTCGATAAAACTTTCCGAAGCAAAATTATAAACCGGATAATAAATTAAACGAAAAAGGGCTGATTTTGGATCAATTAATACATAAAAAGGTACTTGAAAAAGTAATTCAAGATCTTTTAATAAAAATTTCGTGTACAAGGAATTTCTTAAATTATCTAAGTTAACTGTTACTTTGTACCCATACTGTTTAGTTAAAAAATCCTCGCAACTCTTTTTAATACATTGAAGAAATATTAACTTCCCCCCTTTTCTCATAACTTCCGCCGGATTACGTTTGCTAAGGAGTTTTGTATAGGTTTCTTCAACTCTTAAGGCTGTAATAGACAACAAAGCCTTTTGAGTCTGGGCTTTTAAAAGATCCATACCTAAAAGCTGTTGATGTCCTTTTTTATTACAAAAATTTGTTTTGTACAATATTTTCGAAAAAATACGTGCCGTTAATTTTTTTTCATTATCTTCTTCGATTGTAGAAATTTTAACCATATTGATTGTCTGGGAAGTGCTTTAGCGGGTAGTAACAAAATTAATATAATATAAATGAAACTTACGACTACGGCCAGGCTTAGATATTTTACTTTTAAAGTTAATTTGATATATACTCATCGCCACAGCCGTAAGTTTATCTTTTAATAAGCCGCAAATGAAAGAGTATCTGGCATGTAGCGTTGAATTTCAATAATAAACGCCGCAGTAAAACTCATCCAAGCGGTTATAAGAACTGGAGCTGTCGAAAGGTATTTTAGTAAATTTTTATCCATGGATTCTAGTTTTAATAAAAAATTAATTAACGCGGTGACACTGTAACTTCATCACCCGGTACAAGTAAATCTCCTGAAACTAATTCCTTCCAGGCCGCTAACGGCCAAAGGAAACTTGCAGACATCATCCCAAGGGCTACAGGCACATTAATAATAATTTCGTTCTCATTAGGTTTATCCGTTGTCTTAGTGTATTGTAAATAACTACGACCTGACCACCCAATGTAACCAGCAATGTATAAAAACAGAACACCAGGAAGTACGAATTCTCCAGCGTGACTTGGTCGCCCATCGGCAATTAAGTGCGGAAGTCCATCAGCACCACATAGTAGACCTTGTTTGCCATACTTATCAAATCGTGCGTTTGTACGATCAATTTGTTCTTGCAGAGCTAAATAAGCAGGTGTTCCTTCTTCGTAATTTTCTAAACGGGACGTTAATTTTTTTACACTCCCGTCAAGTCGTTTCTTAAAAACGGTCGAATCTTTACAAGGGACTAGACCACTAACATCTGCTGATGCAATTTGTGGTGTTCCTATAAAAACTGCAAATGTAAGAAAAGATAAAAACCAGCGTTTCATAGTACACATTTTTTAAATTATTATTATTAACAAACTATCTAATATCTATTATATCGACATCTTACGGAATAACTACGGATTTATGGACCTTCTTACAATTTTCCTAAAATCTTCCTGGAAAAATAAAACAGAACGGTTTGAACTACCACCTATTTTAATCTTCTTTATTGATTCAACTAACCAAATTTGGGAGTAAGTGAAAAAACTTACATAAATACTTATTATTAATAAGAAAAAAGAAAAATAAACAATAACTATTCCCGGATCAGATTTTATTTGAAGGCCTGTGCTTGTAATAAAATCGGAAATTTGAATATTAAGCCCAGTTTTTGTTTTAATAAAACCACCTAAATACTCCTCTTGCACTAAAACGCCTTCCGAATTGTAAAGGAAAACTTTACCATTTAAATCATTAACAACAATAGTCAAGTTTGTTGTTAAAACCTTATCCAAATTTAAAGATCCGAACCAAAACCGACTGCCGTTTTTGGTAACTTTTTGCATTGGAATTTGAAAAATTCCTTTATCTTCGAAACGTAATTTCAGGCCCACGATATCCCAATCTGTTTGATATAAAACCAAATTGTTGAAGGTTAATGGTTCATTCACAAAAATTATCTTGCGCTTAACTTCGTTGCCTTTTTGATCAAATACTGATAAATCAGAATAAAATTGATCAGTTTTTAATTCATTTGTGTAAGTAATCCAAAAGTTATTTATACGGCAATAAAGATTTTGAGGTATGTAACTAAGATTTCCAAATTTTGTAAGGTTTTGAACGTGGAAAAGTTCGCCACGTGGAACAACCTCTTGAGCCGTGTAGCCTACAAAAGAACTAACCGTTGAACCTAGCAATAAAATTATAATGCTAATGTGGACAACAATAGGAGCTACTCGTCCTAGTAATCCTGAATAGGCATAGCCCTTTTTATTTTGGCGAAAAAAATGATATTGGTTGTCATTACAGTTAAATGCAACTGTATTGGAAATGCCCAATTTAATATTCTCGTTTACTTTAAGATTTTTGTATTGTGATTCTTTATTGAAAAATTTCCAAAGTTTAAATGTTTTAAGGGAAGGTAATTGAGTAGTAAATGTACATGCTAAAAGAGAACTTCCAAAGAGGACAAGTGCAATTATGAACCACCACGCAGTATAAACTTTATCTAGGCTTAGA
>JACLAA010005437.1_pt1 | contig 37141 bp, 27 predicted proteins | sample 8027891 | NCBI WGS metagenome assembly JACLAA01 (sample SAMN15724900, study PRJNA655200) | protist metagenome | isolation source: fluorescence activated cell sorting (FACS) single amplified genomes of... | place: Spain: Blaines Bay Microbial Observatory, Mediterranean Sea | collected 2016-01-19 | reverse complement strand
CTTGTTAATCGCAACGACGCCGTTCTTAGCGGTGATGATTTGGGACGTGTTCGTCAACAGAAACGGAAGCGTTTCAAACCTCGTTTCGAGTATATCGAGGAAAACATTCAAAGGATACTTAAAAGACATGCTTCCGTGGCCGACAAAAGACGCAATCGTGCATTTACTTTCCTACGCCACGTTCGAAGCGTTATTGCAGTTGTATTTACCTGGGAAAAAGCATTTCGGTCCAGTTACTGCAAACGGGAACATTCCCGAATACAAAGCGAACGGCGTGTTGTCTTTGATTACGACTTACGCGGGATTCTTCGCCGCTTGGCATTTCGGATTAACCTCGCCAAAGATTGTGTACGATTTGTTCGGAGAAATGTTATTCGCGATGTCCATGTTTGCCATATTTTTCTGTCTCTTCCTCACCTTTAAAGGTTTGTATTTCCCGACGGACTCTGACTCGGGAAGCAACGGTTCGTTTCTGTACGACTTCTATTGGGGCACGGAATTATATCCAAAGTTCGGTCCTCTCAACGTCAAGCAATTCACGAACTGCAGATTTGGTATGATGGCCTGGGCTCTTTTACCCGTCGTGTTTGCGTGCTATCAATACGAACGCGACGGATTCCTCGCCGACTCGGTGTTGGCTTGCGTCATTCTCATGTGCTCGTACAACGCGAAATTCTTCTACTGGGAAACTGGATACTTCAATTCCATGGATATCATGCACGACAGAGCAGGGTATTACATTTGCTGGGGTTGTTTGGTGTGGGTGCCTTCTTTGTATGTATCTCCGGCGTTGTATATTTCTTCAATCAAACCGGCGGTACAGCTCGGAACGACGAAATTTTGCGCCATCGTCGTCGCGGGCTTGTTATCCATTTGGATTAATTACGATTCCGATCGTCAGCGACAAGAAGCGAGACGAACCAAAGGTAACATGCTCGTTTGGGGCAAAAAACCACGAATGATCAAGGCGAAGTACGAAACTATCGAAGGCGAATCGAAAACGTCTTTGTTATTAGCTTCCGGGTGGTGGTCAATTTCGAGGCACTTCCACTACTTGCCGGAGATAGCGGCATCGTTCTTTTGGACTTTGCCGGCTGGATTCGATAAAGTCGTGCCGTACTCCTACGTCATCTTTTTGACGATACTATTGTTTGATCGATCCGTTCGCGACGACCGAAGGTGCGCTGCGAAGTACGGAACGTACTGGAAACAATATTGCTCTATAGTGCCGTATAAAGTCATCCCGGGTATTTTTTGAAGAAGAAGAAGAAGAATGCTCAGGTTTTGTTTGAATTGTTGTTTTGGTTTAGAATGATAATTAGATAAATGGTAGACCATCGTTTCATTAATATGAATTAATTTTGTACATATCGCGTCAAGAAATCTTGGACAACTTGCGTAAACTTTTCTGGTTCATCCTCCTGAATCGCATGCCCGCTGTTTGGAAACACAACCATCTGGAATTTGCCTTGCATCTGCGCTATCGTTAAAGGCGTATCCAATCGGTCGGTCCCTGCCAGAAGGAGCGCTTTCGAAGTTTTCGCGCTCAAAAATCTTTCACTCATACCCAAATACCATTCCTTCCAATACGGCTCCGTCTTCACAACGTCGCATCGAAAAGTAAACGGAGACGACGCATCCTCTCGTTCGCTATTGCTATCACTAAAACTACTGCTGTTGCCGTTGCTTTTCTGGTGCAACTGCGAAGGGAACGATATCCGGGCTGATTCTACGCTCTTCGTGCTCCCTCCAAATCCCAAACACCAACGGAATGCGTCTCTCATCGTTCGGAAGGAAGTGGGCCGATTCAATAGCTGTAAAGACATCATCGGCAAAGCCTTTAGTGCCGACCCTTCGACGACATCGACGACGATCAGACCAGCTAACGATATTTCATTTTTATCATTTACGTTTTTCGTCCACATGTCTTCTCGTAGCGCGAGAGAGCTCGCTACAGAAGCACCCATCGAGTGGCCGATGAGAACACACTTTCGATCTATTTCTGTTTGCGAAAATAAGTGCTTTAAAATCATCGCGACATCTTCTACCATTCTTCCTAAACTAAAGTCGCTCCCGCCGTCGCGCATCGATATCGATTCTCCGTGATGTCTCAAATCGATGGCGTATATCTCAACCTTTGTTTGCGTTTTACATTTGTTTCTGAACTCTTTCACGAACGGCGCCCACGAAAGCGAGGAGTACGGGCACCCGTGTAAACACACCAACGTTGTTGTTGTTACTGTTTTTCCATCACCATCAGGTATAATCCCAATATCTGCAGCGCGATAGACGCAAAATGCTTCTTCTCGTTCGTTTTCAACTGTAATTTTCTCGTCGAAATACCCGTCGTCGTTCCAAACCTCTGGCGTAATTATAGCGCGCGCGGGAGGTGGTGGCATATCTGCGCTAGCATTTCTTGGCGGTTTTCCTCCATTGATAGCATTCGTGATGGTTGGTATATCTGATAAAGTCGAGGTAGGGGTTAACGTTGAATCTTCTTCTCTCAAGGTCCCTAAGCGCGATGTTTTTGTTGCTGACGTTTTCGGTTGATGCAATCCACCGAAACGCGTCCAGTTTGGATTGGGCGTTTTCGCCGTACTCGACGCATATACGTGAGAATCTTCTCTTCGCTCCTCGTCCTCCATCATCTCCATGATACATTAAAGATCTTGGTGCGCCTCGTGTGCAAGCTGAGTTTTCCTTTCCTCTTTCTTTCAAAAAAATGAAGATGAGTAATTAGGTAAAATTGAAAAAAGAAACGCTTAACGCTAGGGTGCCTATTAGTTCTTAATCAGGAGGGCTAAACGATATAACGTCCCTACAATCCTAAAACTACACTCGATACGAAGTTCGCGCGAGACTCTGCTTCTTTACTCGTCGTGCTTCCCATGCTGATTTGTTTCTCTAATTCTACGTGCGCTGCGACGAGCTTTTGCTTTTTCCTCGAATCGTCATTGTTTTCGAGAAGGACTTTCGAACTCGAAGAGACGAGGTTGACGAGGTTGAAGAGTTTATCTTTTACAGCACCCCTCGTTTCTTTGTAATTCTCACACAGTAACGTCCCCAATTCATCCACTAGCTCGACTTTATCGTCCTTCGAAAACGCCGGGAACTTATCTCGCGCGATATTTGTTCCGATCCTCGACGTATCCACTTTTTCCATCATACATCGTCGAAACATCTCTAACTTTACTTCATCGCTTCCAAGGGAACGCAGATAATTTGCCGCAAACTTGTAGCCGCCATATTTATTCTTGTTGGCTTCAACTAGAACAACGTCCTTGATCGCGTCAAATACATTGTCTTCCATCCTATCGAACACACTCTTGCGCGCAGTTACGGACGCACCAAGCGGCGATAAAGACGCGCTCGATTCGCGTTGTTGCGATAATGCAAATTTTGACAATGCAATATTTGCCTCCTTCAAATCCCATACCGATGATAACAGCGTATTCATGATGGAAGCAGCAGATTTAGAAAGCTCTTTTGTCGAGGCGTCGATGCGTTTGAAGCGTGCCAACTCCTCCGGCGTCGTTTTCTTCGCTCCTCCTCCGATTAATTTTTCTAAACTATCCTCGTCTTCGACGCATCCACGCATCACAGCATGCGCGAGCTTTCTTAAAACGTCAGTCTGATCTGCTTCTATGCTGAATAATCTGTATACCAAAGAGTGCTTGAAAATATCAAAAACGTTTTCGAGCGCTTTTCTTGTATTCTTTTTACGTTCCGTAATCGCGTACGCCTTTCGCACGGTCAAATCGTATTCCAGCACATACGCCACGTGCCCCAACAAAAGCGTCGATCCAAAGCACTGATCGTACGAACACGTCGTTTTCGCCTCTTCTTCTTCTTCTTCTTTTTCGTTCTGTTCTTTGTCTTTTTCTTTTTCATCTCCTCTCCTGGATTTTCGCAAAGCAGTCGCCGCGCGGGAAGAACGATTCATCTTCTCAATTTGCTCTGGCGTGTACATGCTCTCTTCTATGAGCGAAACGAAGGACTTCCAATCCTCTCTCGGACCGGTATTTCGATGATGCGTGGAAACGAAGAAAGTCGCGTTCTTCAGCGTTTCTCGCTCTTCGGTATCTCGGAAACCGCCGATGCCGCGAGAAGCACCAACGGAACCACCCAAGTTGAACGTTTTATCTCTTGGAGACATCAACGATGCATTCATGCTATCATTCGCTCGTCTTTCTTCGCTATCTAAAGGCGTCCACGCGTGAATATTCGTCGTCAGCTCTTTCTTCCGTGAGTTCCAGATGATGTTAGGCGCAACATCGAACAAATCTCTCATTATGTTCACCGCTTGCCGTATGCAATTCATATCGTCTAGCGGCTGTTCGCTCCCCGAACGATCGCGTCTGATGATATCCAAAAGCCACACGTAGAACTTGTGCTGCGGCACTTCGCGCATTTTGTGTCTTCTCGCGACATGGGAGAAAGAGAAGAGGAAATTTAATTCCGCTTTTAACTTCTCGCTCGAACTCTTTTGCTCGAAAGAGTGCACGTTCCAAGACGCGTTTGAAAGAAAGTTCGCAACGTACGATGAGTAGACGTTCACATCCTCAGATTCTTTGGTTACGCTAGCTGCGGTGGCGAAACCCATAGCGTCTCCGTAAAATATCGTTTGAGGAGGTTTGAGTTGTGGTGTAAGTTGAGGAGAATATTCAAATTTTCTGCAAAAAAGCTTTGCTTTTCTTTTTTTCGAATTTGCTCCAAACAAATAAAGAAGAGATGAAGAACAACAACAACAACAACAACAACAACGACGACAAGGAGGAGGACGAGGAACATCCGAGCATGAAACTCACGGACGCTCAAGCGGAGATGTACGATCGTCAATTGAGAGTTTGGGGAGTGTCTACGCAGTTGAAGATTGCCAAAGCACGCGTGCTCATACTTGGAGCAGAATCGCCAACGCTTTTAGAATGTGCTAAAAATATCGTGCTCGCGGGCGTATCTAAAGTTATTTTGTGCCGAGGAAAGGCAAAAGAAGAAGAAGAAGAGACACTAAGCTTCCTAGTTTCCGTGGAAGATAGAGCGAAAAAGATATCCGTCGCAGAAGCAGCGGCGAAATCGTTGCAAGAGATGAATCCTTTCGGTGAAGTTTCTGCTGCTGATTTCAAATTTGAAGACTTAGAAGAAGACAAAGACGCAGCCAGCGCAATCTTAGGAGAGAACTACGACGTCGTCATTTGCTGTGGACGAAGAGTGCACGCAAATACCGTTAAACATTTGAACGAGGTATGCCGTGAACGAAAAATAGCCTTCTTCTTGACGGAAAGTAGTTCGAACCATGGATATTTCTTTAGTGACCTCGGTGACGCGTTCGAGTTCATCGAACGGAAAAAACACGACAGCGATAACAACGAGGATGGAAAAGAATCAGCTCTTTTGACGAAACCTTTCGAATCGTTCGGCAGCGCGATTCAGAAGACGTCATTTGCAAACTTCAAACCAAAAAGGAGTTGTAAATTCACACCCATTTTTTGCGCGTTGAAACAGCTGGAGTTGATGAATCTCAAGCCGACCCTCGAGGAAGTACGCGAGCACATCTCAAAGCTTCCAGATGGAGATAAAGTCGTTGATGGTGTATCTTTGGAAGACTTAGCGCTCTTTTTAGATAATAGGATAGAAATGCCCGCTATAGCGGCTATCGTTGGCGGATTACTCGCCAATGAAGTCATCAAATCAATTTCGCACGCCGAAGAGCCGGTGTGCAACTTTTTTTGCTTCGATGTCCTTTCCGGGAAAGGTGCTGTCGAAAAACTCGGTTGAAATTGAATGTCAAATAATCACATACCCAAAGTACCTAGGTACTGTGTAGCACAGTACAGGCGGAGAGAAAAAGTAAACAAAAAGAGTTAGCGCGAGCGCCGTAATTGTGCTCGATAGCGACACCAATATAAACAAAGTAGCATTGTTGTATTACACGTCAACAAAAAAAGCAAAGTATAACACATGCATTGTACGGTACCGAACGCCGCGGTAAGGCGTCCCAGACTTAACCGCATTCAAAAAGAAAAAATCCTTCTCCTCCATTTATTTGGCGACATCGATGTTCGTAAACTCTTTCCAGACGTCTAAAGATACGCGTTTGGTCATGGACTTGATTTGCGAGTTTGGTCCGAGCTCGTACAACTTCGTTTTGCCCTCGCTTACTAAGTTCTTCAACGTCGCTTCCCACAAAACCGGCGAGACGAGTTGTTTCGTGAGCATGCGAACGATGGATTCCTTGTTCATTTCCGATAACGCGAGACGAGTGCCCAGAACGTTCATGAAAATGGGAATCTCTGGTTTCGAAATCTCAATCGTCTCCAGGACGTTTTTGAGATTTTCGGCGGCGGAGTCCATGCGCGAGGTATGAAACGCACCCGAAACGGCCAGATACGCAACTTTCAACGCACCCTCGTCTTGCGCCTTCTTTTCTACTCTCGCGAGCGCGGATTTGTCGCCAGAGACGACTCTTCCTTGCGGGAAGAGGTAGTTTGCGATTTCGAGGACTTCGTCTTTCTTTCCTTCGCTCTTGACGTTTTTGACAATCTCCTCCAACTGCTCGTCTTTCAAGCCGACAACGGTAAGCATGCCGTGATCACCCACTTTCGCGGCGGCGGCCATAGACTCGGCGCGAACTTTGACGACTTTTAAACCGTCTTCGAAAGAAATCGCTTTCGCGAAGACCAAAGCGCAATACTCGCCCAAGGATAAACCGGCGACGGCGCTCACTTTCGACTCATCGAACGAAGGATCGTCGAGTTTTAACTTTTCCACCGCGGCGAGTCCCGAGAGATACAACGCCGGCTGCGCGTACACGGTTTCGTCGAGCTTTTCTTTCGGCCCGTTGATGCAAACGTCCAAGATGTCGTATCCGAGAATTTCTTTCGCTTTTTCGCACATCTCCTTCACCTTCGGGATGTCTTGGCAACTTTTCAACATGCCAACGCTTTGCGAGCCTTGACCGGGGAAAAGAAACGCAATCGGAGAGTTGTTCATCGTCGATGGATCGATGACGGAATCGTCCGTCTTCCCGTCTTTTATCGTGATGTTTTTGAGTTCGCCTTTCGCCTCGGCGATTTCGAGCTCGATTTGCGCCTCCAGCTCTTGACGCTTCTTGCGACGTTGCTCTTTGAACAGGCGCTTTTCTTCCAACGCTTTTTGACGTCTGCGGCTTTCGGGATAGTCCGGTTTGTAGTCGTGCGCCCAAGTTTGCACGACGTCCAAGCCGTAATCGTAAAGCGTCCACCAGCAGCCAAGATCCGGATGGCATCTTGGCTTTTTCGGGACGTCGGCGTACTTGTCGATGAGAAACTGCAAACGATCTCTCACGTCGTCGTCTTGAATCGCGACTTGAAGCGGAGTTTTCAAACCAGGGTCCAAATACGGGTCGTAGTCGTTGGTGGTGATCGTAGGATCGGCGCCTTCCGAGAGTAAATACTCAAAAAGTTCGAGGTACCCGTCGTATTGCGCGAGATACGCCGCTCGATGTAACGGAGTGTACCCCTTACCGTCCCTTTGATTGACGCATGACGGAACGTTTCTCACGATGTGGTGCACCATGTCGAGCTGTTTGTACGTCGTGGCGAAGTGAATTGGTCCTCCCGCACCGTTATCTTGGGTCCAAAAATACGGATCGGTCTCCATAATCAATTCGGCTTGTTCGGGATCTCCGAGACGGAAACACGAATAAAACGCAAAGGGTTGAAACTTTGGCTGTGGAGGATACCTCCCGGCTCCTGTTGTGTTGTTGATGATGATTTGTTCGCAAGAAGAAGAATATAAATGTCAGTGGACAATGCGTTTAAGTCCTTAATGAGGTTTCAGAATGCGTGCGCGCATTATCCGCGCGTATAAACCATGGCGTCCTCGAGGTGTGTTTTTTTTTCTTCGTAACGCTTCTTCTTCAAATCAAATCAAAACAAATCAAAATGTGATTTGTTCGATCATGCGGGGAGGGAGGACAATAAAAAAAAAGGTTTAAAGAAAGGAGTCGGTTATGAGCGATGACATAAAATGATCGGTCTCCTCTTTCGCGCGCGTACCAGTCATGTCGCGCGGCATCTTGTTGCTTTCGGTCGCGTTTAAATGTCAGTAAAAAGAAAGTTAGTGGACGTGTTTTTTTTCCTCTCTGGTTTTTTTTGTGGGAAAGAGTTTTTTGTTTTGCTTTTTGTTTGTTGTTGTGAAAAAAATTCTCCTCGCTTTTGTTTCCTCGACAAGTCGAAATTTCTTCCTCAAAAAGAGCTACACTCTTTTCATTCGACCAGACGTAAACGAGGAGACAATCAAGAATGTTTTTTTCTTCCTCGCTCGCTTTACGGCGCGTGGCTTCGCGAAATGCGAAAGCGTGGATGAGTGCTATGCATACTACCAACGATGAAACCACGATGGTGATGTCCATGAGAAGACTTTTCGCGGCTTCGTTGGAGAGAAGATGCGCGAGCACGTCGACGACGACACACAAATCTTTCACGTCTCCTCCTCCTTCCTTTTTCCTTCGTCGTCGTCACCATTCTCACAAACAACAACATGATCAGTATCTTCGCAGAATGATGTATTCAACGACTAGTGGTAGTGGTAGTAACAATAACAACAGTCCAGTCGGTTGGAAGTCGTTGCTTTTGCTCGTCTTGACGGGTTCGGGAGTTTTGTTTTTCTTTGAAAACGAAAAGAAACGACGGATGAAATCCATCGCAGAAAACCAAAAAGGCGTCGGGAAAGCGGCGGTGGGTGGGCCGTTTGAACTCATCAACGCGGCGACGAACAAAAAGTTCACGGATAAAGATTTACTCGGAAACTTTTGTTTGATTTACTTTGGGTTCACGACGTGTCCAGACATATGTCCAGACGAGCTGGAAAAAATGTCCGAGGTGATTGATATCGTCGAGAAGGAAACGGAGAAAAAAGATAACAGTAGTAATACCCCGTCGTCTGCAAATAAAATACCACCGCTCGTGCCGGTGTTCATTTCCATAGATCCAGAGAGAGACACGACCAAAGTTGTCAAGGAATACGTGAAAGAGTTTCATCCGAAACTTATCGGTTTAACCGGATCGAAAGAGCAATGCGCGAAAGCGGCGAGAGCGTATCGCGTGTATTATCACAAGACGAACGAGTCATCCAAAGATTATCTCGTCGACCATTCGATCATCATGTATTTGATCGATAAAAGAGGTGATTTTGTCGCGTTCTACGGGAAGAATTACGAAGCGCGGCCGATGGCGATGAACATTCTTGAACACATCTCTTCTGTTTCCAACGACCAAAAGTAGAAAAAATACCGAGTATTGGTTTACACTAGTAGTAGTAGTTCGCGTAGTTTAAATAAAAGTAGTTGTAGAAGTAGTACTCGCGTTGATAGTAGAAAGAAGGAAAGTTTGTATACCATGCGTGTAATTGTTATGACTAGTGCACGTAGTGAATTTATATGGAAAAGAATAATAATATAAACGACGCGATAAATGCAGTTTTATCATTGTATATTATTTAGAGCGTAGCCATGACTTCGTTCGCCATTTTGATGGTGTACGCGATGTCTTCGTCCGAGTGTTGCATACCGGTGAAACCAGCCTCGTATTGAGACGGAGCCAAGTACACGCCTCTCTCTAACATACCTCTGTGCCATCTACCAAACTTGTCCAAGTCCGACTTGGTCGCGTCTTGGAAGCTCTTCACCGGTCCTTCGCAGAAGAAGAAGCCGAACATGCCTCTGATGTTGCCCCCGCAGACGGCGTGGCCGTTGTCCTTACCGGCTTTCAAGATGCCTTCAATCAAAGTCTTCGTCTTTCTGTCCATCTCTTCGTACGCACCCGGTTGAGATAAGATGTTCAAAGTTTCGATACCCGCAGTCATCGCCAACGGGTTACCAGACAAGGTACCCGCTTGGTACATCGGACCAGCAGGAGCGACGATTTCCATGATTTCTCTCTTACCGCCGTAGGCGCCAACTGGTAAACCGCCACCGATAACCTTACCCATCGTGGTCAAATCCGGAGTGACACCAAAGTACGCTTGCGCGCATCCTTTATCGACACGGAATCCAGTCATGACTTCGTCGAAGCACAACAACGCGCCGTTGGCGTCGCATTCAGTTCTCAAGCCTTCGAGAAAGCTCTTGTCCGGGACGATGAAGCCAGAGTTACCGACGACTGGCTCAAGAATGACGCCCGCAATTTCATCCTTGTTTTCCGCAAAGATCTTCTTGACGGACTCGATGTCGTTGTAAGACGCGCACAAAGTCGTGCCAGTAGCACCTTTCGGGACACCCGGGGAATCCGGTAAACCCAAAGTCATGACGCCGGAACCGGCTTGGACCAAAAACGGATCCGCGTGACCGTGGTAGCACCCCTCAAACTTGATAATCTTCTCGCGACCGGTGTGCGCACGCATGACTCTCAACACGGACAAGCACGCTTCGGTGCCAGAGTTGCAAAATCTAACCATTTCCACGGACGGAACTCTGTCGATGACCATCTTCGCCAAAGTGTTTTCTAACTCGCACGGTGCGCCGAAGGAGGTACCTTTTTCGAGTTGCTTGATCAACGCCGCGTTGACTTGGTCATTGGCGTGACCGCAAATGGCCGGACCCCATGAGCCGACGTAGTCGACGTACTTGTTCCCATCGACATCGAACGCATCTTTATTATTAGTATTATATGTATAATAAAAAGTGTTGTTGTTGTTGTTGTTGTCAGTATTTTTTTTTAGAGAGGAAGGAGTTTTCTCGAAAGAATTTTAGAAGAAGGAACAGAAAAAAAGAGAGATCTTTTCCTCTCTCGCAAAAAGCCCAAAGAGAGAAAAGAGTTTTATCCAATCGGGAGGCGACTTGCGCGGAAGAGGAAAAACGAAACAACGCACATGGTCCTTTAACTCTATCAAAAACGATCGGTTGACCGCCGACGGACTTGAACGCTCTGACGGGGGAGTTTACACCTCCCGGCAACAAGTCTTGCGCCTCCTTGAAGATCCTCTGTGAGTTGTCAGTCTTAAAAGCCGCCTTGGTGATGGTGACGATTTTCTTTTGTTGATGGCAACTCTTTCTCGATCGGACGGAGGAAGAAATCTTCTTCGTTTGAGTGCCAAACTGCGTGGAAACGTTGCTCGTGGAAACAGCAAACATGTTCTTTGTGTTCTTTTAGGAATAGTAGTAAATGAATTTAGAGTGGATGCGTAATAATAATTGGCTGTCGTCGTCGAATACGTTTTGTTTTCGAGCGTTTGCGTTTTCTATCTCTATCTACTTTTGGCGATTTGATGTGTTTGCATGCTTTTTTTGCATGTAGAAGAAAAGAGTCCAAATTAAAAACACTAAACAAAAACTGTTAATAGTTTTACTCCTAAACCCTAAGAGTTGCTTATGGCCAAAAAGAATTATCCGAAGAAAATCTGAAGATCGAGGGTTCGATCCCCTCCTCAGTCAGTCAAATATTAATGGCTGTGTGGCCTAGTGGATACGGCGTCAGACTTCGACTCCATTTTTTTTGCTCGCGCGTGGTGTTGTTGTTGGTTTGTCGTTCGCTGGTTTAAAGTTTATTCTCGCTGCCAGATTATGGCTGCTGCTGATTTCTTTTTTCTTTCCGAGCGAACAAACTCCCTTTTTTCATCCAGATTTCAAATAAATTTCGCGAAAACCCCTCAAGTCCATCCGCCGTCCGTGTAGTGGTGGATACAAAATATAATACCCACACACATTCCATCAACAACACAACAACAACAACAACATGTCGGACAACGAAGGTGGCGGTGCCGCTGCTGATGTCGACTTCAACGACGATTTATTCACCTGCGCAAACGTGCGTTTTATTCAATGTTATCGTATCGCGCGTAAATTCTCGATTTTGTTCTTGTTGTGTGTGTTGATATTTTTCTTTAGACAACAACGAACCAGAGCATCATCATCATCATCATCTTCATCACTAACGCTTCTACTTCTCATGAAAAACAATTTGAAACACACAGTCAGATGTTGTCACCAAGTACAAGATTGCTGCCGATTGCGTGAATGGTACGTTTTTATTAAACTCTTCTTTTTTCTTCTCGTCTTTGTTTCGTGAGGAGGACCGATTCGAAATACTTTTCAGCCGCCCTTTTCAGACGAAGAGAGAAAACAATACTCTGCGTAAAACTCTTGACTGACAACGCATGCACGCTGTATCATTAATGAAAAAACAAACAGCTGCACTCACGGAAGTGATAAAGATGATCGTTCCGGGTAAGAAAATCGTGGACATTTGCGTCGCCGGTGATAAGCACTTGGAAACGGAGTGCGCGAAATATTACAACAAGAAAGTCGAAGGTGCTAAAGTGGAGAAAGGCGTCGCGATACCGACGTGCGTTTCTGTAAATGAACAAGTGTCGTACAACTGCCCAGAGGTGGAGAATAAAGACGTCCTCGAGGAAGGACAGGCTGTCAAAATCGATGTGGGAGCGCACATCGACGGCTACGTCGCGCACCAAGCGGTTACCATCGTGTGCCAGAAAGAAGGCGGCAACGAAAAAATCACCGGGAAACAAGCGGACGTCATTAAAGCGTGCATTGTTGCTCAAGAAGTTGCGGGGAGAGTTTTGAGACCGGGTAAGACGACAACGGATGTTTCGAACGCGATTACGAAAGTAGCCGAAGATTTTGGAGTTCACTTGGTCGAAGGCGTGCTTTCGCACAACATGAAGCGCTTCGCCATCGACGGCAACAAGGTTGTGTTGCTGAAGAAAACTCCAGAAACGAAAGCAGACGATCACGAGATTGCTTTGTATGACGTTTTCGGCCTCGATATTGTGATGACTACGGGTGAAGGTAAACTCAGCCAAAAGGATGAAAAAGAGACGCAGGTATACAAGAGAGCGTTGGAGAAGTCGTACTCTCTTAAAATGAAAGCGTCTCGCGGCGTGTTCTCCGATATTTGCAACAGATTTCCTTCTTTTCCTTTTGCGGCGAGATACCTCGAAGGTTTGAGCGCCAAGGCTGGTTTACCCGAGTGCTTGAAACACGATTTGTTGGTTCCGTACCCGGTGTTGTACGAAAAGACTGGTGAATACGTGGCGCACGTCAAAACGACCATCTTAGTCATGGGTAAAGGGAACGACAGAATTACGAAAGCGGTTGAAATGATGCAACAAGACGTTTCGAGCGAAAAATCACTCCAAGATGCGGAATTAGTCGAATTAATCGCGCAGCCGCTGAAACCGCCGGCAAAGCCGAGAAAGAAGAAGTAAATAATAAAGCAAGTGAGAAGTAATAAGAATACGAATACGAGTATTTGAAAAGTACGTTTTAGAGTCCGTCGGTGGAGAGAGACACAACCAAGTGAGAGCGAGAGGCTTCCCGCTCACTTTCGACGAGCGTTTATTTTTCTTCATGGTTTTGATTGCTTGTTTTATTGTTTTAAATGCTTATTGTTTGTTCATTTGTTCATTCCTTACACGTTGTGTTTTGAAACACAGCTAAAACCTATGATATGGTCAACCTTGTTTACTTTTCCTCTTCTGTATTTATTTATATTTTTTATATACATATGTATATATTCATCCGATTGGCGCATCTGTCGTCATTCCATCGCCCCCTGCCGATGGAGCTCTGATTGCAACGACAACTCTCCCCAAAACCGTCAAAGACGCGCCACTCTTTTCCATCTGTAATACTTCCGCCCCGGATTGAATGGCGACGGTTTCCGATTCGCCCGCACCGCTCAAAACGACAGAGGATTTCTTCGCGAGTAAATAATAATGCGCAGGCGAAGCCGAAGTGCTCCCTCGATCGATAATGAGCATAGCAGCTTCCGACTTGTTACTTAAACCATCGATGTTTGGCAACTCTTTCGCGGTGTTCCCAACGAATGTGGCGATCGGTTCCTTCGAGTTCTCCAACGCCTCCCAGTTCGGCACTGCCATCCAGTCTGAAGTTCCTTGCGGTCTAAACGTTTTAAATATGTTACTGGGATCGTTCGTCCCGACTTTTTCCACCACTTGCGCGAGCTTGATTGCTTTTGTCGTCAACTTACTGTACGCACCCACGACTGCAACTGGTCTAAACTCGACCTCTTCAAAGTCCAATCGCACGGAGGACACCGGTTGCACCGCCATTAATCGGCTTTCCGCATTCGCAGCTTTCGCCGCCGCGAGATTACTAACTTCACCAGTAGCTTCCATTCTGAACATTTCTGTCGCGGATTCCAATCTTCCTTTCGATTTATCCGTCTCTGCGTATTGCAAACCGCGGTCGCGCATCGATTCCGCTTTGTCCACGCCTTCGTATCTTTGCAACTCTTGAATATCTCTCCAAATTTTGAACGCCAAGCACTCCCCGGGTGATTTTCCGAAATCTTTCGCGATTGCAGCCATACCGTCGCGAATTTCGTACGCTCTTACCAATTCTCGCGACTGTTCTTCTGTGAACTCTCTCCTGGCGATGAACTCGGCAGCCGCGTCTCTTTTACCGCTCGGTAAAAAGTTGATCTGACTCAAGCACGGAGAGCCTGAATATTCCGTTTCAAAGTACGGAAGCAATTCGCTCGGAAAATCTTTAGATGCTTTCAAAGACGCATACGTTGACAGCCACGTTTGCCACAGCACTTGTTCTTTGTTTTCAATGCCAGTTTCGTCAAAAATTTGGTCTGGGATGTATCCCGCTTTTTGCAACGCTGGAATATACTTTGCCAACTGGAACCAATGTCCAGCGCGTTGACGAAGCATCATGATCATCTGATTCGTATCCAACTCATCGGTTACTTTTTGCTCTTCAAACGTCGGTGGCGGTTTATACTGCTGCTCGTAAGAACCCGCCATTTCTTGCCCGGGAGCTAAATATGTTGGTTTCGAGCCGCCGCCTCCGCTGTCGTTCGTACCAAACTTGACGCCTCCCATCGGCGTGTCTGGGTTCAAAGCACCGGTTTCTGCGTCGTATTCGTTACCACCGGCAGGCGGTGATCTGCCAAACTGTTGCTGTCCTGGTTGACTTCCAGGCATGGATATGACTTGGCCTTGTTTGCCCCCGCCTCCGGCGTACCCTCCGGGCGCAGACATTCCTGGTATCACATCCGTGGGGAAATCTTCCATGCCGGGGATGATTAAACCGCCTCCTGGTTTCTTTCCAGGACCAGAGGATGCCGACGACGGTGGTGATTGTGGTCGACCAGGTGGCCCTCCCGGACTTCTGTTTGGACCTCTCGGCGGTTGCGGTGGAGGTAAAGCGTGCACTTTTGTTTTCGTCGCGCGCTTTTTATCTCCTTCTTTTTGTTGGTGGAATTGTTTTTTCGTTGGCGGCTGCTTCTTCTTCTGTTGATGACGAAACGAGCAGGATGCGCTCGGCATCATCGCAATAGAGGACGACGACATGATGTGATGTTGTTTAATTCGTTTCTGTTTCTTCTTTTCAATGCTATTCACGCGTGCGTCGTCGTTCAAGCACCAAACAAAAGTATGGAGAGAATTCTATCTGAATTAAATAAAAAGCGAAAGAAGAGGAGGTTTGTGGTTGGGCCACCTGTGCCCGGCGCGTCCTCTCTCGAAAAAAAGTGAAAAAAAAAACTGCTTTGCACACCTCCTCCTGCCTGCATCATAGTTTTGACGCGAACGTACATTATGGCCGTCGGAAAGAATAAAAGACTCTCGAAAGGGAAGAAAGGCTCGAAGAAGAAAGCGTAAGTTACCATTAGCTCGTGTTGTCTCGGATAGAAATATCGCGAGTTGCCCTTTTTCTTCGAAAGCGGGTTTACGCGTTCGTTTTTTTTTCTGTGCGCGTTGGTGCGCGATGGGGTGCTCTTTGGGAGGAAAGCGTGAAAAACGCGCTCGAACGACGAGGATGCGCGCATCCGCGAAGAATCTGGTTGAGATGTGCGTCTGCACTGAGTAATTACTCGCGTGTTGCGCGCGTTTTTACCCGATGGGGTTCTTCGCACGATGTCTGTGAGCGCGTGCATTTACGTTTTTCAAGACGAGAGGGCTTGTTAACTGCGCGAAACACACGGGAGGAGAGAGAAAAGGAACAAAAAATTCTCTTTTCGTCGTCGTCGTCGCGCGCGCGCGTAGAGTACAGACGAACGGATGGTTTTCGAAACGGGTGAATTCTATTCATCGTGTGTTGCCCGATGCCTTTCGAGCGTTTGCAGTCACGCGTTACCTTCGCATCATCGCGGTTTCTTTTCTCTCTCTCAGAGAAATTTACGCGCGCGTTCTCATCAGTTTTTAGCCCTTTTTTCTTCCTCTGCTCTCTTTTCTTTCCAATTTACTAACCGCATATTTCGCTCTTCTTCTCTCTTCTTATTTTCGCGTATTTGAACAATAAACAGCGTCGATCCGTTCTCCAAGAAGGATTGGTATGACATCAAGGCTCCGTCCATGTTTACCGTTCGCAACGTCGGTAAGACGCCGCAAACGAGAACGCAAGGTACGAAGATTGCCTCGGATGGTTTGAAGGGGAGAATCTTTGAGTGCTCGTTGGCGGACTTGAACCAAGACGAGGATCAAGCGTTCCGCAAAATGTTCTTGAAGTGCGAGGACGTTCAGGGTAAGAACGTTTTGACGAACTTCTACGGTATGGACTTCACCACGGATAAAATCCGCTCCTTAGTCAGAAAATGGTTTTCTTTGATTGAGTGCTTCGTCGACGTGAAGACGACGGATGGGTACACGATGCGCGTGTTTTGCATCGGTTTCACCAAGCGTCGCGTAGACCAAACGAAGAGAACTTGTTACGCTCAATCCGCGCAAATCCGTAAGATTCGCGCGAAGATGGTTGAAATTATCAAGAGAGAGTGCGAATCGTGTGACTTGAAGGAGTTGGTTTTGAAATTTATCCCGGAAGTTATCGGTAAAGAGATTGAAAAGTCGTGCTCGGGTATCTACCCGTTGCAAAACGTCTATTTGAGAAAGGTGAAAATGTTGAAGACGCCGAAGTTCGACGTAACGAAGTTGATGGAAGTTCACGGCGATTACTCTGGCGAGGAGGTTGGTCAACAAATTCCGAGAGCTGAGGAAGCGAAGCCGGAAGCCGCCGCTGCCGAGGAATAAAAAACTAATAAGATAACTAATAAAAATTGGTGGGTGTTCGAGAAGAGAGAGAGAGAGAGAAAGGAGAGAGAAGATGTGAGGAGGCTGGAGAGAAAATAGATTAAACAACTGGTAGTGTTTATGATCGCATAAGCACGAGCTTAAAATAGTAGAATTTTAATTGAAACAAAAGTACAACAAACGGTACAACCAAACGACAATAAAACGCGTTGAAAGCACACACTTTTACGAAATTCCGCGTTTGAAGAAGAGGTACTTTTATATTATATATTATACGTATCAAATCGAAAATTAGAACATGGCTCTGACGGTTTCGAATCGCGCAGCGCCGGCGATATCGCCGGACAAGCACAGCGTCGGATTTGATTTTAACATTTGCGCGGCTACTTCTGACAAATCTTGCTTCGTCAACTTGCTCACTTCGGCGATGAACTCTTCCGGCGATTTTCTGTGGTTATACGTCAACATTTGTCTTCCAATGTCTTCGGCGACGACAGCTTTGGATTCCAAGTTCATCAAAATTGAAGAAATCGTCGCGTTCTTCGCTCTCTCGACTTCTTCGTCCGTGATTTGGCTCGCGTTTGCAACCGCGGATAACTCCTCGGCCATAACGGCGATCATATCGTTGACGTGTTGTCCATCCGTCATGGCGGAAATCCCTACGATGCCGGTGTCGTTGTAAATCGAGTGAAATGCCGTGCAGTTTTGAGCCCATCCGTATCTATTGAGCACGCGCGTGTACAATCTAGAGTACATTCCTTTTCCCGGACCACCCGCGGAGAAGGATCCACCACCTCCAAGCAGCATGGATAAAACAGTCACCGCCGTGGATCGCTTCGCGTCTCTCCATCCTCCTTGGAATTCAAAACCTAAAATTAAACTCGTGAGTGGAGATTCATTCTTCACTCGAAAGTCACCGCCCATATATTTCGACGGAATTTCTTTGCCCGTCGTCGTCGCCGAACCTTTACTGACAGTCTCCAACATTGGACTCGCGATGGACACCAACTCTTGGTGATCCGCGCCCGAAGCCGCCAAGACCATTCTCGGTGCGACGTAATTTTCGGCGATGAATTCGCGCAAAGCGTCGCCGTCAATCGCGTCTATAGATTCTTGCGAGGCTAAAAGTGCGTTTCCTAATCCTCCGTCGTACGCCGTCGAGTGCACAGCCTCCATCAACATAGCTTGTGGATTCGTTTTGAGCTCTTCGATTTCTTTCTTCAAGTCTTTCGCCATCTTCGCGACTTCGTGGTTAGCGAGCTTCGGATTCAAAGCCGAATCGCAAAGCAACTCCACTGCCTCTGGTAAATGCGTTTTTAACGCATCCACGGTGTAAGACATTTGTTCTCTCGACGCCGCGGCTAATAAACTCGCGCTCATCACTTCCGCCTCTTTCGTAATTCGAAAGTTCGTTCTGTTCGTCGTCGCTTTGAAAGCCATTCTTTCGAGCATGTGCGAAGCGCCTGACATGTACGGCTGCTCGTACTTACTTCCACTTTCCAAGTATAAACCGACGGCCATGGTCGCCCCGGGAGTGTTTTCTGAGGCAATCGTGGCCCCGTTTGAAAGCGTCGTGACCAAAGTTTTTGGCGCTTCTTTCGGGTAGATCGGGCTTTCGGGAATGATAACATTCGGCATAGGTTCGTCCATCGGCGGTTGCTTCGTCGCCGATCCACCGAAGATTTGGGAGAAAATGGACGGTTTCGTCGTTGCTGCCGCCGCCGATCGCTCTTTCAAAGCCGGCAACGACTGCGCGAAAGAGGAGGAGGTTTTCAAACCTCGTCGTAAAACGTTTCGACTGCTCATTGTGTGTGTGATGATTGTGATGATCGGAAAGAGAGTCTCAGTTCGTAAAAAAAAACACAGACAAAACAAAAATTCGACTCTTTTTGGTTTTACGTAAAAGACGACTTAAAAAAATATATCTCTTTCTTCTCTCCTCCTCAAATAACACAATTCGCATCAAAAGTGAAAACGCGACGAACGACAACGAGTGAAGAGACGAAGAACGTCTCTGATCTTCTTTGCGTCTGCGATCTTCTTTCTCAGAAGATCGGAAGATAAGAGATAGATCGATACATATCGATCGATCGTTTTATTCGTCCACAAAGCATTCACAGATAGATACGCTTTAAATTTTATTTCAAAATGAAAATGCAAATTCGAAGTGTTTGGAGTTTACCCGTCGGAAGCAGAACAACCGATGGAAGCGGAAGAAGCGCGAAGAAGAAGAAGAAAGCGGATACGAAATCGTCGTCGTCGTCGCCGTCTTTATCGTCGAAGAAGAACGAGTTCGTGCCTTCGTTTCGAGAAGCGATGAAAGTCAAGGTGAAAATAATCGATATTGATATTCTCAAGCGGTTCACCGGAGAACGACGAGAAGAAGAAAGGAAGAAGAAGAAGAAGGAGAAGAAAGAGACGAAGAAGAAGAATACGACGACGAATACGAAGCAGAAGGATGCGAAAGCAGTCATATCCGTATCTTCTTCTCGCGATCAATCACCACCACCAACTCCCTCTTCTATTTGGCTTTCGTATTGCGCGTTCGGCGCGACGGTGGTCACCACAGTCGCCGCGGGAGCGTTCTTCTCCACATTCGCAAAGAAAAGAGGAGAAAGGGGTAAACGAGAAGAGAACGGCGATGATGCATCTCTCCAACCGATCACGTTTGCATTCGATACCCCGCAAACCGCGGCGGTTAGAAATAAATCGCCAAGACCTCCTAGACGGAGCGAAGACCAGCACCAGCGGGAACAACAAGAAATTTTACGACGGAGAGAAGAGGAAGAAGTCAACCCGTTTTTGAAACAGATGGAAGATTCAAACGTCGCGTTCTCTTCTCAGCAGATTAAAAGTAACATCATTCCGCGACCATCATCATCACCTCCACCTCAGCGGTTGTTCGAAACTGAACCGTCGTCTGGGAAATCATCATCACCCCGTCCTTCTTCTTCGACAGGCTATGTGGTGCCTAAACAAGTCGAAGCGATGCAAACGAGAGAAACATCTTCGACAGCGGCTGCAGTTTTTGATGGAAAAAAAGTGGACGAATTAAAGAAAGAGTTCAATCAGTGGGCGTTAAGTTACGACGATGAGTTACACCCGTGGGATCGAGCGTTAGACAACAAGAGGTACGATGCGATTGCTACACCGTTATCATCATCATCCACTGTAGAGGAAGAAAGCACCAATAATAGTAGCAGTAGCAGTAGCAGTGATGCACTGAACCCCGAATCGGAGAAACGAGAAAAGGAAACGAAAGTCAGAGAAGTTGCGCGACGACGTCGAAATAGCTACTTCGCCGCCATATCTTCAAAACGGTACGCGCCGACGACGATAGAACAACTCGCTCTCGAAGAGAAAGTTAGAGAACGCTTAGCATCAAGCACCCCTGTATTTGATACTGAGGGTACATTTTTTGCAAAAGAAAGTAAAAAAGAAGCGATGGCGTTGTACGGTACCGCCTTGGGAAAGCTCTTTTACGAGAAGTCTCCAACCACAATTGTTGGCGAAGGTACATTTTCGGACGTATTTTCAGCACAGAAAGATGCCGCAAGCAATTTATCATCGCTCACGTTGAGTAAAACGGACTTCTTTACGCAGGGTGAATCTGTTTTGAAGTGTTCTGCGCCTTTTCCGGGCCGAGACGCTTTCGATGCTCCTCAAGGAGACGGGTACGGGTTTGGGAAAGTCGAAACGGCCGTGTTAGCTACGCTACCGAAACATCCAGCGATTGTGGAAGTTATTGCGGCCTTTCTCGAATCCGATAGGAACGAATCGTACTTGTTGTTGAAAGATCACGGAGAAAATGCGCATGAGGCGAGAAAATTAGGACGATTGACGCCGAGAGAGTGCCGCGCGATGGCCCGTCGTATTTTGCACGCGTTGAAACATTGTCACGAACGTAACGTAATTCATCGCGACATCAAGTCTGGCAACATTCTCATCAGAGGTAGAGAAGGCGCAGAGGATTTCAATCGAAAAGCAACCATCATAGATTTCGGTGTCGCGCATTCACAAACGGCGTGTGAGTTGTACTTTTCGGAAATCGTTCCCACAACGAACGAAGAAGAGGACGGGGGTTCATTTCAAAGCGGCGGGAAAAAAAATATGGTCTGTTCTATCGAGTACGATCCAAGCAGCGGAACGCCTGGGTATCAAGCTCCAGAAGTTTTGCTCGGGAAATACGAATTACCTGCGACCTCGTCCGAAGGCGAAAGAATCAACGACAACGACGGCGAACAGGTATCGATGGAAACGTATGCGAAAATTGACATCTTTGCATTTGCCATTGCGATGTACTTTCTGTGCACGGGAAAAGAAATCTTCGCGGACTCTTTAGATGCCGGAGAGAACATGACGACAAAATCGAAGCAGAAAGCGATGGCGATGTCCGAAACCGAATTAAATCGCTTGAACCAAACCGAGCTCGAACTCGATGCGAAAATTCTCACACAGATGCTCACTTATCCTGACTTTCGTCTCGCGCCTTCGCAAGAAAAAAATATGCGAGAACGCTACGGCGACTTGGTGAAGAATCAAAACGAAATCATCCAATCGACGACGCTTACGGAGAAGATCATCGAAGATTTATCTGGTCGTCAACCCGTGGCGTTTTGTAAACTCATCGCGAAGTGTTTAAGCGTCGATCCGAGTAAAAGACCGAGTGCGGTCGAAGCGCTCGCTTGGGAGAATGCCTTTGTCGGCACCGATGAAGACGAAGACATTTTGGCATATGAAAAAGCGTCGACCCCGACGATGACGAGATGACGAGGGGTAGACAATAGCACTCGCACAGAGAGTTACATACGGTAGATTGCGCGAATGAATGTATAATTATTACATTATTTATTTTGTACCAGTTTTCCAGTGGTACCCAAAATACGTCCTCTTCTTCTTCATTCGCAACGAAATCACATCAAATAAAAAACACCTTTAACAGCACAAGTTTGAATTCCTCAAACAAAAAGAGCAAAAGTGATAGTATCATCCAGACAAACACTCTCTTCGTCGTCGTCTTCGTAAAAGTCTTCTTCTCCTTTCATCTGTTGCGCGTGTGTTGAACGGACCTAAAGGAGCGAGAAAGAATCGTTCTTCGTGTTAAGGAGAAGTCTTGCTTCGGTTCGTGAGTATATTGAGATCTCCAATCTCATCATCATCATCTTCATCATCGTCAAAAACGACGGAGCGGAAAATTATGGACAACACCACCAACCATCAGCCTTCTTCTTCTTCTCTGCTTCTCTCTTCGTTAAAAGATTTACTTCCAGAAAAGAACTCGGTGATTATATTCTCAAACAGAATGAAAGGTTTGCTCGCGAAATCAGACGGGAAGGATAAAACCTTGGCGTTGTTGCAGTATTTAGCCATGTTTACGTCCAACGGAACGCCCGGGAACGCGTTGAATTTGCAAAAATCGTTTGGGAGCGCGAGGAAACCGTTTCGGATTTTCAAAGAGGTGGAGTTTTTACTCCCGGTGATTGAAAATCCACCGGTTGGGAATCAAGCGAAAGTGTTAGTTGCGTACTCAAAAGCGATTGGAATGTCGGCGTACATGGCTTTCGATCACATCGTATTCTTAGGCGCGACCGGTTTAGTCACGAACAAGCAAATAACCGAACTGTGTCAAAAGCTCTCATATTACGGGTGGTTCGTCGGGTCAGTAGCTGGGTTGTACCAAAGCGCGAACGAGTTAGGAAAATGTGTGAGAGATGTCGCGGAAGCGGACGACGACGAGGATAGAAAACAAGAAATCGCAAAGGTTGCCAAGCCAGTGTTTACCGCCATCACGACCAACACCTTGCAAGCGTTGTTAGCGTTGGCGCTTTTGGAGAAAATTCCGATGAAGAAGAGGAACGTAGGAGCCTTAGGGGTCGTTTTGAGCATGTTGAACGTGTACTCTATGTTTCCGCCGCCACCACCGCCAGATGCCAAAGACAAAGGAGAGTAGATGTATAAAACAATTTGAAAAAACAGAAGTAGTTAGTCATACAAAAAAGTATTTACCAGTACTCTTGTACCTCGCGCCTCGTTTATTATATTATTATTATATTTCTATAGTGGTAGTAGTAGTATGTGGGAATCAATGTTCTTTCAGATGTTTCGCAACATCTTTCATAAACTCTCTTTTCTCTGCGCGTTCAGTTTACAAATTTTCCTGCGACGGAGGAGTCTCGTCGAACTTTGTCGCTTTCCTCTTCTTTGGATCCGGTTGCGTTTGCGTGAAGCCTCCGAGATCCCAATATCCAGCCGGATCTTTCGGAGGAACGTACTTCGCGCGATGACGGGAATTTTCCAGGTTTCTTGGCGGTGCCCCGTTATTCGTGTTATTATTCAAAGCGTTACTTCCGTGTTCGCACGCCCTTCGATCGAGTTGACCGGCGACGGCGTAAAACCTTTCGCATTCTTGGCACGCGTACCCGATGAGCTCTTTTCGCGCCTCTTTCCCACGAACAACTTCTTGGTACTTCACCTCTCGCAGTGGTTTGTCAACAGGTAAACATTTATTCGATTTTTGCTGATGATCTTCGCGGAGTTCTTGCTTCGTGCGTTTCACTTCTTTCTCTTCTTTCTCTTCTTCTTCTTGGGTGTTCTTGATGACCAAAACTTCCTCTTCTCCCGGCGTGTTCTCGTTGATTTGCGCTTCGTTCGTTTTAGGCGTTTCGAACATAGCGCCCGATCGCGGTGGCGGTGGTGTCTTCGTATCGCTAATCGTCGTCGTTTTCTTCTTCATGGCATCGTTCCACAAACCCCGAACTTTCTTCGAAACGCCTTTCTTTGCTGCTGTTGAAGCCGCCGCGGTGCCTTTTTTACTCGCCCCTTCTAAACTTGCTCTCTTCGACATTATCATCATCTTCGACGCGTCGACGTGCTTCTTCGGCTTTGGTTTATCTGTTTGATGATGTTGTCGTTGTTGTTGTTCTTGTTGTTGTCGCTGCGGATTTACGAATGCGTTAGATTTTATCGTCGTTTCGTTCTTCTTATCAAACGCCCAAAAGTCTTCCGTTCTGTTGAACGAAAAAGATTTTTCGTCGTCGTCGGTTTTCTTATCGTTCTTCTTTCTAGCGCTATACTCGTCGTCGACATCGTTCATCTCGTCCCGGTGTCGAAGAGAGTGTTGTTGTTCCCGTCGTCGTCGTTGTCGTTTTTCTCTCTCTTCCTCGTCGTCTTTCCCTCGTCGTCTGTTTCCAATCTCTTCGAGCTCTTCGTCTTTGGTCGTGTAAACTTCGCCGGCGAACACGGCGTACTTCGAAGCCGGAGAGTGCGGCCGCTTTCTCTTCGCAGTATTCTCTTCTTTTCCTCCTCCTCGCTTTTGTTGTCGTTGTTGCTGCTGCTGTTGTTGTTTTCTTTCGTACTTTTCTAATTTTGAAAGCGCCACCTCTTTCTCCTTTCGATACTTTGCCGCCGCTTCGCGATAAATCATCAACTCGGCTTGTAATTTTTGAAATCGCGCTCGCGATACGAGAGTTTGAGTATCCTCGTTGTTTTTACCACCGTCGTCGTCAAAAGAATCCTCTTCTTCTTCTTCTTTAAATTCGTCGTCGTCGTCGTCAATTTCAGTGTTAGTATCGTAAAAATCGTCTCTTTCGTCTCTCTTTTCTTCTTTGATGTTTTTTAAAGAAGGAAAACGTAACAACTTCTCTCCCATCGCCTTCTCTCGAAACGAGTCTCTTTCTTTCGTCATCAACGTTAAACTTTTCATCAAATCGTCCTTAATTTTCGTTAAACGCTCGATTGAATCTCTCATCTTCTCTTTCTCTTTCACGTTCTCCTCGTGTTCTCGTTTGAAGTTCAGTTGCAGTTGAGTGCACCGCGCGTTCATTTCTCGTTGCATTTCTGAAATCATAAACGGCACGTTTCCTTCTTCGTTTTTCACTTCTTTACCATCATTTCCACCTTTACCACTCTGTTCTTCATCAGTCGTCATATTTAATACTACTACTATAATACTCAGTATTATTTTAAACGCTGTAAGAAGAAGGGAGTAAAAGAGATTATATATATGCAGAAGAAGCGTAAAGTAATATTATGACGACTGACGGTGAACGTCTGTGTGTGTTTGAAGAGAGTGACTTAGAGAGAGTTGTGGAGGAAATGTGTCTCTCTCTCTTCGTTTTTTTGAAGAAAAATTTGAGGAGATGGTGGAACAACTTTTTTTTGTCATCAGAAGACGAAGAAGAAGAAGAAGAAGAAGAAGAAGTTTTTGCCAAGAATGATGATGGAATCTCAACAGGAAAAAAAATTGAGGAAAAATTCTCGTTTAGGGTTCTCTCGTACAAAAAAAAAAAAGGTCCACACAAAACTTTGCCTTCAACAGCATCTTCACAACAAGAAAGAACAACAAAGCGCGCGCTCGAGGGTGTTCGTGTGTGTGTGTGTGTGTGTAGATTTAGAGCGACTTCTAGAGTAAACAACACATACACACAGACAGACAGAAATGGCGCCAAACTGGTTGTTTGGTGGAGGAGACCCCGCCGAGAGTAGTACTATCAGTAACACAACCAAAAGAAATCATCACCTTTTGAGCAAAAACAAAAGTGGTGAGCGCGCGTCAACAAATGTGCTCTCCGCGCAAGGCTACGTCAAAGACGAACGAGACGATCCACACTATTCGCAAAAAGCGAGGAGAGGGAGAGAGAAAGTCGCCGAACAGCTTCTGAGAGATATGCAGAAAGAAGAATCTCACTCGGGAGAGAGAAAGAGCAGGCGGCACCACCATCGACACGGAGGAGGAGGAGCGCAAAATGAGGCCGCGGAATTCAATGCTGGATTTCCCCGAGGGAGAAGCGCAACCACGCCTTCGTACGGGAGCAACAGCGAGTATCATCAGTATCAACACGACGGATTGAACACATCTGCGACAATGACTTCGTCAACATCGTATTCACGATTGGTTGGTGGGTGTTTGATCGCCGGTTCCGTTGCCATGGTCTGTACGGCATCTTCGGACTCAGTGCTTGGACACTTGCTCCTTTCGTCTTCAAGCGCGAAAGACGACTTTAACATCAACGCTTCGAACAATCGAGGCGGCGTCGCGTCCGGGTCTAAACGAAAATCTGCATCATCCAGAGGAGGAGGAGGAGGAGGTGATGGACGAGGAGGAATATCAGGATGGTCGAACGAATACGCCACGAACTTTCTCGGCGCGGTGACGAAGAACGCGGACGATAACGAGGACGACAAACTTTTTGAAGGAGACTCGAGCAACGCTGCCATCGCTTTGGCAAACGGCGAAACCTTACTCGAAAAATTCGATGCCGACGCGTTTGAGAGGGATCTCGCGTCAACCTCGGGAGATTTTGATGACGAAGAGAAGAGAGACGTGCAGTTATCCGACGACGATCTGCTCACGACGTGCGAAACGTGGAGAGTGCAAATTAAAAACGACGCGACGATGTTTCAAGCTCGACTGTTGAAACTTTCGGCTATTTTAGACGCAACGAGTGATGATTCGAACAGGTTGCCGCACGACGATGTTGTCAATTCGATCAAAAGTGTCCGTAAGTGGCACACGACTACGGACGTGGACGCCACCGCGAAAGTGAAGGAGTTGACACGCAGAGCGAAAATGGAGAAAGCCGGCGACGGTAACAAGTCTTTGCGAAGAAAGAAGCTCGAGGCTGAAGCCATAAAAGTCGAAGAGCTCGCGTCGACGTCTTTGCCCAAGCTTGAAAATGCTTTGAACGAAATCGAGGAGAAGTTTATCCCGGCTTCGGCGCAATCGGAACCAGTCCGACAAAGAGCTGAACTTGGTGCTGCACCGACGCGATCTTCGTGGTTATCGAGTCTTTTCGGTGGCGTAAAACAACCTAAGAGAATGGCACAACTCGGGGCGGCTACAAATTTGGACGCGAGCGCTGAATTAGGTGCCGGGTACGGCGGCGATCCCTGGGGGGCGCACAGTAAATTCGACGATGAACTCGACATGGAAGAGGAGCGCGATGTCAAGAATGAACGCAGGAAAAACGTAGCTTCTCTTCACGAACGTCAACGACTACAAAAGGAAAAAGAGCGATTCGGGTTAGTGGATGAAAAAGTCGTTGAATCCCCCGTTCGTGCAACCTCGTTCGCGAAAGGACTTTCGAACCGGCGAAGCCGTCGTGTAGGTCCATTTTATGACGCGATGGAAAATAGCGAGCAACAACAACAACAACAACGGCGGCAAATTACGCCTTCTTCTATCACTCCTTCAACACCGGGCGGACGTATTTCTGAAGCAGATATAGAGAGAAGAGCGCAAGAGCTTGTGGATGAAGCGCACGGTGGCATCGAAGAAGGAGAGGAAGAGCGAGTCAACGAAGGAGAAGAAGTTTTCGACGACGATGAAGTCGCGGACGCAGAAGCAGAAGAGCAATCAGAAGACGAACAGCTCGTAGAAGAAGATGAAGAAAAAGAAGAATTGGTGAGGTCGTCGCGAGTGAAGAAATCGCGCGGACTTACGGATCGAATTTCAGATACCGTACGAAGGGCCTTTGGATACGCAGACCCGGGAGAAGAGTTTCTAGAAGAGGCGAGCGAAGATATCCAAGAAGAAGAAATGGAAGAAGAGACGAAACAAGCTCAGCGCGCGCAACAAAGATCTTCCAGAAACGGGAGAAGAAGTGGCAACATCAACAGCAAGAAGAAGGGATCATCATCTTCTTCATCGTCGCCCTCTGCCTCGACGACTGGGACGACAACGTCGAAAGAGAGAAGGCAGCAGGAAAAGAGAGGGTCAGCGGCGACGACGGCGAGTATTGCCACGGACGAGAAGACAAAGAAAAGCTCGAGCTTTGAAAATGCGTCGACGAAGCAATCTTCGAAATCCAACAACAAGGACGACAACACAGAGCCCGTGGACACGTTCGCCGCTCGCATGAAGGCTGCCAAGAAATTGAAGGAAGTGAAAGAAGGCGGCGCGGCGACAAAATCGTGGAACTCGGCTGGGGAAGCTCACCAGATGAAGTTTAAACCAGGTCAAAAGCTCATCGTTCAAGAGGATGGTACTTTTGCGTTTGCCGACGAAGATGACGTCAACTCGAAGGATTCCGACGCCGGTTTGCAAAAAAGAAACGAGGAAACCTCGAAAGTCTTGCGCTCGCTCTCGGAGGAGCAAGGTTCGTCGTCGTCGTCGTCGAGCGACGTGACTGACAAAGAAGTTCAATCCCCACCTCCGGCTATCTCACCACCTCCGCCATCTCCATCGCCTCCTCCGCCAAACGCGCCAGTTGCTCAACCCGCTGTAGTTCAACCTGCCGCAATCGATCCGACCCAGACGGCGCAAATGTTGTACCAACAAAATATTGCCGCCATGAACAATCAGATGATGATGAATGCTGCGGCGGCTGGCACTAATAACAACAACAACAACGCGAACTCGAACGCAAACGTGGGAAATAATTTTAAGTTGACGTCGGAGAATCTAGATGCTGTCGCTATGGCAAAGCTCGAACACGATACGGCGAACAGAAACGCTTTGGAACTGTATGACATCTCCAACCAAAATCGGGACGCGGCTGAGTTGGCGAGATCGGAGCACGAAACTGCTATGCACTGGAGACAAGAAGCACAAAAGAATCTTGAACGCTTAGAAGCAACTGCCGCGAAAAAGGCCATTTCGGAAGAAAACGCGGCGCAGCAACAAGAAAAGTTACAGAATTTGAACGCTTTAGTCTCTGAATTTAAAAAGGCTCTGGTGGAAGAAACCGCGTTGCGACGCAAAGCTGACATCGAGAAGGAAAATTTGGCCCGCGATTACGAACAAAAGAAGATCGAAATTGCCACGAAAGCATCCGAAGCTCAAGGTCGTTTAATTGAGCACGCCAAAGACAAGATCTTGGAGGCTCGCCGCACTGCCGCGTTGGCGACGCAACAAGCGAACGAGTATTTGGAACAGGCGAAGAGAGAAGCGATAGCGAGGAGAAGAATCGGCGAGTTTGCCAAAAGGTCAAACTCAAAAATGAGCGAGGATAAGAAAGCTTTGGCTGAGCGATTGCATGCTGAGAAGGATGAAATCTCGCAAGCCGCGAAAGAGGTTCAAAAATCTGCCGAGGAAGCGTTGATGAGGTTGAACTCTGCCAACTCGCAAGCGCAAAAGGAAAGGGATCTCGCTTTGAGCGATCGTCAGCAAGCGATAGAAGAGGCTAAACAAGCCGTCGATACGGCCAAAATGAGTTTAGATGGTATGAAGGAAATGTCGAAGAAAGCGCAAAAGTACAAGAGACGTCAAGAAGAGACGGTGGATTCGGTTAAAGAGTATATAAAAAACGACGGAGAGGGCAAGTTTGACAAGTTGGATAAATTGTTGCGCAAAGCCGAAGCCGAAGACTTCTCTTCTGACTCTGGTGGAAAGAAGTCTAAATCTTCCTCATCGTCTAGCAAGAAGAAGAAAACGAGCAGCGACAAGAAAAGTGAAAACGACGACGACGACGACGACAACGATGCAATGAGCGACGAAGAAGCGGCGGCGGAGAAAGTGAAGAAGCTCTTGGGCGGCGGCGGCGGCGCAGAAATTCCGGACGACGTTTCCAACGACGCGGATGATACAGTGGAAGGAGCGACAGTAGAGGACGATGCAATCTTGGAACCAATGACGGATGATGTCGATTCTATTTTAGCTAACGCGGGAAAGAACGGCGAATCGAGTGAAAACAACTCTGAAGTTTCCACTGCGGAAGACGTCCGATCTTCGGTTGAAAATTCTGCCGCCCTCACGGATGCGGAAGCGGAGAAGAATCTCGCCGCATACTTCGGAGAGACGACCCCGTCACCAACGACTTCTTCTTCAAACGATGATGAGAGGAAAAGCGACGCCAACATCGACGAGAAATCTTCCACTGAAGAAAGCGAAGAAGCGAAAGAAGAAAAAGAGGAAGAGGCGGAGCGAGGCGATACCGACGCCGAAACGACGCGAGCGCAAAACGCCGCCGACGACGAGAACGCCTCGGATCCGTCTTCTTTGATTACTTTGGACGACCAGGAAGTTAAAAACATCCCCAGGACTGGAGTCGTCGCCTCTTTAGGCTTTCCGAGCATAACTCGGATCGCGTTTGGTGAGCCGGAACAAAAAGCGTTTAAAGAGGTGTTCTTCGCCTACTTACGAGAGCAAGCTCCAGACTCGTGCGCGAATGTAGACGATATGGAAACGTACGTGCAAGAGCGAACGAAAAAGACTGGCACCAAAGCTGAGCATTTGCGCGTGACTTTAGTGTGCGCCTCGGCGACTTCCGAAGCGGACACTTTGAAAGCGCAGCAAGTCGTCCGCGCCGGCGTTTCGGACGGGTCCCTCTTGAAAAAGCTCAACGCTTCCGGCATGAAGAGCCGCGTATTTATGGACGACTACGTCGAGGACAAAGAAGACGGGGCGAAAGAAGACAAAGACGAAGACGAAGTTGCTGTTAACGCTGATATTGCTACGACGAAAGGACTAAAAGTAGAAGAAGTAGAAGAAAAAGAAGAGGTGAAGGAAGACGAATAATAATAGTAAAATATTAGTTCCGAGTATCGGAAAAGGCGTTTTGTATTTATTAATGTATAAATGCAAAACAACAACTCTTTCTGTGCCCTTTCCCCTGCCTGTTAAAATGTATAACTGACATCTGTTGGACAGGAATTTAAAAAATTTTCTCGCCTCTTGACTCGTCATAATAAGCCCAAATAATACTCTTTCATCACAAAAGAAGACATACTATAATAATGGCTACTTATTGCGTCGGCGATCTCGCCTTCATGGTCGATGGTACCAACTCGCAAGGTGAGCAATTTCGAAATCATCTATATCGTCTGATTTTTCTTCTCCGTCGTCGTTTTCTTTTTCTCTCTCGTCGTCTCAATGAGTGATGAGATTTCCCGGTCTTCTTCGCCGCAAATAATTATTGGATAATAATTGGGGGGGGGTCTCAATTCTCTCTTGGAAAAAGGCGACATCAAATTCTCTTCTTGAGATACCGAACGAACGAGACAGACAGACAGAGAGAGAGATAGAGAGGACATACGTCTGTCTGTCTGTTTTTCCGGTCTTCGCCGCCAATTATTGGATAATAATTGGAGGGGGGTCTCAATTCTCTCTCAGGAAAAAGGAGTCAACAAATTCTCGTCTTGAGATACCAAACGAACGAGACAGAGAGAGAGACAGAGACATACGTCTGTCTCTCTGTCTCTCTGTCTCTCTGTTTTTCTGTCTGTCTGTCTCTCTGTCTTTTACCGGGATGAGATGAGTTTGATGAAAAGCGACAACAAAAACCAGAGAGAGAGAGAGAGAGAGAGAGAGAGAGAGAGAGAGAGAGAGAGAAAGAGAGAATTCCCCGAAGAATTTCCGTACTTTTGAAAAGTCGCCCCCGTTTTGTTGAACCAAAAAAGACAAAAAAAAAAGTTCCTCTCTCGGAAAAGACATTTTAATTATTTTTTGGAGGATTGGAGGAAAAAAAATATCACAAAATAATAATAATACTGACCAACGAGTTTTTGTCTTCTCTCTCTCCTCTCTCTTTTTACTCTATTAATATAAACAGAGGATCTCTGCAAAGTGTTATCCGGTCTCACCGCGGCTGATGCTACCATCACGGGCTCCTCGGACAACCAATTTTTGTTGTCGTCCGCGTACCTCGTGTTCTTTATGCAAGCCGGATTCGCGATGTTATGCGCCGGTTCGGTGAGATCTAAAAATACCAAGAACATTTTGATCAAGAACGTCTTGGACGCGTGCGTCGGGGCGATTGCGTTCTTCATCTTTGGCTTCGGCTTCGCATACGGGACGAAAGAAGGCAAATCAACGAATGAATTTATCGGAAACTGGAACTTTGGCTTGCAAGATTTCACCGATTGGGCTGGTTTCTTGTTTCAATGGGCGTTCTCTGCGGCAGCGGCGACGATTGTTTCCGGTTCCGTCGCGGAAAGAACGGCATTCCAAGCCTATTTGGGCTACTCTTTCTTTCTCACCGCGTTCGTCTACCCAGTCGTCGTTCACTGGGTCTGGGATGGAAATGGATGGCTCACAGCGTTCAAAGACAACGATAAACTCTTTGACTGTGGTATGTATGACTTCGCCGGCTCTGGTGTCGTTCACATGACTGGTGGCGTCGCCGGTTTGATGGGTGCTATGATCGTAGGCCCGAGAACTGGCAGATTCGGCCCGGATGGTCGCGTCGTCGCTATGCCGGGACACAACGCCTCGTTAGTTGTCTTGGGTACGTTTATTCTTTGGGTCGGATGGTACGGTTTTAACCCGGGGTCACAGTTGGCAATCATTGGTTCGGAAGCCGTCGTCGCTAGAACCGCCGTCTCGACTACTTTATCCGCCGCCGCCGGCGGCGTGACTGCCATGGCCATCAACTATGGATTATATCACGTTTGGGACTTGATTGCCGTGTGCAACGGTGTTTTGGCTGGTTTAGTCGGCATCACCGCCGGTTGCTCCGTCACCGAACCGTGGACTGCTATCGTTTGCGGCTTTATCTCCGCGTGGGTCATCCACGGCGCTGGTAAATTGCTCTTGAAGCTTAAGATTGACGATCCTTTGGAAGCGGCGCCGATGCACGGCGCGTGCGGCGCCTTTGGCGTCTTCTGGGTCGGTCTCATGGCAAAGAAAGAATACGTCGCCGAAGTCTACAGCGGCGCCGAGAAGTGCGCGGGTGTCTTTTATGGCGGCGACGGCAGTTTGCTCGGCGCCCAAGTCGTCGGCGTCATCTGCATTTTCCTCTGGGTCGGCGGTTTGCTCGGTCTCTTCTTCTTGGCGTTGAAGAAAATGAACATGTTGAGAACGTCTCCGGAAGAAGAACAGTTGGGTTTGGATGAGTCCAAGCACGGTGGTTCGGCGTACAACATGGAGTTGGTCGCTCCAATGCCGACGGAAATGTAAGAAAGTCGACGAAAGAAGAGGAAGGAGTAAGTTTGGCGAAGAAGGAATAAAATACACGGATCAGCTATAAAAAGTGGCGTTCGGTGGTGAAATATAATAAAACGAACACAAACATACAAAGACGGCGGCGGATGTTTGAAGAGGGTTCATAAAATACGGGACAAAAACGAATACTTATAATAATTGAAGATAACTCTCAGATCCACAAAGGCGTCTTTCAATAATCCTATACTATAATAAACTAGTAGAAAGCGTTTTATAAACAATACTGGTACAGAGTAATGATCATCATCAAACATGTTCTCCAACCTCTTCGTCTAGTTCCACGAGAACTTTGCGATTGTACACGTAGGAGATGCAACTTTATATTTCTCGCACATCGCTTCGAGAGCGGCTTCGAACTCGGACTCGTCTCCGTCGCCTCCCGACGCGGACGAAGAAGAAAAATCAAGCTCCTCCGCGTGGATGCCCGTTTCGACGATGAAACAACTCTTCGCGTTGACAGATTGCGCGCCTTTTATGTCGTGTTCTAAAGAATCCCCGACGCACAAACATTTAGAGAAAAACGTTTGTGCATTTTTTTCCTCCTTTTCGTCGTCGCTGTGTTCATTATTCCTACTTCTACTTCTACCACTAATCTCTTCGCAAAGCGTAGTGTATATTATTGGCGCCGGTTTACCGAGCTTGACGACGTATTCGTCCGCGTTGAACGCGCCGCCGCCGCTTACTTCTCCTTTTTTTTGAAAGACCTCGTTCAAAATGTCTCGATACCAGAGGCTAATCGTTCCCGGCATGACTTCTAACGCGTCGCCGTTGACGGTGACAAAATCCGGATTCGCCAACAACATCTTCGGCGGCAAGTCACCGTTTTCTTCGCACCTTTTCGCGATCCCAGTCAACACCTCTTTAATCTCCTCGTGCGTCAGACGTTGAATATTTTGCACTTGTCTGTCGTAACTCCCCAGCGTCGTCCCCGGAACGGACATACTCTCGCATCCAGAGGCGACTATGTGCGTGGTCTTTTCAATCGCTTCTTCTTTACTTTGCGGTAAGACGCATCTAGACGGCAAAGAAACCGCGCCTCTTTCCCCCCAGTTCAAGTGCAAGAAAGTAAACGACGACGACGACGACGACGACGAATTCGTATCGGTATTTAAAATATCCTTTTCGATGAACATGTGACAGACTTCACCACTCGTCATCGCCGATTGGAACCACTCGTCTTCAAATCCCATCCGTTTCAATTTTCTCAGCGTGGACGTCCGACGTCTGCTCGAGTTTGAGAGTACGTGCACTCTCACGTCTGGATATTTGTGATGGATTCTTCGTAAACACTCTATCGCTTCCGGGAATGCGTTCTTGCCGTCGTGTAAAACGCCAAACTGGTCGAGGAAAATATCTGTTATCTCGTGTTCGTGCAAGATCGATTCCATGTTGTTGTTGTTATTAGTGTTGTTATTATTATTATTAAATGTTGACGATGAAATCTTCCTTCTTTGTCTTCTTTGTCTTCTCGGTGTCGTTCTCGTCGTCTTTATCGTCGTCGTCGTCTTGAGAAAGACCTCTGAGGAGGACATTATGATGCACTTTTTTTTGTGAAGAAAGAGGAGACTTAAACAACAACAACAACAACACGCTGAACAGAACGAAGACGATGTTTGTAGTATTAAATGTGATGACAATAACGATATAATTATTCGTATTACTTTGAAGAACCTTCCAAATATTCCATGGAATCTTCATTCTCTAACTCGACCATGCACCCGTCGATCTCGCTCGCGTCTCCGGATAAAATCGCAGACATGCAATCGTCCACGATTCTCGCAGCTGCGATTTCCTTCACCTTTTTTTTCCAAAACACATCCGGCGCGGCTTGTTCGAGTTTCTTGCTCAGTTTTTGCACTTTCTTATCGGACTCGATTTGTAACAAACAAGATTCGAGCATTTCTTCGTCGCCATCCGCGATCGCGCCTAAACACTGGTCGAAAATACGTTCCGCTTTAAACCGGTCGTTCTGTTCGTCCCAATCGATTGAATCTTTTTTTGTTGCTCTTAAAAATGTTGTTGTCGATGTTGTTGTTGTTGTTCTTAGTATTGGTCTTCTTCCAAATCTTCGAACAGACGAAGAAGTGTGCGTTGTTGTTGTTGTTGTTGTTGTCGCGACGAGTGACAAAACTCGCTGATGATGATGACAGCAGATCATTTTCTCTTTTACTGTGATATCTTTGTTGAGTGCAGAGAACACAGTACGAGTGTATTACTTTTGACGACGACGCGAAAAGGAAAGAGAGAGATCGGAAAAGAAAGATGACGACAGACAGATATTTTTTTTTTGACTCATTTTTTTTTGACTGGATTTTTTGATGTGTGATGAAAGAGCAGAACTTTCTTCGTCCGTGTTTTTGTTGTTCTTTTTTTCATCATCATCGAGCGTATATGGAATTTTTGGACGACGAGAGGGGGAGACAGAAAAAAAAAAATTGCGAAAGAACGAAACGAAACGTCATAACTGTGCGTGTGATTGATTGTGATACGAAGAATACACGATGTTTTGGGGGAGGAAGAAGAAAGAAGAAGAAAAACAACAACAACCAAAAAAGAAGAAAATCTGTTGCGCGTGTCCAGAGACGAAAGAACCGAGAGATCAGTGCGTGGGAGAATTCGGCGCGGAGGACGAGAGATGCAAGAAATTAGTGGAAGCGCACTTGGTGTGTTTACGAAAGGAAGGATTTGACGTGTGATTTATAGTAACACACTGATGATGATTTTGTTAGAAGAGAGCGCTGCATAAACACGTAGAAATAGCAAGCTTTTAAAACTTCACAACTTTTAAAAGTTTACGACGTACTCCACCTCTGCTTCTTCGTTGGTATTTTTCTCTCGCTCTGCTAAACTGTCCAGCTCTATTTTCTTCTCATCTAATGTTTTCTCGTCGCACGCTATTGGGGTGTATAATTTGCTCGAATACTCGCACCGGCTCGGTTCTTGAACGTCGAACAAAGATTCCGTACTTCCGCAAACTAATTCAACCGTCATGGACCTTTTCGGTCCGTTCCAACACTTTTCGCCGTTTTCGAATTTCGCGAAACGTTTACCCGACGAGTCGTCAAAGGTAATCTCGCTTTTCATGTCGCCTAATCGCACGTGGTTGTCTTGCTTTGATTGGCCAAAGAGGCAAATTTCGTACGTGTATTTATCCGCTTTTGTAGAAAAACACTGGTCGGACAACGCGCCGAGGAGCAGCTTCGTGGTTTCGTCGTCAGTCTCGGACGAGAGCCGTTCTATTTTCGCATTGAATGCCGATAACTTCGCGTTGGATTCCTCGAACTTTTCCCTCGCCTCGTTTGCTTTCCTCGACGCTTCGTTTTTTACTTTCCGAGCGTCTTCGAGCGCGCGTTCTTCCTCTCCCATTTTGTTGTCGTCCTCGTTGTCAGATCCGCCGCCTCTCGCTTTCTTCTTTGCTTTCTTGTTGCCCATTACCATTTGTTTCACGCGTCCAAACATTCCAACTTTTTCCTTCTTCGATGCTTCCACATCTCTTTCCTCCCCGATGTTGTTGTCGTCGTCGTCGTCGTCAAAGTCGTCGTCGTCGTCGTCGTGAGGGGGATAGTGACCATCTTCGTCGTAGTCATCCTCTTCTTCGTAGGGATCGTGATGTCCATAATCGCCATCGATGAAATCTTCCTCCTCTTCATTTTCTCCTTCACGATGATCGTTGTCGTCTCCGTGCACCCACTGCTCGGCAATCCGTCGTCCTCTCTCTTCGTCCGTCTCCTCTCTGTTTATATCTTCTTCTCCCTTTTTTTCGTCGTTGTTATCGCTCGCGGCCACTTTCGCCGCTGCTCGATCCACCTCGCCTTCCTCTCGCTCGATTTCCCGCATCTCCTCTTCCATCTCTCTCATCTCTCGTTCCTCTTTGCTCTCGTCGTCTGGATGATGATGTCTCTTCTCTTCTTCCTCCACCTTTTCCTTTTCCTCCTCCTGTTTCTTCTTTCTCTCCTCCTCTTCTTCTCTCTCTTCTTTCAACTTCTCCTTTTCTCGAAAGACTTCGTTCGCCTTCTCCTCTTCCGCCTCGTTCTTTTCTTTTTCTTCCCGCAACTGTTCGACGGCTTTTTGCAATCGAACAACTTCTTTCTCCGCTTCTTTTTTCGCGTTTTCCATCTTCTTCGCGTATTCGTTTCGCTTCTTTCGAATGCCAATCTCGAAATCTCGAACCTCTTCTCGCAACGATTCCATCGTCCTCATACCGTCTTTCGAACACGTATTTTCGCAGTGTTTTTTCGTGTTGAATTTTTCATCCGAACCGTCGCA
>JACLAA010001955.1_pt1 | contig 37214 bp, 25 predicted proteins | sample 8027891 | NCBI WGS metagenome assembly JACLAA01 (sample SAMN15724900, study PRJNA655200) | protist metagenome | isolation source: fluorescence activated cell sorting (FACS) single amplified genomes of... | place: Spain: Blaines Bay Microbial Observatory, Mediterranean Sea | collected 2016-01-19 | reverse complement strand
CAAGCCTGCAAACGCCCTCTGCACATGTTTATTTACAAGCAGGAGCCATGCATATTATTAAATCCGTAAAATCGCCCTAAATAAATTTATTTTGACGATTTTATTGAGTTTTTATTGAGATTTTTTAGGGCCCCGTAAAATCCTCCGAGTTTTATGGCGCTCAGACAGGTATTTTGGGTTTTAGGGCGATTTTGGGTTTTAGGTCGATTTTAGGGATTTCGTTCTAATAATAGTCGAGTAATAAAAAAAAGTTCTAATATTATTTTCTTATTAGCTACTTGCTTGTTGGAATAAGAGTAGAAACGTATTGACGAATGAAGTGCAGGAAATAGTGATTAAAAGTTTGAAACTAGGGTTAATAGGTTTATCCAGGTGAAACTTGTCATTCCGACATTACTTAGTATTTAGAATTATATATTAGAACGTTTTTAGAAAATTGGTTTTCATATGACTACATACGTAGTCTATTACTGCTGCGCGCGGGCGCCGGATATTTAAAATCAATCTAAAGTGTGTCCACGCACTCGCAGGGGGACAGTCATGGTAACGCCGTCAAACGGCGATGATGGGCTGCGGAAAGCTTTCGAGGCTTTCTTGTTGAAACACCATGCGCGTGATCTTTACGAATTAATAGTTGTGGTAGAACGTAATGAACCGTCTTCACCGCCAAGTTTGCACGTCGAGTGAGTGAGCATCGAAACGCAACGTCTTCCGACGTTTCACCCGCTCTTCTTTTCTGCTCTGTCTCCTCTCTGCTTATCGCTAAACGAAACCCTATGATCCCGCAGCTCACTTGAGCTTCTCTCCGCGATGCCAAGACTCGTCAATTTCATCTTCGCAAGGCCTCGAGCGATACTTCCACTTTTGGACGCAGCTGCAGTGTCTGCTCAGGAAAGAATCTACAGCAGCAGTACTTTTCTAGAAACTCACCCGTCAGAAGAAGAGTCTGAGGTAGAACACGGAGGGCATCCCGGTATCATCAAGCGAATGGTGCGGGTAAGGATAGACTTTCACCGGCTTTCATGTCCAGGCGTTTCACCTGCTGTGAATCACATTCGCTCTCGGCACACTGGACGTTTGCTCACACTGTACGGTACTGTAACTAGATTGGGCACTGTTAAGTCTCACGAGGTGGAACAGCTGATGGAATGTACCAGTTGCGGGCTTCGCTTTCTTGTTTCATGCAACAGAGACGTCAACAAGCCAATAGAACTACCAACAATATGTCCATCAGCTGGTGACCAGCAGATAAAACGATGTAAAAACACTTTGTTCCGTGTGGCCCGTACCGCACGACCTGTTGTGAGCGACTATCAGGAGCTGCGTATCCAGGATCCCGTCGACCGAACCCATAGCACTTTTGGTGCTTCATGGACTTTGGCACAACACTACTCTTCCTTTGGGGCAAATGGATACGAATTTTCCCGTGAGAAGACGAAGTCAAGATCTTCGGTATCGATTGCGACGGCCTCGCATGCGTTGTTAGTGGTTCTTGAAGACGATCTTGTTGATAAGTGTCAATCAGGCGATGACATTTGTGTCACTCTGGTTGTACATTGGCGGTGGCATCGGGCTGTTCGCGATCAAAGGGCGCAGCTTGAGCAGATTGGACATGCAACATCGCTTCAAGTATTGAACAAACAACCTGCTTCTCTTTCAGGCACCGGTGATGAGGAGTTAGCATCAATCACCTCTTTCTGGAACGCATTCAAAGGATCAAGTGTCTCGAAAGCAGAGAACGAAGATGTGCATCGAACTCCACTCGGACCGTTACACGGGAGAAACATCATCTTGAAAAGTGTGTGTCCCCAACTCCATGGACTAAAAACAGTCAAGCTTGCTTTCCTGCTTGCTCTTTTAGGCGGTGTTCCACGCTCCGAATCGGATGGTGGAGCTACAGTTAGGGGTGACAGTCATTTACTTATCGTTGGTGACCCTGGCATGGGAAAGTCACAGCTTTTGCGATATGCTGCACAAGTTGCCCCGAGGTCTGTGCTAACTTCAGGAGTGGGCTCAACAGCTGCCGGGCTTACTGCCGCAGCTGTGAAATGTGACGGCAGTGAAGGTTGGATGCTCGATGCTGGGGCCCTGGTTCTCGCAGATGGTGGAATCTGCTGCATCGATGAATTCGACACCATCAGCACGGGGGAAAGAGCAGCTATTCACGAAGCAATGGAGCAGCAAACTGTCTCCTTTGCGAAAGGAAGCATAGTGGCCACGTTGCAGACTCGCTGCTCAGTTTTTGGGGCTACGAATCCAATGGGGATGAAGATTGACCCTAACGAGTCCCTGTCCCATAATACTGGTCTAGCACCACCCTTACTCTCTCGCTTTGATTGCGTGTTCATACTGCAGGATTACAAGGACCAAGACAAGGACAAGTTAATGTCGGCTCATATACTTGCTTCATACTGTGCGGAGAGTCCATCATCGTCTTCTGCTTGTAAGGTTGCGTCGGCAGCACAAGCAAACGAATTTCCATCAGAGGATGGCATGTTTGTGAAGAAACGCAAAAAGTCCGCCTCAGATATCCAGCAAGGGACTCTTCATTGCTTGGAAACCGTAAAGAGTACACAGCATGGGCCAGATCGGAATGACTGCACACCGGAAGATCACGTGAGGGAATGGTCGTTTGACCGTCTGAGACGATACATCTCACTCGCAAGGTGCACCTTAAAGCCAAAACTTACACCAGAAGCTGAAGCGCTTATACGCGGTTATTTCCAGCTACGTCGCCAGCAGGAAGATGATCCGAAGGGGCGACCTACGATACGCCTGATAGAGAGTTTGATACGATTGACCCAAGCACACGCGAGACTGATGTGGATGGACGAAGCACTTCCTCGAGATGTCATAGTCGCGATCGAAGTAATCGAATCTTCTACTCTTGACGGATCACAGATTGAACCAAGTGAGAAAGATCCCGAAGAATACTATAGACACAAAGAGCGACGCCTTATTAAAAAAATATCCAAGTGCGTATGAAGACAATCATGTAGCCTTAGGTTGGAACGCAATAATTACAACTTTCTGTGGTTCAAAAAGTACCCAACTCGACGATGAAGAGAAATCACTCAGCGACAGACGGTCAGGTCAGCACAATAAGTGTTGACAATTCGGCGTGCTAGATTAATACTAGCTAGCTCTAGCTAGCTAATAAATCGCAGGAGAACGTCGGTGTCAATACAACGTACTTCACTGCTTCTGTAACGCAAAAAAAGTACTACCTCTCAACGTTGATCAGCACGATCTGAGCACGCGCTCAAGGTTTTAACAAACCACGAAAGTTCACTTCACTCTTGCTCGTCCAGTCCCTCAAGGGCTGACGTCAGTTCTTCTGCGCTTAAAATCCGGAAGGGATGATCTTTGCTTCCTACCACCGCAACGCTACATGTCTGATGTGTCAGAGGATCTGTGGAGGCCTCCCTAAGAGCGCGAAGCGCGAGCTTGGCTAACTGATCTAGAGAAAGTGCTCCAAGTTTGTCGACGTTTCTCTCAAGGTACGTTTTGGACGCTTGAGATCTTGCACCTATGGCCGCAGCGATGTGTTCGTATAAATTTCCCGAGGGGCACGTTTGAAAGAGATGCGTTCCCTGCTCATCGACTCCTGCAATGAGCATTCCGACGCCAGAAGGGCGAGCTCCGGCTCTCTGTGTCGAGATCTGTGATTTATCTGCCACACGGCCAGCTAACCTCGCAACTTCAACTTGTGACTCAAACGTGAACTTGTGGGAAATACAATCATTGCGTAAGGCCTTGGTCGCCGCGGTACCATCCGCAGTTAGTCCAGATATAGCGATCCCGACATTGTCGTCGATCCTAAAAAGTTTTTTCTGCGAAGATGACAGCTCAGATGCGGCACGCTTCAAGGTTGCAAGCACGACAAAATCATCGTTCTGGACAGGGGTGAGAGGGAACTTCGCTCAGATCTGGAAAGTAGTCGTGAGGGAGACAGCGACAGGGAATACCAAGATGCGTTCATCGTCGGAGTGTAATTCCGCATATACGTACCTTGCATCCGATCGCTGCCCCGCCTTGCTTTACAGCTTCCATCGCATCTGTTTTGATATGTGAGAGAGAGGTCAGAGGTTGTTTCAAAGAGCGCGCTAGAGTCCTTTAATCAGATCTGCCTTTTTCAAGAGGTCGGGGGGCTGCGCTTACATTCGACTTGGTGAAGCCTGCCTTGCGGGCTCCAGGTTAGAACATCCTGATCGTATTGATTGCGAAACATGCTGCACGCCCGTCTTTTGTGACGTGGTATGGGAAAGCCAACAGAGACGGTTGCCGTATGGTGCGCGTCTCGGGATGAGGAGAGTGAATTTTTAAAAAGTTGCGAGAAATGAAAATAATAAAACTAAACTCCGTACAATGCATGTATGCATCGATCATGCATATTCATGCATATTACCGACGAAGACGACGACCGACACCGAGCGAGGGAGAATATTATTTTATGCGAGATCGATATCGTATCTATCTACTTGATATTTTTTTTTTTTTAGTGAAATCCCACCTTGGAATCAAAACACTACCTCCTCATCTCCCTCTCACCTTCGCGCGGACAAGCACTATTATTTACTGCATGAGTGGTACTTAGTACACTACAGGAAAGGAGAAAGCCCAAAAATCGCCCTAAAACCAAAAATAGGTGACTGATGATGAGCACCCAATCTAAAACTCGGAAGAGGATTTTAATTAGAGGGCCCTAAAAAATCGCCGTAAAATCTTGGAAATTTATAGGAGGATTTTCGGGATTTAGTTCACTTGATGAATATCCGGCTACCGACGAGCGAGTGTGAGAATGAGATATCTATTGAACGAAGCGACCTAAACTGACGACTGGCTCGCTGAAAAGGATAAGTTCGTACAGTCGCGCCTGCACTCGGCGTCGGGTACTACGTCCTTTTTCACCCTCCGTAAATTCGATCAGCACGGCTTCAACCCTGCTCGTTCAGAGTCGACTTTCATATTGATCGAAGGGATAAGCCGCTGAAAAGCGTGTCAAGAGACACCCTATGCCTCTTCACGCCCCGACCATCCGGTTATGCGGTCGCCATACTTCCAGTGCTCTGTTAGCGCTGGGGAAAAGAGGTCGATTACGTCCTCGTGTGGAAATGCGGGTGACGCGCACGAGAGCATTTGCACTCGATTCTCAAGGTGAGTCGATCCATCGGAAGCCAACGCTTCGCACACGGTTTCGTTCCCACGCGCTGAAAGTGCAACTCCGATTTTACTTCCGAAAGTCTCGGCTCAAATGCGCGACGCGCTACAAATACGACTTGAAACTAGATAGTTTCTATCTCTTACATCCACCCCATGTCACTACTTACACAGCTATTGAGACTAGTAATAACAGCCTCCGTTCCACGGTGAAACACGCTTTCACTGAGGCGGTCACCTCAGTTCTGCCTTCTGACATCCACATCGAATTGAACGTCACCGAGTGTTCTAACCCAAGTCTCGGCGATTATCAGTGCAACAGCGCTATGCAGTTATTTGCAGAGCTCAAGAAGAATGGAGACGCGACGTTTTCCAATCCTCGGGCGCTTGCCGAGGCTATTGTTGAGGCCGTGAACAACAAAAATGGTTTGTTTGCCTCTACTTCTGTTGCTGGGCCAGGTTTCATTAACGTCACGTTTTCAACCTCCCACTTAGCTCAGCAGCTTGCTCACGTCGTGCACGACGCTGAAGATGGGAAAGTGACGATCTTGGCAAGACAAGATACTTTACCAGCTCGCAAGGCTGTCGTCGATTTCTCTTCACCGAACATAGCGAAAGAGATGCACGTCGGTCACTTAAGAAGCACGATCATCGGGGAAACTATTTGCCGGACTCTTGAATCAATAGGTGTGGAAACGGTTAGATTAAACCACGTCGGAGACTGGGGAACGCAGTTTGGGATGCTTCTCACTCACTTGAGCGACAAGACGGACGCTGACTTTGAGATCCGCGATCTTCAAGCATTTTACAAGGAATCGAAACTGCGCTTCGATAGCGATGAAGAATTCAAACTTCGTTCGCAGACTGCTGTTGTGAAGCTACAAGCGGGTGACGAGGAGATGTTTGCAAAATGGAAGCGCATTTGCGAAGTCAGCCGTCAAGAGTTTGAGGAAATTTACCGGCTTCTGGACATAAAAATTGAGGAAAGGGGCGAGAGCTTCTACAACAGTATGATTCCTGATGTGCTTGATGAGCTTATCGAAAAGAAAATTGCTGTCACGAACGACGGCGCGCTCTGCATATTCCAGGAAAAGGATGGCCCTCCACTTATTTGTCGAAAAAGTGATGGTGGATTCAACTACGCGTCCACTGATCTCGCCGCGATGCGCCACCGCATCAAGGACGTCCGCGCTGACTGGATTATATATGTGACAGATATGGGTCAAAGTAGACATTTTGAAGCGGTTTTTGACGCGGCCAAGCGAGCTAACTGGTTGAATGAAGGCCAAGACTCGTCTGTGCGTCTTGACCACGTCAGCTTTGGACTGGTGATGGGCGAGGATGGCAAGCGTTTCCGAACAAGGTCCGGTGAGACTGTGCCTTTGAAATCTTTACTGAGTGAAGCTCAGTCGCGCTGTCTCGATAGCCTCCAGTCCAGAGAGAACAACAACATGGATGAAGATAAGCTTCAAGAAGCTGCACGTATAATGGGCATCTCGGCGATTAAGTATGCGGACCTGCATAACAACCGAACGACAAACTATACATTTTCATACGATCGCATGCTTGACTTGAAGGGAAACACCGCCGTCTACTTGTTGTACACGCACGCACGAATCTCGTCGATTCTTGACCGCGCTGGTGATGAAGTTATCTCTTCTTTTGACGAGGGCGATTTGGTGCTCACGGATGAGAAGGAGAGGCGACTGGCGCTTGCCATCTTAAAACTTCCTGATACCATCGATTCAGTGATACAGGACCTTCTTCCCTCTCGTTTGTGTGACTACACGTATGGTTTGTGCGTCGCCTTTAACGAGTTTTACGGTGCCTGTAAAGTTATTGGCGACGAGCGAGAGAAACAGCGGCTGATATTGTGCCATACGACAGCTTTATCTTTGCGACGCGCTTTCTATATTCTTGGAATCGAACCTCTTTATAGGCTCTGATCGAACATGAGATGGTCCTAACTTTGTTCTCCTTCACCTTTTGGGTAAACAAGTGCGATCAACTGGACCTTTGAAAAAACTCAACTCAATGCTTCACATGGTTTTTAGTCTAATATTTCTGTTGTTATAAAACATAATTCTTCGACTGCAAGTGTGATACATTTTACCGTTACCGAGAATTCTCATTTCTTCGTAGAAACGTGAATCCTCGTTCGATTTTTCAAACCGAGATCAGACCGCAGCGCACGTCTCGTGCGGGTGTGGAGGAAGAGATGGAGCCTTCCGAAGAGACGCAGGCTTACCTGAAGCGTGAGTTCGCTCGATTTCTTGAGGAGCAACATGGAAACGTGAATTACGACAAGGCCATCGAAGAGCTCATCGCGAGAGATGACAGAAGGCTGCCGATTGATTTGAATCTTCTGCGCTCCTTTGATCCTGATCTTGCGAACGGGTGAGAGCGAACAGAACTTCCCGCGGCCACCATTCCCCATTACCATTACATCTTTTCTCACTCGCTCGGGTGTATCATTCACTAACAAACACATTTATTCCCGCAGGTTGCTGCGTGATCCGGCTGAGTACCTGACATCCTTGAGGGAGGCTGTCTACGAAGTCATCGGCGTGAAAGATCCTAAGTTTCTGTCCTCAGGAGAAGTTCATATAACGCTGACTGGAGGGTAAGGCTGCAAAATGCTTGATTCAACATCGCCGAGACACAAGTACTCATAATTTCCTTAAAATGTCGCAGGTTCGGATTTCATCGCATATCCCCTCGGGAGCTGCTATCACCTTTCCTCGGAAAGATCGTCAACGTTGAAGGAATCGTGACAAAGTGCTCTTGTGTTCGTCCAAAAGTTGCAAAGACGACACACTTCTGTGAAGCCACAGGAAGCTTCGTGACCCGTGAATATCGCGATGTGACATCTGCCAAGGGAATGCCCACCAGCACTGTGTATCCAACGAAGTGAGTCAAGCTAGAACTTCTGAAACTGCCCTTCCAAACAACTTGCTTTCGAGACAAGACTGACACCTCAAAAAACTGTTCACAGGGATGAAAGTGGCAATCTGCTCACAACCGAGTACGGTTTGTGCTCCTACCGAGATCATCAGTCGTTTAGCATGCAAGAGATGCCGGAATCCGCACCTGCTGGACAACTTCCCCGCTCTATTGACGTTGTTCTTGAGGATGACCTTGTTGATCTTTGCAAACCTGGTGACCGCGTCAGCGTTGTGGGCATTTACAAAGCGATTCCAGTTCGCTCCGTCGGAGCTGGTCAGTCTGGTGTTTTTAAAACAGTTCTTGTCGCACTTAGCTTGTACCAGTTAAGCAAAGAGGTTGCAGCACCTGCTTTAAGTCACGAGGATATCAAGAACATCAATGAACTGCCAAGGAGACTTGATCCGAAGACTTTACTTGCACTGCTTGGAAAATCTTTTGCTCCTTCCATATGCGGGCACGAGAACATCAAGAGAGCTCTCATCCTCCTGCTCCTGGGTGGCAGTGAGAAGAACTTGAAGAACGGAACTCACATCCGTGGTGATATTAACTGTCTTATGGTGGGTGACCCCTCTGTAGCTAAGTCGCAGCTGTTGAGATGCGTGCTTGGCGTTGCTGCATATGCAGTGAGCACGACTGGGAGGGGCTCTTCTGGAGTTGGCTTGACAGCTGCTGTTACAACCGACCAAGACAGCGGCGAGCGTAAGTTAGAAGCTGGAGCGATGGTCTTGGCTGATCGTGGAGTTGTATGTATTGACGAGTTTGATAAGATGAATGATGCAGACAGGGTGGCTATTCACGAGGTTATGGAGCAGCAAACAGTCACCATCGCGAAGGCAGGCATACATGCTTCTCTTAATGCCCGTTGCAGTGTCGTCGCAGCTGCGAACCCTATCTATGGGAACTACGATCACAGTCAAGGCGTGACTCGAAACATTAACCTTCCTGACTCTTTGCTTTCTCGATTCGATCTGCTTTTTATCGTGCTTGACCAGTCCGACACAAAGGTTGATCGTGCCATCTCTTCCCACGTGCTTGGGATGCACTCAAGCGAGAAACAGGTATTCTCTACCAAGGCCATTTTGCAGAGGGACACAGCTCTGGTGCAGAATAACACAGAGACTGACTCATCTATGTACCTCGCGCACAACGCTGGTGGAGAAGTTCTTTCCAAACGATTCTTGCAGAAGTATCTGTACTATGCAAAGCACCGTCCCTGGCAGCCAGCATTAACGAAAGAAGCTGAGGGGTTCATCGCAGAGCAGTATTCGCAATGGAGAGTGGACAAGGCGGCTGACTCTCGCAATCGTCGCACGTTGCCCATCACTGCTCGTACACTGGAGACTATGATACGCCTTTCAACAGCTCATGCGAAGATGCGAATGTCGAAATCAGTCGATATTGTGGATGCGACTGTAGCTATAGAGATAATGCGATTGGTCGTCGAGGCTGAGGGTCTGGCGGTACCAAACGCTGTGGAACTTGAAGACGGGAACGAAGAGAGTGAAATGATGTTGGAGGCTCCGGAGACACACGACGGTCCGGGCCCAGGGGTGTCTAACCTTCCTACTGGTATTTCGAGGTCCAAGTTTGTCGTGTTTCAGAGGCGATTCCCTGATCTAATGTTTCATCGGGAGTCTATCCCGATAGATGAACTCTGCAGTTCTGCCGCTTCATGGCTCGAGGATGGTAGCTTCACTCGAACTGATGTTGAGAACATCGTAAGCCATATGCAGGGAATCAACAAGTTGCTAGTGCATGATGGAGAGGTGCACCTTATTTAGGAATAGCTACTGATTGTCACATCAAAAACAGTATGGGTGGTTTTTTCTTCTCTTCCTCTCCCTGACATTCATGATTGTATGCCTTCAGCGGCGAATGTGTTCGAGCTCGAAGTGTCCAATGCGTCCCCTATGAGTTGTTTGTGACCCATCAGCGCATCAAGCGCCGCTAGCATCACATTCTGGACTGCAAGTCGTTCTTGTCCACAGAACTTGATACACTCGTCATATTCAGCCTGGCAGCTTTGCAGAGCGCTCTCAGTCTCCTGCACGTTGTCGTCAGATGTGTTTCGGAGCGACTCTGCCTCTGCTTCGATGCTGGCAATATGTTTCGTTATGTTTGCGAGCATGTCATCGAGTCGTCTGCGCTCGGCGTCGTAGCTAGATTCTGACCGTTTTGCCTTCGAAGCCAGCTCGTTTGCTTCGTCACACTTCTCATCGTAGGTGTCTTGGCAGGCTTGCAAACTTTGCTCCAGATTGACATACTCGCGCTCTGAATTCCATTTCTTTTGCATATGGAGATCATGAATCTTCTTGACTGTTGTTCGGACAGTATGTTTAAAGTCAAGATTCACCATAGCATTCAAAGTCTCTGAGCGTGGGTTTATTTCGCCTTCCAAGTTCGTCTCGTTTGCGTACTTAGCCGTGTGCGGGACGATTTGAAGTGTCCGTGCAACACTGTTGTAGTGTTGCACACACTTCTCCATATCTCTTAGTGCGTCGTTGGCTTCGACTTTGGCAGTGTGCGCCCGAGAATCAATATCCGTGTGGAGCTTTTTAAGCAGTGATAAGGACTCCTTTTGTTTTTCGATGTCTCTATCGATAGTCTTCACTTCGGTCACGTCGACGGACTGCAGAGAGACTTGACGGCGAAGCTGCGCAAGTGCCGCGCGGCAAACGTCGAGCCGTTCGCTGTTCTTGATCTTAGTCTGCCGGGCAAGGACAGAGTCGGACTTGGCTGATTGTAAGAACGCCTCAACCGTAGCGATATCATCTTCGCATTGTCGGACACCATTCTCAAAGGTATATTTTTCTTGCTGCAGCGCTGTCTTGTGAACTGGCTCCTGCACCAACGAAGACAACCGCGCCTCAAGGTCGGCATTTTCTTTCTCAAGGTCGGTGACGCCACATGATATTTGCGAGTGACGTTCTCGCTGAGAGGCATTGAATTCACCCTCGAGCTCGTTACACTTTGCGTCGTCGCCTGACAGGAAATGCTCATATGCGCAGCTCACATACTCAAAGAAGGCAACCGCAGGCTCGGGGATCGCTTTCTTGGCTTGACACTGGCGCGCTTCTTCTTCGTAAACGTACATCTGGACCAACCATGTGAGAGCAGTGAGCAGTGATGGCCATGTGTGCTGACTACCCACCGCATACAGCGCGCTCTTGCTAATCTGGAACGGATAACGTAACTGCCTGAAAATCATCGGGACATCGTCCTCCGTCTTGGAGCCAAACTTGAAATTCTCGTCAGCTTGACGAAAAAGGAACAGGGCCAGAGATGCGAATTCCTTGGCCGTGGGAGACGCGAGCGTCTTTGGCGAGAGAGACGAGTCGTATCCATGGGAGCTGAGGAAAGATATCAGCTGACGAATGCAAGAGTTGATGTACGCGTTATCGCTCAACGGACGTGGGTCAACTCTCGGCGTGTGGCCACTGGAAAAGTACACGCTGTGCCTACGCGGCGTGGGCTTCGTTTGCAGTGACCGGCCGTGCACGACACGGGTTGCGGGCTTTCCAGTCAGAGTCCCATCCACGGTCGACTTCTTCAGCGTCGTGTCACTGTGAGATCCGTGTGAGCGTGCGTTCAGTTGCGATGAATCCACACCCGAAAGCGTCTTCCGAGTGGCGGTGGACTTCATCGCGTCGGAGAGGGGTGCGCCCGATGTAAAGTGAATGCCGAGCTCAGCTTCAACGGTTACTTCTCGTTGAGCAGAAGAGACAACTTGCTCGACTCCGTTTTTTTTTAACAGGTTTTTCTTATCATGGGCATTTGGTCAGAAGAATTTGATGATTTCCTTCTTATATGAGCAAACAGAGACAAGTTTGACATGTTGTAACTTTCTTTGTGCGGTCGGTTGCCAAAATGTCCGACCAAATGGGCACCGAGAGAAGGCCACGTCATGAAAAGCAGTTTGGACCGCTGATTTGCATGAAAAACTTTTAGGACTACGTCATCAGCCACAAACGCCTGCGCAACCGAAGGTGTAACGCCACGACACTTACCGAGCGGCACATCGACGCCCTCGTGGAAGTACATGAACGCTGAAGGTTTCGCGCAAGTCCCTGACTTGGACGAACAGCTCAACAGCCCTTCAACCGCGGTGAACGCTTTGCGACAGCACGCGTCAAGCTTCGACGACGACATGTACGCGCACCAGTTCAACAAGCAGACGCCTTACCTTGGGCAAGACGGAAGCCTGCCCCAGCACTTCATGCAAGGAGTTCCTGACATGAACGCCGGCCAGTCGTTCCCATTGGGTCGATCAACTCCGTCTGTGAACATGTTCACTACGGTCAATGCCCCCGTGTCTTCGTCTGGCGCCCATCCGGCCGACAAGCCGACTCCTGCCCAAGCTGCCGCTGGACGCTTGCAGAGAGCCAGCGCCCGCCAAGCTGCCAAGGCTGCACAGCAGCAGAAGCGTCAAGCTCAGTCCCGTGCTTCAGCCTCGACGAAAAAGGGAAGCGACGCGGGGACGAAGAGAAAGAAGGATGAGGTTGCGATGGAAGAGGAGGAGGAGGAGGACGACGACGACGAGGAAGATTCTGACGACGACGACACTGGCGCCGGGGATAAGCAGCCGAAGCCTCACGAAATTGCGAAGACTAAGTACAACCACGTAGAAGATGAGAAGGAGCGCAAGAGACTTAAGCGGCTCCTGCGCAATCGCGTCTCTGCTCAACAAGCTCGCGAGCGGAAGAAGGCATACATGTCCACCTTGGAAGACGAGCGCCGCGCCATGGAGGCAAAAACGGCCGCGCTCGAGTCGAAGATTAACACCTTGGAGAGGGAGAACTTCATGCTCAGACAGGTGGTTAAGAACTCTACGAAGGCTGGAAACGAGAAGATGGGTATGGCGCTCGCTGCTGATGAGCCCAGAGCCGTACCTTCTCATTAAGTTTGGGATTGAAGCTTACATTCCGAAACTGTGTGCGGGGAGCAGCGAAACGCGCCACCGAGATCAAAAATTGTGTATAAAATACATAGACTACTCCTGCGGCTCGTTCACTTAACAGCCCCAGCTATGGCTAGTTTGGTGTGCTCTCGGATCTTGAATCAAGACATCTATTATTTTCCAGGTAAGGGTTTGTAAGACTTCGCCGCTGCCTTCGAGCGGAGCTGCTTAACGTGAGACGTGTTCAGGCTCTTTAGAAATTCTGTCAGGGATAAATCTTTCATGCTGTTTGTGTCCGAAGTACCGAAGATCTCCTCGAGTTGCTGTGAAACCATTTTTTTTGTTGGCTTGGGTTAGTTTTCATGATGAGTCACGCGGCGTAGGGCTCGCTTGAAGGCAAAAATTGCGCACCGTGTCCAGCAAGCTCCTTCCATGGCGAAGATATAAGATTTGCATGGCTTCCTCGACCGAGACTGATCCATTATCATCTTTATCGTTCATGAGAAATTCTACGACATTAAACAGACGACGAGGCTCGTATCCTGAAGAACAGTTGCAAGGTATCAGAAAAAGCTGAAGGTGGTTCATTCTGACACTTTGAAGTATTGAAGTCACCCGTCAAACGCACCAGTGTTGTCATTTCGACAGCGATGATACATCGCCTGGAACTCTGGCCAGTTCACGCACTTGTCGCAATCATCATCCACCTCCCAAATCATGTCTTCGATATCGGACTGTACTTAGGAGGAGGAAAAAGAAAACCGTCAGATTTGGACTTTTCGTCTTCAAAAAACTCCTTAAAAAGCAACTGACCTTTTTCATTTTGTGACGCAAGAGCTGGAACGCGTTGCCTAACTCTTCCGGGTCGATTTTTCCATCTCTGTGGGATGAGTCAAGGATAGCCCGGTCAGCCATGTGGCTCGATGCGGATGCATGCATATTCACTTACCCTTTTGTGTCGAGCTTCTCGAAGGCTCGCCTGAGATCTTCAGCCTCGTTTTTCTTGGCGAACCGTTCCTGGTAGCAGTTGTGCACAAGACATAAATGTAAGACAAGGAACGGTTAAAGAAGACAATCCGTTGACTTCGTTCGAGTCTTCGAGAGATTGTTTCGGCTTAACCTGCGGCGATACCCACCCTCGCAGCGACGGATGCTTGTGCCATGATTTGGCTATCTCCTGCCTAGATAAGGCAGTGCGTGCTCGAGCGCCTTAAGGGGCACGTGACCTTGCGTTGCTTGAGTGACGGACGGAGACGACCGAGTGTATTGTTTTGCGCTCAGACCGAGCGGAGCCGAGCGAGTATCTACTTTCGTTTTCATTACGGGGTTTTTGTGGAGCCAAAATCGGGTGTAAAATCGGGTCAGTGACCCGATTTTACACTTTTTTTTAGAGATGATGATACTGTATTATTGTAGAGCGAAGAATATGATATGACCCGATTATTATTACGTATTATTCATCATGTTTCGTTTCATCATCCGAGCGACGAGGGAGAGTGAGCGGAGAAAGGAATCCTCACACAGCAGTCCGGCACCTATGCCACGGCGCTTTCGCGGCCTTAAACGATGAGTCAGAGTCATAGGAATGGTCGGCATGATGCCACACGCGTCAGTACACACGTGTGGGAGAGCTCTCCGCTAACCGGCAAGCAGCTCAACGCCATAGCCTCTCTCGTGAAAATGACGTCCGAACGTTTGGTCCCAACCCACATAGCTTCAGAGGAGGAGGGGCGAGATCGTCAGGTTGGAAAGCCCACGTATGATTCAGAAGTCTTGGACGTGCACTCTGCGCATCAATTCCATCAGTGGTACACGGATATCGAGTCTAGAAGGAAGGTGGAAGCTGATGAAAGGTTCAGGTGTCACCTTGACGCGCTCGACCAGTACATAAAAATGTGTGATGTGTTGCTGGAAAGCGCAGATCGGTCTCAGGAGGCTTTCATCAGTCTGAAAGATAACTACATGTCCATCGTTGGCCGTAGACAAGCATTGCAGGATGAATGCTCACAACTAGCATCAGAAAAGAAACGACTGCTTCAGTTCGTGCAGGTGTTGAACGAAAAGTTGGAGCACTTTGAGGAGCTGGAAATAATCGTGCAGAGCTTCCCAGGTGGTCTTTCAAAAGTTGACAAAGATGGACTCATACCTATGCTGAAAAGACTGGATGACTGCAGCTCTTTCATCAACGCGCACCCACAGTACACCGCATATTCTACGTATTCGGTAAAATGTTCGCAACTTCGAAGTCGCGCGCTCTCAGGAGTCAGATCACATGTCTTTGCCACTCTTCGCACAGCCGTGAACCTCGTTCGCCAACACCGCGTCGAGGAAAAAACCAGCACTGACAACAGTGGCTCGCCGAGTGAAGGGTTGATAACGCCCGTTTTCTATGTCAAGTTTCGTTCTGCTATATCAAGTCTGAGGCCTCTTATGGTTGAGATTGATTCTCGTGCACGGCTTGGTGGGGTCACTGCGAGTAAAAAAGAGTACGCACAGGTGATGTCAGACTGTCGCACGACTTACTGTGAGCAGAGAACTGCGCTTGTTCTGGATTTTGTCAAGCTGCGCATCTCAGACTACTCCACAGAAGTTTCGCTGCCTGCATTTATTCGTGCTAGCTGCTCATATTTTCTACAAGTTTGCCGAGCGGAGCGCGAGCTATTCGAGGGTGCTTTCCCTTTAGAGAGCAGTGACGTTGTTCCAACTCTGTGGACTTTGATGGAGCCAATGGGAGCAGCTTTGCACGATGCGATTCGTCCTCGGTACATTGCTTTGAATGATGTGTACATTCTCGCTGAACTAGTTGACTTGCTTGTCGAAGAGATAATGGAGGAACAGCTTGGAAAACATGGGGAGACAGGTGATGTGATGCGACCTTTTGTTCAGGCACTACTTGGTGACATACGGGAACGCCTCGTTTTCCGCGCCCAGTCGTTCATCAAGGAGGAAGTGGAGAATTACCGTCCTTCTGATGCGGACCTTGACTATCCAGGTAAATTAGAGCATACGTCTACAGCTGCTATGCAAGACAACATCGCGACTGGTGCAAACGTGCTACCCGAAGATCATGCTGATCAAAGTCTGCAACCCATAACAGGGCACAGTAAAAGCGGTAGGAGCCATCAGAGTTGGTATCCGCCTCTACAGAGCACCTTGTCATGTCTTGCTGTACTCTACAGGAGCCTGGATTCGAGGACTTTCTCAGGTCTGGCGCAAGAGGCAGTGCAGATATGTTCAGAATCTATACTGACGGCCAGCCGAACAATCATGAGCCGAACGAGTAGTTTCGATGGGCAGCTGTTTGCCATCAAACACTTGTTAGTTCTGAGAGAGCAAATCTCTCCTTTCGAGTCAGATCTTGCAGCTCACTCGGTGCCCACTCGGGAACTCGACTTCTCACACTTGCGTGGCCAGATGAGGCGAATGCTTGCGGGTGAACTAAGTCTATTCTCAACATCCCCTGATGCAAATGCTTTGATCGTTCTCGCCGCCAAGGGAGCACCTCGCTTGGTTGAGTCCACTGTAGATAGTCAACGAGAACTTGAGCGTCATTTAAAGGTCGCGTGCGAGGCATATATCATGGTACGACCCTGATCTACTACCATCATTTTACCTCAAACTTTACCGATTACCCTACTGAGACAACTGACTATTTTTCCCATTTATCATCTTACTATTCCATCGGGCGATTTATCATCTTGCAGGCCGTGACGCGACAAATAGTAGAGCCGATGCTCGGATTCATAACCAAGGTGACCGCCCTTCGGGTATCGGGAACACTTGCTGATGACTCTCCGGTGAGCAGTGCAGCGTTTGCCGCTCCTCAACGACTCGCTGAAGTCATTACACAAGTGAATGATTTGCTCGACACACATTTGCCTACGTGCGTTGAGAAGATGTCCCTTTACCTGACTGGGTCAGCGACGAGAGAGATCATCTTCAATCCTATTAGGAGCAATATTGCAGAGGCCCACAGTCAGATTGCCACACTGTTGGAGAGAGAATATCAACCTGAGGACCTGAAGCGAGTGCCGCTATGTAGTCCAGCAGTACTGTCAGATATGATGTCGAAGATGAGCTCTAAATTTTAATACAAGGCAGCGCACTCATCTATTGTGATGTAGAATCTCCCCCATTCTCCTTGAGCGTGAGTATAGAACCGAACAGGAAGTGTTGCATGATTTGAAACTTTCCTAAGCATTCTGCCTAGGAGGCGTGCGGACGAACAAAATGTCAGAAGGATTTGTAAAAGCAAAAGCGAACGCCCTTCTGCAAGTGACGACGAACCTTATACATTTTTAGGAGTCCTGAGTTTATTTTCTCCCAGCTAAGTACGGCGCTTATGTCGTTTAGCATGGGTGATGTTTCGCCCAGATTTCCTTTCTTGACCTGCAGTTGTTATGGCAGCAAAATGAATTTAGCTCTGTTTAACAGGCAACACAAAAGTCTCTGGAGGTGATACATCACTATTTGATGTGATGTGCTCACCTGTTTTACAAACTGCACCGATGATAAATACATGTATTCATCCCCAAATGCTTGGAGAACCTGGTCGACGTGTATCGAGCTAGGTCTAATTGTATCGTGGTGGAGAAGCTGCGAGGCTCCAAAATAGAACGGAAGGAAGCAATAATCATCAAGTCCCCAGACACCTTGAGAGCCAGCAGGCTCAAGCCTGTGAGCAAGTCAAAAATTAGCAGAGAGGGAAGAGAACGCCACGAGCAACAAGACAACTCACCGATATCTCATTTGGATTTTGCGCATCAAGATGATGTACTTTGCGAATACCCTCATCGCCAGGGCCTTATGATCGTCCTTAGTCACGAGACCCAATTCAGACAAACACAAAAGGAACGCTACGAACGTATTTTCATGACCTGTTCCGTAGTCGATGCGTGTGGCGTTCCCAAAGCTGTAAAGGCAAGAGAGTCAAGACGAGAACACTTCAATTAGTTGTTCGTTACAGTTATGAAAGTCGATTTCATCTGGGTTACCAGATGCTCTGGTATGATTCTCACCTCTCACACAGGTATGGCGCAAGCTCGACGACAGCTTCCTGTGACAAAAGAAAAGAAGAAAAAATCGTCAATTTTTATGCGGCGTATTGTAACTCGACAGTATGGATACTTACCTCATACTCCTCAGGAAGGATCATTCTCACTAAGTCTACGAGGAAGGAGTAATAAAGCGATTGTGTTAGTCAACAAGAGAATGTCACAGGACGTTGGATGCTTGTCTCACCTGTCGCAGAAGACAATAAACGACTGTGCCACTCTCTGAAAGCGACGTTGCCGTATCGCATCTGCTGTTGGCTGGGTGGATACTCTTCGCACCACCCTTCCATCGTGTCCAGAGTGCCGAGCAGGCGTTGCACCAGTGGAGAAACGACACATTCATTAGATAGCTTCGCCCCTTGGCTGGCCGCGTTCATTGCCCTTATGAACTCCACGAGACTCTTGCACGCTCTCGAAGCAAGAAACTTTGGCATATCGCTGACGGTCCTTAACAATCGTTCTGGCACGATGAACCCTTTGTCTTGTCGCAGATCCATCATTGCCATCCAAGAGACCTCCGCTGAAGGTGTACTGCAACAGAATGATTGCGCTTAACAAAACGAACAGTGGCGTTTGTCCTCCTCCCCCCGTTTCTCCGCACTGTCTCGAGCCGCTCACGACGGGTCGGCTTGTGACGCAACAAATAAAGGCACCAGTACGATTGATTTATAATAATACGTGAGTAGCACGCGTGCGTGCGCTCGTGCGTGCGTCGTGCTGCATGCAAGACGAAAATAAATAAATACGTACTACTAATACTAGCTAGCTAGCTAGTAATCAAGTGAATTTTTAGGGCGATTTTAGGGCGATTTTACGGGGGGGTTAGGGGGATTTTAGGGGGATTTTATCGATTTCGTTCTCCCAGTGAGTTCGTCGTGCTGCGCGCGGCGGCATGCATCATATTATTAGAACCAACGCAGATCGTCTACTCTAAAAAGACCACCCGCGGTCTTCGGACGTCAGATACCTCTGCTTCCTCTCAGGACGGGAGAGTGCTGTAAGGCAAACGAAATGGTTGACGATACTGCCGTCCCATCGGTCTCTGGCGTCAAGAAGGATGTGTCCACCGCTATCCTCGAACGCAAGAAGTCCCCGAACCGCCTCGTCGTCGGTAAGTCTTTAATCCTTCCGGCTAACCCAGATCTGATAGGGATGACGTTTCGCGGGGATTTCCAAAGATCGAAAGGACCGTGGCTCTTGTTTCTAGGGACTCAACTTGATGTTCGACGACGAACGCGATTCGCAATTTCCACATTTCACCCCACTGATGAACACCTTTTCCCGCTCCTGTATCTCTTGTCGAACTCCTGCAGATGAGGCCGTGAACGACGACAACTCCGTCGTAGCGCTTAATCTGGCGAAGATGGACGAGCTCCAGCTATTCCGCGGTGATACCGTCTTAATCAAGGGCAAGAAGCGAAAGGATACTGTCTGCATCGTCCTTGCAGATGAATTCTGCGAGGAGGGTAAGATCCGAATGAACAAGGTCGTCCGCAAAAACTTGCGAGTTCGCCTCGGCGATGTCGTATCCGTTCACCAGGTATGTTTTCTCGCGATCCTCAGATCTAGCTAGATCTTCCCCATATCCCCGTTTCTGCAAGATCTGTTTTCAGACAGCAGCTGGTTTCTTCAACATTCGTGTTAATCGCTTGATGCGGTTTGATTCAGCTCTGAACACCTACCAGAAAATGCGCACGTGAATGTGTTATCTTGCAACTTACTGACCCCTCAATCCCCGTTCTTTGCTCCGCAGTGCACTGACGTGAAGTATGGACAGCGGATCCACGTGCTCCCTTTCAGTGACACGATTGAGGGCGTCAGCGGTAACCTGTTTGACGTGTACTTGAAGCCATACTTCCTTGAGGCCTACCGTCCCGTCCGTAAAGGCGACACTTTCCTTGCGCGAGGTGGGATGCGTGGAGTTGAGTTCAAGGTTGTCGAGACGGATCCCGCTGAGTACTGCATCGTTGCACCTGACACGGAGATCTTCTGCGAGGGCGAGCCCATCAACCGAGAGGACGAGGAGAGGCTCGACGAAGTAGGTTACGATGATGTCGGGGGCGTGCGCAAGCAAATGGCGCAAATTCGTGAGCTTGTCGAACTCCCCTTGCGTCACCCCACCTTATTCAAGACGATTGGTGTAAAGCCTCCCAAAGGTATTCTTCTCTATGGCCCTCCTGGCTCCGGAAAGACCTTGATTGCCCGCGCTGTTGCGAACGAAACAGGTGCCTTTTTCTTCCTTATCAATGGACCGGAAATCATGTCCAAGCTTGCCGGCGAATCAGAATCCAACCTTCGTAAGGCGTTCGAGGAAGCTGAGAAAAACGCTCCTGCTATCATTTTCATCGATGAGATCGATTCTATCGCTCCCAAGCGAGAGAAGACGCAGGGTGAGGTCGAACGTCGAATTGTTTCAATGCTCCTTACCTTGATGGACGGCATGAAGTCTCGTGCGCACATCATCGTCATGGGGGCAACGAATCGCCCCAACTCTATTGACGCCGCTCTGAGACGCTTCGGTCGATTTGATCGTGAGATAGATATTGGCGTGCCGGATGAGACTGGTCGCCTCGAAGTTCTCCGCATCCACACGAAGAACATGAAGCTAGATGAGGAGGTCGATCTGGAGAAAATTTCCAAGGAGACGCATGGTTATGTGGGAGCTGATCTTGCGGCACTTTGCACTGAGGCTGCACTGCAGTGCATCCGAGAGAAAATGGACGTCATCGATCTTGAGGATGAGACTATCGATGCCGAGATTCTGGATTCCATGGCAGTGACCAATGATCATTTTGTTACTGCTCTTGGCACATCTGACCCCTCTGCCCTTCGTGAGACTGTTGTCGAGGTTCCCAACGTGTCATGGGAGGACATTGGAGGCCTGGAGACCGTCAAACAGGAACTGCAAGAAACTGTTCAGTATCCAGTCGAGCACCCTGAGAAGTTTGAGAAGTTTGGTATGGCTCCCTCCAAGGGTGTTCTTTTCTACGGCCCTCCCGGTTGTGGTAAAACCCTACTTGCCAAGGCTATCGCAAATGAGTGTCAAGCGAATTTTATCTCGGTTAAAGGCCCCGAGCTTCTGACGATGTGGTTTGGCGAGTCTGAAGCAAACGTGCGCGAAATTTTCGACAAAGCGAGGCAGTCTGCCCCGTGTGTCCTTTTCTTTGACGAGCTCGACTCCATCGCCAACCAGCGCGGTTCCAGCTCGGGGGACGCGGGTGGCGCCGCTGACCGCGTCCTCAACCAGCTTCTTACCGAGATGGATGGCATGGGCTCAAAGAAGACGGTTTTCATCATTGGTGCCACCAACAGACCCGATATCATTGACTCTGCACTCATGCGTCCTGGTCGGCTCGATCAGCTCATTTACATTCCACTTCCTGACGAGAAATCCAGGCTCTCTATCTTCAAGGCAAACCTTCGCAAGTCTCCCCTTGCTCCTGATGTCGACGTGGACACTCTCGCACGTTTCACGAATGGCTTTTCTGGCGCTGACATCACGGAAATTTGCCAACGTGCATGCAAGTTTGCCATCCGAGAAAGTATTGAGCGCGACATCGAACGCGAGCGTGCTGCTGCGGCCAATCCTGATTCCATGGACAACGACGACGAATACGTTGACCCTGTTCCCGAGATCACAAAAGCTCATTTCGAGGAGGCGATGAAGTACGCTCGACGTTCGGTCAGTGATGCCGATATCCGCAAGTATCAGGCATTTTCGCAGACCCTCCAGCAGTCGCGCGGATTTGGTAACGACTTCCGCTTCCCGGACGGCGCAACTCGCCCCAACACTGCTGGTGGTGGAGGCGGCGACTTGAACGCGACCGGAGACGCGAATGTTTTCGCCGGAGGTGCGGGCGCGGATGATGACGATGATCTCTACTCTTGAATAATGCGATCAGATTTTGTAAATGAGACATCGATTGCAAAACACTTCACTACTTCTAGAGGACCTTCTCACTGGTCACACGCCGCCTCGTACTGAGCAGCATCCATGAGAGAGTCAAGCTCCGCAGGGGTGGACATCTTGACTTTCATCATCCAACCATCGGTGTACGCGCCCTCGTTAACCTTACCCGGCGAATCGGCGAGATCTTCGTTAATCGCGACCACCTCACCAGAAATCGGTGAGTACACATCAGAAGCAGCCTTGACAGACTCCACGACGCCAAAGGTGGCCTTGTGTGTGACGGTGGAACCAACTTCTGGGAGCTCGACATAAACGACGTCACCAAGCTCAGCTTGCGCATGATCGGTAATACCAACAGTGACGACATCGCCCTCAACCTTGGCCCACTGTGGTCACATTACAATAAATTTACATGAGTGTAGAAAGAAGGTCATCGCGTCAGATAATGCGCGCTGGGTCTGACTGATGAAAACCTTTGGGAGGCGCGTTTTTTTGTGTCTGGGGCAAGAAAAGGAAGTGAGTTGGAAAGTTTTGGCCGTGATCCGTGTGCCGTACCTCGTGAGACTGCATGTATTTCAAACCCTCGATGACTGCGCAGGGCGTTGAATGATGAAACGTGGGGAACGTCAGACGGTCGAGACGGTGGATAACGAAGAAGCGCGCTTGTAAGTCCGCCGGAAAGCCGAAGGAAAGGCAAAGTATGCAAGAAGATCGACGAGAGGGCTAGCTAGCTAGGCAAGCGAAAACCTCACCTGTGCTGTAGTTCCGCGCGATCGAGGTGCTCAAAGCAGGAATGCTGCTCTGAAGGCCTAATTTGGGTGCGGTAGCACGAACGAACTGACGAAGGGCCATCCTGATAAAGTGTGGGAGAAGGGTGTGGTGGACAGGGAGCCGGGAGTAGTGTAGCTCAGGTGCTGTGCCGTGCCGAGGACAGCTCATCGATCAGCAAGAAAAATATTAAAAACGAGCGGATAGGAATTTGCTCCTCCGACGTTCATCATCATTCGTCGATCGAAGCGAGCGGACGACGTCGAAAGGAACTCGTACCTTAACTTGCTTATATGTATCGCGAGAACTATAAAATAATTTTCCCCGGTTCTCAATCAAGACGTTTCACGACCGTGTCCCCACTTCTCGACGGAGACAAGATACTCACGTTGTGCGCGATGATGCAGTCCAGTCATGTTGCTACCGGGGCATTGGATCTGCATTTGACTGTCCGACAGAATGGACGTGTATCAAGCCAAATACGCGTCGAAGTTGAGCATCGGGCATGGCATCAGCGTCGTCGACTTCAACTCGGGAAACGCTCCTTTTCGCGTAAACCCTCGACGACCGCCATCACGGCTTTGACGAGCTCGTACGATATAGATCCCCTTCTCACGGTACGTAAGCGATCATTTGACATCTAACGTTCGATAGTTCGCTTCTCAATGCTGCACTACAGTATGATACTGAGATTCGTGCGCCTGCAGGAGACCACCATGTACCTGACGTCAGGGGAGCGACTTGCAACACCGAGATGGTCAAACTTCTGCAACTCATGTGCTGGAGTGTGGATCGGAAGAAGCGCGTCGTTCGAGCGACCGCTATCCAGAGATTGCGATATAGATATATCCGCTGGATTTAGATTGGTTCAAGGTGCGGAAAGCTGGACTATTTGCCGCGAACTCACGGAAAACACACCTTCGCACTGCCTCGAGCCTCTCTGCGAAAATACGCCCCAAGAACGCGACCTCATAAATCTAAGCACCTTGTCCTTCTATATCTGATTATTACCTTTCCTTACAATAGAGATCGGACAGCTTCGTGTCATTCGCTCGAATGGTAGAAGCATAGATGACACATTGACGAATATGGAACAGGTCAATGAGGGGCTTAAGGTAGGACATCCAGTAGGTACCAGCGCTCATCCAATCGATCGCACGCCACGCTGACTTAGGACTGACTCTGTTTTGCCCGTCCACGACCCTTCTCAGAATTCGACTCCAGCGTCAAGAAACCTCGACAGTGACGAACCTGGATTTGTGCGTGCTCACATGTGCCTTCGAACATCTGACATTATTACGTTTTTTTGTCCATGGCCCTGACCTTGCTCTGTATTTTGCTCCAAGTCTGTGAAAGCTTTAAGAACGCGAAACAACTGTTGTCAGCGATGAAGGCACCACAGACCTTCGCTGAAATCAAGTTGAACCAGATGCACTGACTACGCCCTACTCCATCTTCCATATCGATCGTGACGCAGGTATATTTCGAGGACGGAACGTACACATCAGGAGCCACGCAACTGTCGAAAGATATCGGTGAAACACGTCAGGTGCGCCAGAGCTCACAAAATTCTTCGCGGTTCTAGCCTGATTCGTTTCGGTTTTAGTTTTGTCGCTCCACACTTGCTTCCACCTGCTTGTCAAGGCATTTCTACCACGTCCACAGTTTTTCCCCGTGCTGACACACGTGTGTATCTTCCGCCCTTTTCTTATTTAGATTTTTGAGTTCAACATCATAGCTCCAGGGGGCGCTGAGTGCGCAAGAGTTTCGCAAACGGTTTCTTTTTCCCCTTCAGCACAGTTTCGCCTGGGAAGAGTCGTGGTGAGTATAGAGAAGTGGTTGGGTCCTGAGCGGGCATACTCTGACGTTGAGGTCGAACAGGAAGCAAAAACAATGCAAGAGATCGCAATGCTTCCCACGGAACCCGCAGAGAGTGCTGTCGGGGAGTGGCGATCTTTCAACCGTTTAGCAGTTCCGACAAGTCTTGTCGGCGACAGAGTAAACTCGAGTGCGCAAGAAAATATTGATGGCGCGCGTTTCAATTTCGAGTGTGAGGAGACGATTCAACGCGCGAGAATTTTGAGCGAGGAGGATGGTGACGACGTCCTTCTAGCTCAGCACATATCCCTTCCTGGTGGAATTACAACAGGAGTGATCGTGTCTGGAAATAGACTCGTCATCAGTGCTGGATGGTCAACATCTCGTGGAGTCTGTAAGGTTGTCGAACGAGAGTACGAGCACGGCGGTGCGACCAAGCTGCTCGAGGTGAGAGATAGCAGCAGAGTGTTCGACAGATGGGTGGGTGGAGAGATGTAATGCGAGGCAAGGCCACGTGTTTGGCCGAAGATGAATTCGGAATACAACAGTAACATATCCTGCAAGGATGATCTATCTTGTCTTGTGATGCTCCAGTCGAAGAGAATCGGGAAAAAAGTAAATTCGAAGACAAAAGAGAATTCTTATCGACAGGATGGTGGTGTCGAGGAGACACCGTGAAGGAGCGGAGGGGAGGAAACAAAGGGCGCACTCTGAGAGGTGCCGCTCGTTAACCTCCCATCCTCGTCGGCGGAAGCACAACGACACTTGTGGTGGTCGTTGCTTACTTCTTCGCCTTCTTGGCGGCCTTCTTCTTGGGCGCCGCCTTCTTCTTGGCGGCCTTCTTCTTGGGCGCCTTCTTGGCCTTGGGCTTCTTGGCCTTCTTGGCCTTGGGCTTCTTGGCCTTCTTGGCCTTCTTGGCCTTCTTCTTCTTGGGGGCGGCCTTCTTCTTGGGCTTCTTGGGCGCCTTCTTCAGGGCCTCACCGAGCTTGTAGCTGGCCTTGACCTTGAGAAGCTTGCCGGACTTGACGAGGTTCTTGAGCTGGGTGGACAGAATCTTCTTGAAGTTGCCGGGGAGCTTGAAGTTGGAGCCGAGGTACTTGGCGATGGCGGGGACGGAAGAGCCGTTCCTGTCCTTGAGGGCCAGGATGGCGGCCTTCACCATGTCCTCGTACTTGGGGTGGGCGGGGGCGGCTTTAGGGGGCATCTTTGCTTGTTGGTTTGTGTCGACGGCGCACCGTGGAATGCAAGTTCCGCGCGAACAATCCGATTAAAATAAAGCTCGAAAAAAAACATATCGCGTAATCGTGAAATGTATAGCAGGGCAATCAGTCTACGAAAAATGTCATCAATATACATGATTCATTTTAATTGATTTTTTTGAAGCGGGTGTTTTTAATCGAATCCATTTTTCGATGTAAAACGCGTACTTTCGTCCATATATATCACATTTTGTAAACAATCCCGTGAGGAATTCCTCATGGTCCCGAGGTATCGGCAATTCGTGCGTTAATTTTGTCGGTTTGAATTCGCTTTTTCGCTCGTCTCATTTTCCTCAAGTTTTCGCTTTTTTCTCCTCTTCTGTGTGATGCTGAAGAAGCGGTTTTCACCGATCGCGGTGGACAGAGTTTGCTTCATCAACATCGATCGAGTTTATTTATTATCTCAGCTGGATCGCGAGCGAGCGCAGTCCTTCTATGGAAATGGCGTGAGATGGCGTGAAGTGGCGTGAAGCCAGGGGGACATAGTGCACCACAATCGGCCTTGAGCGTTTTTGGTTTTTCCTCGGAAAACGGCTGACGCACAAGGCTAGATATTTGCGGCGCAGATTTTTTGCGGCGCAGATTTTGAGGGCTTCTTGCATTTTCAAGACTATTTGTATTAACTGCCTTCCAGTTTTCTGCGTCGTGTGTTGTTTTGGACACACGCATTTTCGTGAGGGGCTCACGTCCTAGGTTTCGTCTGGCTTCTTTCACTCTCTTCCGCGCAACGACGGACCGAGTCGCACGTGTAAAACCCTCTGACACCCATATCAACACCATGACCGCCGTTAATGAGGTCAAGCATGTTATGACTGAGGCTGTTGAGGACAAAAGACTGCCCGTCACCGTTCTCTCTGGATTTCTGGGAGCCGGAAAAACCACCCTGCTGAAGAAGATCGATCTCGCGAGACCGCATTCAAGTCGTCGACGCCAAAGGGGAATCGCGTCCGTGGAAGTGCGCGCTCGTCGTGTATGATATGGGCGCTATCAACTTTGACGCGGATGAAATCAAACACTCAAAGCTCGTTCAAGAAGAAGCCGAGATGGTGGAAAGTGACTGGGAGCCATGTGTTATGACATGAAGGAAAAATTGCAAGCGGTTGGAAAATGGAACGACAAGCTATTATGCAGAACCCGGTATTCACGTTTAGTGCTGATCGGCGTAAACTATCAGAACTATCAGAACATCTATTGAGCACTCTCGACCTTCACGGTTTCAAGTCGTCACTTCCTCCGCTTCTGAAAGTCGTGTTGGAAGCTGTTGAACGTTTGTCGACCCCTAGCGCCTTCTTCGCGCCTTCCAACACGAAGAAGAACACACCACCCCCAAGCCCAATAAACGTCACTCTCGGGCTGATGCCCTTGAGCAGAGCGATCCACCCCTCTTCAGCCACCGTACGTGTTACGCAGTCCATCACGCCTTTATAGTAACGTGTTTCGCCTTTCATACCTCCTTGTGTCATCAGTCGTGTTTTAACAACGTCCAGAGGCGTAGTCACTGCGCCTGTCAGCATTCCCGCAACGGCTCCGATGGCGGCCGACTCATGCTGCTTGATCTCGTTTTCAGAGCCTCCACTAACAGACGACCAAGTGATCTTCATCTGCTCGTAAGATGCGAACTCGATCGCGTCGAATGGTAAATCGCGTAAAAGAAATGAGCCGAACCCAGCGAAGAGCCCTCCAGCGATGCCCTCCCGAGAGGCAATTTGCCAGACTGCGCCTCGTGCACTTGTGAACTGCCCCGTCTGCATGCGAGACTTGACAACCTCGGTCGGCACTCGCACGATGGAGGCTGCGAGTCCTGCAGATGCGGCGGCCGTGAGATGCGCAGCGATCGTGCGGTCGGAGTGCATCAGTTTATCGTCATCGAGAGGAAGCAACATACGTTTCGCTGGCTCGTATACAGCGAAGAATACTGCGCAGGCGGGGACAACACCAGCGAGATTCCCGCCGATCCCTTTGTACAAGTTTCTCCAATTCACCGATGCTCCCCCGCGCGCAGCTTGCAGACGAGTCTTTATCGTGTCTATGGGATACAACGTCGCTTCGACTGCAGCACCCGCAATGACACCTGCGGAAACGTGGCATGCAAGCTCTGACGCCTCCATCCCTGCCGCCGCCTGAAGTCCTGCGCCGCCCCCACTGCATGGTCGACAACAAGAAATGGCCAAGAAGTGGGCTGTTTTATTTTACATTACCAGTGATTATTAGTATTTTCCGTCTCTCTGAAATTACTTTCCGTCTCGAAATCGTATGTGACTCAGTGCCCAAATTCCGGAAACGCGCTTCAAACATTGCGGATGGTACATTTTCGAGGGGGGAAAAACGCGGAAACCACGCGCGCGCGCTTCACACCGCGCGCGGGGGGAGGAGGTGCTGGCACGACACGGTCGAGTGAGCTCCCTCCGAGCGCGGTGGCCTTTTCCGGGCGTCCGATACGGCCTGAGCCGTGGCTGCGGGCCGGTTTCGCGTTTTCCCCCTTGGCGAAAAAGCGCTTCGGGTATGGCCATCTGGTCATCACGTTTCAAGACGCACCACTCGGGACTGAAGCGCGGATTGTAGAGCGATTTGAGGAGCAGGAGCGAGACGCGCGCACGAATACGAGACATAAACTGCGCACTACCACGTTTCAATGTGTATTACCGACCGAGCACCCGCACAGACGCGCGTGGCCGCGCGTTTTCCTCGCGGTGCCCTCATCCCTTTTCTCGCCTCAGAGACGGAAAATAGTTTCTCTACATTTGCGGAGGGGGAAAACGCCCCCCAGGCGAGTCGCTCGTACCCGAACGCCGCGCGCGATCGGCCACGTTGTCGCCGCGGGGGTCGGGGAGGACGACCCCACGCGCAGGGCGCGCGGACGGAGTGTCACGGCGAGCGTGGCGCGCGAGATCCTCCATTTTTCCCCCTCGAAACGGAAAATAGTAATAATCACTGGTACATGTTTATTTATGCACTTGCTCGCTACTACTACATACTGCGTACTACGCTGTCGTCGTCACCGACCTATCTATGCTAGCTAGCTAGAGCAACCTACATATGATATGTATGTAGAAGATCCTATTATTATTAAGTCGAGGAAGAAAGTTTGTACAACGAGTACGACGTGTATATTACGTGCGTGTATGTAGACTACATACGTAGTCTAGAGCTAGTCTATGTACATACATCGACTATCCATGCACGCATGCATAGCATGTAGGTGAGTTGAATTATGTTTCTAGCTATGTAGCTACTAGCTAGCTAGCTAGCTAGCTAGGGCTAGTCGGCGCAGGTTTGTTCAACGCAAAGCAGCAGAGGCATGGGATACTTTTTGTTCTATGGAGTGTAACGTTTGAAGGTGTGCCTTTAACACTTCGCTGGGGAACGCATTGTTCGGTGCTGAGGTTTCCGCCGCGCGGTTAAGTTCCTGCGAAGAAGTTGAAAGGAAACCGGAACAGCGGAGTCAGTACGTATTTGCGTACATGTATATATGCAACACGTAAGATTTTTGATGTTGCGTACCTCTTCGCCGTCTGCATTTGAAGGCACGATTCCGTGAAGAGCATCGCCCAGGCTACTAAGATGAGCGCTTATAGACTCTGCGAGGCTGTAAAGAGTATCCTGGCTGCTGGACGTTTGAATCTCAAGTGCAGCGCTGTGCTGGGGAGACCTACGAAGGACAAGAGGAGGAATGTGGAAAGTCAGTTTCGCTCGAGAACATGGGGTGATGTTCACACATAGAACTCACCTGGACAGATGCTCAGCTTCAGCTTCCATGACGTTCAGCGCATCACTGATTTGTTTTTGGTGAACTTGAAGGATATCGAGCTGACGCTCCAGCCTATCTTGGGAGGTTGAAGCTTTCCCGAGGTCAACCTGGAATAAGAGCAAGAATCAAACTCAGTAAGTATAGGTGAAGGTTATCGAGCAAGGACGTCGCCCCACCACTCAATAGACAAGAGAGATGAAGTGATGATGGAACGAGTCTAGGAGAATGTTTCATATTTGCGGACTCCTCACCTGCAAGGCCATGAGCTGGTGCCTGTTTTTCAAGATGTGGCGATCCCACTCTGCAAGACTCTTAGCCTTGGACTTGAAGAAGTTCTGCGGAGCGGGGACAAGCATCGCCGAGGGGGCAGTCTGTTAGCGACATGTGATACAAAGGGAAGAGACTTCCACAAACCAAACAATTTCAACCAACTCAGTCTTGCGAAACGTACCGTGCGACTCTCGAGCTCTGTATTCCAAGAGAGCACGACCTCGCCGACGCTCTTTGCTTGGACCTCTGACGGCGCCTGCAAAAAATGGTATGGGAAACGAGGATTTAGCGACACGGGCAAGGTTTAAACTGGACGACTGCAGCATCCGTGACATTGAAAACAACAGGACGGCGCGCTTCAACATAGTCTAGTGTCGTACCTTCATGGTGTCTACCTTAGGTTCGTTCGGAATCGTAGGTGTTGGGTTGATCGGGAGTGAGTTTGGTGTGGCCTTCTGTGAGACTTTCTTTGTAAAATCGGATCGATCATTAATTATTATTAGTTTATTTGAAAGCAAATAAATAAAGTAATACGTTTACGTATGTAAAAAATACACGGCGTGCCTGCCTCCTGGGTGCGTGCGTGCTCGTATAGCGTAGCCGAGTAGATTCTCCAAGTAGTTATTTTTACTACCAGTACTACTGGTATTTTTGCACACCCGCCCGGTTGAAATCGAGCAGAATAATAGTCTATGTAGCTCTACTAGCTATCTATTATAATACTGCGTACTGCTGTTGTTCCGATCCACGCACGCACGCAGCATGCAGCAGCAGAAGGTACAGTAACAGGAAACAAAAAATAAAGAAGGAGCGAGGCAAAAAACCGCCTTAACCGGCTGCGGACGGCACTGTGCCGAATGCACCGCCTGGAGATCTGAGAGCGAAGAGCGTAAACCTATACACTAAAGGTGCACGAAAGGACGGGCAAATACTGCTGAGATGGTTGCGACAGTCTGTCCCAAACTGATGCCTGTGTTGAAATGGAGTGCCGTTAGAGGCTACACGACTGCATCGTCGCCAAGGCTAAGCTCGAAGCAAGTCTTAGTCCCTCCGCGGCAACGTCTCGTTTACCACCAACATGCTTCAGCGCATTCGACGACGTCCTCCGGCCAACCCTCCCCGGACATGACTGGGCGAGCACAAGAGGCAGCAGAACTAATTCGAGAGATCGTCGACATCGCCGTAGCCACGGGACCGAGCGGCTTATCCCGCACTTTTTACGCGGCACAAGCTTTCTCCGACCTTGGGACTCGTCTACTGCAAGACCCCACAAACCTTCCAAAACCAGAAGAACTGTTGCGCCAACTCTTTGAGGCCTTGGGTTCGACATACATCAAGCTCGGGCAGTTCATCGCGAGTTCACCAACTTTGTTCCCAGATGAATATGTTAGCGAGTTTCAAAAGTGTTTCGATAGAACCCCGGCTGTGCCGTTCACCATTATTCGTGAGATCATAACAGACGAGCTTGGGAAGCCAGTGGAAGATATTTTTGAGAAAGTTGATCCTGTCCCACTAGCGTCAGCTTCTGTGGCACAGGTCCATGCTGCGGTGTTGAAAGGGAGCAAGAAAAACGTTGTCATCAAAGTTTTGAAGCCTGGTGTCACAGAAACCCTCAACGCAGATTTGTCATTCATCTATGTGGCGTCGCGAGTCTTAACTTTCCTCAATCCAGAGCTCTCGCGACTTTCAATGGTTGATATTGTCGGAGACGTACGCGCCTCAATTATGGAGGAAGTGGATTTCACTAAGGAAGCTCAAAATATTCTTGCGTTTCAGAACTACTTGAATAAGGCAGAAATCTCCGACGCCATCGCCCCTTATGTTTATCTAGGCGAATCCTCGACGAAGGTATTGACTCTTGAACGGCTTTATGGAAGTCCTCTCACAGACCTGAACGCGATACGCGACATTACGGGCATCGAAGCTGCAGGTGCAGATGTTGACGACAACGCCGAACGAATTCTCATCACGGCGTTGAATACGTGGTTTGGCTCGGTTCTTGCTTGTGAGTCGTTTCACGCTGATGTACATGCTGGAAACCTCTTGGTCACTAGAGAGGGGCGCGTCGCATTCATTGACTTTGGTATTGTTGGCCGCATCTCGCCTGCAGTTTCGGGTGCCGTGCAGATTTTCTTTCAGGCAACTGCCTCTCGAGACTATACACTTATGGCAAAATCCCTCGTGCAAATGGGGGCTGCAGAGACCAACGTCAACACTGTTGAATTCGCTGATGATTTGCAAAGTATATATGAGTCTTTGGATCGATTAGATCCAGATATTGTCGTTTCAGAAACTGATGATGGGAATGGCATCGCTGCCACGTTGGCTGTGGATCAACAAGTGGTTAGTCAACTGTTAGTGGACGTCGTGCAGGTCGGGGAAAAAAAAATGGAGTAAAGTTCCCTCGAGAATTTGGGTTGCTCCTCAAGCAAATTCTTTATTTTGATAGGTATGTCAGATTACTTGCGCCAGAGATCGAGGTCGTGTCAGACGAGCGTGTAGCATTTATGGACTCTGCGGCGCTACAGTCTAAGGACCGGACAATGACGTAGATAATATTTCGTTCGCGCTCATATCTTTTAATTACAAATCAGAGGCTGAACTTGCACCTGTTTGAAGCATTCTAACTGCTGATCTTCTTCCTTCGGCGTCTCCCAAGCCAAGCATGCTTGAGATCTCCTCAATGCGTGACTCTTCGTCGACTAACGCGTCAACAGTTATTCGAATCCTGCCCTCACTGGAATCTTTCGCTGTCTCTCCCGTCTCGTGTCCAACCCCCTTACTGATACGCAAATGTCTGTCTCCATATGCTGCGACCTGCGGTAGATGCGTAACACAAAGTACCTGTTGATTTCCTTTGTCGGCTAGCATTCGGAGGGAAGCCCCGATTTTATCCCCAATTCGAGCACCAACACCACTGTCTAGCTCATCAAAGACAGAGATTCTGGAAGATTGAATTGCATCCATTTCCACAAACGAATCGTGTGTCTGTATCAGCGAGGATAAACCCGCCTCTGCAGCAACACCACGCAGCGCTCCCTGCAGGGAGCGAGCAAATCCTGGCATTTCATTTATTTCTTCGCTCTTCTCCCCGTGCGTCGCGTCTCTCTGAATTGCAGGCGAGAGCTTCATCGCGAGTAAGAGCCGAGCGGTCTCTCCACCTGAGGCTACTGAGCTCATGGAACGTAGGGACTCATTCGGTCCTGCAGCGAGGAGGAATGTCACCCGATCGAGTCCACCGGGTCGCACCCGAAATCGCGAGGATCCTTCTTCACCAACATCCGTGGCGGATTCATCGACGTAGATGGTAGGAGGCGGTGACGACGCTGGGATCACTTCATCACTGGAGATGCTTTCCCAGCTCAAGGAGACATCAAAGCGGTAACCCTCCATCGCAAGAGAGGAAAGTGCAGTCGTGACGTCGCGCCGAAGAGCAACAGCTGCCTTCCTGCGAGATTTTGCGAGTATCAGTCCAGCTTCGGCCAGTTCTGTTTCAGTAGCAGCTGCCAAAGCGGAAAGCGTTTCGCGTCTTTCTTGAAAGTTTTCCGCAGCATCTAATCTTGCTTTCGCGGCCTGCACAATTAATTATCCATCATGGTGGAAGACGATAGAACTTGTGTCAGTTTTTTCGCAGGAGAAAAGAAGGACGAAGGGAGTCAAAGGGTAAAATCCGAATCCGACGGGTTGCTAGATTCCTTACCTCAGCAGCATCACAAGCTTCGTCAATATTCCGGACACCAATGCTTCGGCACAGCCGATCTAGCTTACGGAGTCGGCCAACGCACTCTTCTTGGTGGTAGGGGTCAGCACGCAGTATGGTAAGATAATCAGCCACCCGCCGCTCTGCTTCTGATATGAGAACTTCAGCTTCTCGACACATCGAAAGTGCATCTCTAAGCCCCGCCAATGCAGCATCAGTTTCATCGGAACTATCATCCGAGTTCGCTTGCATATTTGAATCTTCATCTGCTTCGCTGGAATACGTTCCACCGTGTGCGCCCGCGCCTGGTGCTGATCGCTGTGCATTACTGAGCAGGCCCTTGATCTGCATCGATGCGTTTCTAATACCACTACGAACGCTGCCCTGAGTATCAACGACCGTAACGCCACTGTCACCACTGAGTGTACTCATCACACTGCTACATGCGTCAACAGTCATTCGGGCTCCTTCCAGGCGACGCAACTCACTTTTCAGCGCAACGTCTTCCCCTCTGACAGGTTCTACTGCTTGTACTGTATCTATCAAATTATTGAGTTCTTGTCGTTCATCTGGCGAGATCTCTTCTAATAAAGCAAGTTCAGAACGGTGCAAGAGGAGCGCCCCGGCAAGTTCGTCGAAGCGCAACCGAAGTTGGCGTGTCCCAGCCCAATCATCTAAAAGCTGCTTTTGAGCCTCCTCATCGGCGATGGAAGCTGCCGTACCCTGACCATTGAAGTCAACCAGAACTTTTCCCAGCTCTCTCAGACATTTCACTGGTACAGTCGTGCCATTCACACGGCAGACGCTGCGTATGCGTCTCTGCGTTTGATGATGAGCTTCTTGGTTCAACTCGGTATTTGGGTCCTCTACAACAGATCCTGGACGATTATCAACAATGTAGACGAGGCGACGTTCCACGAACAATTTTGCTGTAGACTGAGATGATGAGAGTCTAGACAATTCGGGTACATCGTGTTTTCGAAGGATCGACCCTACTTCGGTAAGTGTATCAACGCCAACGCAAAACCGTCCCTGCAACTCTGCACAGTCAGCTCCGCTTCGAATCCCCTCTTCCCGAGCAGGCGCACCACACAGTTGAGCGATGGCTTCAAGAAGCACAGACTTACCACTCCCAGACTGCCCAGTGATGATGTTCAGGTGAGGGTGGAAACTCACGTGCTGATCATCGACGAGTGCAAAGTCGCGTACGTACAGGTCGCGAAGATGTGTGGTGCTCGAAGTGCCCTGGGCACGAGAAACAGTGGAGCATCTTGTAGCCCGCCTGCTGCGGGAAAGAGTAGGACGAGGTAGAAGCCTCCCCGAAGAACTGACGAACGTGCGGTAAGAGTACGCGCTCGTCATTTGAGAACACGCTACCCTTGTGTTACTCAGTAGTAACAAACAGACCCTGTCCCGTGCCGTCTGCTGTGCTCTGCACGCGACAAGAGACCTTCATTTCATTCGCATCGATCATGTGCTAGCGCACACGGACAAACATTTTTTCCTCACTGAAAATCCATATGATTTCATCATATTTAATAGGCTAACCGTGGGCCATAAAGAATTTACGAAAGAATGATTTTGTGGGCCAAATCGTTGGAGCAGGTAACACCCCAAAAAGGCTCGCATCGTCGCTCCTTCATCACACTTCAGCCCCCGCCGTCGTTAGGCTGCGACTCATTTCAGTCTAAACAGGGGGGGGATGATGGCAGGATCCACGCAGAAGAAAGCGAATGCTTTTGCTTCGAGTCCGCTATCAAAGCGCTCCGGATACCTGAACACTCCCTCGTCGGACTCCAAGTCGGATTTCGCGTACTCTGGTGGCGCTCTCGAACGTTTCGTGTTCATCACTCCGGCCTTCATCTCTATCTTTATGATCACATTCGTAACGTTTTGGGGTGCCCGCGTGTCGCCTGCTCTGACAGTTGTATTCATCTGCTGCTATGTCTCTTATGGTTGGGTCAAGGGAATCCACTCAGCTCTGTTCTCGCTTTTCGTGGGTATCCCGAGATGTCATGCCTATCGAGATGTAAACTGGCATGAACTCGCAAAGAACCCAGAACAGCAGAGTCCCATCATCGAACGCACATTCGGTCCACAAGGCCCTGTGTTTAAAACCGGCCGGTCCCCTTTGCCCATTCAGTCCCCCGCAGGTGGCACTGAATACCACAGCTTAACAGACAAGTTTGAGTCCCTCGTTCACGTGTGCGTCATTCCGACGTATAAAGAACCTTTAGGGACTCTGAGAAAGACTGTAGGAACTCTCCACGCACAGTCATGCGCGAAGGAGAAGCTCATCGTATGTCTCGCCACGGAAAGTCGTGATACAGAAGCCCCAGAGAAGGTGAAGGCTCTGTTATCAGAATTCGGTGATGGCCTTCTTGGGCTCTTTTACACGACACACGTGCTCGCCGAAGGTGAAGCTGTTGGAAAGTCGTCCAACACAGCTTGGGCTGTTCGCTGCGTCAAGCACACTTTGGTTGACACTTGGGGCTTCGTCCCCGAAGATGTCCTCCTCACTATTTGTGACGCAGACACGTACTTCGATGTACAATTCATGGATTGTCTCGCATTTCACCATGCCCAAGATCCGCTGCCTTATAACACAACTTACCAAGCTGTGGAATGTTTCTTTCCCAACATTTGGGCCGTTCCTATCATTGTCCGCATCAAGGCATTAATCGACTCTGTCGGGTTTCTTGGTCAACTCGCGAGTCCATTCAGTCATCCGTTCCCTTTCGCCATCTACAGTCAATCATTGAGGACGGCGATTGACTGTGGATACTGGGATGTTGACATAATTCCCGAGGACTGGCATCACTTTTTGAAGTGCTGGTTCCGCCGCGATGGGAACTTCCGCGTCGTTCCTGTATTTTTATTCATGGGCAACGACGCAATTGAGGATGAGACCTGGTGGGCTGCGAACAAAGCGAGATACACGCAAGCGAAGCGACACGCATGGGGAGCCATTGACCTCGCATACATCGTTTGCCAGTATGTTGCCCGCATGGATCGCGTGCCTTTCCGCAAGGTGTACAAGCTATTTACGCACGCCTCTGAACACCACATCAGTTGGACCCTTTACTGGGTCACAGTCATGCTTGGATCTCTCGTGAGCACCTGGATCAACCCTGTTCTTGAGACATACCCGTTTGGCATTGGTCTTCGAAAGCTCGCCATGCTTTGCTTCTTACCCATGATGTTTGCTACGACGATGTTCATGATCGGAGACTTCTACATCAGGATGTTCCTTCTGCACGATCGTCGACATTTTGAGGCCAACGCGGCACCCATGTGGTGGCAGGTGCTTTCTCAGATTCAATGGTTGCTCATGCCTGTAGCTGATCTTTTCTTTGGATCCATGGCTGGCCTCGATGCCCAGCTACACATGGCGATACAGCCTACTATGAAGTATGAGGTTTCAACAAAGGTGTCAAAGGATGGGAAGGTCGGAGGCTTGGTGCCCGAGAGTACAGAAAGTGGGGCGAGTGATTATCAGTCTGCTGAACCGTAGAAGTTGGGCCTCTTTGTACCACTATTCGTAGTGTTAGTATCTTCGTATATAAAGCCCATAGTTCCGTAAGTTTCTATGTGGTCTTTAGATGCAGCCCTTACATGATCCTTCTTAGATTTCTTCTTCTTCCCCTCCTAGACGAGGGCGATGACTCGTCGCTTTTCCTGCTC
>JACLAA010007787.1_pt1 | contig 37390 bp, 30 predicted proteins | sample 8027891 | NCBI WGS metagenome assembly JACLAA01 (sample SAMN15724900, study PRJNA655200) | protist metagenome | isolation source: fluorescence activated cell sorting (FACS) single amplified genomes of... | place: Spain: Blaines Bay Microbial Observatory, Mediterranean Sea | collected 2016-01-19 | reverse complement strand
TCCTCCTCGTGGTCGTAGCGGTTGTGATTTTATTCTTCGATGTCGTGACGTCTCCTGTTTCATCTACTGTCGCTGACGTTCGCATCGACATCGTGCGAAACGAAGACAGCGATGCGCGAGTACGGACGGAGGAAGTAACGGAGGACGACGACGAGGAGGCGAAATTTCGCCGGTCGTTTTCAACGTCGTCGCCTCGGGGGATAAGACGGCGAATTCTGTGCGAAGACGATAAGTCTTTTGATGCCCCTCTCAAACTGACGGATGCTGCGTTCTTGCGAATATTCTTCGACGCTCCTGTCTTTTGTACGCGCCAAGCGCTCGTGTGCGCGCACTTAGACGATGTAGGGCAGGATGAAGACATGATTTGCTTCTTTGTCCTCACACACAAATCCTATGGCTCGGATTTGTCGGTCGTTTCACGCTCTCGCTTTTTGCTTTGCTTCAACTGTTATTATTATTATTATTATCCGCCTCTGTTCTCTCTGCGCACCTCAAGGAGGAAGGGGAAGGAGTAGGCAGCAGCAGGAAGAGATGCGGATGCGACGGGGTATTCGTTTCTCTCAGTTTATGCTTTTGAACGAAGAGTTGATATGCGCGGGCGGTGTTTCTTAGTTTCTTAAAAGTGACGTGTTTAATCGCGTTCAAGCGAAATTTTTGGGATCGAGGCTTCGTGGGGGGTGCAGATGGAAGACGCCAAAAAGCCAACCGAATAATATTCAATACGCGCAGCAAACAAGTTGTCTTGTATAATGTAATAATAGTAGTATATAAAATTAATTGTATGCAAAAGCGATTAAACCTCGCCACGCACTATGCGCTACGAGCAAAAACTCCCCACCCTACACTCCAAAATACACCTTTCACGCTCTCTCTCTCTCTCTTTCTCCTTTTCTTGTTGTCGATTTCTGTCCGCGCCGAAAAAGTGCATCACTCTTCACTTGTTGTTGTTCTTGCTGATTAAGATCCACACATCAAGCACTCGTCCTTGTTCTCGAGCGAGCACTTGAGCTTGGCCGCCATGTGCGCTTCCTGTTCCGCTTCACTCATCTCCGAAACTTCCTTCTTCGTCGGGACGGCGGTTGGTTTCGGCCCGCCGTTGGACGGCTTCAAGACGTTCTCCTTCTCCACCTTTTTCGCAGCCTTCGTCGGGTCGACGGTAAACTTGATCGCATCCGCAGCAGCTCTGGATCTGAGGTAATACATACCAGTCTTCAATCCAGACTTCCACGCGTGGAAGTGTAAGGAAGTCAACTTACCGGAGTTGGCATCAGACATGTGGACGTTGAACGACTGCGACTGGTCGATAAACGCGCCTCGAGCGGCAGCCATGTCCACCAATATACGTTGCTTGATTTCCCACACAGTCTTGTAAATAGCCTTCAAGTTATCCGGGATGTCGAGGTTGACGACAGAGCCGTTGTCAGAGATCAAACTGTTCTTCAACGTTGGATCCCACAAGCCCATCTCGGTCAAATCCGACAACAAGTGCTGGTTGACGACGGTGAATTCACCGGACAACACTCTTCTCGCATAAATGTTCGATGTATACGGTTCAAAGCACTCGTTGTTACCCAAAATTTGGGAGGTTGACGCGGTTGGCATCGGTGCAACCAAGAGGGAGTTGCGAACGCCGTGCTTGGCGATGGATTCTCTCAACGCGCTCCAGCCGTGTCTATCGCCGCCCGGCATTTCGGTAACGCCCCACATGTCCGGTTGCAACACACCCTTGGAAACCGGGGAACCTTCGTAGGATTCGTACGTGCCCTCTTCTTTCGCGAGTTCGTTCGATTCTTGCAACGCCGCGAAGTAAATCGTCTCAAAGATTTCGGCGTTCAACTTTTGCGCCTCCGGAGAGTCAAACGGTAAGCCGAGCAAGATAAATACGTCAGCCAAGCCTTGGACACCCAAACCAATCGGTCTGTGCTTCATGTTCGATCTCTTCGCAGTTTCGACCGGGTAATAGTTGACGTCGATGATGCGGTTCAAGTTGCGAGTCACCTTTCTCGTGATTTCACTCAACTTGGCGTGATCAAAGTAACGGTCGCTCGCTCTGAGAGAGCCCAACAATTTCTTCGTTTCCGTCTTGCCAGTCGGAGAGCTCTCGTTCTTTTCGATGACAAATCGCGGCAAAGCGATGGAGGCCAAGTTACAAACGGCAGTTTCTTCCGGCGAGGTGAATTCGACGATCTCTGTGCACAAGTTGGACGATTTGATCGTGCCCAAATTTTGTTGGTTCGACTTGCGGTTGCACGCATCCTTGAACAACATGTACGGGTTACCAGTTTCCACTTGCGCTTCAAGAATCGCAAACCAAAGCTGCTGGGCGTTGATCGTCTTCTTACCCTTGTTTTCTTTTTCGTACTTGGTGTACAAAGCTTCAAACTCTTCACCCCAGCATTCGGACAAACCCGGGCACTCGTTCGGGCACATTAACGTCCACTTGCCGTTTTCTTCGACTCTTTTCATGAACAAATCGTTCGTCCACAAACCGTAAAACAAGTCACGAGCTCTCGCTTCTTCCTTCCCGTGGTTCTTTCGCAAGTCGAGCCAGTCGAAGATGTCAGAGTGCCACGGTTCGAGGTAAATGGCAAAAGCGCCCTTGCGCTTACCGCCGCCTTGGTCCACGTACCTCGCCGTGTCGTTGAACACGCGAAGCATCGGAATGATACCGTTCGAGGTACCGTTTGTGCCTCTAATGTACGACGAAGTGGCGCGGATGTCGTGAATAGACAAACCAATACCGCCGGCGGACTTGGAAATGCACGCGCATTCCTTCAACGTGTCGTAGATACCTTCAATGGAGTCTTCCTTCATGCAAATCAAAAAGCACGAGGAGAGTTGCGGTCGCGGCGTACCGGCGTTGAACAAGGTTGGCGACGCGTGGGTCATCCAACGTTCAGACAACATGTGATACGTATCAACAGCCTTTTCGATATCCTTCTTGTGGATACCGATGGATACTCTCATCAACATGTGCTGCGGGCGCTCGACAACTTTACCGTCGATGCGCAACAAGTACGAGCGCTCCAAAGTTTTGAAACCAAAGTAGTCGTAATCAAAGTCACGGTCGTAGACAATTTCCGCGTCAAATCTTTCCGCATTCTCTGTGATGATCTCGTACACATCATCGGCGAGCAACGGGGACCACTTGCCGTTTCTGTGGTTCGTGTGTTCGTACATCTTCTTCATCGTCGTCGAAAAAGATTTGTCCGTCGTCTTGTGCAAGTTTGAAACGGCGATTCGCGCGGCAAGCTGCGCGTAATCCGGATGCTTGGAAGTCATCGCCGCTGCGGTTTCAGCCGCGAGCTCATCCAATTCAGCAGTCGTCACGCCCGGGTAAACACCTTGGCACACCTTCTGGGCTACGAGAACGCTGTTTATTTAAGAGTAAAAGAAAGAAGAATTTGGTCAGTCACTACTCTTTTTTCTCATTTTTTCAAACGTTTTGAAACACGCGACGCGTCGTCGAAGAGTGAGCTGTTTGCCCGTTGAGATTTTTGAAAATGAAGATTTCGTATTCGCCGTTCGCATGTCATCTCGCGAACGAGAAATGTCCACGAAACGTGAACGAATCCTCCATAGACGTGTTTTCGAGCGTAACTCGAGAAGAAACGCGGATAGGAAACGTTCCATCGACGCTCAGCGCGTTGAAATCTCGCGGATGATTCAAAATAGAAAAAAAAAAGAGCCGTACGCCTCTTCGATGCGTTCGTGATTGTTGTATCGTCGTCAAATATCGCGTCAGTTCGGAAACAAACGCGGTTGAAACGGTCGAGAATCCAACAAAGAGTGACGCCAGAACGTTTCGAAAGAAGGAAGACCACGTGCACACGCTTCATGCCTGCGTAGTACCCTCCGTGTCAAACGTCATCATCCCTCGTTTTTTGAATACACAACGGAACCAAGAAGGTAAAGAAGAAGAAGAAGAAAAAAGACGAAGACGTTTTTGTTCGCGCAGACGTACCTATCGCAATGTTCTGGATGTAATCCATACGAGAGCTTCTTAATTCTCGCGGTGATCTTATCAAACGCCACTTCGACGCGGCGGCCATCTCTCTTGATCACGTGCATGTTTTCTATTATGCTATGTTATGGTCACCAAAGTTATGAAGATTGTTGCTCTGGGATGATACGTTTGTTGTAAGAGAGAAGAAGAAACCGAAAAAGGAAGGAGAGCAGAGATTTTTGCATTTTTTTCTTTTTCTTCTTCTTCAGTTCTTCTTCTTCTCGCGCCGTCAAAAACACGACGCACGTCTGTCTGATTCTTTTAACAAACACAACTCTCTCTCCCCTTTTCCTCGCGAACGCGCACTTGATAATATAATAGACAACAACAATAATAGCAATGGTCGCTCCGTCCTATAACAAGAAGAAGAGCGCGCTGGTAAAGATTACGAAAGGAAACGCGCTGTCCAAGAAGAAGAAAATAGCGCTTAAAAAGAAACACGATAAAAACAAAACGCTGCAATCGGGGAAAATGAGAACTGGGAAGGCGAAGAGAAAGGCTTTGAGAAACAGTCGAAGAGCGGAACAGAATAAGATCGACGATGCTATTCGAAAGAGCAAGGAAAATGGTGGTGTGGACGAGAAGGACGTAGAGATGAAAGATTTCGATTAGTAGTGTGTACGTGTAGCGTTTTGTATTATATATGTTTGTCGTGTGACGAAGTGAGCGAAGGTGTTCTATACTTTTAAACGACTTCAGGGTCGATCGAAGCGCTTTTCTTCTCAGACTCTAAGTTTGCTTCTTGCGTCATGAGCTTGAAAACTCTCTCGGCAAACTCAGCCGGCTGGTCGATGGAGAAACCACTCGTTAATAAGGCGGTATCAAAGAGTAACTTACACATCTCCTTCGTTTCCTCCGCGTCTGGCGCGCTTTCAACTCTCATCTTCAACTGTTTAATCACCGGCGAAAACGGGTTAATCTCGAGCGTTTTCTTGCCCTTCATGTAGTCTTGCGCCCTCGCGTCACCCATGGCTTGGGCTTTCATAATTCTCTCCATGTTCGCCGACCAGCCGAATTTGGACGTTACGAGAATGCACGGCGTCTCCGTCAATCTCGAGGAGACTTCCACTTTTTCAACTTCGCCGACCAACTCCTTCTTCAACCACTCGGTGACTGTTTTGAACTCATCTGCGATTTGTTCGTTCTTCTTCTTTTGCTCCTCGTCGTCCTCGTCGCCTAAATCTAGGTCTTCTTTAGAGATATCCTTGATTTCCTTCTCTTCGAAGGTTGCTAAGTTTGCCATGGAGACCTCATCGATAGGATCGGTGCAATATAAAACTTCGTATCCCAACTTGTTCAACTTTTCCATAAACGGGGAGTTTTCGCATTGCTTTCTCGTGTCACCGGCGACGAAATAGATGGCTTTTTGCGCTTCCGGCATATCTGCGATGTAATCAGATAAAGATCGGTTGCTTTCTTGGTCGCTAGCAGATTTGCTCGTCGTAAAACGAAGTAAACCGGCGAGTTCTTTTCTGTTTGCGACGTCTTCAATGACGCCCAATTTGAGCTGTCTTCCAAAGCCTTCCCAAAACGTTTTGTAATCCTCGTTTTCGCGCTTGGAAATTTCGTTGAGCATCCCCAAAGTTTTAGAGACTAAGCGTCGTCGGATGACGCGAACGACTTTCGATTCTTGCAAGATTTCTCTCGAAACGTTCAAGGGTAAATCGTTGGAATCAACGATACCTCGGATGAACGTCATGTATCGCGGCAACAAGGATTCGTCAAACTCGTCCGAGATGAACACCTTTCGAACGAAAAGCTTAATCGATTTTGATTTTTGCATCATATCTTGCTGCTCAAACGGCGCCATGCCTGGAACGTACAAAATTGATTTGAATTCCATCTCGCCTTCGACTTTGAAATGCGACACCGCCAACGGATCCAAAAACTCCTTGAACGTCGTCTTGAAAAACTCGTTGTATTGATCGTCCGAGACGTCTTTCGGCGCTAACGTCCAAATTGGTTTGTCGTTATTTTGCGTCTTCCAATCTTGTTCATCGTACATCTCTTCTTTCATGACCTTTTCTGGTTCCGGTTCGGTGAACTCCTCTCCTTTCGCTTCGGCTTCTATTTTTTTCTTTTCCCACTCTTCTTTCTTCGCCTTGGTCGCCTCGATATCTTCGACTTGTTTCGATTTTTGAATCGTCGAGAAGACTTCGATTGGAAACGTGATGAACTCAGAGTATGTTTTTACGAGCGAGGAGAGTTTTTTATCCGTGGCATACTCCTCGCACTCGTCTTTCAACTTCAAAGTGATTCTCGTACCGCGTACTAAATCCTTCGCTTCGCTTTCGGATGCCTCACGAATGGTGTACGAGGTTGAGTCGATTTTAGACTCCCAAGTCCACGCTTTCCCGTCGTCGTTCGACTTGGACGTCACTTTCACGGTGTCCGCGACTAAAAACGACGAATAAAAACCAACGCCAAACTTACCAATCAAGTTTTCTCCACTCGCGGCTTCGTTTTGTTGCTTCAACATTTCCATCACCTTGGACGTCCCGGAGTTTGCAATCGTACCCAAATTGGCGACTAACTCGTCCTTGGACATGCCAATACCATTATCCTCAATCGTGAGCGTTTTATCGCTCTCTTGACCTCTAACTTTGATGGACAAATCAGTGACAGATTGTCCATTCAAAATTTCCGGTTCTTGAACCGACCGGAATCGAAGTTTATCGCACGCGTCTGAGGCGTTAGAAATGAGTTCTCGCAGAAAGACGTCTTTATTGGAATATAAAGAGTTGACAATCAAATCCATCAGTCGATTGACTTCCGCCTGGTACTCGAACGTTTCACCTGCTTGCTCTTGTTCCGTGGTGGAAGCTTTCGGCATCATCACCGTTCTCGTTGTCTTAGTCGAAGATTTGAAAGAGGATGGTACCCCCAAAGTGGATGATGATGGTGTCGAGAAGAAAAGTTGATTGTTGTGTTTCTGACGGCGGAGGAAACCAATCGAAACAACCTTCGAATTTGAGGGATTGGCATTAACGTTGCTGTGCGCGGCGGAACTGCGAATACCGCGAGGTATCTTCGTCCGTGCCGCCATCACGCGATGATGATGATGCGTTGAAACTGCAGATGCAAACGCAGACATTACGTGTGTTTGTTTGTTTGTTTGTGTGTGTGTTTGTGTGTGTGTGTGTTCTCTCAAAGTTGTGACGATTCGATTCACCTTTCTTCTTGTTTGTCTGTCTGTGTGTGCGTTTCTCTTTTTTCAACAAAAAACACAATAAACAAACATCACAAAAACTCTCTTCCAATACGTATTGTTTGTGAATAGAAACAAAGGACTCAGGAGAAAGAAACAAACAAGCATGGGTCTCGGACCGACTGGTTTCGGTGAGTCGCGTTTTCCTGTGTTTTCTCTAAACGAACCATCAATCATCGCAGTGTATATGTTGTTTGCGTGTCTGTATCTTTTCTCTCTTACTTTCTCTCGGTGGAGTTGGACGCGATGGAAAATAAATAATATAGCATGTAACCGTGTTCTTCTCTTCTTATTTAAAACTCAATTACAGTTCGCGCACCAGTGGCAAAGTTTGCGTTCACGCTCGTGCTCATAATGGCATTTGGACGCCCGCTCTTATCCACTGTCCTCGGCGAGGACAGTGGTTTTAGTAGTAATCGTCATCAGCAAAACTACAACGAGAATGGTCATTTCTTCAACACGCCTGGAAGCGCGTGCACGGGAATCTTTTTGAACTATCACATGTGTCGAATGTTCGAAAGACTCATGGGTTCGCGAAAGTTTGGATCGTTCCTATTCTTTTCGTATTTACTGTGTCGTGTTTTGGAATCAGTTCTTTTGAAACTGGTCGATGGTGATGCGACGATGATGATGGAGAAACCGGCGGCGTTTTATATAACTTTGCCTCTCGCCGTCGTCTATTTCGTCGAGGTACCATCAACGTTTCACTTTACCCTTTTCGGGATCTTGAATTGCGGAAATACGCTGTTCGTGTACTTGGCCATGATGCACCTCGCCACGAGTAAATACTACGCGTCCATTGTCACGACTTTCGTGTCTGTCATAGGCGGAATCTTTGCATGGATACTCGTCGAATGTCTGGGCGTCAAACTTCCGCTTTGGCTGTGTTCGCTCGTCGATAAAACGGTAGGTAAAATTTTCGATAGCGGCGTAGGTAATGGTAGATCGGCGAGAGGGAAAGCGATAGTAAGGTTTGGAATCGGGAACCGTTCGGCAGCGGCTCAAGCCGAACAAAGAAGGAGGCGAGGAAGGGAAGGAGACGGAGGCCCGTTTGTTCTGGATGAGAATTCTGTCAATACGCTCGTTTCCATGGGTTTCAGCGAGCAGCGAGTAAAACAAACGTTGCACGTGACGAATAACAACATCGAAGCGGCGATGAACATGCTGTTAAACGAAAATTAGTCATCATCATTAGCTAGTGCTTAGTCTGCGTGTAGTAATAATTAAATGTATCTTATTAAAGTAGATGTCATTGATCGTTCGTTACTATGAATCTATTTTACCAACCACGGTAAAAAACTCGTCGTCGTCGAATTCGAGGATGCGACGCCGGCTAAACTGCGAGACGGAAAAGTCGATTCAGCGTGACGACGATGATCCAGGAACCCAAGGAACGTTCTCCTCGTCTCCGCGCAGCACTCCTCTTCTGCTAGACTACTCGTACCGCTATTGTTATTCGTATTGCCGTATCCTCTCCTTCCACCTTCTTCTTCTTCTTCGTGAGCGTTCTGAATCGTCGCCGGTGAAGTTTCGGTCACTAAACCTTGTCGTTGTTTGTGTTTTGGTACTTTCGAGCAGACGACGTATAATCGACCGCGTCGTTTGACTATCCTGCACGCCTCGCACAATCGTTTGATGGCCGTTCGAACTTTCATCGTTCTTTTTATCTTTTTATCTTTCTTTCTTTCTTTCTTTCTGTTGTTGTTGTTGTCGTCTGTGTAAACGACGTGCGGCGAGTCTATTTGGAGATTTGGACTGACGACGAGTAAAAAAAAAAGTGCTTCGTCATCAAAAATCGACTTTCCTCACAAGAAAAAAGAACACGAAGACAAACGAAGAATCGTAAACCATGATGAATACCATCGCTTTATCCCAAACATCTTTAACACCTTTAAAATGCAAATCCTCCCTATCCTCCTCCTCTGTGTTGAAGGCGAGAAAGTCTTCGACGACGACGACGACGAAGTGTATCAACAACAATTATAATAAAATGTCATCAACTGCCAAGGAGGAAGATATTACCCTGGTCATCGAACAACAAAACCAAAAGTCTTTGTCGTCGTCGTCGTTGCAATCAAAGTTTGCTCGCGCCGCGGTAGGAGCTTCTCTCGCGCTCTCTCTCGCGTTATCGCCAACGTCTGCTGCGCTCGCCGCGAATGGTCTCCCCGACGAGGAGGTGAAAGTGTTGTGCGATGCCGAGTGCGTCAAGTCTTTAGATTCTATTGAGATGGTGACTACGCCGAGCGGTTTGCAGTATAAAGACATCATCGTCGGAGACGGTGAAATGCCACCGATTGGATTCCAAGTCGTCGCGGATTACGTCGCTATGAACGAGAAAGGATTAATTTTTGATAACTCAGTAGAGAAGGGTAAACCAAACGATATCAGATTGACGGGTGACCCGGAAAGCGCGACGGTTATCGTCGGTTTGGATGAAGGCTTACTGAGCATGAGGTCGGGAGGATTGCGAAGGTTGTACATTCCAGGCGATTTGGCATTCCCGAAAGGTTTAGCGTCGGCACCGGGCAGACCGAAGATTCCTCCGAATTCGCCGGTTATGTTCGATGTGAAACTCTTATACATTCCTGGACTAGACTGAAAAATAATTTAATCACACACCGTATTTGCATTTAACTACAAAGCTGCTATATTTAATTGGTACCAAATGAAAACTCGTATCTTATTGTAGATATTGAATTCAATTACATCGCTGTTGCGTTTTATCGAACGACAACTCCAATTCTACTTTGCCATCGTGACCGATGAACACAGTATCGAATTTATCTTTCGTTACGCTGTGCATAGCAAATCCGTGAAAAGTATTCTTCGCATCGAGAGTTTCAATTGGTCGTTTGTCATTATCTACGAGATGGTGAAGTTCATAACCTCCTATTCCGTTTGTAATGTAATGCGTCAGCTTATTCTTGCCGTTAAAATCGTCTCTTTGTGTACACGCGTGTTGGGCCGTGTGATCGTGGCCGTTGAGGTACACATCTACGTCGGAATTTTCAAGGAGAACTCGCAACGCCTCTCGTGTCGACGACTCACCCGGATACGCCACGTTGTCGTGTGCAAATCTGGAACTAGCCGAGATTATAGGTCTATGAGCCGTAACAACTCTCCATCGGTACTTTCCGTGTCCTCTTTCGAGCACTCGTTTTAGCCAGTTGAATTGTTCTTCGCCCGCTTCGGCAGAGGCGAAATCGCCGAGCTGGTCTTCGAACCGTCGTTTCTCTTTACCTGCAAGCAAACCTTCTAACCCCACCCAATCTACTACAATTAACTGCATCTCGTCGCTAATATTATCGCTATCGCTAGTGCTACTTCCACCCCCTATTCTAAACTCTTTGTGATAATAAGGAGTTTTGGCTTTGCCCAGATGCCAAAGGTAGTTTTTCGCCGAGTGGTAATCAATCTGAGCTTGGACGTTGCCGCAATGGTCGTGGTCACCAAGACTCGCAAACCACCTCGTCGAGCGCAAACTACTATTATTCTTCAAATAAACTTGTTCGTATTTATAGTCCCATTGTCTGTCTTCCAGAGAACCAACGCCCGCGCCGTAGAAGTTATCCCCTAGAGTGGCCACAAACTGTGGTTGCACATTCTCGGCCAATAGTTTCATTTGCTGCGCGACGGCCATTTGCGCAGATCCTGGAAAGTTTTTGCCACCATCAATACCATCAATACCACGAACGCCCCAATCGCCGATGGTGTAAAATATGAGATTACTGTCGCTACTGCTCCTATGACCGTATCTTTCCTTTAAATCCTCAAATTGATTATTGTCTCTTAACTTCTTCCCTTCCCCTATTTCTTCTTCCTCAGGAATCGTGAACGAGGAAGAGAAGGATGATATCGCAACCAGCACGCATATAAAGAAGAGCAGATGTACGCATCTTCGACGTTTTACACCAATCATCGAATAAGAAGAGATGGAGAGATAGATAGAGTGAAGAAGAAAACGTGGTTTTGTGCAGTTTGTGTTTCCTAAAATAACGAGGTGGGCTCTGTCTGTCGATTTTTTCTATTGTACTGTACCCGTACTTGTATACGAGGTAAAAAATCTCTAATTGAAGGAATTAATAATCGTCTCCACGAGTCAACACTTCTTTCCTCGTTGGTCGCAGCAATATCGTGTGCTCGTATTGCGCGACGTAGGAGCCAGTTTTATCCACCAGCGGCGGGTATTCAGCGATGATCCCGTTGGAAACAAGATTTTTCAAAGCGCCTAAATATCGGGTCTCGCCAATCCTGTCCAAGTATCGTCGACAGAAAGCGAGCGTCCCAAACTCTCTCTGTATGGTATTAAGCAGCTTTTTAGCCGTAGGCAAGCGCAACGGCACGTGACCAACGTCAAAGTTTTTCATATAATGCGAACATTCTCCAGCCTCGCGAACGTACCTGTGAGTTCGTTATATTTCAAAAAAGAGAAACGCCTGTCAGCTTAAACGCACGAGAGAAAAGAAAGGTAGGAAGAAAGATGTTCCAGTGCAAGGAGGCTCTGCATATATCGGGATTTCCGCCTGCCCATACGGGTAGCAGAGATATGCAAAGTACTATGAGACTGAAAAAGTGTAATGTAAGGACAAAACCAGGCGAAGTCATGAAAGAAAAACTCTTCGTTTGACTTCGCGAGTTTCATGGCGCCTCGAAAGGAAAACTCGCACATCGCAGCCTGTGTATGTCCAAATCTACTTCGCAATTTTTGCGAAGTAACGATAACTAGAGAAAAACCATGGAGAAAAAACAAAACAAAAACAATATGAGCAATAATAAATAAACGTACCCTTCGCCTGTGCTTCCGAACGTTTCGATGGCGTAAAATTCCCCTTCTTCCATTTTCGTTGCCTCGCCGCCTTTCACGATGGGAACGGATTTCCCTGCATGAATTTGATACGGTGCGATTGAATGACCGTTCAGATTTCTGCAGCATTTCACTTCAAACTGCTTCCCGCGAATATCTACACTGTGTGATTCCATAACCTCTTGAATAGCCTCGCCAATATCGCATAAACGTACGTCGATCCCGGATTGTTTAATACCTTCGTCCGTCGCTTCTTTCACCGCTAATAGTAACTCGTCGTAATCTGGAACGAACGTCTTTGTGAACGCGCAATCTATAATTCTCCCATTAATTTGTGTCCCAAAATCAAATTTGATTACGTCGTTCACGTCGATGATAGTTTCGTCACCCCCGTTTGGCGTCCAATGCGCGGCTATGTGGTTTTGCGAGCACCCGGTTGGAAAAGCAACGCCGCACTCTAAACCTTTCGCGTTTAACAGCTTCCTCACTGAATTTTCCAACGTCTCACACACGTCAATCATTTTCATTCCCGGTTTCACCCACTCTTGAATGTATTTTCTCACTTCTCTGTGTACTTCAGCGCATTGCCTCGCGTTATCGTACATGTCCAACTCCAATCTTTCCAACTCCCTCTTCTCCTCGGAATCCAATCGCCAGGACGTTTTCCCGTTATTATCCTGATACTCTTGGATTTCCCCTTCCGGGAAGCCGTTTGGAAAGAGTTCAGTCACTGGTACCGTCGGTGGTGCCGTTTGTTCTTTCGCCGCACCCGCGGGTGTGTATTTCACTCCGTTCCCACCAGAGGAAGATTTCTTCTTCTTCTTCTTCTTTTTCTTCTTTCCTGCTGCTGCGGCGTCCGATGCATTTATTTTTACTTCTTCTTCTTCGTTATCGTTATCGTTATCGTTATCCTCGTCGTCTCCATCTTCTTTCTTCTCGCGATGGTTATCGTTCAAGTTCAGATTCTCAATCTTCTCTTTCACTTCATCTTCTTTGTCTTCTTCTTCTTCTTCCTTTTTACCTCCCATATTCTAATCTTTGTCTTCTTATTTTTAGTTAGGGGTGTCACCGTTTTGTTTTGTGGTTGTTTGTGTGTTGTTGTGAGAGAAAAAAAACGGAAAAAGGAGAAAAGGAACGAAAACATCTCTTCAGATTAGCAGACGCACATTCCTCGAAAGAAAGAAAGAAAGAAAAAATGTCTTCTGCGACGAAGGCGTTGGAAAAGCTCGCGCAAAAGAAGCGAAGAGAAAGCGAGATGAAGAAAATTCAGAAAGAGAGGGAAGAAGCGGCAAAGAAATCCTCGTGTTGCGGGGGAGGTCATATGGAGGGAAAAGAAATAGATTCGGATTATAATTCGAGCGATGAGGAAGTGGAACTAAGAGACGAGGATTCCTCGGATGACGATGACGACGACGACGAGAATCAAGGAGCGATTAAAGTAGGCCGTAAGCGCGTTTCTTTGGGATCTAAGAAAGACAAGTTAATTTTTGGCATCAAACCGTTGCCTTTCTTCTTTCTGTGCTTATTCATGTTTGTTCCCGTTTTCACCTTCTTGGACAAGTTCTTCAAGTTTTCGCAACCGAGTGGACCGAACGCGTATTCACACATACGAACGCCGAAACAACAAGAATGGTATATGAAAATCAAAGCGTATTACGAGGACGTAAATCCAGCGAAATTGGGAGAAGTTCCGCGGTTGTTGGCAAAATACAAAGGACGAGAGGAAAAGTTGTACAAAGCGCTCCGGAAGAAGTACGAAAAGAACTACGACCCGCACAAGACGAGAGAGGAGTTTTAATGTACTCGTATGTAGTAAGATATTGTATTTAATTAGGATAGATAAAATCTAGTGTTGCTAAAGTCATTGTGTAGCGGATTATATCCTGTCTTTGTTTCGCACGCGCCTCGTTCGCTATATTTCTCCATGAACTCTTTCGTCGTGAGGTGTATTCCTTTGTTTTCGTTGAGTAGTTTCAACGTATCAAAACATGTTGGAAAGAAAACGTCAGAACTTCCAACGACACCCTCTAAATATGAATTTCTATCGTAAGTTTTACCACCGGTACCCTGAGAAGCGACGACGGGCGCGTTTAATCCATCCATTTTCGCCTCGGGAAGCGCGTCGAAATCTGCGAACACCAACCGATGCCCGGGAACGAATTCACGCAAGTTTTGCAAAGCAAAACTACAGCCAGTAGGAAGGTAAATAGTTTGATTTCTGGTCAAATCCGCGGTTGAACTCACGTCGCGCTTTTTAAACATGCGCTTTACAGCATCGCTCAAGTGCGTCCAAATTGGAAGACTTTTACGAACCTCGACGACTTTATCGAGCACTCGTTTAATCTCCTCGTCCGTAATCGGTTCGTAAAATTCGACCCGGTCTTTCCCTTCTCGTTCGCGCTTCACTCTCGCCTGCATCCAATCACCAGTTTTCACACTCATGATGACTTTATCGTGCACTAAATTATCTAATATTTCAAAGCCTAAAACGAAGCAGTTCTCGGTTGAGCCATCCATGTGTTTTTGCACGATTTCCCGCCAACTCTCCTCTGTGTTTTTGCATTTCTGCATCGTCACGTCCACTGGTTTCCTCGTGCGGTGCCACACGTTTTCATGTTTAGCTTTCAAAATTGCGTCATGTTGCATCGACAAAGAAACTTCGCTCACATCAACTGAGCAATATTTCATGGATTCGTATATCTGAGGTTCGTTCGCTCGAAGGTAATTCAATATACCGACGGCGGCTGTTCCTGCACCACCACCGAGTTCTATCACTTTCAACGAAGCCGTATGGTTCTTCTTTGTCTCTTCAATTAAATACCTCGCAATGGCATTCGCGTAGTGTGGCTTGAAAATTTCCACCGGCGTTAACCACTGTTTACCTAATTGAGTCCATTTTTGAGCGAGCGTTTCGGTGTATTCCTCTTTGTCTGCCATCAAATGAAAAGGCAGTGAGGCTTCCCCGCTATCAACACCAATTTTCCCAATCGGAGACTGTCCGTTTTGATTGAAATACCCTGTCGACTTGTCGTACAAGCATCTGCGCAAATAGTCTCTCAATAACTCGCCCCTGTTTGCCTCGTTTAATTCTCTCGTCGTCGTCGTCGTCGTTCTCGTCGTCGTTGTTTTCCTCTTCGCGTTGTTTTCTTTTCGTGTTGTCGTCGTTACGTTTTGATGACTATTAGAGGCCATGAATTTCCTCGTTAAGTATCGAACGCGTTTGGAGACGCGCAGCAGCAGCATCTCCTTCGGTTTTACTCTTTCTCTGAATGCGCGGGCTACCGCATGGCTTCGAATACTTCTTCTTCTTTTGTGAAGTTGTTGTTACGTATTAGGTGATTTCTAATGTTTATGAGGAATATCGCGAAGGACGAAGAAGAGAAAAGGTGAGAAAATGGTTTCATCGTTTCAAGCTTTCAACTATGGTTTTACGTACTACAACTTACTTCTCCTTAAGTCTATTTTTGCTACGGTTTCTAAATGAACTTCATCCGGGCCATCGGCAATACGGAGCGTTCGCGCGCCGGCGTATAATCGAGCTAAAGGTGAATCTTGACTCACGCCTTCTCCGCCAAAGAGTTGGATGCACCGATCGATAACCGAACACGCCACGTTGGGAGCAGAAATTTTACACGCCGCCACTGCACTTCTCGCGCGCGAATCTTTTATGCCTAGCTGATCCAAAACGTGCGCTGCATACAAAGTGAGTAAGCGTGCTCCATCTACTTCAACTCTACAATTTCCTAATACGTTCAGAACGTTTGAGTTTTCGGATAACGGTTTACCAAACGCGACTCGAGATTTCACACGGGCATAGGTGACGTCTAAACTTCGTTCGGCCATACCTACCAAGCGCATGCAATGATGTAATCGTCCAGGTCCTAAACGACCTTGCGCAATGGCGAATCCAGCACCTTCGCGTGCTAAGAGAGATTCCTTTACATCGACGACAACATTATCGAATATGACCTCGGCGTGACCGTGTGGAGCGTCATCATAACCAAAGACTAAAAGCGGACGAACGACTTTCACTTTATGATTGTTTAGCATTGGAACGAGAACCATGGACTGCTGCTCGTGTTGCGGACCCGTTGTTTTTGTCTTGCCCATAAATATAGCAATCGCACACCTCGGATCGCACGCACCGCTCGTCCACCATTTTCGACCATTCACGACGTATTGCGTGCCGTTCGTGCTTTTCGCAATGGAACTTTCAATGTTCGTGGCATCTGAGGACGCTACCGCTGGTTCAGTCATTGCAAAGCACGACCGGATATCGCCCATTAAAAGCGGTAACAACCACCTCTCTTGTTGCTCTTTCGTTCCATAGCGCAACAACACCTCCATGTTCCCGGTATCTGGCGCCGAACAGTTGAAAATTTCAGACGCCCAGGGGACTTTACCCATCTCCCGGGCCAAATGCGCGTATTCCAAGTTTGTCAGACCCGGTCCTTTGTACAACGCTTCGTCGTTGCCGCGAGCATTTGCAATCTTAATTAACGCTGCCGAATCTAAGGGCAACCACAGGTTCCACAATCCTTTTGCCTTCGCTTTCTTCTTCAATTCCTCCATTAGGGGATGCACAGACCATCGCTCGTTTGTCGTCGCATGTCTTTCAAAAACTTCCTCGGCATCGTACACGTGCTCACTCATAAACGCTCTGAGTTTTTCTAACAACATCATGCACTTTTCACTAGGTTCATAACCACCTTTAATCTCTTGCCTTGGAACTTTTGAAGCACCTCCTTGGACGACTACAACGTACGCGCGTTTGGCGAAGACTTCTACCAACGAACCCGCCTGTCGTGCGTTTCTAGAAGACGCATTTCCGGCGACCGCTCGGGCACGAACACCGGCTAAAATAGCCATGCCACGAAACATTGACAAGGCAACGTAGAACTTCCACTTTGAGCTTCCGCAGATATTCGGTAAACGCGCGTGTTGCGCCCAGATATTGCAGTATTGCTTCTCGGTAGGTACTCCTGCCGGCACTTGATTCGAATCGCCGAAGGAAGGATAAAACTCTAATCCGGGAGGTAAATAATATGGTAAGCAATTATACGCCACGTCCGCGTGCGGACAACCAACGGTAGACAATTCCCAATCTAGTACCGCGAGAACATCATCCGATCGTTCGTCATAGATCAAATTATCTAAGCGATAATCGCCGTGGATTATTCGGTCGCTCACTTCCTCGCCGTCCTTGGGACAATTCGCATCCAACCACGCGACTAACTTCATGACGACTTCTTTTTCCGGTGTTTCTACCAACTTATTCGTAATACTTTTTTCGTATTGTCCGAACCATCTTTTCAGCGTTCGTCTCGAGTAACTTCCACTGGAGATGTTTCCGAAGGAAGTCAATCCCAGCTCGCGAATGTCGAACGAGTGCAAAGCGCCTAACGTTTTCGCCATGTTTTCGTATATTCTTGTCTTCCGTTCCTCTCTCGTAATGACTGGTAATTTCGGTTGTAAATATATCGTGCCTTGCACAAAGTCCATGATATAAAACGGCGTGCCTAAAATTGAACTATCTTCGCACAACAGAATCATCCTCGGGACTGGAAAGTTGGGGTGTTTTCTCTTCAACGCAAGCTGTACCTGAAATTCTCTCTCCACCGCGTGTGCGCTCGATAAAATATTCCCACCCGGTTTCTTCCGCAAAACGTATGATTTCAACGTCCCATCTGTCATTTCAACGAGCAATTTGTACGTCGGATTCGATTGACCGTGACTGAACTGCGAAAGCTTTCGGATTGTTTTTATCCGTCGTCCAAATTCCTCGTCACCGCCTCTTTTTCTTTCCTGTCGCAAATAGTTCAGAAGACGTTTCTTCTCTCGCTCCATGTTGTTCTCGTTCTTCTGAACGTGAGAATCGTTCGGAACCTCCACGGTGGCAAAGTCAGTGCGGACAGACATCTCGTGTTGCTGCTGCTACTGCTGCTCCGTTTTTAGGTTGTTGTGCGCTTGTCTGAGAGAGGGAAAAAGAGTAGAGAAATGGAAGGGGTGATGAAAAACAAAAAACAAGAGGAGTGCGTCTTCAAAGCGGCGTTGCGGCAACGCGCACGTGTCATTGCAATGAGCTTTTAGGATGGCATATGGTACGTGATATTATTAATTATTAACCTGCTCTGTTCTCATCTTCCTAAATACTTATTCTTCGGTGAAGAAGGTGTATGCCAGACCGCCGAGAAGTGTTGCTATCGGCAAACCTCCGAAAAAACCACTATTGTTCTTTTTTGCCTTGGTCGTTGCGGGTGACTTTTTGTTCGCCGCGGCGGGTCGCTTCGTCTCTTTCTTACTCGCAGCCTCCTTCTTTTGTTTAAAAGTGGTTGGCTTCGCCGCCGTGTTTGCCGGCGCAGCAGCTTTCTTTGCCGGTGCACTTGTGGCCTTTTTCGCAGGCGCAGCTACCGTCTTCTTTGCCGCCGGTGCGGCCTTGACTACATTAGCCGTTTTCTTCGGAGCAGATGCTACTTTTGCCGCCTGCTTCGCCGGTGATGTTGCAGATGCAGCTGCTTTCTTAGATGGTGCCGGCGCCGCCGCCGACGCTCCTTGCTTCTTCTCTTTGAACGTCGTCGACTTTATCTTCGGCGCGGCGGTTGGCGCTGCCGCTTTCACGGCCGGCGCTTTCTTAAATGTCGGTTTGTACGTCAACGCGGCAGGCTTCGATGATTTTTTCACCACAGTCTTGGCAGAAGATGTCGAAACTTTCTTCGTCTTTGTCTTCTTTGCGGAAGTGGTTGCAGTCGCTTGGCGTTTCGCGGCGGGAGTAGTCGCGGTTGATTTCTTCTTCGCCGCCGCGGTAGCAGGTGAAGCAGGTGAAGATTTCTTTTTCGGAGCACCAACTGATCGCTTTTTCGTGGCCACCGTCCTTTGACTCTTGGCGCTTCCTTTACTTTTCGCACTCGCCGTTGATTTCTTCGCCGCGAGTTTTGCCGCTCGCTTTTCTTTGAACGTCTTCGGCTCCAATTCTTTGGCCTCGATTTCCGCCTTGAGCCTATTTTTCGGAATCGGCGACGCTTTCAATCGTTGCACGCGGAACGCCTGTTCTTTTCGCGCAGCAATGACTTCTCTCTCCGCTCGCTTCTTCTTCTCGGCGAGAGCGACGGCTTCTCTTTCCGCTTTTTCGCTCGCTAACTGCTCCTGTTTCTTCGCTTGCTCGGCGCGCGCGCGTTGTGCTTGCTCCTCTTTCTTTCGCTGTTTCTCCAAGTCAGCCTCGGTCGGTTTCGTTTCGACCGGAGCTGCTTCGGACGCAGGAGTTGGTGCATCTACCGCCGGTGCGCTGCTCGGTTCCGCGACAGCAGCACTACTCTCGCCCTTCAACTCCGGCGCCTTTTCGCCTCCACCGACTTGTTGCGCAGCGTCGTATTGTGCTTCAACACTCGTCGGAGCAGCATCGACGGCTACTTCGTCCGCGTACGCGAGAATATTCGAGGAGGAGGAAGCAAACATTGAAGACGCAAAGATAACCGCGCTCGTTGCCGCGGCCATTCCCTTCATGTGACTCTCCTCGCTCGTCTTCGTCTTCTCTCCGTCTCGACGAGAAGAAGCGAATGCGGCGATACGTCGTCGATTGGTAGTAATCTTTTTCGTCACAACATCATTGTTCTTCTTCTTCGAAGACAAGACGGACGTATTCGTTGCGCCGTGGTGATATTGCGCGTGCAACATTTTGATCGACCTCGTTCGTTCTACGTGTGGACCTGTATGTACTTTTAAGTAGAAAGGTATTTATATATTATGTGTGATGAGAGCACAAACACGTGTAATCTTTTTCTTCTTTTTGACGAGTGGTGGTGAAAAAGTCATCACTGATCAGACAGAGGGCGTTTTTGGCTGCTTTTCGGGTTGTTGTTCACATTTTCCTTCTTTTTTCAGTCCTTCCTTCCTTTTCCCAAACCAACCAAAAAGACTCTTAAAAGTACACTTTGTTGTTAGTCTACCTCTCCTCCTTTCTTCTTCTTCTTAGTATTCTTATCATGATTAAAAGTATTATTGGTCGGATGATCAAAATACACCTCTCCTCTCAATCCTTTCCCGCTCACGAGCCTCGCTCTCGCTTCCGCGATCCTCTCCTCCTCTTCTTTTCTGCTCGCCAACGTCGCCCTCAGCGAGACGTAGGAAACGTTCAGAATGAACAAACCGAAAATCATCCCGTACGCGGTGTGTTTTGACGGCGGTTTCCCTCCTTTTTTAAGAATGTACGACGTTAACGAGGATAACATTCTTCTCTGTTATTATTGTTTTTCGGTGTTGTCGCGATAAATTTATTATTATTGTTTAACTACTACTCTCGTCGTACTCCCACCGAGAACAACTCGTGAATCTAGATGGGTTCATTTTTCGCCCCAACACTGCGTGCATCTTTTTTTGAAGCGAGTTTGTTCTTTCAAAAAGAATTCTTCCAACACCAAAAACGAAACTCACAAAAACACATTTTTAATCAAACACTCGTATATATACGGCTCTTTTGTCGTCTTCGTCGTCGTCGTCGTCCGTGCGCTTTTGGGGTCACAGAGGGACAACGCTAGAAGAGATATATAATAATAACAGTGATAATGAGTGGTGGTATCTCCCCGACGTATTCCTCCTCTTCCTCCTCTCCAGGAAGGACGAAACGGATGCCCATGCGCAGTCCACACGCGTTTTCGGCAAACTCGGACGCGACTTTACCTCTCGTTTTCGCGAACGTCGGTTTGATCTTATTCGTCGTCGCCGGAGTGTTTTATATCAAAGAGGATTGGGATCGGTTTTCGCTGTTGTGCGTGTTAGGCTACGCGTCTATTATAATTGGATTGATACTACCGGAACTCTTAGCAGCAGATGTTGACAAAGGAGGCAGAACGACCTTCCATCCAACTGGAACGAGAGAAATCGACGATAAAATAGAAAAGGGCATCCGAGAGAGAAAGTGGATACAATTCTGGGGTACTGTTATGATGATTGTGGGGATATTTCTAGGTATTGTTGGTAGTTTGTTGTATTCGCCAACCATCGTTAGCGCATTATCCAGTAAGATGATACCGTTGATCGACGAAGCCAATCTGGTTTGGGCGATTTCGTTTCTCATCTTCCCCGTGGGATTCGGGTTGTTGACGTACGATAAGTTGATGACGCTTCAGTCGCTGGCAGATGAAGGCTTGGATGACGAAGCGTCCGTGACAATTTGGCATCCGCAAATGCGCGTATTTCTGTGGACGGAAATATGTTTGATTCTCTTTGCCATCGCTGGCGTAGTGGTGGTCTCCTTGCCAAACGCGCTCGGAGAAGCCTTCGGCTTGTTTCTCTTCGCCCTGGGCGCGTTGATAAAAGTTTGCTTATTGTTTTACGAGTTACGTGGTTAGAAAAAGTAGTAATAGTATTAGTTGTACCACGGTAGCATTCTTTTAGCTTTTGTATCAGTAGTAGATCTAAATGATGTATCATTAAATAAGCAGGTTTGTTTCTATAATCTAATCGTCTATGAAGAAATCGACGCTTTTTCTCGTCCTCTTTGTCAGTACTTCTGGGCCGTCGTCGAGTATTAATATCGTGTGCTCGTACTGCGCCGAGTTCTTCCCGTCCGAAGTGACTGCTGTCCACCCGTCTTTCCAATGCTTAGCAGTTCGAGTACCTGCACAAAACATTGGTTCTATAGTGAACGTTTGACCGCGCTTCATAAAACCGACCGCCTTGTTCGGCGCATAATGAGGAATCGTCGGCGCACAGTGAAACAACTTCCCAATACCATGGCCGCAATAGTGCTTCACGCTCGTCCATTTTTCGCTTTCAACGGCTTCATTCTGAACGAGCTCACCTATGGTTCGAAACCGCTTCCCTGGACGACACGAATCGATGGCTTTTTCGAGCGCACTTAGCGTAGCGCCCAACAATCGTTTGTTTTCCTCCAATTTCGCTCTATCTTTAGTCTTCGCGCATCCGACGATGAACGTCTCCGAGAGGTCTCCGTGATAACCATTCAAGCACACGGTGACGTCTAAATTGATTAAATCCCCCGGTTCTAGTTTTCTTCTATCTGGAATGCCATGACACACGACTTCGTTTATGCTCGTGCATATGGATTTTGGAAAACCCATGTAATTCAGTGGACTCGGATAAGCGCCGTTTTGAAGGCACACCGTGTGACATATTCGATCGAGTTCATCCGTTTCAACTCCAACGCGCAAATGCGAGGCGACCGTATCGAGAACAAAACGTGCCAACGAGCACGCGCGTTTCATTTTCATAATTTGTTCGGTCGTTTTGACTTCAACTGTCGTTTGTAATCGCGACGATTGTTCTTCTTCCGGCCAAGAAGTTTGCGCATAATCGGGAGGCTGCAACCCAACTGGGATTGCAGATGTCGCGGTAACGCGAGATGGGCGCAGCTTCCCCGTGTAAGTAAAATCTGGAAGATCCTTGCTTCTTTTTGTGCCCCCCTGGACTTCAAATCCTTCTTCTTCATCATCGCATTCGTTTCTCCACCACTCCATCGTTTTTCTATCAAACTCTCGCCATCGTATTTCTTCCTCTATGGGCTTTTCAAGCGCTTCGCGCTGTATGCGAACTCGTTCTTCGTGCTCGTATTTCCATTCCTTCGATGTTATGTGTAAGTGCGCGGGAGCTTTGCTCAGACACCGAATTGCGCGAGTATCTCCTTCCGCTTCTTCTCTACCTTTTTCTTCGTCGGTGGTTGTGTCGCTCGACCACGAGAGCGAGTCCTCTTCCTCTTCCTCTGGCTCGGAATCGTCGCTCGACATCTCTTCGCCTTCATTCTCCTCCAGTTCATCCCTGTCGCCGGTGTCTAAGTTAAAGACGACAAGCCCTGTTACGTGTACGGCAAAATCAAAATCTTCGTCTTTATCGCCTTCACCCTCTCTGGAAATGCTCAGACGAACGTCGTCGCTAAATTCGCAGTTCAATGCGACACTCTCAACTTTGCCGATGATAAACGACGCCAACACTTGCGAAGGTTCATGCTTCATCCGTGACTTTAATTGAACGACGCATCCAAGAGGAAGCGTTTTTGAAGACGTAAAAACGATGGTCGCGCGTTGAAGTAGAACCAATGGAGTAAACGAACTCGCTCGAAAATATTCCGCGCGTCCTTCTTTTAACTCGAGCCCGAAAAACGCAGACATGATAATATTTATTCTTTCTTCTTCAATTCAGGAATGACGTCTCCGGTATTAATAGCGCTACTGCTGATGCTACTCGTTGGATTATTCAGGCTCCACCTGGCCCATCGTTGGAAGTTGTACATTTGCACGCACTCGTTTGTCGCGTGACAGGCGAATAAAATGTAGTTCCTCGGCTCAACTCGCCAAGCAAAACGCATGAACAAAGCGGAGTAAAGACATAAGGTCCCCGTCATCGGTCCGGAGACTAACTCTTCCGGTTTTTGCGTGTCTACGAGTCCCTGTTTATTTGTGTTCGTATAATATGCGTTAGCGGATAACGAGTTATATGCGTGAGTTTGTGTTACGATGAAGAGAGAGAGAGAGAGAGAGATAACGAGAAAATCCCGAGTTGAAAACACAACTCATCTACTTTATCGAAAAGAGAAAAGAGTCGGCCAAAACGTACCGCGGCAACGAATCCCCAGTTCGCAACTGGTCCCCAGAAGTGCGTCGTTTTCGGCCCAGTCGGAGAGTTCACCCATCGAGCGAACGCCGAAGAAGACATTAAAATTTATATTTTTTTACTCTGAAATTTATGCGTGTGTGGTGGCTGAGTGGGTTTGGAAATTGTGAGAGTGGTTTCTCCTCACAAAAAAAAAAAAGAAACTTCTCTTTCTCCTCACTTCTGATAAAAAAACATTGGAGTCGATGCCTGTTCCTCTTCTTCCTCTTCCTCCTCTTCCTCCTCCTCCTCTTGGAGACGAAGAAGGAGAAGAAGGAGAGGAGAAGGAGAGAGAAGGAGGAGAAGAATTATTAGAGATTGGAGGAATTGAGAACGCGTACACGAACGAGTACGACACGAGAACGTCGCCGAGTTCGTGCGATTGGTCCGAGGAAAATATCCTCGCCGTCGGTTGCGATGCGGGACCGTTCGTTTTATTGATTGTGCGTTTTGTTGTTTTGAATTCTTTTCTTCTTCGTAATCAATATCACAACTCTGCTGACCTCGTCCATTCCTTTCTCTTTCTTTACGATGACAGAATCCCGCACAAATCAACGCGGAAAATACCAGTCCAACGCCGACGGGTTTGATAGACGTCGCGTGCATGAGAGAAAATCCAGACGTGCTCGTAACGAACACCGATTTTCGCTCGAACAAGACGGTGTTGCAATACGAGTGTTCGAACATCTACAGAAGGAAAGGTGGGACGATGTCGAAAGCCCCGGTAGAAGATAGAGTGAAGAAAGTGCACTGGTCACCGTTAGGTGTCGCCGTGGATGGGAGGTGTTGTTTAGCGGTGTTGACGAGAGCGAATCGAGTGGTCGTGCACGCGGCGAGTAATCGAACGGCGTTCACGTCGGCGAGCGTGACATCATCGGCGTATTTAAGTTCAGCGGAAAAGTGGCCTTTGATTCAAGACGTATCGGAAGAGTTAGCGACTTTATATAACGAGATACAATGGAAACCGTTACCATTTTCGAAAGAGGACGGCGACGAGAACGAGGATTCAAAAACATGCTGGAGAGACGCAGAAAAAGACGACGCCTGGAAATCGATAAACTGCTTTGCCGCGCCGGGTCCTCCAAAAGTCAGCGCCGATCTCAACGACACGAATATTAGAAACGAGAAAGATGATAAAAACGAGAAGAATGACACGAGCGATGTCTTAATGTTACCTCAAAGCGAAGGTAAAGAAAACGCGGACGTTAAGAAAGATGTCAAATTAGGATTAGCGCGCGTTGGACAATTGCGAAAAGGTTCGCGATGTGAAGTGAAAAGAGATTCACTCTCCTCGCCATGGTTCACGTGCACTGTACTAGCCGCGGAAACGGATATGTTTCATAGGGTGCGCGTTCAATACGACCGAAAAGGAATGGATAACGAATGGCTCGTCGTCTCCAACGTTGATAATTTAGGTGATGAATGTGTACCGTGCGGGAGCACGACCAATGCCGAGCGCTCCCAGATGAAAGTGAAACGATGGATCCGCCCGGCTGCCGCAGCGACTGAAAATGAAGTCAACATTTCCACTTGTCCGCGCGGTATCGTGATAGAAACATATATAGGACACTGTTGGCAACTCGTAGAAGTTGTTCAAAATGCTAGAATTCGATTCCAAGCCAACGGTTCGGCGCATTCTGTCGTTTCGAGCGAATGTGAATTTAGAAAAGTTCGAAAATGGAAAGGCTCGAATGTAGAAAAAGCCGACGACGGATGGGAAATCATAGAAGACTTGAAAAATATTAGCTTGCCCGCACAGCAATTAGAGGAAGAAGGAAAAGAAGAAGACAAAGAGAAAGGAAAAGATGATCAAGACGCAAAGTCGCATCAGAAGGAGAAGGAACGAGATGGAGTAGCAGTGGCTGCTGCTGCGCCCGCCTTGGCAAAGAAAAAACCGGAAGCGAAGAAAGCGCCACCACGAAAAGCAGAGAAGAAAACTCCGGCGACAAAGAAAAGAAAAGCAGCTGATGGTAAAGTGAAGAGCGCGAAAGATGACAGCGACTTTGAAGAAATAGACGAAGACGATGACGATGATTTCGATGTTAAAAAAGAGAAGAAGAAGCATGCGAAGAAACCTCGCAAGGCGGGCGCAGCCGTTCAAAAGAGAGTTGCCAAAAAGGCGAAGAAGGCGGACGAAGAAGCACACGATTACTCTACAATTACAGACACGCATCCAAACGGACTGCCAAATGCGACAAAAGTCTCCTTTACATCGTGCTCGTGGTCTCCGTCGTTTAAAGACGGAACGCTAGAATCCATATTAACGATAGGAACCAAGAATGGTGAATTGGTATTTTTTCGCGTCGGAACGAAAAGAGATGATGAGATTGAAGAGCCGTTATGCCAGTTACTCGGTGTCGTTCGTGCATTTTCGACCCCGGGTGTCTGGGTATCCGCTGTGACTTGGATGCCGATGAAGGATCGAGACACCGGCGATAAGTTGTGGACGTGCGTGGCGGGAAGTTCAAGCGGCGAGGCGAAACTCTTTCTCTGTGACCCCAAGCTTTTGTGCAATCGAACGCTCAAAGTAAAAGTTCCTGAAGATTGGATCGTCCCCACCTCACACTTTGGCTTGCAAGAAACGCTCATCTTGAATGCGGACGAGGTCCCGATCACCTCGGTGAAATGTTTTCGCGACCAACACGTCGATGGACGACGTGGTTTATGTGAAGGCAATGACGTAAAAGTAATCGCTCTCGGTAAAGCGTCCGGAGAGGTGCTCGTATTTCGTTCTGATAATATTTCCTCGCGAATTCGAATGTTCAGCGAGTCTGTGCACGACATTGCTTTCCAAAGATGTGATCTCGGCCTCCGCGTTGCCATTTGTGCGGAGTCTGGAAGACGGGCAGATATTCTTTTGCAATCGAAGAAGAAGAGAAATCAAGGACAAACTTCAAACTTCATTCGATTTGACTTTTCGGACGTTTTGAATAAAGATTTCCACACGAGCTCTGACGTATCCGCATGGGAACGGAGCACACGCTCGGGTGGCATGTGCGCATCGCCGAATAGTTTTCTAATCGCGAGAACGTTCGAAAAGTACGATTACACGCGTTTACCGTCTCTGCAGAAGATGCAAAAGATTAAAGGAAAGCGAGGTATTTTGACGTTTCATGGCGCTTCCGCTGTCGACGGTGACGTGGTGACAAAGAAAATCTTCTCACTCGCGAATGAATTTGAAGGACAATCCTTGTGGGATTGCGTTGAATTATGTTCGCGCTCGAAAACCTATTGGAATGCCGTCGCAAAATGGTCAAGTCAGGAAATGATGAATAAGAAGAGTTCTGCATCGCAACAGAAGAAGTACACTCTCGGCGCCGCGTTTGCGATGGTATCTGCTTTACTTCGAAAGAATTTGAGTCGTCAACCGTTGCTTCCCAGAAACTCAAAGAGATACGAAAATGACGACGAGAATAATAACAACGAGTTGCGAGTGCTCGTACACGTCGACCGACCCGAAATGGGGTGGGTACCAGAATCTCAACGTCTCAAACAACGACGAAGAAATGTAGTGGACGAGGAGGTGCTCTCTTTCGATTGTCAAGTGTGTGGTCCTGTACGCGATAATGACGATGGAGACAACGGCAACGACGATAAGAAAGCATTCTCGTTTCGAGCAGATTTGCGGTGCGAGACCTGTGGACTTCTGACTCATGAATCGGTCGGGAACCACTTTCGATTAAAGCCTTCCATGGTTTAATATAAGCAGGAGACTGAAAAGTTGTTCCAAATAACACAAAAACACACACGCGTTTTTTTTTCTTCAAAATTTCACGCACGCACACATGTCGCCTTCGACGAAGAAAAGAAAAAGCGACGTCGGAGGTGATGAGGATGAGGACGAGGATGTTCGAAAGTGCAACCAGTTTTTCGCGGACACGCCGGAACCGTCCAACGTGGACGTCATCAAACACTCTCTCGATGTTTATTTTTCCACACACCACGAACACCTACGAAATGGAAACAAAAAAATAGCGTTCATCACTTCCGGTGGTACCTCTGCTCCGTTGGAGAAACCACCAATGGCGGTGAGATTTTTGGACAACTTCTCCTCCGGCGCGAGAGGTGCCGCTTTGTGCGAGTATTTATCGAAAGAAGGATACTGCGTAGTCTCGTTACGACGGACCGGGTCGAAAATGCCTTTTATCCGAAAATGCGAAAAACTCTTCGCCAAAACGAAGAAGAAAAAAAATGTTCACAACGAACACGTCGATTTCCTCTCGATGTTTACCTCCACCACTAGCGATAACAATACCACCGAAATAGGAGAGGATGAAGAAAACGAGGAGGATTTGCTGTCTAAACTTAAATCTATTCAAGCCGACCGACACCGAGCGTACACCGAGCACGGCTTTCTCGAAATCGAGTTCACCACTGTCTACGAATACTTGCATTTACTTCGACTGGTTAGCGAAAAAGTGAACGCGTACGCGAACGATGTCATCATCATTCACGCGGCAGCGGTGTCCGATTTTTACATCCCTTGGTCTGAACTCGCGTCGCACAAAATCCAATCGAACGCGTTAGAAACGAGCGGTAATTTATTCGCCAACTTTTCGTCGACGCCGAAAATGTTAAAGATGTGCCGAGACGTGTGGTCGCCAAATGCGTTCTGCGTTTCCTTTAAACTCGAAACAGATGCGAGCATTATAGAACAAAAGACATTATCCGCGATGGAGAAATACAACATGCACTGCATAGTAGCGAACGAGTTAGATAAGCGGTACGACGAGGTGACACTCTTCCAAAAAGAAGAACACGAAGAAGGAAAGAAGACCGGGGCGGTCGACGCTTTGCGTTTACTTCGAGACCCGGGCGAAGAGGACATCGAGAAACAACTCGTCGACGAGTTGAAGAGAAGACACGAAGCTCACGCCGCCGCTAGAAGAAAATTAGCTTCTTAGTTTATAGCATTGATGATAGATTTTAGAGTATGTGTTCAATATTGTGCGCCAATGCGGGACTCGCAGCATTTTCTCGCGCAAAGAAAGCTTTTTTTCGAAAAAATTCGTCTTCACTTTTTTTTCTTTTCTCGAGATGGACAAGATGGACACCCAGATGGACACCGATTTGGGCGAAGAGAAAGGTGAAGAAGGAGAACAAGAAAGAGAAATCGAACCATCGAAAACGCTCATCAGCAACGTCTCTTTGATTAAGAAATCCGTGGAGAGTAAAGGCGAACCGCGATTTATCGCGAGCGTGTTCAGACAAGTACGTCTTATTTATTTATTCAATAGCCGAACTCTTTCTCCTCGTTGTCTCTTTTGCGCGCGATCTCATTTTCATCGTCATCGTCCAAAATAACGATCTCTCTCCTTCGTCTTCTTTCTTTCTTTCTATTCATATATACTCATCATCATCATCATCTTTTCTTCCCTCATATCATCGCAGACGCACATGGTGAGAACGAAATTGACCGCAGAAGGTATCTGCGCGTTTATAGAGGCCGTCTTACCCAGCGATTCGGAATCCGCGACGACGTTGAAACAGTTTTTGAAAGCAAAGAAAACAGAGACGAAGAAAGTAAAAGAGGAGGAAGACGACGACTCTGGAGAAAAATTAAAATCCGAACTCCCAGAGACGGAAATCTATTGCTACGTCCTCGCGCTCATGCACATGATCGACGCGAAAGATGCGAATGCCATTCAATTGTCCGAGATTTGTTTGCAACGACTCTCTTCGTTCAATCGACGAACGTTGGACGCGTTTGCGGCGAAGGTGTATTTTTACTACTCGCTGGCGCACGAACGTTTCGGTAATATACGAGACGCGAGACAGACGTTGTTGGCGTTGCATAGGCAAGCCACGTCTCGGTTAGACGCGATTGGACAAGAGACGACTTTGAACCTGTTGCTGAGAAATTACGTGTCGTTGAAACAGTACGAGTTAGCGGAGCAACTTCGATCGAAAACGGTGTTGCCGAGCTCGAGGTCCTCGGCGCAACAGTGTAGATATTTGTACTACCTCGGAAGAATTCGAGCGATTCAGTTAGAGTACACGGAGGCAAAAGAGTGCTTGACGCAAGCGTTGCGTAAAGCGCCGAACAACGCCGCCTGGGGGTTTAAACTCATCTTGACGAAGTGGATTTGTATCGTGCGTTTGCTTTTAGGAGAGATTCCGGAGAGAAAATTTCTTTCGAGCCCGAGCGAGATGCGCTCGAAGTTGTTGCCGTACTTTGAATTGACGAGTGCAGTGCGCGCCGGAGACTTGCACGAGTTTGCTCTCGTCGTGGAGAAACACAAAGCAACTTTTGAGAAGGATAACGTGTTCAACTTGATCACGCGATTACGACGCAACGTCATCAGAACTGGCTTAGCTAAAGTAAACGTCGCGTACTCCAAAATTTCTTTGAACGACATCGCGTTGAAATTGGGCTTACAGAAAGACGTCGACATGAATAACACTACTAGTAATAACATTAACAGCGAAGGCGCGATTGAGTGCGTGGTGGCTAAAGCCATCAGAGATGGGGCGGTAGACGCGCAGATTGACTTTGAAACGGGCATCATGACCTCGAATGAAACCAAGGACGCGTACAGCACTTCGTTACCGGGTGAAGTTTTCCATCAAAGAGTCGCGTATTGCTTGGACGTCCACAACGAGTGTCAGCGAGCGATGCGATACGCGGAAAAAGGTTCGACCAAAACGAACGAAACGAAGGAAGAGCGCATGAAGCGTTTAGAAGATGAAGAGGCGTTGCGCGAGTTTATGGAAGAGGAAGACGATTACTTCTAGTTATTAGGTTGGTTCTTAAATTCTACACCATACATTATTACCTGATAGGAACATATAAATATTCACATTCAAAACTAACAATCTTTGCCACTACCTTAATCTACAATTATTTCCTCCCTTTCTTGCCTTTCTTGCCTTTCGAGGAGACCTTATTCTTCGACTTGTCCGCTTTCTCGCCGCCGTCGCCGAGCGCTCCACCTTTCGCCGATTTTCCCGTTCCTGGTGCACCACCTTGCTTGGCTAAATCTGCAAGGTACACGTCGAAAATATCCTCTGGACTTCTCATTAACTTCGCGGACGACCCGTCCGTTCTCCCCCAGTGCATCGGTACTAACCTCGCGCACTCGATTAATATCGATCGTCTCGTGGGAAACTCTGGATTCTTCGGCGTCCCGTCTTCGTTTTTATACTCCACTCTCACCCGTCCTCGCTCCCAGAAATCTCTCGAATAACACTTATCTTCCAAGTCGCACGGTAAGTTCATTCCTTTCTCTATGGCTTCTTTAATCTCGAACGGATACGGTCGATCGCAACACAACTCTTTCTTCAACTTTCTCCCTTGTTTCACCGTTTTGTTCTCGTCGATGTACGGCGCGTAGATGCACATTCTCGTGTCGTGTTTCCACGTAAATCCTCCTGATCCTCCTCCTATGTTCGCCGGGGAGAACGGGTCGTTACTCTCGTCATCGTTTTCGGTAATCTCTGATATTTGTGCGCTTTCTTTCACCGTCGTCTTTTTCTTCTTCGGTCCTCCTCCTCCTCCCAGAGGATCAAACGCTTGCGCCATTTCTTTCTTTTTTTTGTGAGGGGACAGCCCCTGTGCAGAAAAAGAAGGGAAATGAACTCGAGAAAAAACCAAACAACCACAACTTCCTCACACCAAAATAATATAATATTCCCACCTTATTAGCTCATCAAGTCATCAGTAAATGGGTTTCATCGCATCACCGTTCCGCTCCTCGCGAAGTTACGCTCAATTCAAGGGAGACGAAAGCACTGACGCGTCGTTAATAATGAAATCACCGGAACCATCGTCGTCATCTGCGGTTTCAGAGGAGGAGAAGACACCGACGCAAACATCATCATCATCGAGTAAAATTGCGTTTCCCGAAGATTCCATGCGAACGCCTTCACCGGAAGAACCGTCATCATCTAGCAATAACAATAACAATAACAATAACAACGCGAATGGGCGGAAAGCGCTCGGTGAAATGACCAACGACGTGTCCATGACGCCTTTGTCGGCGAAACTGAAAAACTTAAAGTACGTTTTATCCTATCCAACGAGACATTTTTGAAATGTTCTGACTGTGCGTTTGTTCCCCTCTCTCTCTCAATCTCTCTCTAAAAAAAAACAGATTTAGCAGTCCTACGGACCATCACATGTCACCGGCGACGAAGTTTGTGAATAGAAAAGCGCATCACACGAAGAAAGATAAAAGCGCGGGTAGTTTCGGTCAGGGGAGAATCGCGTTAGGCTTGGGAAGAGGGAAATTCATGACGACGAAGAGAGCCGCTCCTTCTCGGTTCGCCACAAGCAACGAAGGAGGGAGCTTGACCGAGAACCAATAATTTGAGAACACGCTTTAAAAATCATCATCACCCAAGCAAGTCTCAAAAGTCACATAAACTTTAAACTCAATCTGATACTAATTTTGTAACATCTATATCTATATTTATCTATCATACTTTACTGATGTACATCTCCGTCCGCGAGTTCGACCAGAGAGAGAAAATCTTGCGAAACGCGCAACAACGGAGCGTCCAACAACTGAAAAGTGAACTTCATCGGTCGCTTGTTCGCTTCGTAGTTCAACGCTTTCAATCGTCCACAGTACGTGTACGTCTCTCCCTCCATTCGACAGAATAAATGTACGGGCCATTTCGGAAACGACTTTTCCGCCTCTTCGCCTTCCTCCAAAGCTTTGTTCTTTGTCTCCTCGCACGAAACTTCCTTCTTGGACATGGTGCTCAAAATCGTCCGTATTGGCGAACTCTCCTCGTCCTGTCTCGGTTGGGCGAACCACGTGATGCACCCACCACAGTTTGTAAACACGTTATCGTAGGAATTTCCATACTTGTCTCCAACATTTACGTACAAAACGACGCAATTCCTCCACTCTTGTATCCCTGACATTTTCGAAAATTTCGGGTGCGCAATCGGCGACAGCTCGTGCACCACCGCCGCTTTCAACCCGCCATCGTTTGTTTCTATTCTGTGGCCGAGAAACTCCGAGTATATGTGTTTCAACTTTGCATTCAACGCTTTCAGGGACTGCGGAGAGGATGGCGGTTGACTTTTTTTATCAATACTCTTTTTCTGCTTCTTCAACTCTTCTTCCGACTCTGAACTCTTCCTTTTTTTACCAACAGCGCTGTTGAAACTCTTCCTGTTCTTCGTACCATTCCCCAAGTCTTCGTTCAACTCGAAAGTGGTATAAATTGGTGCCGGTAACTTTCGAATCCGTCCCGACCGTCTCACGTCTTCCAAGTTAATCTCTCGTTTGATCTTCTTCTTTGTCTTCGTCTTCGTCGTTCTCTCCCCGTCTTCGTCGTCTGAATCGTCTTTGCTCCCCATCCTCACCATCATGTGTTGATGTAACGGATTATTAGCTATGAGTTTTGCTAATATCGCTTTGTTCCTGGCCACGCGCTCGTCGCGTTTGATTTCATACGGCGTTAATGCTCCCGCGCTACTCATTATTATTATTATTATTATTAGTAGTAGTAGTAGTAGTATCGCGCTATTTTAAGTGAACAAACAGAAGAAATCTTCTTTCTTTTGTCTTTCTTCAATGCTTCATTTTTTCTTCGCGCAACAATAAAAAAGAAGAAGAAGAAGAAGAAGGAGTATGAGTTCAGCGCGCGCAGCATTCCACCGCGGCGCGTTAGTGACATCAACCACGAGAAGAAGAAGACAACGTAAACAAGTTGCGTTCGAAATAACTGCCGGCGCGTTTAGCGCCCCGACGCACTCGTTCGACGCCCCAGGGAATTTCCGGGAGAATTTATCCGTCGGTTTATCCGTCGGTATCGTTCTGAAAGAGGATCAAGGGACAGATGCAATCGTATATGGGAAAATAAGTGATTTCCTGACGAACAGTAAACGACATCCGAGAGGGATTAAAGTTCGATTGGAAGATGGGAGCATTGGACGCGTGTGTGAGATTGGCGGAGGAGGAGGCGAAAAGGAAGAAGAAAAAGAAGCCTCTGGTGTTGCGCACGCGAAGAAAGAAGGTTCATCGGACGAAAGCGAAGATATCGATGACGACGACGAAGAAGAAGAAGAAACAGAAACAGAAACAGAAGAACAATCGAACGTCGTGTACGTGCGCGGCTTGCCGAAGAACGAGGAGGATATCGAGAAAGTCAAAGAGGCGATATCAGCGATGGTTTTAAACAACGATAATAATAACAGCGGGATAGGAAAAGACGACATAGTTTCCGTGAAGATTCCAAAACGGTCCGGCACTCGGGCCATTCAAGGGTTTGGTTTCATAGAGTGTAAAGATATCGAAACAGCGTCGAATGTTATTCGCGAGTTGAACGGCCAAAGTTTAGAAATAGTACAATCGAAGAGCGCCGATGAGGAGGACGACGATAGTAGTAGCAGCAGCAGTAGCAGTAGTAGTAACAGTAGTAACAACCATAGCGAGACTACTGCGATGAAATTGTCTGCTTCGTTTTCGGTGAACAAGAAGAAAACGACAAATTTGGAGAATGACACCGACGAAAGTAAAAGGAAGGGTAAGAAATCGAAACCAACGAAAGCGGAGAAGGAACGTCTCGAACACGAGAAAAGAGAACAACAAATAATCGAAGCTCGAAAAGCTATGGAAGAAGACGCGTTGAAACTTCTCGAACGACAAAGAAGAGAGAAAGAACGTAAAGAGAAGGAAATCCAAGCGAAGTTGGAAAAAGAAGAAGTCGCTCGTCAGGCGAAGGAGAAGAGGACGATGGAACTTTTGCTCAAACGCAAAGAGGCGCAAGACAGAAATCGAGCGAAAGTGCAAGCCGAACAAGAACGCCTAGACCGAATCGACCAAGAAGCGAAAGCTTTGGGAGATATTGCCATAGACGAGAGTTGGTTGATGGAGATGGAGGAAATTAAAGCCAAGATTAGCGCGTTGAAATAGTTTTATTATTTTTATTAGGTGGAGAAGCTGCTTTGTGTTTTTTCCAAAATGCCCAAATTTCGAGCTAAAAAATCAGACGCGCGAGAATACGCATTAAACGATCAAAAATACTCAAATCAACGCGTAGTTCGCGTTCTCGATGTTATTACGTGCACTTCGAGCGCTTTCCCAGTCGCATTCATCCAGAAATGGTAAAATGGAGAAATTTATGCCCAAATGCCCAAATCCAAGAATTATACTGCGAGTCTCCCCCTGATGAAGACTCTCTCAAGAGTTGTTTGTGGGTGCAGGCTTTTGGCCGAGAGCCAATCAAAATCGTGTTTGTTCTGAGAGATATTATTTCACACATCAATCTCTGAAAAGATCTCAACGACCCCCCGCGCGATACCTTTTACACTCCTCACAAAGAGAATACACACACACACACACAAATATACGTAAGATGCAATCGATCATCGCTTCCAACAGCGTTTTCGCGACGCGCTCGATCAGCGTCAAGCGATCTACAAACTCCTTGAGAAGAACAACCTTTGTGGGGAAACAATTCAAAACGTCCACCGTGTCGGTTCAAAAATCGAACGCGAGAGTGAACGCGACGACGAGAAGCGACGAAGTTCAAGATAAATTGAAGGAACTCACGGGGACATTGAGCGAGAAATGGGATGATACGGAAGAGAAGCCAGCTGCGGTGGCGTTGGGTGTCTTTGGTCTTGTCGGCTTGATCGCCGCCGATGGTGTGTTGCACAACATCGAAGGCCTCCCGTTGATTCCGAATTTGTTCGAACTCATCGGCATAGTCTTCTCTGGGTTCTTCATCTATCAAAACTTGTTGTTTAAACCGGACAGACAGGCGTTCAAGGAGAAAGTGTCGAAGACCTTTGACGATATTTTGTAAACAAGGAGAAGAAGAATAAAAAGAACAAGAACAACAGTTAAAAGAAGGTCGCATATTATTTAAATTTAGAGAACTTGGCTCGAACGTACAAAATTCTTTCTGAATGTATTTTAATAAAAGAAGAATAAAAGTTACGGGGTGTACCTAGGTACCAGTAAGTATATATGTATGTGTGTTATCGCCATTGTATCACGCTTTATGTTACAATAGCAAACCCTCCCTAAATTCGATACTTTATTTTATTCTAAACTTTACGCCTTCAACGTGCCGTACGTCTTCGCCTTCTCCTCCGCAGTCTGGAATCTACCGTGGCCCATCTTACTCGAAGTATCGATGAATTTGAGCGTGATCTTCTCGGTCGCAACACGTCTAGTTTGCTTGAACAAGGACTGCCTCAACGTAATGAGTCTTTTTCTCGGGCCAATGACCGCACCCTTGATCATAACGTAATCGTTCTTGACGATACCGTAGTGACCAAAGCCACCCATCGGGGTGATTTCCTTCTCAGTCGGGTCGTGGTCAGTGTTCGCGCCGAACGAAGCTTCGTCCGCTTTACCAATCTTGTAAATCTTCTTGTTGATTTCCGTTCTGTGGTGATAACCGTGTTGACCTGGACGGGCGACAGAGTACGCGACTCTCGCCGGGTGCCAAGAACCGATGCACGCAACCTTACGCAAACCTCTGTGAGTCTTACGCGGCAAACGAGTGACGCCCCAACGGGTGATGACACCTTCGAAACCTTTACCCTTGGTGACGGCGATGACGTCAATCATTTCGTCTTGTTGGAAGACGGCATCAACTGGCACGGCCTTCTCAAAAAACTTGAAACCAAAGTCAACCTTGTCCGCGACGGAGCCACCGTTGATTTGAATTTCCATCATGTGCGCCTTCTTTTGCTTCAAGTTCTTCACTTTTCTAACTTGCGTGTGCGCGATAACTCTGACGACGTCGCATGACTTTTTCAACGCTTCCAAATCTTGTTCGATGGAGCCGTTCGAGTACTTCTTCGCGTACTTTTGGAACGCCTTCTTCTTGGACTTGAACCAGTTCTTGTAGAATCGACGCTTGATCTCGTCGGACAAGTGCTCCGCCCACACCGTCTTGACACCTCTCAAGCCTTGCGGCGTTCTTCTGTAGCCAACGAGACCGACGACAATCATTTGCGGGCACTCAACAATAGTCACCGCTTCGCACGTTTCCTTCTTGTGCAACTTGGAACCAGGCTTGTCCACATCTCTGACGATGTGCGTCATGCCGGCTTTGAAACCCATAAAGGCAGTAAAGTGCGGCGGCTTTGACGCATCATCCTTCGGAAAGGACTTCACTTTACCTCTGGAGCGCTGGGATCGCTTCTTCGGCAAAAAACCCAAGTGACCAAGACGGGGATCTGTTGTTTAAATTCGGAAGGAGAGCGAAAGAGGGAGAAATGTCAGTAAGAGGGCTTCAACTTTTACTCAAAAGCAATTTCGGAACGGAGCGCAAACCATAGCCTTTTCTATGCTTTTCACGCGTTGTCGCGAAACATTCGCGCAAAAAAACGCATTCTTCACGAATTACTTCGCTCGCGAAACGTTTCTTCCGCTCGCAAACATCACGAATGGCGCGTGAACGAAAGACCGAAATTTCGACTCAAAAGCCCTCCCAAGGAGGAAAGGAAAGCTCAAAAATGCGCGCGTAACAAAGAGAGAGTTGAATCGACATCGCGCGAAAGAGTCGTCTCCCAATAATTGCGCGAAACGAGCGATAAAAGGAGCAAAGAATCTAGGTATGGAGCTATCACTCACGTTCAAACTTTCTGTGAGACATATTGTTTGTGTGTGTGTTCCTACCGCACAAATTTTTGTGAAGTTGAAATTGAGAAAGTCCACACAGCTGACAGCTGCCATTTTGCCAACTCTCTCTGCTCTTCTTTTTCATTTTTTTCACTTTCTCTCTTTGCTCTCTTGTCTTCTCTTTCCGAAAAAAACTTTAAAAAGTGCATCAAAACAAAAGAAGTACGCGCACG
>JACLAA010006469.1_pt1 | contig 37392 bp, 34 predicted proteins | sample 8027891 | NCBI WGS metagenome assembly JACLAA01 (sample SAMN15724900, study PRJNA655200) | protist metagenome | isolation source: fluorescence activated cell sorting (FACS) single amplified genomes of... | place: Spain: Blaines Bay Microbial Observatory, Mediterranean Sea | collected 2016-01-19 | reverse complement strand
GGTTTCAAGGGCATGTCGACCCTCCATAACATGTGCAAATGGATTCGGACGGCGTTCTGCTCAGAACGTGCACCTCGTCTCTTCAAGTTCGGGAAGGGCGGAGGCTTAAGACGAAGTTGCGTCTGGGCTGCCACGATCCACGGAGCTCGAGCTGCCGGATGCAGCGTGTACGCAAGGCCCTTGTTGCGAATCCCGCGAGTCGGAGACGATTTAACACATGTAAACTTTGAATGCAAGGCCTTCGAGAAATAACGTGAAGTATTTCTTTCGAGATTATACTCGGTTCGCCCCATCGCACGGCAATGACTTCTGAATATCGTTGTCGTTTGGTTATGGGGGAAACCCCGGGAGATTGAAAACCCGTTGTACCATTATCTTACTGCTATTTCGGAAGCTCCGGTTGGGTATCCTTGAGCAGGGAGAAGGCTCTTAGGAGCTTGTTCCTTTTATAGGCCTTGTAGAACTTGTTGCCACTTTGCCTTGAATCAGGCTGGCGTGCTTGCTTGCAATAAACAATCCTCCGTCGGGACCCGATCATGTCATGCGCAACTGATAGTCGCCGTTTTGGGTGATGTAACGGACCCACGGAAGTGCTTGATAACCGCTTTTTTCGATGATTTTGAGGTACCGAACTTGAATGCCAGAAACCGTAAAATAAGGAATTTCGAATCTAACTTCAATTGGAGCTTTCCAACGATCTGGGTTCTCACCAGAGACAGAAGGTAGACCAAAATGCGCACGCATCAAGTACTCTCTTGCGCCATTGAACTGCTTTATACTCCAAATGATGACATTGCGATCTGGAAGATAGCTTACTGAACCAATACTCGATTTAAACGAAGGCGAATCCACATCGTGGGGGACTGGTATAACAATATCCACACTATTGGCGACAGAACGACTCTTGAACTGACTTTTTGCTTTGACCATGTACTCTATTCGACTGTGAGAGTGTGGCTCAACTACAGCCTCAACCCAAATAAGCGGTTTAACTTGAGTGGTCAGCCTGTATGTCATCAAATCAAATTCACCATCAGGTGGAATGAATGATATGGTGCGATCATTCTCAAAACGAGCAAGGCGCACACATTGATGAAACTTGATGTCCTCAAGTTCGACTGCTTTGCCCCGTGCGATTGACCTGCCGGTAGCCTCGAACATAAGCTTGTCGTTGAGACCCAGCTTCAGCTCTGGCATGCCGCTGAGGTATGATTTCATTCTTATTGCACCGATTATCTCTGAATTGAGAACGCCACCATTGCCAGAAACTAGAAGATTCAATTTTTCAATGACATCGAGGAATATTTCATTTTTTCTGTGCTTTATGCCCTCGCTGCGCCAGGAAACGGCATTGGTGACGGCAATTGGAGGTCTTGGTGCAATCTCGTGTCGATTACTTTTTTGAGTGATGAACCTGCTAAAATGGTTTATATAGGAGCGGCATTAATGACCTACTCTCGCAAAATTTTCGCATCAAGTGACTGGGGGTAGCCAAAATCCAAAGTTTCATCCATGAGCTCATAGATGACAACAAAATTATCCCGAATGCTTTCCTCGTCTAGCCCACCAAAGTAGTCCTTGAAAACCTGATCGTCAGGATTTTTTCGATGCTCAGTAACGTGGGCCTCACATTTATCAAGCGATACAACGTCATCAAAGCTAGAGCCACATTCGAATTCTTCCTGGTGACACAGGTCAGGAACAGGTTGTTGTGCTGTGATGTATGGAAAGATTATTCTCAGTTTTGTATCAGTTTCAAACCTTGATGTAAGCAAAGGTACATCCACCCTCTGTGAATATTGGACGTTGATCCATCTCATCTTTATCTTGAATATATTGAGCAAATCTGAGTTTGCATAGCATATTGAAAAAGAGCTAAGCAGGTATACCTTTCTGAAGTCGATGTTGGAATGTCACCGCGATAGTTTCGGCCAATGATTACTTTTCCTTTCGCGTCTGTGAGGAACAGGCAAGATATAGCCATGGTGTCAAGATCGCTGCGGTGCTGTCACCCCGTGGTGCTTCGAGGAGGACCATGAACCTACTAGGATAATTGCGCGTACGGGTTGGGGCGGCGCCTAACGAGATCTAACGAGGCTGTTCGCGAGCGAAAGGGGGTCTAGGATCGTGTATAGGCGGCTTGCGTGAGTGGAGGAGTGCGCGTGTGTCGCCGCGCTAGACCCACTGGCAGGCGCGTAGAGCACACGTTGAGGGCGCACGGTGAGGAGGAGCGTCTGGGCGTCGGTCCTAGACTGTTCCCCGAACTTTGAACTGCGTCGTAGACCCAACTTAGTGCAGCGCCCCACCCCCGCTATGGTGTGTGAACCGGTAAAGCGGAAAGTCTCCAGCCTACTAACGCGTAACGTACTAGGATACCATAGGCTACGGCACACACGGGCGCGCCTGGACTTGTTTTGTCATCCGATCTCGACGAACACGGTTCAGAACAACCTTCAGGCATCACGCGGTACAGCACGCTTGCGCCAGATGCTGCGTATGCGAGCAGTGGTGAAGTAACCTCGTTGGCCTCATTTGAGATTTTTTCGGCCGCAGCGCTGCGCGCACGGTCCGAAACCGCCGGCACGACCAGTCCACGACTCAAGGCTGGGCGTAGCCCGCCGCAGTGCTGCCGCGCGCCACTGGACGCGTTGCTTTGCCGCGACGTGCCGAAACGGACGAATACGGGGCGTAACCTCTCTTTGAGCGCTCAGAACTCTCCGCGTACCGCTTCACAGCGCGTCATCTTCAATCCGCAACATGCCAAGGTTGTAATCTTTGCGTGCGCGCCCGCGCTTTTTGTAATCTTTTTCGAGCCAACGCGTACGGGTTTTCTCAAAATGGGAGTTGGAATTGGGGAGCCCCAACATCTCCCCCAACCCTGTTCAGATAAAACCCGGCGCCCTAACTTGAACCAAAGACCGCCCTGGGCAAGTCCCTGGGCCCTGCAGACTTGGACGTATACTAATTACCGGGATTTTGCTAGGCCTAAACGTGAGCGTGCAAGCGACGGCGAAGAATCACAACGCCCCCGGTGGTCCGGCGACCTTTGCTGGATGCAACGGTTCAAGTTACGGTGCCAGTGACTTTGACTCGACGCCAAACAGCCTTCAACCAAGGCTAGAAACTTATAGACTCAGAGCACAACCAGTCTTTATGGTGTTGCAGGCCCGAGTTGTTCGACTATTTTAGTTTCGTGATGTGTATGAAGGTAAATCTCGCTAAACCTTTTGAAACTTTGATCTTCTGGTCGCCTTTTGCTGCATTTTGACCCGGTGTTGCTCACGGGCCAACAGTGACTCAGTTGTGCCCTTTAAAAGGCACTGCCGCCATTTATGGAGCATGGAGTTCTGCGCATACTCGATGCTATGAACTCCATATGCCTCGGCAGCCTTCTTATCCCATGCGTAGGGTTTTAACAAGGCAGATTTGGACTTCATACAATCGTGTAAAAACTCGTGCCCAGGTCGAACAGCCTCAATCAGGATTTTGCGCAAGGCTGATCGTGGTCTCTCGCGCTTTAGCTCAATTTCAGAATTGATAAACCTGGAGCCCAGCGCATAGTCCTCGGTGAGCTCTCTTTCAGTGGACCGAGTTCTACCTATTCCGAACTTGCTCTGGACATCTTTGGCTCGCGCTCCCCTCCCAGACTCTCGCGCTTCCCATTCATTTTGTATTACCTGGTAGGTCCGCTCTTGGTCGTCATTGTGGCGAAGCAACAGACCCCCTGCGGACGCATGTAGCGTTAGGATCCAACTAGCCTCAAGATGTTTTCCTGTCAAACGTTGAGCAGGCGAGAATGGCGCATCTGAAAGCTGAAGTTGCTTTGACGATAAACTTTGGGAAGCATAAGGCTGGGGAGAGTACAAAGTATCATCCGCACGAATGAAATTTGTGTCCAGTTTGGCCTCTAGCACAATGTTAAGGTTCGCCGGTGATTTGTCAGGTCTTTCAGTGCCGGAATCCCGAGGTGCGTGCTTAGCTTGCTTGGGCCAGAAACAAGGCACGCACGCACGTCGTATCCCCAAAAAAGATTTCCTGGGGGAGACTATAGAGGAAGCGCACGAGGCGGAACGCAAGCTTGTTTCCTTGTTTCTTTCGAGCGAAGAAGTTGAAGATGGATTTATTTCCTCTGTAGATTCACCAATGACAAAGCGCACTGGCAGATCTTCAGTATGGATCACATCCAGGTTTATAGACAGCGGAAAACATGCTTGTGGAACCTCAAGGATGTCACGGAATAACCGCAGGTGCTTGTTGGGTGAATACATAGACCCAAAGCGGTAAGTCATGCCTTCTTCTTGTGTGCCAGCTCCATCTAACTCTTTTATGTGTAGTAGTTGTGGCCTGGGGAGACTAGTCGCGGAATAAGCAATAAGCGACCAGGAACCAGCTGAAATGGGTGTGTTGCTAGGAGCCCGCAGGGTGGCACTAACAATGAAGCCCCTTTCGCGGAGGCGTACTTTTTGGAGCCGCAACAAGCTGTGCGTTGTCGAGACATTCTCATCTATGTCAAGCGTATGGAGCGTGATATTATTAGCTGCGGTTGGGTCCGAGACCGAAAGCTCCAGAGCGATATCCATAAATTGAGGTGTCTCAGGGAAACATCCCAGTGATGTAGTTTTTGGGACTTGCTCTTCTTTGCAATTTGCATCAGTGTTTGAGGTCTCCGCGGGGGCATTAACGTCGACGACTGGGTTTATCAGCTCAACGACACGTTGAAATACGACAATTTCGCAGTCGGTATGGACAGCATCGTAGGTGCCATTCGCTGACGTCGACCAACCACCAAGTTGCTCGCATACTGGTGGTAACGTTTTGTATGACACAGGCGCAGTGCAATTAAAAGTGACATCTGCACCAAATGGCGCGTCTAGACAGACCCTATACGCCCGGCCTTTGGGTGCCAGCGGAGCGTAAAGTATTCCACTTCTTGATGGATATGGCCCAGTGATTTTTTGTACGAGCCGCAAGGACACACCTGTGGATGAGCAACAAAATGTCGAATTCTCTTGCTTGAAACGCCCATCTTCTTCTGATGTCTGTGCAGGAGACACCAGCTCCTCAAGAGTCAAAACCGCACTTCGCGTTTGTAGGGTGTGAATTGAGGTTGGTCGGGGCCCCGCTGTGGTACTATCGTCCGACAATGGTGCCGTGGTGAGTATATTGGTTTGTATACAGGCGACTAAGGTGGCGGAGTTGCAGCTCGTATTTATGTGGAGTACTCCAGGTTGACGCAAAGGTTGCGAAACAAATCCTACCCCGCTCGCTGACTCAACCCAGGAACTCTGCAGCTCGGCAGTGAATGGCAGCCCGTACTGCGTTGAAAAGGACAACAAGCAACTCGTGCTCAAACGATCAGTGATGTGGCAAATTGGCTTCCTTAAGGTAGTAGGTGGCAAAGTCAGGGGACCCGATTCAAAGTCAGACAGTCCGGACTTTGCACACGACCATTCAAGTATCGCATCAAAACAATTCGTAATATTTCTTTTATCTGTTCTAACGGAATTGGCTTCGGGATATGTCAAAACCCCAAGGAGAGGATGTAAACAAACACCAGTCTCCGTCGTTTCTACGAGCACAATAAGTTCTTCGCGTGCCGCCATCAACTTGTTCTTTGTCATTCTTGCTGCTGTGCTGCGTGCCATAGATGCTTGATTTAGCATCTCATTTGACACTTCACGGGATTGACCGCTTCTTCGACGACCGCTTGGCTTAGAGTGTCGATTCAAAGAGGACCCTGGAAAACAGTTGGTGCTTGCCAAATCAATCTCCGCCAACGAACATTCAGGTGTCCCGCGCTGAGTAAGACGTGCTGTGAAAGCATCAATAGGACCTGGCTTCGACGGTATGTGGATGGGAGACGGGGCCCAGCCCGTAAGTGCCGTCGTAGCAATAGCAACTAAGTCAAATAGTGCCTGTGGAGATGATTCATCTACTGATGGTATCGCCCGATAAGCTAGATGGGCAACTTTGTATGCTGCCTTTGCCAGAATAAATGGCCACAACTCGCGCCTCTCATGCGAGAACACGATGGTCGCTTGTCCACGTGCATTTATGGGCACACGATCATCAATCTGAACTCTGCGCCATGAGCCACAAAAAAAGACTTTTACGACGTATTTGCCACCGGGGTTATAGCACGGCCTTCCTGATCTATCTTGAGGGTATATGGCCTCCCAAAGAAAAGGTTTATTCCGATTTTGATCGCACTGACGTGCATACATTGCCACCAACCGAAGCAGCGATGCTCCAATCTCATCTTGCTCTTTGGATGATGTAGCGATCCCATTTGGTTGGTCCGCCAAAGCAAAACCCCTCTCAAGTGGCAACGAATCCGGGGGGGGGGGGGGGGCTGTCAGTTTGTGGTGGTAGAACGACAACCTCTGGGAGCGGCTCATTTGTGATTGCATCAATAGCTGTCTCACTCCACTCCGCAAGAGCAGTGTTTTCCACGGCCTGTGCACTTCGTACATTTGACTGGTCATCTGTCACAAATTCCTCATTACTTATTATGCTCGTCTTGACTAATATCTCAGAGCTCGCTGATTGCGCTGACTGAGAGCTAAGACTGGGTGCTCGAACCCAGCCCACACTTGTATCCCGAAGCCAGAACGGCAGAGCTTCAAGGTCGAACTCCTGGTCCACATACGCATCATCTGTGCTAAACCATCTCTCGCCCTCAAGCTCATGTGGCCATTTAGGCAAAAGAGCGTCTGCCACCCGCGGCCAGAGACCGGCGTGCTTATTTGAGGTACACTCCGCCTGTCCCAGGGCAGGCAGAGGAGTCCGGTTGTCACTGCTCTCAGAAGTTATTGGGGGATCCGTGGCTTTGGACATGCTTGCAACAGCTTTGATTAAAACAATATAAGATATACAGCGACGCGTATCTTGCTAGTGAGCCGATGGCGCCGAGCTCGCGGAGCGGGCGAGCGAGGCGCTAACTAGGTAAACGAGATGGTTCCAAGGGAACCATCGCCGCCGTGCGCGGCAGCAAGCAGCCGAGCACCGCCACCGGTGTCACGTTGACTCGGACAGTGCACCTCCGAGTCCGAGTCATCATGATTGTCAGTGCCGCGGACCGAAGTGTGTGCCTGTGTCATCTCGGGGAACGTTTACGATCTGCCTGCTCACACCGTGACCTCGATGTGCCTCGGGCTGCTGAGTTTTAAGCTCAGCGGCCAGGTTCGGAAACCATCAAAACAATCAACTTCTTTGAAATTGACCTTTCACTTCACGTTGAAGTCATGTTGTCATGTTTCAAGTTACGTGCCCAGACCATACTAGTATTGTGGAAAACGGTAGGCCGGCAGTATGGCACTGCCGGCATCCCAGCGGGTTTGGCGACTGAGGTCATAGGAGGGTCCCCGTAAGGGATCAGCACTTCATGTGGTGTAATACGAGGAAAGTGTCATAATTGCGCTGTTGAATGTAGATAGTATGTGGATAAGGGGGAAGGGAACTTCCTAGGGGCGAGCTAGGGTAGGCCCAGTCCCGATGATTTCCCGGCCCGCCCGGGCCGCGGCCGGGGCCCGCAAGTATCGTGATGATCTAGCCTAGGAGACTTCGGCGTCCTTGGGGGCCGCGCAGAAGCTGAGATCGTGGCATTTTACGTCAAAAAGCGGGGGCGCGATCGACCGCCCCGGTCGCCGATGCTGCCAAATTCACGCTCATTAGCTGGTCAGCGTCGATAGACTCCCTTCCCGCGCGCGGGCGGGGCGGGCGCGCATTGCCGTTTTTTGGCACAAAAATGGGAGCCTTGCCGCCGGCGGCCGGCCCAGCGAGCCGATAAAATGTGTGATAAAGCTACTAGATGAGGGTAATTAGGCTAGCTTCGGCTGATGGACCTCCCCAACTGAGCTAAGAACCGCAGGCTGAGCCGGAATTAAAAAAAACCTTGGGCCAACTGAGCGCCAAATGGTGCTCCGACAGGTCGATTAAATGCTAAACTCCCCTGATGGACCTCCCCAACTGATCAAGGGGGAGTGATGATCAAGGGGCCAGAGGACTGCATCGTGACTTCTAGACTGCACTGCCAGTGGCAAGGAATATACCTCTAGAATACCGTGACCCCCCCCCACGGTGGGCCCGGCCGATTAATTTTACTACACCGTGACTTTTTTGCCCTCGTCAAAAGAAGCTCCTGAGCCTGAGGCTTATTCAAGTTCTAGAGGTATATTCCTTGCCGTTATTGAACGAGCACGTGCTAGACTCAGTAAACCCAATGAAGACAGTGCTGGCGGTGCTATGGCCGGCGACGTAGTCTGAAACCTTGTTGTGTGGCATGAAAAACAACCAAACCAACGCGATGCAGAAGGCGCCTTATTTCAATGTCTATACTCCCTAAAATCATTGGGAGTGCCAGTGTCACTGTCTACAATATTCTTCTTTGTGAATACATGAGCATCATGATCAACAATGAGAGCAGCACTCGTTATATCACTAGAGAGCAGCACTCGTTTGAGGACAACAGCAGATTTGGCAAATGCCTACGAGTCGTGTTGATCAAATCATATGAGCACTTGTCAAGTTAAGCGCGGGAAGCTTCTTACAGCCACCTGAGCTACACCGTTTCTTGTGAGGTTGCAGTTGCTGAGAAAGCAAATTGCGTTGGGTGCCACACAGAGACCACAGTGATTATTGCTCTTAATATCACATAGTGAGAACGTAGCCTTGGCACCAGGATAGACGAACACCCCGGCGGCAGTGGCACTCACCACAATGGAGCAGCTGACGTGCAAACTTGCGCCTGCTCGCATTAGAGTACTCTTGGTTACAACACAAATGGGCAAGCGCCAGGAGACAAACCTTTGTGAAGAGATATCGCAGCGCCAGGTGCCCCAGAGCAATCCACTACCACACGATGACAAACAAGATGACCACCTTTAACAACAAGTGCTGAGTTTGTGATACCCCGTGACTGCAAGCGGTGGATTGTGATACCAATAAGAGCACCGGAGCGACCGCGCCATTCCAGTGCGTTGTTGAGCTCAATGAGAACCCGCTCTGGCATGTTTAAATCTCCAACAATGCGGATTTTGCTGTCGATGAAGAGGCTTGATCTCTCCCAGTAACGACCGGGCCCAAGAATAAGAGTTTCTCCCGGCAATACCGACTTCAACGCGCAACTTAGTGAGGTGTGGCGTTTACAAGGTGGTTGTGAAGATTGTTGGTCCCTATGAGTCAGGGTTGGGGTTGGGCTGTTCGCAGGTAAGACTCGAACAAGAAGATTATCCTCGCGGCAGGCGCGGGCCCAATTTTGGCACACGAGTGCGCAAGTCAAACGTGTGGGAATTGGCTCACACATTGCGATGAAGAGGAACGAAATTTCTCGGGGCCAATGGCTATACCCACCCTGGCATGCCTGCAGATAGGCGTCGCCTGCGTAGAATAAACCATGATAATTCTCTATCTTCACGAAAAAATCTTAACTAAAAAGACACCTTCAAATTTCAACTTCCTCGCCGGGCATCGCGACGCTGAATGACAAATGGCTTCATCCAAGTGGCTTCTGCTGTGTCTACATTGTACCAGAAAGGACTGCCAGTAATAGCATCCGTGCGAACTTCCCACGCAGCGCCCGTGCACTTGCGCTTGCGCTTGGCTGACTGTGCAAGCTGGCGGCGTTTGAGGAATTCCCGCCTGTTGGAATTTTCAGGGACACTAGACGATGTGCCGGCTCTAGTTTTAGGGATGAAATACAAATCAGTCGCTGATAGTTCACCTTCTGAACAAGCACGGTGTTCCTCTATCTGTTGAAGGCCTTCGGTTGTTTTGGCACCCGCGCCCCCTTCCCATTCTTTTTTTTTTATCGTTGCTACAAGCCTGCGCTCAGCTGGTACTAAGAAAGGTTCTTCTGCAGCCGCTAAAGGAACTTTCGAAATTTGAGCCTCGCGGATCAAAATAGCGTATCGCTCAACAGCGCTCAAAGACCTCGTCAATGTGCCAATATCCATCCCGATTTGTTCTCTCCATGACACAGTCTCTGGGCCGCGCGCCACCGCGCCCACTCCAAAGGCAGCCCCTTTGTCCGCTCCAATTTCGGTACAGGGCTCTTCGAACTCACGAGATTCAGAGGCTGCTTCGGCTGCCGCTTCCCGTGCACATTTGGCGTCGATTTCATCTTCAAGTTCGGCCATGGTAGCTGCGAGCTTGGCATCGTCCTCTTTTGCCGGTGCTTTTCTCTGATCATTATCTCCTTCCGTGTTGAGCAGCTGGCTGCAGAAATTCCCTTCCGTGAGAGTAATAAGCTCAAGCTTCTGCTTTTGCCGAGCTTTGAGGAGGATATTTTCTTCAATTGTCGAGGTGCAAACAAGTCGATAGATGTGGACATCGCGACTTTGCCCAATTCGGTGTGCGCGGTCCATAGCCTGCGCATCCATCGCTGGATTCCAGTCGCTATCATAGAAGATGACGGTGTCCGCACCCGTAAGATTAACACCTAGTCCTCCAGAACGGGTCGAGAGCAAAAAGCAGAACAAAGCTGTGTCTGAGTTAAAACGAGTCATCAATCGCTGCCGTTCATCTGGTGAAGTGCCACCATCAAGACGAAGATAACTATGTCCATGCCAGCATAGAAAGCCTTGTAGCACATCAAGCATCTTAGACATCTGAGTGAAAATCAAACAACGATGTTTCTGAATTTTTAAGCGCCTTAACAATGGTGCGAGCTCATGAAATTTTCCCGAGTCCCATTGCAAAAGTGTCCTATCGGGAAATGACACGCGCAATGCGAGTGTAATGTGGCGTATTGGCAAGAAGGCGGCGGTAACTTTAGCAGCAATGTTGGTAGACACCCCAGACAAAACTTTGTTTTGTTCTCTGAATGTGAAGAGAGGGGCACTGGCTAGGGCTGCTGGTACTACAAATGCAAAGCGCTTTAGTAAGTCAAAAAGATTCCAATATCGGGCGTTCACCGTAGCTTGATGCTCCAGGTGTCTTCGCAATGTGTCTGATGCCTTTAGGCTTTGCCTATTTGAATGGAGCCTACTATCATTTGGATGAATGAGAGATTGCCAAGCCAATGCAAGAGGCGTAGATGATTCAAAAACCTGTAAGATGAAGTGGAGTGTACAAGATGAAAGATGAGAAGGTAGTGTAGCATCTAGCGCGCGCGCGCATCTCGCTGTGTGGCGTAACATCATAGCAATAGTGTTTTTGACAAGTAATCTACCCGCCAACGTGTGGCTTGACATAGGCAAGTTGCTAGAGGACCGTGATGAGCTTACTAAACAATGTTCACTAAGTACAAGAAATGCCGATGCAGGCAGTGTGGTCATACAAGAGGTGCACCTGGCATCCTCCACGCAGCACGAGATGCCACGCAAACAGGTAAGTCCAGACAGCATCAGGGGAATTCCAAATGGCAAACCTGGCAAAACAAGAGGTGCCAAAACAGAGCGTGGCTCACATAGATCGGGATGATTGCACACCTTTCGCAGCTGCATCACAATGTTCATTAGTGACACGAAGCTACTACCGCAGATACCATATTTACCTGAGGCAACGCGACGACCTTTGCTGTGATTCATAAACTCCTCATAGAGTAACTGCTGACGTCTCGAAAGTTGGCACTTGAGTTCGTGTTCAAATTTAAGAGGCAATTGTTTAGCGACATCCTTCTTAAGACGACGCAAGACAAATGGACGCATAATTGAATGGAGCTGCTTAACTAGGTCCTCAGATATGTTGGAATTTCCTTCAATGGCACACTGAAGCGGATTTGCAAACCAGTAAGAAAATTCGTGTCGTGACCGAAATAGATGAGGCATTAGGAAATGCATCAAAGACCAAAGCTCCATTAGCGAATTCTGTAACGGTGTGCCTGTCAGTAGCAATCGCCGTTGCGCCTGGAATGAAAGAAGTGTGCGCCATCTTCGACTGTCAAAGTTTTTGATGTTATGAGCTTCATCAAGAATGAGATAGTAGAATTTCTTGCGGCGGAGGATCGAAGCATCCTGAACAGCAAGTTGATATGATGTCACTACAACATGCACAGATAATGATTTCGACCAGCCTACCCGCAGTTGTTTGCGGGCCTTAGCTGCACCATAATAGGTGAGCACTTTGAAACCAGGGCAAAACTTCTTCAGCTCCAGCTCCCAGTTCACGAGGCACGAAGTCGGAACAACAACAAGGTGCGGACCCCATAGACCTCTACAAGCCGCAAGATGTGCCAGGAGGGCTATTGTCTGCAAAGTTTTGCCGAGCCCCATCTCATCTGCAAGGATGCCGTTCAATCGTCGCTCATGCATTGACACAAGCCAATTAAGACCAATCTGTTGGTAAGGCCTCAACATGACAGTACTATCGAGTAAATATGGTCGAGCGACCTCTGCCTCTCGCACACGCGCGTCTGCTGCCTCCAACTGTACCATTAGACTCGAGCTCTTCCCGCTAGTGCGGATATTTATAGGTTCAGTCTGGCTGCGATGTGGTGGTACTATTTGTTTTGATGTCACTAGCCCACCAAAGCTGCTTGCTCCACCGTGCATGCGTTCCGCTAGATCTCCAGTGTACTGTTCCGTCTGGCGTATAAGTTCGACTAAGTGCTTATCCATCGCTGCTCGTTGTGACGCTTGCCAAGCCAACCGTTGCTTGTGCGCAATGACCCGATCAATTTTTACCCAGAACTTTTTAATCAAGCGTGATGCCCGCTGGGCCAGCTTTTTTTTTGATACCTGACGGTTTATGAGATCGAACTAAATTTAGCCTGCAAACTTTGACTTACCTGGTGTTCGCGTTCTTGTTTCTGTGCACGGCCCCTCGCCCCTCGGAAGTGTTGCACAACGGCCTATAATTGAGCTAGAGTTCATCGGTTGAGTTTGAGATGGCCAGGACCTTTGATCGTTTCTTTCGCATTATATTGTGTCGCTTCCCTAAAAGTAAGAACTAGCTGCAACTAAAAGAAAAGTACAAGAACACCGGCGGCTGGCTTTCTACCCTGAAGTCTGCGGCCATCCATGCCATTTCCTTCAGCAGAAAGCCTCGATGTGTCTCAAGAACTAATGGAGGTTCTATCGGCTCCACCGTCGTCTGACATGCAGTCGATTCAAGCATTCTCCGCAGCTCGAAGACTCTGACAACGCATTCGTTCCGAGAAGCTTCAGGCGTCGCCCCCCCGCCCGCCTCCAGTAAGGCACTACAAATGTCATTCTTGGCTCCGTCCATGCTTTGCACTTCTTGTGCTGTGCCGGAGGATTATCGCGATGTCGATACACCTACCGTAGGTACGGTACCAGTACCTACGGTACTGTGACAGCTTATGATAGAAATAACCAGACACCCGCGGGTCGGGCTAGACACACCCGGAAATTCCTTTTTAGCCTTATAGATATTGAAGTCAGGGATTCTTTTCGTATTGCGGGTCCATTTATACGTCCACAGCCGCATTCAAGTTACTAGTAGCCTGCCCGGGCCAGTGAGTATACCGTCACGGTGACGTCCACGTCACGGTGGCACCCGGGCCGTGACTGGCACACTGCGCCGGCCCAGGCCCCGGGCCGGGGCAGCTGCGCAGCTGATTTCTCAGCGCGAGGCTGCCCGCACTGCACCGAACTTTGCATGCCCCGGGCCCGTACCGTTAACGGTACGGGGCACACAGGCCCTAGTGAGTTTTGCGCCACTAGCATTAAAGCTGTTATGCGCCGCTCGTCAGAACGCTGTTCTTCGCCGCTCGTCCTTTCCGTCCCTGTAAAAACGTTTCTCTCGCTCTCCGCGTTCCGACCGAGCTTTACCAAATCATGATGTAGATTTTAGAATTTTAAGATTTATATTTTTATGATTTATGACGATGAGAGCTCCAAAAAGCGTCAAAACCCCGTTTAGTAGGTTTAGCGGCAGCTGCACAATGTCATGCCACCCGCGTGCGGGTTGCTCCCCAATTCCCCCTCAACGGCTAGAATGGTGAGTCATTTAACACCCGAGCCTTTTTAGTAAAACCGCACGCGGCTGGCGGCGGCCTCAAAGGGTACTGCAGCAAAGGTGATGACTTAGTGGCGGCTCTGGACGCCGTTCGGGCCGGAGAAGAGCGTGTCGAGTCACATCGTGCGGGTATTTTTGCAGTCATGTCTTGCCAAATCCCGACGACCCCACCCCCATTTTTGTTAGGGGGCGGGAATCGACTTGTGTGCCCTTTGTTCTGGAAAATCCTGACCTACAGGCTGCCAGTGCGTTTATATTCGCTATGGAGCTCAGGCTATCCTAGTCTGGCTTCCCTAGGTTGCCATTTACCTGAGGGGTAATTACCCCTGGCGCCGCCCGGGGTTAATAACCCGGGTAATTACCGGTTAGTACGGGTTATTTACCTCAGGATCTTATAGAGGGGTAGGGAAGGGGGCCTGAGCCGCGCCGGGCCACATGACTTGGTACTTGCCTTGGCGCACCTGTACGTATCCAAAAGCCCAACGGGCTGCTTGCGCCCATCCGCTCGTCCGGAGGGGTCTTTCGCTAATCTCACTAAACGGGTTTAGTAGAAAACCCGTCGGGTTATTGAGCGGGTTATTTACCCCGGATCCCCTTCGAGGGGTAATAATAGGTAAATTACCGGTTATTAACCGGTTAATGGCAACCTAGTGGCTTCCCCCCCAGGCCACACTGGCATGTTTATATTCGCTATGGAGCAATCCTAGTCTGGTGTCCCCCGCCGACTCGCTGATCTCAGGCTCAACTAACTCTAACCGCAGAGCATTGCGGCGCAGATCATTTACGCTGTGAGCCAGGCGTAAGCGGCGGCAAGCCAGGCGATGTAGCAAATTAAAATTGTACTTTTGAATAAAATGCTCCTCACTGGCAGGCTCACCCAGGCCCGCTCGTAGATGCCTGGGTAGTCTCTTTATCTCGCTCGTTGGACCAAGCCCGTGATCAGCCACTCGGATAGGGACCTGAAACTGCATTAACTCCGTCACTGGGTCTAGAAGACAACAACTTTTAATGCGAAAGTCCCAATCAGGATGCTAACTTCACAGAGTGCGCAGGGTATGTTGCAAGTGGCAATAGAAAACCTAAGCATTCTATGAATGTGAAAACATTTTTATTGCGGATCGCACCAGATATACTGATATTGCCAGGATTGGGTAATCATAGATGTTATAAAACAGCTACCCACGAAGTGGCAGATAATTTGAAGAAGGTTTGCCTTGGGGAAGAATAGGGATGTGCCCATAAGAATTCCCAGCACATCAACGGCGAAACACACCAGGCAGATTGCATATGCCATCATGAACTACAGTAATAAATTAGATGCTGGGCTGCTTCACAAGTCTACCTCTTTTTGGGCATCCTTGGGATCAGCGGAGACCGCAGAAGAGAGATTCTCTTTTCGCGTATGAACCATCGTTAAAACAGAAACAAGATGACCCACGGTCAGCAAGAAGCGTGCCGGGATAAGAAGGTTAAGAGAACTACGACCCATATTTACAACTTGAAGAGTGTCCCGCTGGCACGCGCTTGAGCTACCAGAGCAGCCCAGGGTTTTACACTGACGCAAAAAATCTTCAAAACTCTAGATAACTCTAACCGTGCAAAATCTGTAGATGTAAGTTCTTTATAGGATTTTTTTTTAGTCATGGGCCCTCTTAAGCTCAGGACTATAGGCGGCCCGGCCTCAAGACCGGTTCCGATCCAAGTCACGGTCGGGAGCTGGAGTGCTGAAGGCCCCGGGCTCGGGCCGGGCCCGCCGGGTACCGCCGGCGTAATCGGGCCTAGGTGCCAGGGTGCAGCAACCGAAACTTGAAATCAGAGGCGGCCGGAACTTGGACAAATTTGGAATCATGATCCCGAAACAGAATGATCTCCTTAGTACATAATGGACTACTGGAATGGAGAGACAGAGCCAGACTCGGATCAATTTGAAGGAATGGACTATTATATCTTGGGTAATTTGGGGGGGAGAGAAGCCTGGGAGGCCTCCGGCTGAGTTAAACCAAGGCCCTCCGACTCCGTCACTGAGACAAGACAAGAAGGAGAGAACTTCACACAGGACCGCGGCGCCGACGTGGGCCTCGAGCAGACCAAGGAACAGTCGAGCGGAAGGCCGGGCCTCGTACGTTCCATCTGGTGGGCCCGGGTTAGTTTTGCCCTTTGGGTCTACAAGTGGTCAAAGACTAAATTCCCAGATTGCACCCTTTTCCCGTGCGTGCGCGAAATCGCCAAACTCGGCTAGCCGCCGTGATTTCCGCCGAGGCGCCGCGCCCGTCGCGCACCGAGCTAGTAGGTATAGGAGAAACACGAGTCCGCATGTGCGCAACGCCACCACCACCTTTTTACGAGCACCTCTATACGCCCCGTGTGGGACGATTTCTCCACTGGAAGCGCCCGCCAGAGATGACTTGGCTCCGTGCGGGGACCGTTTCCGATGATCTCGGCGACTCTGTCAGCTCGTAGCATCGCTTTCGCACCCACGCGCATGGGCATCTGCCCACACTGCGGTTTCGCTTGTTCCGAAGACGCGTGCTACGCGTGCCGCACGCCGCCGACGCGCGCCACGGCCACTTCGACCTACTGGCGAAACGAGCGTTTCCGCTTGCTCCCGAAGGCACAACTGCGGGGTCGAATCCTGATTTGGCGAAAACGGGGTTCCGGGTGACATTCCACTAGTACCTGGACTCGACAGTACGCTGCTGCTCCATTTATTAATGTCAGTTGCACCTCGCCCTTGGTAGGCATCGAATTTTAGCCGTACGACTCAAGCCACACATGCGAGCGAATTCGATCATGCTGTTGTTGCATGTTGAATACGGGCGTAAGATGCCATAAGATGCTGCGGCATGCGATGACCTACGCTAGAGTTACGGCCTACATTACACGCCAAGTCCGCGGGGCACACGACATTGACGGCAGTCCCACGATATTACAGGTATCAGCAAGTCGGGTCATAGTGAAATCCTTGATTGGACAGAGCGCTTACAGAAGTCTGAAATTTGATGATGTCGCAAAGGTGGCAACCGTTACCTGGGTTTCATTCAGTGGAAACACTGGCCCGTGGCTTGTCATGCTTCTGGATAGTTGCAGTCTTGTCCTTTTTGCACCCGACGGGAGCCAAGTAGAAGCAGCACTACCGTTTCATGTTGACTGCATCTGGCCAATCTTACCATGTCCTGTAAGCAAGGGGGGGCTTGTTCTTCAGTGCGTGCAATCCCAGCTTTGTGCATCTAATTTATCGCCACGAATTCCCCTATTCTCAATGACTCATCCACTCGAGAATTTTTGTGCTGTTGAAGCCCCATACCAAGCATATGACGGCAACATATCGTATAGTTCGCCAGACCGTGTGGTCTTCGTCGCTGAAGGTGTGCCCCTTTTAGTAGTCACATACAGTAAGTCGCAACAAAAGCATTTTGTATGGCGCATCCATAAACGATCTTCACGTTCACTTAGAGTAGACTATGGAAGCACTCCGTCTCCAAGCACGTGTACAAAATGCAAACTTGATCCGCCGCGTTTGCCTCGAGTAGTCACCTCATCCAAAGAAGGCAGGTGCGGTGGTCAAGTGTCAGGATCAGACATGTCTCTGCTTCATACACCAACAGAGAGCATATTCCCGCAAATGCCGGAGCTATTAGCTCAACGCATAGGGGCTCAAAATGGAAATATTCACCTTGCTAGTTCATCCGCTGCTATTCGAATTTTTTGCGTGAGTGGCGAGCAAAATGAGTCCATGCTCTGCCTCCTGTTGCATAAAAGTAATTTTAACTTAGAACCTTCGTGAGATGTCTGTGCAAATTGTTACAGGATACTTAGATGGACATACACCACACAGGTTGATTGGGCTGAAAGTTACCTCACTGAGTGAGGTTGATATTCTTTTACCTCCTATGCTCCAATTTGCATTTAATATACAATGCATTGATGCCCAACCTGTTAACGTACAACGGCACCGTGTTGGTTTTGTAGTCTTAAGGCAAGAAGGGAGTCTTGCTTTAATGATTGATGGTCTTTCCTTGTCATACATAGAGACTTCGAGTTTGCTAGCCAGTCCAGCTACTACTTCTAGTGCCAAAAAATGTCAAATGATAACCTGATTCCAAATGACAACGTCTAGGTTTATCGAGTCCCCTGTTTGCACCTGGGGCACATCTTCTTGGCACGCAATGGGACGATTGCTCCGCCCTGACCATGACATCCTCCTGGCAGCACATGCGCCTGAAGGTCTCCCTCACGCTTGATTCAGCACTCGCAGAATCAGCTCTATCAGCACTCGATGACACACTACCACATTCGCTCGCATCCATCTTGTAAGTTACCTTGAGGGTTCAAGTACTGCGGTTCATGCCTCGCGCGATGTTCTTACTACACAGGCGTGCCTCGGTGCTTACTGTCGTGGACTTTCTGGGCCGCAGCACTTACCCTTGTGGTATTTCACTCAGTGAAGTCATATGGACTGGGTTTGTAGTTACGCTTAAATCTCTTTTTGGTTCCCTGGATGCATCATGAGCAACTTGTGTCCTTTACAATGAAAGCGTCGCTCTTGTTGAGCATTTTCCACATAGGTAGCAAACTATTGAATGCTAATCTGAATCCGAGCCATGATTTTGTCAGTGATAATCGCAGCGACAGCAAATGGTTCTGGTTGAACTTGATTTGCAGTCAAACACACCGAAAGCATTCGTTATATGCATACAAGATCGCGATTGCCTTGCCTATCAGAGCCGGGAGCTTACTAACAGACCGCTCTCGTGTGTGTTACTTTACTCTAATTTCTGCCGCCCAAGACGTAGCCCATCGAGCTCTGGGCTTCACCCAAGTGGATGCTGAGTGGAGAATGCACCTGAAACGTATCTATGATGCGATCTATGCAGCTCGCGAAGACTGTAAGCTATCATCACTCTCCTGGGTTCACTTAGAACCGCTAAGCTTCTTGCTTGATTCCCTAAGCACGGATTTTCAGCCAGCAGACCGCGTAAATTCCCAGGATCTTCAATCCAATCTAAAAAGGGGCCAATCTCATGCTAGTAGAGACAGCTGTAAGAGTCTTGCGTTTAAATAAACTACGAACCTGATGTCAGTGAGCGCATAGGTTTTGTTTCTTCAGGTACTCTAAACAAGAAGCAGTTAATTGGCGTTCAAGAATGGGTTTCTGATATATTGAAAAGTCAGTTGTTTGGTGACGTAAAATATGGTTCTTGTGCTTCTTTTCGCTCTCGCGCAAGGCGCCTTTCTTGCATCTTAAACGTACTTAGTGGTCAAGCTTGCCTAGATTTGCGACGAAAACTAGCTGAAGAGCTCATCCTTGCGATGGTACGCACTGGACTACATTTGGATGAGCTTGGCTTTCTGACCCCGGGGTTTGTTGTGCCTATACAAGATGCTCTCAATGTGTGTTGCCTGGGACCACCCGACTGTTGGCCTACTTCTGCATATGAACTTATTGGTCGTGGTGATCTTGCTTGTCTAAATCTAGCGATCCAACACCGTGAAGAATCATTAGTTACCATAGAGGCACGTAGTTGGGAAGCAGTACAGATGATGTGCGCCAGGACACACACGTACGCTGCTTATGTAGTAGATAAGGGCCACATATCCTACCTAGACGAAGATGGGTATCTCTCGGTGTCCATAGAAGACACTGTTAGATGCAGGCAGCACTATCAACACTCTAATTACGTAGACTTACACGCATATGTACTATGGCCTCTCTGTGCCATGCTGACAATTCCCTCTTGCGTGAAGTATCTCGATTACTATGTTCATCAAAACTGGTTTTGTTTAATGCAACACGTCCCCCTGAGATATCTGATCATGACTTTGAGCAGCGCAAGCAAGCATCTCTCCTTTTAGCATGCACCCGATCATTTGCGACAGCTGCAGGCCGAGGTATGATCACTTTCAGGTCATTACCATCCTTAAGTACCCTAGCGGAGGTTCTCCTGGTGAGTGACTGATATACGTATGTAGTGCAACCTGCCTTCCAGGTACCAAGAATGTGTCTTTTGGGTCGTTCACCACCTTGCAATGTCACTGTGGCTCTTGACCTCTCGTCGCCTCTCGCAGGAGCTCTGAGCTTATGGCCAAAGTTTCACAACGGTGTTGCTGTTGGTCTGCGACTACAGTCCTTAAGATCGACATCTCGCCTCACTGCTAGACAAAGAAAGTCAGTGTGCATCACACGAACTTGGATAGTGTACAACAAGCCAGAGATTCCCACACCCCAACATGGTGGGCTGTTGCTCGCATTGGGCTTACAACAGCAACTTCATGTTTTGGCAATGACAGATATATACGAATATCTGACCCTAGGTCATGATCCGACAACAGTTGGTATGCTGCTCGGGATGGCTGCAGCAAAATGTGGCTCCTGTGACGCAGCAGTATCAAAGATGCTATGTCTGCACATCCCGGCTCTCCTCCCACAGCCGTTCGCAGAGATGGAGGTCTCTGCTGCAGCACAAACAGCCGCAATTACTGGTATCGGCATGCTTTATTGCGGCACAGCTCACCGGTTAATGGCAGAATTTCTCCTTGGCGAGATAGCATGCTGCTCCCGTGGAGATCGTATGCGGGACCGCGAAGCTTATACACTTTCTGCCGGTCTGGCGCTAGGACTCGTCACGCTGGGTAAGGGTTCAAGCAATGAGGCCGCTGGTCTTGGGGACCTCGAGATCGCCCAGCGCTTGCATCATGCCCTTGCTGGTGGCACTGAGAGCAAATCAGGCCAGATCTTACGTCTCTTAAGTAGCACAGTAGACCAAGGTAACTATTTGTGTGAAGACCATGTATGCAATTCTCGCGTTCGTGAGGGTGAATATCTAAACACAGACCTGACTGCGCCTGGTGCCACCCTAGCACTCGGACTTTACTTCATTCAGACAAACTCCACCGCCGCCGCCGCACGACTTCGTCTTCCAGACACAGGTGTCCTCATAGATACAGTACGACCAGACTTTATGCTACTTCGTGTGATCGCACGCGGGTTGATACTGTGGGATTTCATTAGACCTACAACCGAGTGGGTTGAAGCCCAGCTTCCATCTGTCCTTGTAGACTCGATGCAAGCACTGCTAGCCGTTTCGTACAGTCTAAAGTCTGCTTCTCGTTCTACTATTTCAGGCGATGCATGTGTAGGTCATCTAGGAGTAAGATGTGCGCAAAGGTCCTGTTCTGCAAGTGCAGTTGCCAAAAAGAATTGCCCTTGCAAGACGCAGCTGACTGGAGTACCTTAAAGCAAGCACATGCCAACATTGTCGCTGGTGGCTGCTTCGTGCGCCCGTGTACAACCTATTGACAGCATTTTTCAATCTACCCATAGGCAATTGGTCTACGCTATGCCGGAACTGGTTGTGCTATGGCTGCTGCAACCCTTAAGTACTTCTTAATACGATTCAAGGCTCTGAGAAATGCATGCGACTTGGTCCCTGGAGTCGTGACGCGGGAGTCAAAGCACACCTCCCATAGCAACGCTCTCTTAGATCCAGTCATACGAGAACATTCACTGGCTTGGCGGCCAGATCGGCCTACCTTGGAGATGTGCCTCGCTACAATATCAATTGCGTTGGGAATGGTGATGGCTGGTACTGGTGATCTCGAGTCCCTGCGATTACTTCGCCAGCTTCGTTTGCGCATCGACGAAGACATCACATATGGTGCATTTGAATGATTCTCAGTTTGAAATCAGTTCGCACTTTACGCAATATAGGTACACACATGGCCTTGCATATGTCTATTGGTCTTCTATTTATTGGCTGCGGTCGTGCATCATTGTCAAGATCGAAGGAAGCCATCGCAGCTCTCGTTGTTGCTCTTTTTCCACGCTATCCTCGGAGCGCTAGCGACAACCAATATCACCTTCAGCCCCTAAGGCATCTGTGGGTACTGGCCGTTGACTGGCGGGGCCTAAAGACGGTTGATGTAGAGACTGGCACCGATGTCCCCGTCCCACTCCAGATAGACCTAGATCCTGACATAGATTATATTGCGAAGGGTGTCGCTGGCTCATTTGCATCCAGACAGATCTTGCGGGTGATGTCGCCGTGCCTTCTTCCACCTGTGTGTAATATTGGCTCTGTGCAAGTCGCATCAGGGCGCTACTATCCAGCTACTCTGCATAGTCTACAGAAATGCACAGCGCCCTGAACTAAAAAGCCGACTGTCCCACGTTAAGCGCACATTTTAATGTAGGCATCTCCAGAATGCTCGTGCAATTGTGTGTCTTATTATTCACGTGAAACGTCGCCCTGGGTACTTGAGCTACATTCTCGACCCATGTGCACTGCGCGAGGCATCCGGTGTAGCTGGAGAATCCGGAATCAACAACAAATCAGATCTCTGCTCTTTACGCATCTTAGCACCATGGGCGCGTCGCAACTTCCACGCCTCTGCTAATATGGGTAGCGCCCTGTTTGATTTGAATCATTGCTTACATTTACGCATGAAATCACGATCAACCACAACTCAGCTTACACAGGTACTCAAAGTGGTGATGTTCTTGTGCCATATGCAGATGATCCATTTCTCCTAACTTTTGCAAGACAGTTCTGTGATAATCTTGGTTATCATGTAAGTTTTGGGCATGATCCTCAAGCATTGGCTTTTGACAGTTTGCTTGGAAGAGTGGCATCAGTCGAACATTGGTGTGCCAGGATTCTCTATGAATGTGTGGCATGCGATAAACCTGCTGCTTTAACCCTCTACCTCCAGCTGCGTCATGCTGCGCTATCCATCTGGTGGAAAGTATGTTCCGCACAGATATGGTCACTTCGAATTGCTTTAGAGCCCTCACACTTTGTTGTTCTCACTTCAGAGCAAGCAGTGTTCTCATACCAGAAAAGACATTTATTATGCCATGGATCATATGTACACCCCGCAGGTACTCGAATGGTGAACTTCAAAAGTCGATGAGAAGCAGGACTGTTACAGAGGATCAACCACTTTTGCTACATCATTTTATGGAGGCGGTTCGAGTCTATATAAACACTGTCCTGCGCCAGGGCGAGCATAGAGACCCGCAAATAGCAAGTTCGATAGACACTCTCTCGCCAGTTCTGGTTCCATGGGAAGAGATCGAAGTTGACCGTTAAGTTCAACGTCCGAATCGCCCGCAAGTTGCAGTGGGCTTGTGGAAGCGCCCGAGCTTGTGGGGCTGCCTAGAATTGCTTACATCGGGGTGCTGGCCAAGGATCCCAGTGATGAGTTAAATTATAATGTCCGGAGTGCGTCGACTTGGGGGCGATATCCCCCCGGTGTCCTACGTCCGAGGCATTTAGTATTCATCCGTATACTTACCTGCATGCGGTGACGGGTGCACCTCGCCACCAGAAGGCAAGTGAGAAGGCCTTTAGAGGCTTGGTGTATGTCCTTTTTTTAGGTATTCCTCATTAATTAATTACTATTTATTTTTAATGTCACGCGCACCGCTGGACCGTGACATAAAAGTTATTTCTAGTAGTAATGCAAGGCCTCAGGCTTCGAGGAAGAACGTGAGGTATGTCTTTCGAATGATCGCACGGCTCGGCCTAGCCAAACACCGGAAAATCCCTTTGAGCCCTATATAGCCCTATATAGATATGTGGGAAATATTTTTCGTAATTATGGTTCAATTTATACGTCTCAAGGGCGATTTTGGGTTTGGGGCGGGTTTTATCTACTACTCATCGCACCGCGTCGCAGCTGCTTTCTCAGCGCGAGGCTGCCCGCATGGTACCAAACTGCGCACAGCCGCCCATTATTTTAGCAAAAATTCCCCGCCATTCGGCCGGCGCGTCGGAGAGGAGTTACCGTGACGGTGCGGCCAACTAGCAAATAAGATGTATCGATACTAGCTACCGTAGGTACCATAAGTAGCATGAGTATGTCGCAGCGTTATGTAAAGTAGCAGGGTCCGAGTCGGAGTCCTAGCCGCTGCCCAATCAGGGACTGGCGCTAACCCACCGTGACTACGAGAGTGTTGTATTATAAACTTTGCTTACAATCAATGTAATAGACTCAATTTAGAGAGTGGGAGATACATATCTAGGGTAGGAAGGGCTAGAGGGTTCTCTCTCTCTCTAGTGCCTACCGTAGGTACCGTAGGTAACTCGTGTACCTACGGTACCTGAGGTGCTTTTGGCAAGTATGATTGCTCGTGAAGTTCCCGCATTCTCCTGGTTCGTACTTCTTGTACTAGGACTGATTTATACGCAACAGCAGTGGTCACGCTACTCCCTGAATTACCTGTACAATGTAAGTCAAGATGATGACTTTGTGTCCATCAAGCATGCAGACAGCATTTCCTACACGGAATACGGTATATTGACCGGCTATGGATTTAGCGGGACGTTCTGTTTGGCGGGACTGGTGGCTGGACGCGCGGCAGACATCTCCTCACGAAAATTGATTATTTTTACTGGCATCTTTGCCTGGAACGTGGCCCTGCTTATGATTGGCTACAGTGAGCACATTTCCTTTTATTAAATATTTAATAGATGCCTAAGGTCTGTGAAACGTAGGCCACTCCTACTTGGAGGTCCTACTTTGGCGGCTGGTTCTCGGTTTTGGCCAGGCATTTTCGAGCCCTGCTAGCTACTCTCTAATTGCAGACTACTTCCCGGAGAGCCAGCGGTCACAAGCCAATGGCTTATTTGCTTGTGGTGTGTACATTGGAGGCGGGATGGCATCCATGTGTATATCCATGAGTGCGGACCTGGGCTGGCGCAATACTTGCTTTTTAATTGCAGCAATTGGCTTTTGTATTTCAGTAATCGAGGTCGTGAGCATTCGTGAGCCACAACGTCCTTCAAGAAAATCGAAATTGCCCGCCTTAAATGCTGAAGGCGGGCATATCCCAGCGGCGGCGAAGAAGAATTTTGTTCAGGCAATTTGGGCTATATTTAGCAATGAATTAGTTGTACTGGTTTTTGCGGCTTCATCCCTGCGGTACATGGGTGGCTACGTGATTGCAGGCTATTTGCCTGCACTATTTGCCTCCGTGTTTCCAAACTTTGACGATCAATACTCCTATATAAACGCATATGTTGTTGCTGGTGGTGGGTTCATTTCTTCATGGCTTGGAGGCATGCTGGCAGATAAATGGCGCGCCGTCGAGCCACGAGCGCGCATGTACCTTCCAGTTTGCGGTTGTTTTGGCTCACTACCTTTCATGGCTATTTGCTGCCTGGCTTCTGATTTTTATGTTTCAATTTTCCTTGGCCTTTTTGTGGAATATCTAATTGCGGAGTGCTGGTTTGGTCCTGTTGTCGCTACCATGCAATCAGCTCTTGAAGCAGATTGTCGCGCACTCGCGATAGCATGTTTTACCCTCATTGCTACTTTCTTTGGGTCTCTAGCCTCCTATATCCTTGGCTATATCTACGATGCAATGCTTGCCCGCGGCTACCCAGACACTATAATCAGATGGTTGGTCTTGTGGTCTGTTGTTACTTCATATGTTTTCGCGGGTGCCCTGTTTCTCTACTGTGCGACCTTGACTAGGCTAGACACACTGGTCACACAAGAGAAAAAGCCGTTGTTACGGGGGAAGGGTCTATTCATAGACAGCAGCGAATAGCTAGATATGCATTTGAGATTGTGATGAGGGTTTTATGTACAAACAGGTGTATATTCGTCCCTAGGGATCTCGGCTGTATATTCAAACGACAATCCTCACTACCGCCTGTCGGACTGAAATCACTGGTACTCAGCTGAATATTCACCCGGATTTTGCGAAGAAAAAGGAGTCCCCCCTCACGTATCATCTATTCTTCAACGAAAGTCTAAATTTTTGTACTAAGGCTCCAGATATTAGTAATTGATTACCAAAATTACCATCTATCCGATGAATGCGCTCTTCAAGCGCCATCGGCATGCGTCTTTGTCACAATAATCGATCCACATGTTTATGATAGTCTAGATGATAGAATTAGACAGATGATTTTTGTTTGAGAATTCTGACGATGAACTTACGACGTTGAAGGGGCCTGGAGGTTTGTGAGACTGGAATCAAAGCTATTTATCGTCAAAGCCTCCGGAGCGTTCGCTGCCCCTCTCGTGTCTTCCCCTCTCACGTATCTCAGGACATTCCTGGACTGCCCTTTCGCCAGGCTTCTGGGCTTAGAGCATCTCTTTGAATGCCGCACCGTGACCGTGGCACCGAATTCCAAGCCGAGGATAAGAGCCAGGCAAAACAGCTACTATGATGATGGTACTGTAGTGGCCCCCAGGCTTCCCGGGCCCTCATGCGCGTGCCAGTATCTGCCACTGCCAGTGTGGCTGTAACTGGCAGAAATAATTTCAACCCACCCGGTCCCTCCCTCCCTGTTCGGTTGACGGGGCTCTTAGGTCTCCAGGCGCCCCTGGGGTTGGTTTTGCCCTGGCTACAACTCAGGCTCAGGCTGCCGTGCCAGCGACTACTAGGGGCCGAGGACAGTTACCGATACCCGGACACTGATGTGTCTAGGACCATACTGGTGGGGTCACGTCTAGACTCTAGGGGTCACGGTATCTCAAAGACTAGCCGACAAATCGCGTCGGGGGAATTGGCTCGGTTTGGAGCTTCGTGCAGCTTGACGACTCAGGACGAGCCCGGCCTGTAGCTCGTCTAGTGCTAGAATTCACCAAGTAGCGGCAGCCCAACGCGAATCAGGCCGTTTATCGTCTTCAGGGAGCTGCTGCTGCCCGACGCCGTCAGGGACGAGTGAGCTTAACTTTTCGGTCCATGCATTGCTCGGCTCACTCGACTGATGGCTTGCGCAATGTCTGGCCTACTCCTGTGGAGGGATATTTTGGATGTGTTTTTGTCTTTGGGTATGGATCATGATCCGGCGGGTCCGGAAAGCATTGAACGAAGTCCGTTGCTTCCCAGACGTCGTCTGGAATGGACTCTTGGGGATCCAAGATCACACTGAGCGGTTTCGGCACTGGGAGATCGCGCGCGCGCGCGTCATCGTGTAGCTATATCTAGCCAGCGTACCGTAGGTACCGTCCGCCGGCGGTAGTAAGAGGGGGAGCTGAACTTGAAGCGAACTTGAAGGGTGAACTTGAAGCGAACTTGAAATTGCCATCGGACGGCTGCCAGTCCAATTAAACGTGCCGACGTGCCGCTACAACTCCATCGGCGCACGGACACATCAGGTCAACATACCCTGTGCAGCAGATTTATCTAATTGCCGGCGCTCCCCTGTCACGGCATTCACTACCTAAAAACGACTGCTTAGCCCTTAGCGCACTGCGTAACTTGTTCCCAAGCACTGTAATGAATGCGCGTTTGGTCTCGGTCGCGTGGGCATTAAACTTTGCTCGTGCGTTCTACCTCCCAGGCGTGGCTCCTAGGGAATACGAATCCGGAGAGAAGGTCGAATTGAAGGTAGTCTTAATTTTCTAGGTGCTCGATATGACGTCAACCACAGGTAAACAAGTTGACCTCGGTCCGCACGCAACTACCGTATGATTATTACAGCCATAAATTTTGCAAACCGCATGGCGGTGTGCAAGCGACTGCGGAGAATCTAGGGGAATTTCTTAGTGGAGACCGAATCGAAAATTCTCCGTGAGCTGTCATGCCCGATTTTTGAAATCTTTCTACACACGATAGGTACTTGCTATTCATGCGTATGGATGAGTATTGCAAGGTGTTGTGTCAGACCAAGCTTAATGCACACAACATACTACAATTTAAACGATCTATTGACGAATGGTACCATCATAATTGGATTGTAGACAATATTCCGGCTGCAAGCGTGATAGATACGGAATCATTTGTAACGACAAGTTATAGTCGCGGTTTTCCCGTGGGTTACTACGACCGAGTCTCGGGTAAGCACTTTCTTTATAACCACGCAAACATCGTCATTGAATATCATGAAGCAGTTCCTGGTGGGAATCGGATAGTGGGCTTTTACGTCGAGCCCTTTTCCGTGCAACATGAATTTGTTGGTGGTGTGTCTTGGGATGGCAAGGATACGACACCAGCTCTGCAGACATGTTCGACGGCGGAACCCATGGATCTGAATCAGGCGAAAGATCATGCATTGGCGCTAACAAAATCGATCGAGGTGCTGTTTACGTATGACATTGTATGGAAACCTAGCAATATCAAATGGGCTTCCCGCTGGGACATATACCTATCGATGGACAACGCAGTGCCCAAAAAGGTGCACTGGTTTTCCATCGTCAACTCGCTCTTGATCGTATTCTGCTTAAGCGGTATGATTGCCATAATCCTGACGCGCAACTTGCGTCGCGACATAAGTCAATACAATCGTCTACCAACTGATGAAGATCCAGAGTCCGAAATTTCAACAAGCGAAGAGACAGGCTGGAAGCTGGTACACCAGGATGTATTTCGGCCCCCGACAACATGTCCCATGTTTCTTTGTGTTTTTATTGGGGGGGGCGTACAAGTTCTTGTCATGGCCCTATTAACAATTGCGTTCGCGGCCGTCGGCTTTATTTCACCTGCTAATCGAGGATCACTCATGTTTGTGATGCTTGTATTATTTGCCTTGATGGGTACCTTTGCGGGGTACCACTGTGCCCGCCTTTACAAGACTTTCAAAGGCCAACATTGGCAGCGCGCTACAGCAGCAACGGCACTTCTCTTCCCGGGTGGTTCTTTTTTGGTTTTTGTGAGCCTCGATTTGGCGCTCGCATCCTATAAAGACTCGACGGGCGCTGTGCCTATTACCAGCATGGTCGCCTTACTTGCACTGTGGCTAGGTATATCCGTCCCCCTGGTCTTTCTGGGTGCTTACCTTGGGTTCCGGAAAGAACCTATAGAATTCCCAGCAAAGTATTCAAACATTCCTCGGCCCATCCCTATGCCGCCTTGGTATCTTAGCTCCGCTTTTACCGTAACCACCGGCGGCATCTTGCCTTTTGGTGCTTGTTTCGTTGAATTATTTTTTATTCTCTCCTCTATGTGGATGGACCAATACTATTATGTCTTTGGTTTTACTTTCCTTGTCTTTGCCATCCTCTTGATTACATGTGCGGAAATCACCATTGTGCTCTTATATTTCCAACTGTGTGCGGAAGATTATCGTTGGTGGTGGAGAACATTTCTTACTTCAGGATCCACCGCTGCCTACGTCTTCGTGTATTCTTCACTGTATTTTACAAAGCTAGAGTCCAATCTTCCGATTACATACCTCCTATATTTTGGCTACATGTTGATCATCTGCTTCGGTATATTTCTTTTTACTGGAACTACTGGCTTCTACGCTGCATTGTGGTTCAACATTGTCATATTTGGTTCCATAAAGGTTGACTAATTGGTGCAGGATAAAAAAGAACCCTCCTATGACACGAACACACTGCATCTGATAACAATCTAGCAGCCTGTGGCGGTTTGCAAGTTGTATCCCCTGCACATTGGGGTCACGGTTGATGAAAGCAGACAAAGATAAGGCATGACATCCGTCATGATAATCAGGACTCACCTGCAGCATCATTGTAGTCCGCATAATATAGTATGCTTGCGCCTCTGAAGCAGTGAGTAAAACTTGAAATACTACCTGCCAGTCCGAGTCACGGTCACGGTCACGGCCACATCACAGCGCTTAGCACTTTTTTGTGCCGCGCCCGGGCCCCAGGCTCCCAAGGGCGACACTTCGGCCAGGGCATGAAGCCAAGATGCCCTGCAATGTTGAACCCAAGCTAGGGCATGATGACTCGGATAAATAAATATCTCTCCATACATAAAAAATAGAATGTACGGAAATCGTCGTAGCTCTCCCGGCCGCTATTAGTCTTCTTAGAACCCACCGTATGATCGATATAAATTTTACTGAATTTTCTTCCCGCAACAGCGTCTCCAACGGACTCCACTGCTGAGCTTATTTTGAAGCGCATAAAACCCGTTTGGTGACTTCAAGTTTAGCAAGAAAACCACTGTTAATACGGGCTAAAACAGTACTTTAGGCAAAGGAGTGGACACAAGCGAGCCATGCCATTGAATCGCACCGCTTCTAACCAGTTAAGGCTGCCACCACTGGGCCCGGCCGCTGCCATTGATTCGCACGGGGGCCCCCGGCGCCGCCGTGCGTTTGCCTTCCTTACTTGGCGCTGCGACCCAGAGCCGGCTTTAGGCGGTGTACGGTGGGCTGCCGCCCGAGGGACCAGGCGACAATTACGTTCTGCTTTGTCTACTCTGGAAACCCAGTAGGAAATGAATCACCCGCTGTCAGTCTCCTAAAACGGAGGTTTTGATTTGCTGCATCGGCGATGAGTCAGTTTGGCGGGCGATGAGCCACGGCTTGAAGGGCTTTCACATGTAGACTTCAAGGAAAATGCGCGCTAGCTCCCCTCCCCGGCGCGCACAGGGAATTCTAAAAGTCCCCTGCGTTCATCCGCTCATAATCATTCATTCAGTCGGCCCGTCGCTGGCGACTGGGCGCTCCCGCATCAAGTCTTGGTGCGGCGCACGACAAAATGCCGAAAGTCCTATTGGAGAACCTTGAAACAGCCTAAACCTTTCAGTCCCAACTAGAGGGATGTATACCTCATCGCCAACTAGAAGCCTCAGGAAGTTCCTGATTGTGTCAACCCAAGCGATTCCAATACAGTATAACTATTAAAAAGCCCTTCAAAGTTAGCATAAGGTGGACAAAAAACTCACAAGGATGTAAAATATATACCGCAAAACCCTATTAAAATCATAACCAAAAGACAGCAAAAGCAACATCCGACCTACGTTATAGAGATAAAAAATATCATCTGCTAGCTGAGGCTGGGAATATCGATGGAGACCTGAAATGCAATTTTTGGGCCAAGCAAAGCCTAAAAACCCTTTGAGGTAATTTTATATGCTTCTGCCATGCAAAAGACGCTGTCTCCTCGCGGAACACAGGGCCAATGGATTGTAGGAAAATCTAAAGCGGCCAGCCGTTGGTGGAAGAAATGGATTTGCATTTGGTTCTGTGCGCCCATGTCCAGCAGGTCTCAGTTCAACCTCCTCCTCAGGCAATATTTCAATCTAAGGATTAAATAATGATACTTGGTTGTTTCAGTAACGTCGAATGTGCCTACCGAGAGGGCAAGACTGCCACGAGGGAGCACTCTGCTTCTGCGTCTATCATGGTACGTTATATTTATCCATTCCGCCGACTCATCAATTTCACCAAGACCGACCATTTCCTTGAGCTGCTTGACAAAGTAGGCAGCATCTTTTGAGTCGCTTCGTGCCTCAATTCTCGCCATTTGAGTTGCGTGTCGCCTGGCATCCTTCGAGTCTCCATCCGGTTCGATAGCCTTATGATGATTCTACAAAAGGGCTGTCTGCTAAAATAAGAAAAACAATATCACGCAGATCCTCCTACCTCCAGAGTATCTGGTGAGGTTCGCACTTCTGTTTCATTAATTTCTGTTCCCTCCTCATTCGAATCTATGTTGCGCCCATATGTCTCTTTTTTGGCGGCCTTCATTTGCTGTCTGGAAATTGCGTCCTTGACTTCCTTGAATACATTCACGACACGTTGTTCGTGGTAGGCTTTGAGAAACCAGCGATACAGATCAACCTGTGTATCGCCAATTACTTCATTCCACTTGATAACATCTTGGTCCCAAAGCTGCAACATGAGGCGACCTTTCTCTGGTGAGTCTAGTGGAAGTTCAATTGGTATCTTGATTCGCCAATTCCAACTAGCTTGTCCATTTCTGCAACACCAGTGGACATCAGTTTTTTGCTTCCGGGAATCGCCAATCCAAAACTCGGCAAAGTAGTCACCCATATCGAATGGCACATCCCTAGACTTCCAACAGACTATGCGCAATTCAAACTTTTGCTTCTTTGGTCCGTGGAGCTCTACAGGTGGCTCCCTGTGAGCTTCTGCCTCTGGCCTGATCTCTAACCAAAGATGCAATTGGCCTTGGATGATAGGTGATGTGTCTTTGTGTAAACTCCTGATTTCAATTGGTTTCAACCTATCTAGCTTTTGCCACCCATAATGAAACCACCGGTCTTCAAGATCAATTTCTGTTTGACCAATAATCTCGTGCACGGGATAAAACCTATTCCAGTCCCTGACTTGGACTTTAAGCAGGGAAGGACCAGGGATCACTGTACGAAACTCAAACGTTTCATAGAATTCAGGCTTAAGTGTCCTAGTACAGTGTGAGCTCCTGCTGTCTTGAATATCAGTGCCCAACTTCACCCTGAGATATGGATCAGCTGAGTTCCCATTTACAGGTTGGAGATTAGAGCCTCGTATTATGTACAGACGCACTGTATATATAGCGGATGAAAGAATCTGTAACGGAAAAAAAGGCTCCTTCTCACACGATGGATTTGTCTCTAGGACTCGTAGTATTCCCTTGAATACCCCAACGCAGCGAAGAGTAGATTTTGAGGCATTTGGATGAAACTTTCCTCGGAACAACTTGTATGTTTCAAAAGGTTTAGTTTTCAAGTGATTCTCTAGTTCCCTTCCCCCCTGTTTCGTCCACCACTCACGTCCCTCGATATATTCTGCAGCAGCCCATTGTGATGGAAATGAGATGGGAAGTTCACTTAGTTTATAGCTCGCCTGGCTCCCAAGGAGGGTAGAGTATTCGGTCGAAGTGGAACTCGCATTTATCATCTCAGGGAAGGGAGTGATATCTTCATCAAGTGGAAATTTCTCGGCAAATTGAATCTGCTTCTCTCTGAAGATAACATCTTCATGGATCATTGGAAGCCCGGACAAAATCATGGGATCAAAAGCTCCTGTCCCAGAATCTCCAGGCATAGAACTCAAGGCATCTGGAGAATAACGTTCTAATTCGAGGTGCTCAACATCACACTCAAATTCGTCATAGTCGTCTTCATGATTGCTATCAAGTCTCTCACGAAATTGCAACCCTGCATCACCAGGATATTTGATAGTCCATTGTGATAAACCACTACCTAGAAGCTCAGATTGGGTTCGTAGATGCGACTCTTCATTCCTTTCCTTCTCTTGTTGCCACACATCGCTGCCGCTGAATAGTTCTGTTTGCGGCGCCACAAAGGCCTCAGAATTCCATGGCAGTTTGCTGGAAAGATCAATTGAGCTTGCACCAAGAAGATGTTTGTGAAGCCCTGCGGAAATACCAACCCGGGCATCGTACACACGTAGGTCAAGGTTCGGAGCGTACAGGGGGTTTTCTGGCATATCAATAGCCATGACTTTTCGCTCTAGAAAATTTGCATTCCGTCCAGACGGCACAGAACTTGGTTGTGTTCTGAAGCAATTGCCTCTATCATTCGGAGCGGGCACATCAATGCGCACATATGGCTCTTGGGGTGCCCGCAGCCGATGAGCTTTTAGCTGACGTACGCCAACACATGTGATCTCCACCCAAGCCTGTCTCATCTGTGGGATTATGCACTCGGAACGGCCGAGTCTTTCAGAGAGGTCTCTTTTTCGAATAAGTGCTGCTGACATGAGAATTTGGCTGCTTATTGGCTCTGCACCAATACTGGTGAGGTTTTCCCAGCTGGGAGAAGGAATTTTAGATCCTTCTGAAGCAAGAACATGGCACTTGGTCAATGGGAAACGCAAGAGCGCCCTCGGAGTATTAGACGAGAATACATCCCTGTCCCACACTTGCACAACGATGTCAGGCCCAAAGCGCACGTCGAGTGGAAGCATCTCATGAAATTCTAATGTCTCATAGAAAAGCGGCGCCGTTGTCATTGCATGCACTCGTGTTTTCTCTTTCTTACCGCAGAAACGTACTTTGACATATGGATCAAGGAGACTAGTTTGGTCCGATGCAGGCAATTCCTTTGCTTGGTAGATAAAAACCCGAAGGCAAAAAGGCACACGATCCTTGGCCTTCCTCAGGAGCTCTTCTTCTGGCCAACTAAAGTCAGGATCCAGTGCGTCTTCTGATAGACCAAAGCCAAGCTTAAGAAGCACAGCACCAGGATTTGTTTTGAGCGCAGCTCCACCAAGATGAGACGCTCTTGATGGCTCGGGTTTCAGCAATTCCCAGCATGGTCCTGCACGAAATTGCTCCCTGAGCAATCTTGCAGCAGGTATGCGGCTAAAGCACACCGTTAAGATTTTAGGCGGACCACGTACAAGGTACAAGCACACATCTGGTATCTCCTCTACAAGCACTGGAAGCTTTATTGCCTATATCAATAAGAAGTATACGAGAGCAAACATGCAATATTACCTTCAAGGTTAGTAGCATGTTCCACATCACAACACCGCGCTTGTTTGGCTCCCAAGCATAAGTAAGCGTATGATTACCTGCAGAGCGCAGTGCAATCGACAACAGAAATTACATCCGCACCTATAGAAATCACCAAACGCATTTTGGTACAGTTCCCGATGGCTGGGGAACGAAATTGTGGTATCTCGGAGCCCATCACCACAAGAGCACGCAGATGATACTTGGCAGATGCCGATGTGAGGCGTGTGTTTGGCTTGAAATGAAATGGCCTTCGATGAGCCATACTCTTATGCCGTTGCTTGTTAGGTGGTCTAGCAAGAAGTTCCATGGAAAGAAGAAGTCGACCACGATAGGTGGAGGCTTCATTACCATATCGATTCTGCAAGGCACCACGCTTACCTTGAATACGGATGGGCGCACCGTATAAATTATACCAGCGAGGCCTAGGCCCCATATAGTTGTTCTGCTCCAGTAGCCCGCCACCCAAAAAACTTCCAGATATGTATTTGCTGCTCCGTTCGATGTCGTCTAGGTCGAAATACAAGTGTGCAATCGGCCTATCTCTAGTATGGGAGCTATAGTTCCAGAGCCCAACTGAAATGCGTCTTGTTTCTGTCGGTTCTGTGACTGGAAGCCAAAGTTCTTCATTGAACTCAGGAGCCAAACGAGCACGTCCCCGAACACATACTACGGATGTAATTGCCTGGGATCCACAAAAGTTAACTCTCACGTATGCTTCGATCCGGGTGTTGGAGAAAAGATTCGCTTCCATTATGTTGAGATCCTCAGCTTCCCAGACAAAAATGACCAAGTAAGTGGTCTTCCTACAATATAGAGAATGCGACACAAATAAGCACGTTGACACAGATTGCACATAGTAAAGTTTGGTTTTACCATGCCATCCACGCCATAGCCGACTTCCTCAACAAGTTCTTTTTGATACTCAGCATCTAGATCATGTGCTTGTTGCACATCATTAGGACCAAGGACTGTGACTGATAGTTTAAGGAATCCACGAAAACCTGTGGCTCTAGAGTGTGTTTTGAATCCCTCGGTGCACTGCAGCGCAGTTGTCTTTGCTTCTGTTCGCATTTGACTGACTATTCGTGAGGCCAACCCACTTGCGGTAAAACTCATGGTTTGGAAGTTCACGCACTGATCTCGCATCAAACACAGTCGCACCAATAAGATCATGGGCTAGGAAAGCATCAAAGTCGTACATTTTAACTTCAATGCTCGCCTCTTCAATTGCTGAGCAGGAAAGTCCAGCGAAGTTAAACTGAAGCGTGTCGTCAAAAACGCAAGCTGAAACCTAACAGACGACCCCAATATAATTGGCTATTAAACTCTCTGTTGTTTCGTCACACCTTGCGAATGACACGCGTCTTTTTTACTCTCCCCATGACCTTGACTCTGACATAAGGATCATGGAGTCCGGTGAGATCACGACATTCAATAAGGTGAACCTGTATTTGGTAATCGCCAGAGGGCATTATGCGGCTTCGTTGCTCAAGCTGATCGAGGTGGCGGCTCGCTGTCATTACCTACATTTCATTTTTTTTAAATTTCAAACAACACAATATTGTTGTGTGATGATGGTATTATGAATGTGTGTGCGCGCATGTGCTTGTGCGACTGTGTGTACTTCAATATGCCAAGGGCTGTTACATTTGCTTCTCGTCTGTCAGTTCGTTCTTCTCGTTCCTTGGAAGAAAGCTCCAGCGGCATAAATGCATCTTCCTCTATCATCCATGCGCTCTCTCTGTCAACTAATGCCCCTGAGCTTGATTTGGGGCCTTGCATCTTTCGACTCATTGTGAGCAACCCAGCGCCTGACAAGTAGGAGAGAAATTAATGCTAAACATACTATGAAATTCGCTGAGAGTCTTGCTGGTCGTCAGCATATGCCGCGAGAGACTTTGAGCATACTGTGCGTCAAAACGCCACGCAAGATAAAGTTCGACATCGCCGCGTCCCGAAGGGGATTATGAAAATTTTATTCTTTTTTATGGATAACTCGCATGATTATCAACAAGACCGTCACTGCCATGAAGAGAGCACCATTTTGTTAAGCCCGCCTCGCCATGTGCGGCTACTTCAACCATGGGTATGATGCAGGTGCCGATAAGACGATTACGAAGAACACCGTGGTCTTTGACCTACAGCCAAAGTATTGGCAATGCTCCTTTTTTTATGTTGAGCCCGACCTTCACAGTGATCATTCTTGACCCATCAGAAACTGGCAATTTGAACTCATGGTCCCAATGCGGATTGCAGTTTTTCCGGACAACGGCCGTAGAATGTTTATGTGCGCCTACCTTGAGTGTCACATAAGCGTCAACAAGCTCTCTTCCCTTGAGATGCAGAGAACGCCCACAGATGATAGTTCCAACGAGCATATTTGGCGTGTGCACAAGGTCACCCCCATCTTCTGCATCCTTACGCCCAGGTACAATATTATTCGAGTCTGATATGAAGTAAGTGCACTCTATCCGTATGCGCCCCGAGACTTCATGCCTCATGCCTGTCCTCTGTTGGAGCATGTACCATGCGTCAGACTCTATGGAGGGCGATAGTACGACAGTGCGCAGGTCCACAATTGCCTGTCCGAGTTCTACATCAGATTGTGCAGACAGACTTTTGTGCATCACTGTCACAACAATGTGATCTGCATCATACTTCCCTATGCCCGTAAAGATCATAGTTGCAGAATTCCATTCTGGGTCTGTTGTGTGACTCGCGACCTGCACACACACTTACTAATACTTTCGAACCAACACACAACGCGATTTTTTGACCATGGTCTGTTCCAGCTCCTGTCATAATACTTTGTGAATGCAGGTAACTTTAGCCTTTGACACGTACCATGTTGCATTTCACTACAGCAAAAGGATTACACTCGCCTCCTTCGGCTTCAACGAGATCTCGAGCAGCGATAACTTTCACCTCGAGGCGATCGGCTAGGTCGCTCATGTTATGCGTATCAGCGGACAATGAGCACAGCAGCAGTCCTCCTAGTGGGGGAGCGAGGGGGGGTTTCGCGCGAATTTCAGATGCGAATTTCCGGCATTGATTAGGCCCCACCTGACGTCGGCTAGTCCTCCCGAACGAGAATTCGACCCTTCCTCCATGAGTTGTAATTAAGATGAACTCAAGTTACCGTGACCGTGACCCGGGGCCTTGCGACTAGGTGCGAGTGATGCAAGACCAAAGGGATACGCACCTTTGGGAGTACGGCGGCTGAGATAGTCTGCCGGGGAGCTACCTTAAAATACACTAACTAGTTTTGGTTTACGGACGGTGTTTAATTACGCGTGCATGACCAACTCGGCCGTGACATCAAAGGTT
>JACLAA010002450.1_pt1 | contig 37459 bp, 36 predicted proteins | sample 8027891 | NCBI WGS metagenome assembly JACLAA01 (sample SAMN15724900, study PRJNA655200) | protist metagenome | isolation source: fluorescence activated cell sorting (FACS) single amplified genomes of... | place: Spain: Blaines Bay Microbial Observatory, Mediterranean Sea | collected 2016-01-19 | reverse complement strand
ACTTATGTTGTAAAACCTGATTTCGTGAACAAGGTGCTGGCGCGCTGCGAGTTTCACCAAAGCTCGTTTGGTTCTTTGAGAAACCACATCAGATCTTTGGATATTGTACCTCCTGCGCCGCCGCCGAGGAAGCCCCGGGCCGCGCCCGTGCCCGCGACCACGCGCGCCATGCGCAGTACGCCAGCCGAGGAAAAGGTTCTAAAAGCGATCCCGATGGTGTCGCAGGCGGATTTGCCTCATAGAAAGAGACAGGGCGAGAAGGCGAAAGAGACGAACCCAAAGAAGTGCAGCCTCTGCAAGCTGACATTGCCGCGAGACGCCTTTACCAAAGAAGAGTATGACAAAGACATTAAGTTATCCGGCGTGGTCCGCTCGTGCAAAGATTGCAAAGCCTCGGGCGCCGTCCTGGAAGGAGGTGATTTCCAGTGGCCGTTTAAGATACCGATTCGGCGAGACCAGATCACTGTCAGAGATTTAACGCCACTAAGGCTGCCAGAAACCATAGGTGGAATGTGCTGGGTCGTCACGAAGGTGAAAATACCTGCGGAGCCGGAGGAGTCGCGATTGTCGAGGGCGCTCGAGGAGGTCGAGAGGAGACGACTTCAGAAGACATTGTATGCTGTTGTTGTGGCCTCAGAAGACAGCGAGGTGGGCAAATGTAGCATGCCCGTGGCCGTCTCGTACGACGGACAAGGGCAGGCCTTCACGACACTCGACCGCGTGGAGCGGGCGCTGGTCGATTCGGCCTACGGGACCATGTCTCAGCACGTCGCGATCGCAACACGGGAGGAACGCTGGCTGCCGAACTTGGGCTTCGACGTAGACAAGGCCTACGAGCTGCTCGTTGCTCTCGCCAAGGGCGACGACAGTTATGTAAAAGAAGCGAAGGCGGCGGCGTCGAGCGCGGCGTGGAAACTAAATCCTCGACGCCATCGATCCGGTGCGCCATCGCGTCGACGGCATACGACACCTTATTGGTCGATTTCTACACAGGAGGCGCGTGGCTTTGAAAGAGGACGAGGAGGCCGGCGACGAGATCTACTACAAGTTCGTGCGGCGATCGCAATTCCCGAGCGGCTTCGAGGGCGAGGTCCCATACATGAAGAACCGTTTTTATCTCTTGTTGTGTGCGGCCCGCGGCCCTGGAAACACAAACTGGCTCCACTTCGGCACGACGGTGGACGCGGTGATAGAGAAGTGCCTCCAGCAGACCGTCGCCTGTGTCCTCGCCGCTGTTTATGTGACAGACGAGGAGTTGGAGCAGCAGCTCAAAGCGGGCCACGTCGAGAAGCTGCCGGAGCTACCCAAGGACTTCTTCACAGAGAAACGGGTCGAGGACGCGCGGCGCGCGCGCTCGCGGCGGCCCACCGACGTGCCGCGGCATCGGAGCATTAAGGAGGAGGTGGACCGGCTGAACCGCGCGACGCGGGCCGCGGCAGGCATCTCCTATGTGATGGGTCCTGGCGGGCCTGAATTAGTGGTGCGGAAGGACGGCAAGCGGTTCTCGTTGGACCAGCACGAGGCGGCGGTCCAGTACGCGTTGAACCAGTCATCGACGCTCCGCGCGCGCCATGAAAGGCAGGAGGCTTTGAAGAGGTACGCCGCCAAGCTGAAGCTGCAATCTCCCAGCGACGGCGGCGACGCCTCCGCGGCCTCAGGGACGGCGCGGCGCATGTGCTTTCGTTTGATTGATAATGTGACGCAGGAGCTTTCGATGGGTGGCATCTCGGTCCCACTCATCGCCTCCAAGGAAGATTGCTTGGAACACTTATGCGTGGGTTTTAAGCCGAATACGTTGTCGACTGCTGTGTGGAAATCAAACAGTGAGTTAGGTTATCCTGAGAATTATTGTGGAGGCAACCTCGCGTCGATGGCGTGGAATCTACGCGCCATCGAGCACATGCTGTTACTGGGACGACGTCGCGTCGATGGCTTGGGGCGTCCGAAATTTGATTTCCACACAGGTTGACGGAAGATGATGTCGTCGAGCGCTTCCGGCGCGCGCAAGAGGCGTCGAATTCGGATCCGGTGGAGGGGGAGGAAGCTGAGGAGCGGAGGGCCTGGCGCCAAGCTGAGGCGCTCAGGGAGTTCGAACGCGAGGCAGCCAAGCCGGGTCCTGACAACTCGCCTAGTTTCAAGGTCCAAACGTTGATGAAGCAATACAAAGGCAAATTAAGCCTGGACCTGTGCGAAGCCTTAGCTCCACGTATGCGGTTCACCGCGGCGTTCCGCCACGATATCGCTCCTTGCGAGGCTTTACTCCTTGTGCCGTGGCCTCTGGCGGTCCTCACGAAGTACCAACCGGGCTACTGGACCGAGGACCCGGTCGGCCGCTCCTACCACTACATAATCCACAATCTCGCTCAGTTGCGCGTGGACGCCAAGCTCCGGGAGTACACGCTTCGCGAGGAGTTACGGGTGAAGCACCCGCACCTGTTCGTCGAGCCCGCCGCGGCGCCGGCTTCGTCGACCGCCACCGACGGAACAGGTGTCTACCGGGACGCGGAGGGCCGGCCGTCGCCGTGTCATCGCAAGTACAAAGGGACGCACACGCAGTTTGAGGACGACGACGACGACGAGGAGATGCCGGCCGCGGCGGCGCCGGCGGCATCCTCGTCCTCGGACTCGGACTCGGACAAGTCCTCGGACGACGGCGACGGCTCGAGCTCTTCCTAAAGTCCTCCATGGACGAGAGCCGGAGCCGACCCCCCGAGCGCGCGTCGCCGCTCGCTTCCGCACGCATGCACCCTATTATGTGTGTAAGAAGTCACATTGTATTTAGGAACCCTACTGGGAAATCCCGCGACTCCGCCAATTTGGTGGGCTCTACAAAAAGTGCCCTTTGCGTCTACGCCGTCGTAGAAGGGCCGTGCGGAACGTTGCACTCGTCGCGGCGGCGTCCTAGAACTCGCCGCGGCGCGCGGCGCGCCCAGGACTTCTTCGGACCGCGACAGGGCTTGCGTAGGAGACACGTCCAGTCGATCCACGTCGAGGCTGCACGTAACGGACGTACATCGAGAGTATTGATGAGGCGTCGCGGCGGCGATGGCGTGGAGGAGTAGCTGCTTTGCCTCGACAAAGCCAGGTACGGCGCAACTCCCACGTGCACCCGACGCGCGTGCCACCTTATTTGTTCGGAAATGACGGCGGAGACGGCGGCGCGAAAGCCCCGCCTCGAGGCGAAGCGCTCGAGTTCGTCGAGGGCGTCGTCTGCTCGCTCACTGGTAGCATCGATGATGGTCTAGGACCAAATTGGCCTCGCAGGACGTCATGTTCACCGGAGAGTTCGAATCCATCGCAGAGATGAACGACCGCCTCGTCAACTGTTTCGTACTATAGCCTCGGCAGAGAATCACACTCATGAGCGGCCACCGGCACCTGGCGCGCGTTCGCGTGCAGACGATCCAGGAGTTATTACTTGAGTCGTGTCCTACGTTCCGTCGGCGTCGTCCCGGTGCTGCGGCGCCCGCTGCGACGATATGTCTCCCGCCCCGCCGGCCACAAACAGCAGCTGCAACCCAGCACAAGCAAATCGGCTCTGGCGCGGCGGGGACACCGCCAGCGCTCGATACAACGAAGTGCGGCGGTCGTCGGGTCACGACCGTGTTAATTGCAGACTTGGCACCCGCACAGTGGACGCGTTACAGCTCTTACAGACTGCTCTCTCACTTGCTAGTGTCTTACCTGCCGCTAGCCAATATTGAGGACGGCGGCGGCAAATCGCGCCGCAACCACACGCTGGGAGAAAAGTAATGGTAGGACAAGTTGCGTCCTCGGCCCGGCAAACACTCGCGGCAGCCAAAGCGACATCGCTGCAGCGCTGCGTGAGGACACAGCTCCGAGCAGGTAGCCACTGCCTCAACCCGAGGGCTAGGAGCCCGCGACGACGACTACCGATCATCGGCGCGACGGCGAACGACACCAGCAAGATAGCGAACAAACTGCCCCCGCCGGCGGCCGCTCGCGCCGCAGCCGAAAAGACTCTGGCGCGCCGCCGCCGCGCAAGACCTCGAACTCCACAGCGCACACGTCCGCCAAGGCACAGAAATGATCCAGGGCGGGAGTGGTGCTCGACGGTCGCGACGGGCGCGCCGAATTGTCACGCGCGCCGCGACGTACATAACTCTACTTCGAACACAGCGCGAGTTCATTTCCCTGAGAGACTGCGCTCGCTCGATGGCGTGAAAGCCCTGCGTCCAGAAGGACTCCGTCGTCTGCTCGATGACTGCCTCCTATGATTCCCTCACTCGTTGCCCTCGCCCCATTCGTGTGGCGCTGGTGTGTACCTCGAATCTTCATACGCACAAATCGACGAGAGACGAGAGAGTATACCAGCGCCGCGACCCGTCCTCTTCTGCGCTCGCGAACCCGGCGTCGCCGCGTGGGAGGCCCACCAGGAACAGCCGTCGCGTGCGGACCGGCAAGATATCGTCCGAGGGTATAGCGCGCTGACGCGCGGTCGTGCTCGTGGCCACGGGCCCTGACTCGACGAGGTCGACTCCAAAACATACTACGACATCCCGGCGTTTGAGCGGCATCAACACGCGGAGACGTCCTCAAAAAACTACTGCCGCGGACACGCATCATTACCATCCGGACGGCGCCGCGTAGCTAGACGCAAAGCCAGACGGCACTGCCGCGATGGCGTCCTGGAGGCCGCCGCGCGGCGGCACCACGAGCCCATCGCGAGGAGCAGCGCTCCTGCCTGTTGCAGCCGTCCGAAGTGAGTAATTGAGTAACCTGCAAGAAACTTAAGAGAAGAGACGCCTAGTCGTAGGCCGCCTTGACCGCGCGGACGCGGCGGATCGTCTCGAGCGCGATCTCGCGGATCTCGTCGGCGACGTCCCGGCCCACGTACAAATCCTTCGCGAAGGATTTTTTCGCGGCCGCGAAGGCCGTGTTCGCGAAGCCGAGCATGACGACGAAGTTGAAGGGGCTGTCCGAGAGCTGGGCGAGGAAGTGGTCGATGTGGACGAAGGACGGGCCCTTCTCGCCGATCCGGAGCAACTTGTCGATGTCGCGGTTTCCGAGCTTGGGGTAGGCGCCTTTGAGCATCGTGTGCAGGTGGCCTGTGGTGGAAACGACCAATGACGCGATGAACCTCTAAAATGTGATTTCTGCACTGCCGGCGACCTCCCTTCTTGAGGAACTTGCGGACATACGCGAGAAGGTTGCCGTTCAGGCGCCGGTGCGAGTACGATCTAAAGTTCATCATGATCTCCTCGATCAGCTCGGGGTAGTTGCCGAGCCAGAGACAGCGCGCGCGCTCGAAGTCCTCGCCCGGCGGGTCGAGCCACGTTTCCTTCTTCTTCCCTAACTTCTTCCTCGCAAATTTCCGACACTGCTTCTGCAGCTTACCAATATCTTCAAAGATCTCGGCGACACACGCATCTTTGAGCATCTTCTCGTCTCTCTCCAGTTGCTCGTCGAGGGCGACGCTGTAAACCTCTTCGACGGCCGCGGCCCACGCTTTGTCCAACTCACCATCGTCGCACTCGGGTAGTACGTCCTCCAAGAGTTGATCAACTTCAGTCTCGGCCAACGCTTCGACCCGCTCCGCGGAGCGCAGGTCTTCGACGAGCAGCTTGAGCTTCGGGCCCGTCTCGCTGCACGTGTACCAGAATCGGTCCACGCCGAGAACACCACCCTCGCGTTGTTTCTCGCGGAAGGCGCCGATCACACCCTTGCCATTAGACCAGAGGGGAATTTCCACACCGCCGTCGGCAAGCTGCGTCCAGCCCTTGCGAGCGAGGCCTTCAGGATACGCCCAGCCGGGCGCCCGCTGCAAATGGACGCGCATGGTGACGCCCTCGCCGGCGTCTGAACCTCGCGCCCGCGCCCGCGCGGCTTATTTTTAAGGCGCAGTCGCCGCTGAGGGTGGTTGCCCGGCGCGACAGGCCGGCTCAAGAGCGCGGCTTGCGGCGCGGTTCGCGTGTGGGGCTGGAGTCGTGACGCCGCGCCGAATTTGGGCTGCTTCGCGGGCTCGCGTTGGTGTCTTTTGCGCCGCTTTTACACAAAAGACCACTCTAATTAGCTAGCGTCCTGTAAGACACACTAGCAAGCAGCGCAGCCGAGCACATTAAATATTACTCTGTCGCGGGGCGCATTTGTGCCAACAGCGCGTGTGGAGGTCCTAGGATCTCGTCCGCGCCCGGCGCAAAGAGCACGTATCGAAAGCTAGCCGCCTCGGCGATCTGCGAGTGCCCAAAAGCAGCACCAAATCATGCAATTTGTCACGCCGACCAAGGCGGCCGACCCGCTCGACGGCCTCCCGCCGCCGCCGCGCAGCCCCCGGCCCGAGCCGAAGTGGATCGCGTGGCCGCCGTCGCGGCTGCCGCAGCGGCCGAAGACCTTTACGGCCGTGAAGGGCAGCAGCGGCCTCGTGATATGCGTCGGATTAAACAAAGACGGCTCCTACGTCGCGTTCGACGGCAATTGTTATCACATGGGCGAGCCTTTGTTCGACGGTTGCGGCACCGGCGACATCGAAGACGACGGGTCCGTGCGGTGCCCGGCGCACGGCCGCCGCGTCTGCGCTACGACGGGCGCATGCGCCGATCGCGGCCCGTTTGCCCAACGGACGTATCGGACGCGCGTCCGGCAGACCGCGGAGGGCGTTGCCGTCGACGTCGACGTGAGTCGACCGGGATCCTTCGCGAGCGACGCCTACAACGGCGGCTGCCCGTCGAGCGTCGAGCGGCGGCGGCGCGCTTGTGCTGCTATCGAGCGCGTGACGCCGGACCGGCACGTGCGGAGAAGGCTGGCCTACGACGACGACGAGGAGGAGATGGCGACCTAATCTTGTTTGTTTGTGATTCAATCAATGAGATCTTAGTACTCCTATGCATCCCGCGACGGCCTCGCAGACGCGTCGGCGAGCGTCTTGGCGAGCTCCGCGCGCTCCTGGGCGAGCTTTGTGCGCGCTGTTCGAAAGGCGTCCTGGGCGAGCTTTTCAGCGGCCAACGGCAATCTCACACGCTAAAGCACATGTCGAGCAATGTCCTGCGGTGGGAGTCGCCCGGACGCAAGCCTGTATCGACGCATCCCACGTCTACGAGCACCTCTCGAAGCACCGATCGAAAGCAAAGACGGAAAGAACGGGACCCAACAAACCACGGGTGCCCCCGCGGTCCTCCTTTCACTATTCGCTAGGTTATGACGTAAAACTACCAGCCCCACCCAGAAACACCTCCGGAGGACTCCCGGGACGGCTGGAGCCGGGGGAGTCCGGGGGGACGCGCCCAGCCCGAATGCACCCGTAACCCGGCCCGCGCGTTCAACCACAACATCGAGCTCGATCACACCACAAAATCCAGCTCAATCGCGGGTCCCGCCCCCGCGACGCCCGCGCTTGTCGTCGCGCCGCCCGCGCTCTCCCGCGCCGTCCTCGCGCGGCCGCTTTTTGCCGTCGTCCGGGCCGCGCGATGCGCTGAGCGGCTTCCTTGCTAACCTCAATCCAACACGCCTTCTAGGCTCGTCGACCTCCACCACGGCCACGTCGACGCGCGCCCCGATCTCGATCCGGTCGGAAGGGCCGAACTGAGACGAGTGCAATAAACCATCGACACCAACACCTATATCCACAAAAGCCCCGAAGGGCGCCACGTTCCTAACTGTCCCAGCGAAGACCCGCCCCACGTTACAATCCTTCAAGGTGAGCGGAGCCCCTCTTTCCAGTATCGGCGGCGGCGCCAAGACGTACCTCGCGTCGCCGGCGAGACACGGGTCACATAAAAGATCGACGAGCGACGACGGCGGCAGCCTTCGCAATTTCTCGACAATAGCAGGACCCAAGCCGCCGCCTTTGCTCGCCGCGCGCGTGACGTCGTCGGAAGAAACACCGGCCTTCTTCAGCACCCTCCAACATTCATCATAGTCGTCCGGGTGGATACGCGTCGCGTCGAGGACCTCGCGCGAGTTCGACACGCGCAGGAAACCCGCCACGTTGTCAAACGTCTTCGGGCCCAAACCTTTCACTCGTCTCAAATCGTTTCGCGAAGAGAACGGCCTAGATGCCACGAGGGCCTTGGCGAGCGTCGCATTGAGCCCGGCGACCCTTTCCAAAAGTGCGGAGGACGCGCCGTTCGCGTCGACGCCGACACCTGAAACGGCATCTTCCACCGCGCCATCGAGCGCCCGCCGCAGCTGCTTCGCGTCGAGGTCGTGCTGGTAGGAGCCGACGCCGAGCGTCTTCGGGTCCAGCTTGACGTACTCGCCTGCGCGCGGCGACGTCGACGCGACACGTACAAGGAACGGACGCAGGCAAGCCACCGAGCGGATCCAACAACCGCCGCGCGAGCGACGCCGCGCCGCGCGCCGACAGCGGCACCGCCTCGCCGAACTCCTTCGCCGCATTATCACTGGCAGAATACACAGAAGCGCCGCACTCTCGGACCACAGCTCGCGGCACCGTGGATAGTTTCGGAGTAGAGGCCACCAACCGCTGCGCGCCCCTCGTGTTCGTGTCATCCCCAATCGCCACACAAGTAATCGTATGATCGCCTACTAACGAATCGAGGCGCGTCGACGCGCGTCTCATGTCGTCCTCGGCGCCCGGCGCATCGACCGTGAAATGCGTCAACAGCGACCCGTCTCGACCGGATACGACGCAGCACTTGTGGCCGTGGCGGAACCCCGGGTCCACGGCCAGTACACTTCCGTCATCGATGAGCGGCGGCGCCTGCTCGAGGAGCTTCTTCACGTTGGCCGCGAAGCACATAATGGCCTCGTCCTTGGCCCTTAGCAGCCCATCTCTCTTGACCTCGCGCCGGCCGCGCGGCTTTAGTAGGCGCGTCCAGGCGTCTTTGAGAGCTGGTGCCGCAAACTTCGAATTTCTCAACCCTAAACATTGGGCCAGGTCCCGCACGGCCTCTTTGTCATCACCCCCGGGGTCTATGGTGATTGACAAAGCCTTGGCCTTCGAGGCTCTTTCGAGCGCGAGCCACGCGTGGCCCGCGACGCGTCTCAACGGTCTCGACCAGCCCTCGTAGAAGCGGTACTCCGCGTTCGGCTCCTTGCCCTTCTTGGCGGCGAGCGTGCCCCTCACAAAGCGGCGCTGCGTCGCGGCCCGCGCGCGCGGGTCCTTGGCCACGGCGTCGGCGAGCACCAGCAGCACGCATTCCTTCTGCTTCGGGTGGAGGTGCCGCGGCTCCTCGCCCCTTGCCAGTAACGACGCGACGATCCGGTCGCTCGCGGGGAAGTCCTCGCGCGCCTTCGCCGCCTTGGAGCACTTGGCCGGCCCCTTGAAGGGCGCGTAGGCATCGTCTAAAGCTCGCAGCGTGCCGGCGCGCCGCGCCGCTGACAACGCCTCGGGCGACGCGTTCGCACTTTGCATCGCCTCGAGGACCTTCTGCCGCTTCGCCTCGAGCGCCGCGGCGCCGTGCAGCGCGTCGAGGATGGCGCGCAGCGCGTCCGGCGGGAGCTGCTGCGTCTCCTGGGCCCGGTAGCGCGCCACGAAAGGCACCGTGCGCTGCTCGTCTACTAGCAATCGTCGGACGGCGCCGATCGTGTGCTCCTGGACGTTGTGCGTCCTTGCGAGCGTGTGGACGAGGGCGCCGCTCGGGGTGCTCTCCGTGCGGCGCTTTTTTTGCGGGGGTGAGTCTTGGGTGAGGTCGATCATGGCTGGCAGTGTGGAGAGCTTGTGCACGGATGTGCGACGAGATAGATGGCAGTATTTGAGGGCGCGTACGGAGCACCGGGCGGCCAGCAGCATGCAGCAGAGCAGTCGTGCTCGCCTTTGAGTCGCCGTCGTGTTGGATGGTGGCCAAAGTTTGTGCCGAGCTTTGCGTTTCACGCCAAATTGGTGCCAGCAAACGTGCGCAAAGCCGGCAAACTCGTTTTGCCGCTTTGCTTGCTGCTAGCGTCATGTAACATACTAGCAAAATCAAGCCACCCTGCTCGAGCGCTCCGGATCGTGGGGCTGCCCCCGAGCGATTTGACCACATAAAAAATGATCCTGACGCAGTGCGCCGTCTGCGCCACTGAGCTTGGCCTATCCTTGGGCAAGAAATGCGGCCGCTGCAGCACGCGCTACTGCGGACCGGCCTGCCAGGAGCAGCACTGGAAAGAAGGCGGGCACGACACGCTCTGCAAGAAGATTAAGCGCTCTGGTGGCACAGAACAGTATAATGCCAATACGAGATACACGGAGGCCGTAGTGGTCGCGACGAAGGCGTGCGCGGAGGACACGAAGGGCCAGACCTGCTACATCTGCACGCAGGCCTTGCATTGGAAAACAAAGGAGGGCCTCGTGCGTATGTGCGCGTGTCGTGGGACGGCAGGGTTCGCGCACGTGTCGTGCTTGGCGGAGCAGGCGAAGATTTTGTTCGCGGAGGCCGAGGAGAACAATTTGGGCGTCAAGGTGTTGACTGAGAGGTGGAATCGGTGGTTCACGTGTAGCCTGTGCGAGCAACACTACCACGGCGTCGTATTTTGTGCGCTCGGGTGGGCTTGCTGGAGGACGTACGTGGGTCGGCCCGAGGCGGACAATGCTCGACTCGATGCGATGAACGTGCTTGGGGCTGGTTTGTCCGGAGCAAATCGCTACGAGGACGCGTTGTCCGTGCAAGAGGCCGAGTTGTCCATGCGGCGGCGCCTTGGCGATTCAGAAGCAAACATGCTCGCGGTGCAAGGCAACCTTGCGAGAACGTATCGAGCACTTGAGCGGCTTGAGCAGGCCTTGAGCCTACGGCGAGCCGTATACTCGGCATCTTTGAGACTCTTTGGAATGGATTCCAGAGAGAGTCTCATAGAAGCCAATGGCGTCGCGAATTTGCTCAATGACCTAAAGAGCTTCGAAGAAGCCAAATCACTGTTGCGCAAAATAATGCCCGTGGCACAACGTCTTCTTGGAGAGAGTGATGAACTCACGATCGCGATTAGGATGACTTACGCAACGGCGCTCTACGATGACAAAGGCGCCACGCTCGACGATCTCCGCGAGGCCGTGACAACGCTCGAGGACGGGGGACGGATCGCGCGGCGCGTGCTGGGCGGCACTCATCCGATGACATCGGGCATTGAGCGCTATTTGCAGAACGCGCGGGCAGTGCTCCTCACCCGCCAAGGCGTCGACATGAGTATCGCGGCGCTAGACGAGATGGAGGCTACGTAAGTATTTTGGATGCTACGCTTAGCCCACACCGCCTAGAGGCTCTCCCCGTACTCGTCCGCCATCATCGCCGAGCCGCGCTGCGCAACGGGGATCGACGACTTCGCGACGGAGCGCTTCGATTTGCGCGTGCCCGACGCCTTCGACGGCGCCTTGGCCGGCTTGGCGGCGGGCTTCTTGGCGGCGGGCTTCGCCGCGGGCCTGCGCGAGAATGGCGTGAGCTCCGTCACACTTATGTAAGACGCGGCGGCGCACTTCTTGGCCTTCGGCGACTTGGCGGCGGGCTTCTTCGCCTTGGGCGAGGCGGCCTTCTTCGGGCTCTTCTTCGGCGCCGCCTTAGGTTTGGCGGGCGATTTTTTGGGAGCGGGCTTCTTGGCCGGCGACTTCTTGGCGACCGTCTTCTTTCTGGCGGGCGACTTGGCCTTCGAGGCGGGCTTCGCGGGCGACTTCTTGGCGGCCTTGGGCGACTTGGCGGCCGGCTTGGCGGCCTTGGGCGACCTGCGGGCGGCGCGGTCGGCCCGGACGCCGTCGACTCGACGTCGGACGCCGCCGTCGCGCTTGGCCTTCGCGGCGGGCTTGGCGGCCTTCGGCGACTTGGCCGCGGGCTTAGACGCCTTGGGAGACTTGGCCGCGGGCTTGGGGCTCTTCTTCGGCGTCGCCTTCTTGGGCGCGGGCCTGCTCGTAAACGCGTCGCGAGAATAACACAGAAAGACACGGCTTGCTACTTCTTGGGGCTCTTCTTGGCCGACGCCGGCTTCGCGGGCGACTTCTTGGCCTTGGCCGCGGGCCTGCGTGTGCGCGCGTGGTGAAACTCCGATTCGCGTCTCGAGAGTGTCGAGCGGTTTCAGATTTTTTATCATGGGACCGCAACGCGCGCGCGCGACGGATGATTGAACCGTCACAGCGCGCTGCGGCGCTTGTTTTCTGAGACGCGCGGCGCTTGACGCCACACGTACGTAATGATTTTAGGCCGGGACGCCGGAACGGTGCTTGGCGGGGCTCTTCTTTTTAGCCGCGGCCTTGGCCTTAGTAGGCTTCTTAGGCGACTTCTTGGCCATCGCTTAGTTGATTCCGCCGGCTAAAAGGTGCCAAGGTGCTGCGCTTTTTGCGTAACAGCGCTGCCAATTCTCGCGCGCGCGTTAGTAGCTAGCGGACTGTAAGGCACTAGCAACAAGCCCCAAAGAGTGCAGCAGCCAAACAGGGCGTCATACGCCTGTTCAAATCGGCACGTAGTTGAAACGCATCCATACCGTGTGCAACTACAGCTTAGGCAAGAGAAACGGGAGCAGTCCATCCCTGTGGTTGTCTCTGCAGCACCCTGCCTGCACAGCTGCAACTTCACGGCTGCAACCGCACGCCGCCAACGCACCGAGAGTAAGGCATGGCGTCCCGGGCCCTCGCCGCCTACGCCGCGCTCTCCACCAAAAGACCCTACGCCGTGGCCTTCGGCTCCTGCGCAGTTAAGGGAGTAATAGCAGATACGATCTCCCAGCGCATCGTCGAAGGGAAGGCGGAGCAGAATTATAGGAGGACGGCGGTCTTCGCGTTTTATGGGGGCTGGTACTGCGGCTGGTTCCAGCACGCGCTGTATAACGTGGGCTATGCGAGATTGTTCGGCCTCGACACTTCTATAAAAAACGCTCTGAGGAAAGTCGCTTTTGATTCCGCCGTGCACGTTCCACTAGTTTGCTTTCCGGTCTACTACGCGTACAAGGGTGCTCTCTACGACGGCATCGGGGTGCGCGGCGGCCTCGAGCGATATTCAAATGAGTGGAAGATGATCTGCTCCAACTACTACATGGTCTGGGTGCCGGCGAACTTGCTCGTGTTTACGGTCGTGCCCGTACCTTTACGTATTGGCTTCATCGCGTGCACGTCGCTCGGCTGGCTGACGGTCTCGTCGTTTCTGACGCACCGGCACTAGGCTTATCTCTCTTAACTGTTGTTTTTGTGTTCTTCTTGCGTGTCCTGAGGCGGTGGCGCGTCGATGGCGTTTGTCAAAACGGGTTTTTCACGCTTGTGGCTGAAGCCGCGTCGCCGTATCGATGGGGTGGGGCGCCCGAAATTTTCCACACAGGTTGTTCGGAATTCGTGCCGACGGCGGGGTGATCTTCTCGTTGGTCTCGCTGGCCGTCACGTTCTACGTGTTCGTATTCTTCTGGATGTTCGGCATCGACGCCGGGCGCTAGGAGTAAACTTGAATATAGTTAAGTCTGCTAATTAATTCGGCTGCTGCGTCCCGCCAAACACGACCCACGCGAGCAGGCTCTTCGACCCCAGCGACAGGAACACGTACCACAGCTCGCCGTACCGGTAGTCGGCCCACCGCCCGACCTTCTTATATTGGAGGACCATGTTGACCGGGAACGTGTTGAAGAAGACCGCGTAGGACACGAAGACGCCGTACACAAAGTCCGGGATCTTGTCGTAATTCCCGCCGCCCAGAAAGTACATCAGGGCCACGATCCACGGCCACAGACCCGCGAAGCAGCCGAACCAGAAGGGCAACCAGTTAATGCTTGTCGTATATTGATTCACCACCTCCATCATCAAACCAAACAGATTCATGCACGCATTTACGGCCAGTATGAGTAGTAGGGACGCGAGGTCGCGGCAGCCAAACAACATCGCTATGAGAACCTGTGTGGAAATCAAAATTTCACGGCGCGTTCACGCCATCGACGCGACGCCTGCTCGATAGCGTGGCGGTGCCGTTTCCTCACCGCTCGACGGGTTTCTTCTGACTGTTAGATCTTGAGTAGGCGCCTCGCGGCGTGGCACCCAACTCACTGGTTGATTTCCACACAGATGAGCACGATCATCAGGCCCGAAGACAGGGCGTACTCGTACCACCTCGCGCGATTGATGCCCCGGCGTATATCGTCGCAGTACGTCTCGAAGTATATGGGTGATACTACCAATAAATGTGCCACGGCGGACATAAATAAGAATACCGAGACGAGGGGCCCGATGGGAACGCTCCCAATATCCTTGACGTTCGTCACTAATTTCCTCTGGACGTCGTCGTAATCCTGAAACGCGGTCGTGAGCTCGAGGCGAAAGTCGCGGATCCGCGGCACGAGCTGCGACGCCAGTAACATTAACACAGCCTGCACGAGGTGCACGATACCAGCCCTCAGGTTCCACTTCTTCAGCACCTCGAACGAAATGTCGCTCTCGGTCTCATCAGCTTTCATCGGGGAGGTCGTCATCTTATGTATGGTATATGGTACGGCAGGGCAGCTTACGCTGCAGTGGGGCTGCACTCGCTGTGATTTGCTCGCTGAGTGACCACTGTTGCGCCTCGGCAGCAGTTATGCCCAGCTTTCAGCAGCACCAAGCAGTCTCGACTCGACGCATGCGTTTTGCGTGCGGGTGCGGTTCAAATTATGCAAGACCCAGGCCGTAGCACAGCCCTCGGCAAGTGTAGCACGCGGCGCGAGCCGTCCCTCGGCGTCGCCCCCGTCGCCCCCCTGGTCCGGTCTCCCTTGTCCCAACGCGAGCTCCAACGCGGACTGCATAGAGCAGGTCGGCGACGACGCATCCCTCGGACGGGCATGGATCCCACGCCGTGACACCGCAAGGGCAGCCCTGCGCACCCAAAACTGCAAAGCAAGCAGCCCTGCTAACCACTCCACCCAGCAGCAATGGGCGCCGGTGCGAGCGCACCGCGCGACGAGGAGCTCCGCCAGCTGCGCGCGGAGCGGGACGAACTCCGGAACGAGTTACGGGAGACGCGGCGCAAGTTAGATGAAGCGACACCGCACCCGCCGAAGCGGGCGCGGTCCGGCCTCATCTCGCCCACGCGAGCCCACCGATCTTCCGTGACACGTTTTGAGTTGGGTGGGGCCACGACGCGGTCGTCTCCAAGTAATTCCATTGACCGAAGCTCTCCGAAGAAGCTCGACTCGTCTTTGCATGGGGAACGCGTCTTCGGGGCAGCTTCTCGCATAGGGAGAGTTGTCGACGTGCGACGCTTCTCGGACGACGTCGCAGCGTACGAGGCTCAAGTAATCGAAAAGGAGGACCGCGTGCGAGACGTGCTGTGGCACGCTATTACCTCGGTAGCGCTATTTCGCGGGCTAGATCCAGAACATAAACGCATCCTCACGGATCCGTTTGATGTGGTCCACTGCGAAGCGGGAGACGTTGTGGTCAGGGAAGGCGACGCCGGCGACCGGTATTACGTCGTGGAGAAGGGTGAGGTGCGCGTGTTCCACCACAAGCATGAGAGAGAACCGGCCCTGAAGCAGTTGTGCGATCTTGATTTGGGCGAGACGTCGGCGGAGTACGGTGTTTATACTAAATCAATAGCGGCGGGCGCGGGCTTTGGTGAGTTAGCTTTATTACACGCGTCTCCGAGAAACGCGACGGTCGTGTGCTGCGGTCCTTGTACTTTGTGGGCCCTAGATCGGTTGGACTGCAAAGCGGCCTTGCGAAGAGTGCACGACGGCGTCATCCAGAAGCGAGTGGCGTTTCTACGAGAAGCTACACTCGGAGGCGGCGACTCCACCATATCCCTAGGGTCCGCTCTGAAAGCCACGGATCTAGCGAGACTGGCCGCCGAAATGGCCACGGAGACCTTCGCGAAGGGCGAGGTGATTGTCCGGCAGGGCGACACGGCCTCCCAATTTTTCGTCGTCGAGAGTGGAAAAGTGGACGTCCACGTCGACCAGAGTTTCGATCCGTCCCAAAGGGCGCCTCGCATCACGGACAAGAACCGCACCAAATCCATAAACGAGGGCGGCCACTTCGGCGAACTCGCTCTATTGTCCTCGGAACTCCGCACCGCTTCGGTACGAGCCTCGACGCATACGAAAGTACTCACACTATCGAGGCACGACTTCGAGCGCCATCTAGGACATTTGGAAGATGTCATCGAGACCGCTCACACTAACCAAAGTCCTTCGCGGAGACAGTCGTCGTCACTAGACAAATCGTCATTGGAATCGTATGCAGAGGAAGAATGCCCCTTGTCCACCGATGATTTTGACGCTCTAGAAGTAGTAGGCACGGGCCACTTTGGCGTGGTGAAACGAGTGCTGGAGAAGGGCACCGGTCGTATTTTCGCCTGCAAAGTGCAAGACAAAACAAGAGTGACGGACGAGGCCATGGAGGCCTACGTTGTGGGGGAGTGTGAGGTGTTGGCGTCGTTAGATTCACCCTTCATCATCTCCCTCAGAGCCTGCTTCCAAGATAAGTCACACATCTACCTCATACTGGATCTGGTCGAAGGCGGAGAACTCTACGAACATCTGTTACGAAGAGTCAGCTTCGACGAAGAGTCGCTGAAATTCATCCTCGCGCAGTCCGCACGAGCGTTAGAACACACGCACCAGAAGTCGATTATTTACCGTGATACGAAGCCTGAGAACCTGGTCCTGGACGCGTCCGGCAACGTGAAGCTCGTGGACTTTGGGCTGGCCAAAGTTCTACGAGGGTCCGAAACCAAAACCTGGACCATGTGCGGCACGAGTCAGTATCTCGCGCCCGAGGTTTTGCGGTCAGAGGGTCATGGGACAAGTGTGGACTTCTGGTGTTTCGGGGTCTTGTGTTTTGAGCTGGGGAACGGGCGCGTGCCCTTTTCTGGGGCTGATGACATGGCCTTGTATGAATCGATCCTGAGGATGCGACCGCGGTATCCGCGTTCGTTTTCGTCGGAGCTTGTGGGCTTCATCTCGAAGCTGCTCAAACCTACGACAAAGCGGTTGTACGAGTGGACTGAGGTTCGTGAGAATTCATTTTTTAGTGGTGTGGACTTTGCTTCAATACACGACCGGAGCGCGAAGTCGCCTCTGCAACAGGCGGCGGTGGAGCGACGACGGCGCATCGTCCAGAAGCGGGGCGACGTCGTCGAGGCGCCTTTAGCTGATTCTGACGCTCAAACATCGGACTGGGCGCCGCGCCTGCCGCTGGCCAAGCGGCCCTGGGACGAGTACGACGACGACCGCGAGCGGCCGACGTTCGACTCGTGGGGCAGCGACGACATCTGAACTTTTAACTTATCCTTGTTGTGTTTAATCCTTTGTCGCGTTTCGGGGCGCGCGTCGACGGCGTCGCGTGCGGGTCTGCCTGCTCTGCCGCCGCTGCTTGCTCTGCCGCGGGCAAGGAGACTGCTTCACGGCTGCCCAATTACTAGTAACACGATGATCCTCACGCAGTGCGCCGTCTGCGCCACCGAGCTTGGCTTATCATTGGGCAAGAAATGCGGCCGCTGCAGCACACGCTACTGCGGGGCAGCCTGCCAGGTGCAGCACTGGAAAGAGGGCGGGCACGACCAGCTCTGCAAGAAGATAAAAAAGGCAGGCGGCGCCGAACAGTACAACGCTGACCAGCGGTATGCGAAGGCCGTATCTGTCGCGGCGGAGAAATGCGCCGAGGACACCAAGGGCCAGACGTGCTACATCTGCACGCAGGCCGTCCACTGGAAAACGAAGGAGGGCCTGGTGCGTGGGTGTTCGTGCCGCGGGACGGCGGGCTTCGCGCACGTGTCGTGTCTGGCGGAGCAGGCGAAGATTTTGTTCGCGGAGGCCGAGGAGAACAATTTGGACTGGAATGCGAAGAATCCGAGGTGGATGCGATGGTGCTTGTGCAGCCTATGCGAGCAATATTACCACGGCGTCGTGGCGTGCGCGCTCGGATGGGCGTGCTGGAAGACGTACTTGGGGCGGCCGGAGACGGATCAGATTCATGGCATGGCGAAGGGGACGCTTGGGAACGGTTTATCCAGTGCAGACCACCACGAGGACGCGTTGTCCGTGCAAAAGGCCCTGTTGTCTTTGCATCAGCGACTTGGCGCATCAGAAGAAAACATTCTCCTTGTGCAGGGCAATCTTGCGTGCACGTATTCACTTCTAGGACGGAAGGTGGAGGCCCTATCCCTGCGGAAAGAAGTTTACTCTGGACGTTTGAAGCTCAATGGAGAAGAACATCATGAAACGATGAGAGAAGCCTACAATTACGCGGTGTCCCTTTTCAAGCTAGAACGCTTCGAAGAAGCCAAGTCATTGATGCACAAAACAACACCCGTGGCGCGACGCGTCCTCGGAGAGAGTCATGATCTCACGCTCAAGATAAGGAAAAGTTGCGCGCAGTCGCTCTGCGAGGGCCCCAGCGCGACGCTCGACGACCTCCGCGAGGCCGAGACGACGCTCGAGGAAATTGAACGGATCGCGCGACGCGTGTTTGGTGGCACGCACCCATTCACAGCGGAGACTGAACAAAACTTGCAAGTATTACGAGCCGCGCTCCGCGCACGCGAGGCCAACGTGAGTGCCATCCGCGAGGCGGTGGCCTCGACGACGCTCGGGGATGCATAAAATCATACGCCCAACTAGTTACAAGTCCTCGTCCCCGCCGCCGCCGCGCTGCCGCCGCGCCCGCGTCCGCCCGACGCGGTCCGCGAGGTCGCCGCCGCCGTCGACGTACGCCTCCGTGCGCGCGGCCCGCAGGAACTTGGCGCCGTCGGCCGCGACGCCCGCGGCCGCGCGCCGCCGCAGCTCGGCCTCGTCGTCGGCCACGGCCGCGCGCGCCGCGCCGGCGCCGCCGTCGCGCCGCGCGCGCACCTGGGCCGCCTCGTGCTTCGCCGCGCCGTCGCGCGCGAAATCGGCGAGGCGCCGCGCCTTCTCCTCGTCCGTCAGCTGCTCGCGCTGCGGCCGCCGCCGCCGCTCCGCCGCCTCGCGCTCGCGCGCCGCGACGGCGCCGCGGTCGGGGCCCAGATTTCGCGGTCCCCTACTGTCGTCGACGCGGCCCTTGCGGAGGCCGTAGCCGTCCCGCTTCTGGTGAGGCGGCGACGGCGAGCGGCGCCGCGGTGATGGTGAGCGGCGCCGCGGCGACCGCGAGCGAGAGCGAGAGCGCGACGGCGACGACGAGGGCGACGCGCGTTTCCGCCGCTTCTTCTCCTTCTTCCGCCTTTTTTTCTCGGCCTTTTTCGCCTTCTTCGCGGCCTTGCGCACGGCCCGTTTTTGCTCATACGCGGTTAACTCATCCCTCAAAGAAGCCCTTAAACGTTTCATGGCCAGCGGGTTCTGCAGGACCTTCTGTTCCCGATCTCTCTTCTGACTTTGCCTCATCGCGTACAAGGGATCTTGATTTAACCGAGAAAACAGCTCGTTCTCATTGGAAGACGTGTTGTCCAACCACGTGCTACCGGCCACATTTTTATTCTCCAACTGACTCATCTCCTCGGATTGTTTGGTAGGTTCATAAGCTTTGCCGAGCTTGTACTCCCGAGCTTGCGCCTCGGAGGCCACTGCCGACCCAGGACCCTCGTACATCCATTCGAGCTTCTGCTTCGGGTCCGTGACCAAACCCGCATCTTTCTGGAGCGTCCGCAATTCCTCGATCTGCCGTTCCTCGTCGATTTGCTTCTGGAGCTCCTTCAATTTCTTCTCCTCCTTCTCCTTCTTCTGCTCGGCGAGCCAGACCTGCTCGACGTTGTCGGTTCTTTGAGTGTGCCAGGTCTTCTTGGCGAGGAAGGAGAGGGACATCTTGTTTTTTGCGTTTGTTGTTGATGTATGCGGCGCGGGTATCTATGGGCCCAGGGCGCGCCGCGCGTCGCTTTTGCGCTGCTGTGGGCTGCTGCTCCGGTGGAGCTGAGCGTGCCGCAGGGGGTACGCGGCGGCGCGACGACTGGCGTCACGGGTGGCGCTGCGGTTTCTGTGCTGCGGTGTGTCGCTCGTGTCGATACCGCTGTCGTACGGCGTCACGTAGCCCTGTTTTTTTGTCCATCGATGAACGCGCTAGCGGCTGGTAAGACACTAGCAAACACAAAAAACGCGCACCTCACGCCGTCGACGCGACGCCTGCATAATGTAAAACCACACTTACTACCAAAAACCCTAGGGCACGCCGTTCCCGGCCGTGAAGCACACGTTCAGCGCCGCGAGCGCGTCGGGCAGCTCATCGACGTCCAACGAATTGTCGTTGACGTAGAGCTCTACTAAACTAGAGCCGATCGCGACATCCCTCAAAGACCCCGTCAGCCGGTTGTGGCCGAGGAAGCAGGCTTTCAGTTTTTGTAAGCGTGATAGATCCGGTAAAACACCGTTAAAAAGATTCCGCGACGCGTTCAGGACCTCTAGGGAACGCAGGCGCCCCAACACTTGTAACGACCCTGTCAGTTGGTTCCGGTCACAATGAAAAGCCTCGAGCTTGCTTAGTCGTAGATCTGGTAAAGGACCCGTAAAATTATTTTGGGAGCAGTTCAAATATTCCAACCGCTTGCACCTTGTTACAACATCAATTCCCCCCTCGAAATTATTATGAGAGACGTCCAACGCCTCCAACCTCGTGAGATCACCGAGCGACTCCGGCAGTAAACCAGTCAGCGAGTTATGTTGTAGCAACAATTCCCGTAGATTGGACAACCGACCAACCGATCTAGGTAATGAACCACTCAATCCATTATCGAACAACCGCAGACCCACGACCCGGCCTCGCTTGCACCTGACCCCGAACCACTTCGACACGTCGGGCCAATCGCCTGGACTACTCCAACCTTCCCGCCAGTGCCACTTCGCGCCGGTCGTCGTGCAGTGGAGCTCTCTTAAAACTCGCCAGGCCGGCGGCGAGCCGATCCAGCCGGCCAGGCGCTTCCAGGACGTGTCGACCGAAGGCGCTTTATCTGACGCTCGGCGCAGTGCCGCCAGTACGGTAGCTTTTGACGCGCTTTCACACACTCTCGTCCTCAAAAGAGGTGGGCAGGCCGTCTCCAAGCGAGCCAAACCCGAACCGTCTAAAAATGATAAACAATGCAAGAGAGGCCCGAAGGGCACTTTTAGGAAGTCGCAGCAGTCCTGCCAACTTTCCGATTGAGACTCCATGGCCGCGATGCTACTCTCCCAGTCTTTCGAATCGCCGGCGGCGTGGAAACTCAAGTCGTTCCGTCGTAATGTATTTGGGGTGTTTTCGTCGTCGGTCGCCGCCTCGTGATCTAAACTGCGGACTGTACTCGTGGGCGAGAAGTCGTCGTCGTCTAGCGTTCTTGCTGTTGAGGCCGGGGAGACGGCGTCCATTCTTGGCGCGTCGGCTTGGATGAGGTGTGCCTCTCTCGGAGCTCTCTATATGTAGTGGCCCACCGGTCACGGCTGGTTACCCGCGGCTGGGCTGGGCACGAAGCTGTGGACTGTTTGTTGTTCAGCTCGGTAGGGGCGCCAGAGGCCGAGCGCGAAAAAAGATCAGGGGCAAAGACGAGCTGGGCGGGCTAGTGCCTCAGTCCGCTAGGTCAAGTTTTTGCCCGAGCTAGCCTTTGCTGGCAAATTAAGCGGTCCAGCGGCCTGTTCGCGGTGGCATTAGTCAAATCAGTGCACGTTGACGTCGGTGCAGGCCTACGGCTTCATAGCTTGCCCGTGTGATCAGTGCCACGCTGCCACTGGGTGAGGTCACTGGCACGGCTGCATCCGCAGCGCTGCCAACTTCTCATATGGACACAACGAAACACCGAGCGCACCAATGTCGCGATTGGCGGCGCGTGATGATTTGCCTCGCGTGGAGAATGAGCGTCGGTGACGCGTTCACGCAGCCGCGTCGGCCAGCACGTCTCCACCGCCTATCCGCGCGGCCAGACGGCGACTCTTGGGCAGCAAAGAACCCGGAGGTGCTTGCGTTCGTCTGCGGCGGCCTCTTCGGCCTCGTGCCGTCCGCGCCGACGTTCCTGGCGGCGCCGCCGGACGAGCTCACACGCGCCATCACAACAGTCGCAACAACACCAATCTGGACGAGCGGCCGGTGGCCGTTCTTGGGTTTTATTCCATTGCTAGGCCTCGCGGCCTCGGGCGCGCTCGCCGAGTTTCCCGCCATACGCGTATTAACCGCCTCAACGGTGGCCTTCGGCCTCGTCTCGCAAGTGACGGGCCGCGTCGTCGGCGAGCTGGGCACGGGGTGGCACATAACAATTTAACATTACAAGAAAGTCGTCGGCCGCTCCGTGCCATAGTACACAAGCGCTTCACCGGTCCGCGGGTCCGTTTTGCCGACGGACGCCTTCGCCAGCGCGACCTGCTCGGCGAGCTTGTCCATGACGTTGGACTTCTCTCCACCTCTAACAGACTTCCGCGCCTTTGATGGAACGTAAGCCGTCTTCGCGCGCGGCCCGATCGTAATCCCGACGCGCCGCTTGAAGGCCTGTTCCTGCTCGGCCCAGTCCTTCTTCTTCCAGACGTGCTCCGGGGTGGCGAAGCGGGTCCGGCCTTTCTCCATGGAGAACATGCGCTTCCTCGGAGCCGGTGCAGGAGCGAGAGCGGGCGCCGGCGCCAGGTCATAGACTTGTGGCGGAGTATCGTCCTGAGATAACCCAAAACAGTTCTGGCCCAGGACATCAACATCAAATAACCCGCTCCCAATCAATCTTTTATTGGGCGACCGCGCGTGCCAGGCGTCGACCTGCTCTTGTATTGCAATTTCCTTGGCCTGGGCCCGCAAATGCATGAGGTGCTGCGCGACCTTGGACGTCTTGACCACAATATCCGCTTCCACTTCTCTTTCGTCGGCGGCCTTCGCATCCCTGATAGATTGCCGCTCGCGCATCCGTCGCAACTCCTCCAAGCCTGTTCTTCCTCGGATCGTCGCCACGCCGGAGCTCACGAGCGAAGAATCGATGACCGACCAGCTCGGCTTCCATGTGACACGCGTCGACACGGAGTAACTGGACTCGTCCTGGACGGGAGCGTAGCGTTCTTCCGGCGTCTGGGGGCGCTTCCTCACCAACGGCCGTCTTCTACCTTGAGGATTGATGAAATTCACGCCAGTAGGTAAATACTGGGGCGTCGCCCACGAGGCCCTCTCCAAATGCGGCCGGTCCTCGAACTCGAAGAGCTGGTCGAGCGAGTCGTCGAACTTCACGACGGAGTGGCCGCGGAGCACCGCTCTCGACGGCGAGCCAGCTGGCGAGCCGCGAGAACTGCCGGAACCGCCAGAACCGCTGCCAGAACCGCCCTTCAGCGGCCGGCGGCCCCGCGGGCGCCCTTTCAACTCCCGGTTGCGCTTTTCATAACGGCTCGGCAGGCGCGCGCCGTGCTTCACGGCCGAGAGGTGGTCGCGGCCCGACGGGGCGAGGCGGTGGTCTTTGGTTGCGTCTCTAGCTTCCGCTTGGCTTTGCTCTCTAGGAGTATTCGCGAGGCTGCTGTAGGCGCTGCTCTGGGCGCTGCTGTAGGCGCTACTGTAGGCGCTGCTCAGGCCGGAGTCCATGGTCGTGCTCTGTTGGCGCCCTTCCGGCGCGCGGGGCAGCCGCAGCGGTCGTAGTTGAGGCACCCGCGACGCCTCGCGTCGTCGCTGGTCGCCGCGATGCCGCCGCGCGCGAGGGTAGCGCCTGCCTCTCCTTGGCAGAGAGCGCGGCCGGAAGACGCGGGACCAGCGACCTTCCCACCGTTCCCTACCTCTACGAAAGGTCCTTTCCTTCTCAGAGACAGCTAAATCAACGCGGCCGCGTCGGGCGCTCTCAGACACAGCGGCGCCGCGCTGCAGACCAATTGCCCCAAGGCAGCAAATCGCTCCCCTGGGCTGCCTCGACACCCTCCACGCCATCGACGCGACCGCCCAGCAACGATGGGCCACCCCGACGACGGCCTCTTCGTCCGCACGGACCTGCTACCGACGGCCGGCGCCTCCCATGCGGAAGACAAGACAACAAAGACGCACGCCGCCGGCTACGTGCCACCCAGACATGCTACACCGGGAGGCCAGAAGATCATGCAGTACGAATATCAAGAGTTCGTGAACGCGCGCGAGGCCGCGAAGAAAGAAAGGCGCCCGAAGGGCGCGGCTCCGGTCCTACCGCCCAAAAAAGTGACCAAGGAGGGCAAGAAGCCCCCGCCGCCATATGTAAATGATCCTACTTCGTATTATACCTCAGATCAGTTGTTGAGCGTGGACGGGTGTATTTGTGACAAAGTCCGAGTCGTGCTTGATGAGAGAACGGGCGCACCGCGGCGCGACTATCGGAACGACGCCACAAAAGAGTACGGCGACATGATGAACATGAAGCGGAGCGACGACCCGCTGAAGTCGCGGACCTTTTCTCATGGGGAAGTGCTGTTTCCCTCGGACAAGTCTGTGAAAAGGGAGATCCGCGAAGGTTTTAAATACATCGAGCACGCCGACGAGTGGGAGAAGACCATTTTACAGACGCAGGGGCAGAAGCGTACGTATTACACCCAAGATCAAGCGATGCAGGTCCTGCGCGACGACTTTAGAGCCTCACTCCCGCGGCCGGGCTCGGCGTGCCGGGAGACGCTGCGGCGTAAGTAAGGCTTATTTAGAATTCCTTAACTGGGCCGCGTGGAGAGCTTTCACGGCGCGCTTCTCCGCCGGCGGCAGCCGCTCCACCTCCGCGGGCGAGAGAGCCATCGCCCGCGCCTTTCCCCGCACCTTTCTTAGAGATAGCTCAATAGACACCACGGTCGGATGCTTGCAGCCGAGAACGCGCCTTGTGATTGGTGCCAGATCCTCGAGCGTTGTCACGGCCTCGCGGACATCGTCAAGCGTGGCCCAGTCAGGCCCACAGTAGCGGGTACTGCAGCGGCCGCATTTCTTGCCTAGCGATAGGCCAAGGTCGGCAGCACAAAATGCGCATTGGGTGAGGATCATCTTTCTTCGAGGCAGCCCCGACCGCTTTTTCGTGCGGACGTGAAATCTCTGCGTGTTTTGCTCGACTTCGAGCTCCACGAGAGCCCGTGCGGGTATTTAAAAAATCGAGGCCCGACGCCCCGTCCCACCCATCACACTCCTAACAGACGCGCCCGGAGCCGTAGCGCAAGCCGCCGCAGCAAGGCCCAGCAAAACACAAGCCTTGTGGATGCCGGAGGCTGCGGGCTGCCCCGTCGGGACGATGGGCGTCGAGCTGGCGCCCGTCGGTTCACGAGAGGAGGCCAGCGCCTACGAAGCGCCCGCCCCACCGAAATCCTTCCTCGACTCTCTGCTCACCCTCCTCTGCAAATGCTGCGCCTGTCGGAGGCGGGACTGGCTGCCCCTCCCGACGGACGACGATTACCCAGAACCACCGAAACGCGGCCGCCGGCGAATACAGGACCGCTGCCGTTTTTCTGATCAGAAGCCCGGCCACTCCATTCATTCGACGCTGCACGAAGAGGCGAAAAGTCCACTGAGGGTGGGGCGCGCCGGCGGCGCCTTGAAGCTGTCGCCGACCGTCGAGTTGTTTGTCTATGACGACGAGGACGGGCCTAGCTCCAGGAAAGGACTGGCTCCCGGGTCCGTGCGCGAAAATCGCGACAAAGTAAGGGCGCTGCGGAGCGTCGCCGGCGCCGACTGGGCGCATCTCGATGATGCGGCGGCGGCGCGCATCCTCGGCGAACAGCATCGGAAGGCGACGGGGCCGGCCTTCCGCTGGCATTCGGCGGCGGCGCCGCCGCCGCCGCCGGCATGATGAGTGTTTTATTTAGTGTGGTCGTCCCTTCGTGGACGTCTTAAGTTTTCTTCTATGCAAGAGCATCCTGCTACGCGTAGCTACGCGAAGCACGATAAAACCCGTAGTTTCGGCTCGGCGGCTCGGGCTGCCTGCCTACGCGTCCCCGGTGGGCCTACTACCCTCGGCAAGCATTTCGTCGTGCGGCCTTGAGACCACCTTTCGACGACTGGCTTAATTCGAGGCAGCCAAAGCTGCTAGAATTTAAGCACAGCCCCTTTGCTCTGTGAGAGCTTTTGGCAGCACGTCGCCGCTAGTCGTCGTCGCGCACCGGTACTCGTCAGCCAGACAGCTCCAGGTCCGCCTGCAACAATGGCCGAAAGTTCCCAGGACGACGCGAAACTAGATCTGAAAGTACGGGACGGCAACGGCGCGGTCACGCATTTCAAGGTTAAAAAAAGCACGAAGTTCCGGAAAATCTTGACCGCCTACGCCGGCAAAGCGGGCATTAACCCCGATACTATCAGAATGATGGTCGACGGCCAGCGCGTGAACCTCGAGCAGTGCCCCGGCGATTATGATATGGAGAGCGGCGACCAGATCGACGCCATGGCCGAGCAGCAGGGTGGCAAGAGGGATCCCGGCAATACGCCGCTGGTGACCGCCTGCTTCGACGGTGACGTCGCCGCGGCGCGGCTGGCGCTGGATAGAGGCGCGGATGTGAATCGGGCGAACGAGGACGGTGTGACGCCGCTATTCGTCGCCTGCCAGCAGGGCCACGTCGACGTGGCGCGGCTGTTGCTGGACAACGGAGCGGAGGTCGACCGGAACGGTGCGACGCCGCTGTTCGTCGCCTGCCAGAACGGTCACGTCGACGCGGCTCGGCTGTTGCTGGAACACGGCTGGACGCGCGATGAGTAAGTGTTTCGTGAGTCGATCCTTATACTGCCTAGCGAGACGTCACGGGCTCTTCCGAAGCCTGGAAGAACGACCCCAGCCTAGACGCCGCGTCGAACCTATCCCCGCCCTGGGCAGCCTTCGCGAAGGCCGCCTCGGACTCCTCCTTGTGGCGCTTGCGCCAGTCCTCCTCCAGTTTCTTCGGCAAGTCGCCCATGGGCCCCGACGGGTGGTACGAGTACAGGAACAAGAACTGCGCCGGGAAGATCAGGTATTGGAGTACAGGTTTCCAAAAGAACGTCAAGTAACTCTTCCAAGAAGTACCTAGACCGTCGCCCCAGGGGTTCCAGGGCGTGTCGAAGGCGTTGATGATGAGGTCCGACGCGAGTCTCGATAGTAGTGAGACTCCCGCAACGCGCGGCATCCTATCTTTATAAAAGTCCTGCAAAGCTTTTTCGACGGAAGCACGATCTAGGCCGCGATCATAGGTACCCGCAGCAGTTAAATGCTTGCCCAACTCATACGCGTCTTCGATCGCCTGGCAGCCGCCCTGCCCGAGGTTCGGCATCATGGGATGAACCGCATCACCTAACAGCACGACGCGCCCCTTCGCCCAGCTCCTCGTAAACTCGGGCCACCGATCATACAAATCGCGCTGCTCCACACTTTCTGCAGGGGTCTGGTCGAGGATCTGGAAGATCTCGTCCGACCAGCCTTCGTGAAGGCCCTTGATGTAGTCTACCACGGACCGCCCTTGGTCCGCTGACGTGGAACCTTCGTCCCAACTATCTCCTGCTTTCGCACTACCCGCAGGTAAGGCGCAGAACGCGTACCACTGGACCCTACCATCTCCTACGTCGGACTTGACGAAGTACCTTTGCGGGCCGATGTAGACGTTGTAGCCGACGTCATAATAGTCGTTCAACGGCAGCACCGCTTCTCCAGCGAATACGGTATATCCAGAGTAGGGGCACCCCTGCTTCACTTTTCCGTCTTTTGAGGTCCCGCGGACCGGGCCTTCATTGTACATCTGGGCCCGGATCTGGCTCCAGATGCCGTCGGCGCCGACCAGCAAGTCGTGGGTCTTTTCAGTACCATCGGTCAACTGCACCTTGACGCCTTCCTCGGCGGTATCGTCATATGAGGACACAGCAACACCGTTCTGAATAAAGTCGTCTTTGAGTGCGCGGCACTCATCTAACAGAATCTCCTGGAGGTCCGGTCGGTTGACGACGCCCGTGTACGGTAATTGAAAGAAGTCCGCGCATTCCTTGAGAGGAAAGGACACGAACCAATCACTGGGGGTATTCTTATCAATGAGGAACTTGGGGTCCGCGACCTTCGACATTCTAAATTCCCCGTTGCTTCGCAGACCATCTTTAATACCACATCTTCTTGTACCCGTGAAGGTGAACGCGTCCATGACGCGCGCAAAAAGTTTCTCATCAATAGCTTTCAGAGTTGATAAAGCGTTCGAGGCGAACTGGATGGGCCCGCCAAACCTAGCGAAGGCTTGCGTCTTTTCGTAGATGGTCACGTCGTGGCCCGCCTTGAGTAGTGTGAGGGCCGTGGTTAATCCACCAACACCGCCGCCGGCGATGGCGACGGACAGAGGTCGGGCCTTCTCGGGCACGAAGTCGACCGCCGCGTTCGTTGCTACGGTTCTACGCGCCGTCTTGAGGGCGGGCGGCGCCAGCGCGGCCGCCAGCGGTACGAGCAGCAGCACCCGCATGGTCTGACTAGGATCTGCTAGGCCTCGGTGTAATGACTGCAACGGAGCAAATCTGCGCTGGAACTGGCCTTGCCGTGCAAGAATATGACCGCTGCTGCCGCACTGCACTGGCTAAGGCGCTAACGCAGCAACGGAGCAGGCTCGCAGAGGCTCAAGTGCGAGGATGCCACTGAACCCGTCACGAGCGAGACGGGTCTCGTTCGGCTTTGATCGTTGCGAGGGGTCGTCCGGGACTCGTCACATGGACGCAAGCTTGCTTTGGCTGCGTGCTGCGTGCCAGTGGCTGGGCAACAAGAGACAAGCACATCGGAGCACAGCGAGGCGCGAGAGGACTGGCAGCTTCGCGGAGACGTGTTTGCAGCAGCAGCGCAGCGCAAAAGCCACAGCGCGCCGCGCCGCAGAATCGAGAAGCGAAGAAACTCCCACAGTGCTCTGAGCTCTCTGTGCTCCACCAATTCACAGGAGCCCTGCAGCGAGGCCGCAAGCGCGCTCGCGGACCCAGCGCTCACGCCATCGCAGCGACAAGCGCGAGCAGCGCTCCAAGAAACCATGGCGAGCTTCGAGCCCCCAACCCCGAAGAAAGCCGCCGACGCGCGGACCGCCGCGTCCATGCTTGACTCGTTGAATCTCTCGACGCCCGCGGTCCTACGAGACAAGACCCAAGCCGAGCTTGCGACGCAAAATCTGTCAGGCTACGAGGCCATGCGACGGATCCGGGACGATGCCGCCCAATTCCGGAGGGACTACCAGAACTGGCGCAAAGGGGCAAATAAAGGCGCGAAAGGTGCCCGAGGCATCACCACCGTCACTGAGGGAACCGTAAAAATTGCCCACAACCCCCTGACCGAATTGACGGCGTCTCAGAAGTCCTACCCGCTGCAACGACGTAATTTAGCGAAGATCGCGGCGCTAGGCAAGCTCAAAGTGCCTTCGACGCCGGAGCCGCCGAAGCCGACGGCGTTCCTAGCTCATTTAGGTGTTGGTGGTTTTCATCGCAGTCATCAAGCGTATGTTACCGATGTCTTGTTGGAGCGAGCTACCTCTAGAAGTGTACCGGACGGCTACGACAACGCCAGGCGTGTCTCGTACAAACAACTTCCCGGGAGTGGCGGTGACTTAAATGAGATCGCGGACGTCTGGGGCATCTTAGGTGTGGGTCTGATGCCGTACTTTATGACAGCGTCCTTGCTATTCTTCGCGCGTCGATGACGACCCCATTGGTATTTCCTGACTTACTGATGAACACACATATTACGAGTAGTCCGAGACCCCCAATGTCACGCCAGTACGCCATCGACCCAACACGCGTCACGTACAACACGCAGGTGGGACAAGAAGATGTACGATACATTAAAAAGGCAGGACTACCTGTATACTTTGTTAACGCGAGGCAACGACGGGTCCGAAGCGAGAGTTGTGCAATCGATAGTCGGCTTCTTGCACGTGCCGGAAGCGCCGGAAGCGGCCCTCCAACGACTAGAAAAGGAGGACATCCGCATCCTATCGTTAACTGTTACAGAAAAGGGCTACTACCGGACACCGGACGGCGGCCTAGATACTGCAAATGCATTGGTCAAGGAAGACTTACAGGACTGGAATAACGGCTTAAAACAACCGAAGACGGCACCGGGCCTCATATGTACCGTGTTGTTAAGACGTAGAAACAAAGCAGGACCGCTCACGGTCATGTCCTGCGACAATTTACCGTTAAATGGCAACACGGCGAGAGACTCCGTATTAGCTTTTGCGAGACTAGTGGACCAAGACCTAGCTACATATATAGCAAACGAAGTCCCGTTCCCGAACGCCATGGTGGATAGAATTACTCCCGTGAGATCTCGGCGTCCCGCGGTGCTGCGGTGCCTTCACGCCATCGACGCGCGTCGTCTCCAGGAGGGGAGGTCGTGGGTGGTTTCTTTTTCGATTTTGAAGCCATTCGGACCGAGTCGAGCGACCGCGATGCTCCGCGCAGGTGACGAAGCCCGAGCAAATTGATATACTGAAGCAGGAGTACGGGGTGGAAGATGGGTGGCCCGTCGTCGCGGAGCCCTTTCTGCAGTGGGTCGTCGAGGATAAATTTGTCGCTGGAAGGCCCGCGTGGGAGAAGGCCTGTTCCGGTCCCAATGAATCTGTACTATTCGTTGATGATGTGGAGCCCTACGAGTTGATGAAGTTGCGGCTGTTGAACTCTTCTCATAGCGCGATGGCCTACGTCAGTCTGTTGGCGTGCCATACGTTCGTGGATGAGGCTCTGACGGATATCGATGTACTTACTTTCTTGCGAGCCTACATGAACGAAGTCGTGACTACGTTAGTACCGGTCGCTGGTGTGAACTTTATTGAATACAGGGCGAAGCTCGTAGAGCGTTTTTCGAACCCTTATATAAAAGATACTTTAGCAAGGTTGGCGCTGGACGGGTCGCAGAAGTTCGAGGCGACGCTAGGTCGAGCATTGGTCGAGCATTTTAAAGGATGTGCCGCTTGCAACTTCGACGTTTTAGCTTTGGCCTTCGCGGCGTTTTTGAGATGCTGCTGTACGTCTACTTTCGATGGGATAGCGCCGTCACCTGATGTGAAAATAGACGACCCGAAGAAGAACTTGTTGGAGCCCCTAGCTACGGATGCCTTAAGGTGCTGCGTCCAAGAGCACGAATCCGGAGAATCGTTAGATGTCGAAGCTGAGGACGACTGGCGCGCCAAGGGTGAACAGGCCACATCACAATTCCTCTCCTGCGTCTTCGGCAAGGGCGTCGAGGACTTTAGTGAATTATCCGCACTGGTCTACAAGCACTTTACGTCCCTGGTCTTCCGGGGCATGCGCGACTGCCTCGCGTCCTACCGCCAGGAGCAGCTCCTCAGAATCAAGGCCGAGATCGCGGCGACGTATGAAGTTCTTAGAACTTTACAAAGACAAGAAATTCTGCTGACGCCGCCCGAGGAGGCCCAACAAACCACCATCGAGGTGACGTCCTAGTGTAAATACATATACTATACGTCGTAGTACCCCGCCCTCGCCTCGTCGATGGCGTACGAGCTTTACCATACGCGACAGAGGGGTATTGCGCTCTCCAGAGACGCCTCGCCGCGACGCCATCGACGCGTGGCCGCATCGGATGCCACGGATGGCGATACCGAAAACGTAGCCGACGAGTGGCGCGGTTGACGAACGCCGTCGGGCACATATACTAGTTCCGTTTGTCCGGCAGCTCATTCTGATTATACAACTCTATTTTACGTCGGGCGGGGATGGGTCTACGTCTGGTGTTTTGATTCGCGCGGAGCAAGGCGGCAGCTCCACCTTCGTTAGTCGGACCACTCGTCCTCGAGCAATTCCACCATGTGCGCGAGCGGCACGGGGTGCGGCAATAACCAGCCCGTCGGCTTCGCGAAGATCGTCTCGAGGATGACCTCGTCGTCGACGCGCGGCCGCCGCCGCCGCGGCCTCTTCTGCCCGGACGCGGACGCGGCGAGCCATTTTTTGCGGCCCTCCTTCCACTTGACCAGGCCCTCGTTCACGAACTTCTCGTCCTTCTGTTCGCCCTTGCTCTCGCGCCTACTATCGACCTCCATGGCGCCGCCGAGGAAGCGGACGACGGCGTCGACGAGCGTCGAAATGGTGGCCGCTGGTCCGTGCCCGTCGGTGCTTGTATTAAATCGGGCGCGAGGTCTGTGATTAGCAGCTATGTAACTGATGCTATTCCACGATGAGAAAGGCCGGCGGCCGCGACAGCTACCTAGTTTGCTCGGTCTACTCCGCGCTGGACCGAGATAGCGTACAGACCCACTAGGATTTACAGGAGTCGTCCCCTGTTCACCACGCGACCCAGGCCGCGCGGGAAGACGCCGAGGATGTCACGCTACGCGCCGCTTCGCGGCGTTGCCCCAGGAGGGTATGTACGAGCGCGGCGTCGGGTCGCGCCGGTGTCTACCGCGCGCGAGCGGACCAACGCCACGGATCGACCCCACCCCACGCCATCGCCGCGATCGATCAAGAAACGTAGTTTAATACTACTTATGACTGAGGGGGTGAAATACAGAGGGGGTCTTCAGAAGGGCGTGATGAGCTTCCGCAATTCGACCACGTCATCACCTTCTTCCCCATTGAGGTACTGGTAGGCCATGACGCCGTCCTCGTTCTTCTTGCCCAGGTCGCAGCCCGCCTTGATCAAAGTTTTAGCACAGAGAATGCGGTTGGCCGTGTTCGACTGTTTCCCGACCCGAGAAGCCAATAAGTGGAGAGGTGTTTGAGCACCCAAATCGTTCACTTGATCGACCGCAGCTCCCGCTTGAACAAGAGCCTCGACAGCAGAAGCATTGCCCCACAAAGTAGCGATATGTAAGGCCGTCTGTCCGACAGAATTCGCATAACTGACAGCAGCACCGCTCTGCAGGATGTTCTTGATCGCCACGACGTCGTCGCGCTGCGCCGCCCCGAGCAGCGCGTTCTGCTGCCGCTCGAAGACCTGCGTGGCACGGACGCTGATACGGCCTCGGTACATCAACGACTCGACTCGGTCCGAACGGCCCCAAAATCGGAAAAGAGACCACTCACGGCCTCCTCTCCCGGAGACGATTCATGAAGATGGCGTGAAGGCGCCGCAGCACCGCGGGACGCCGAGTCACGGACCTTGATCATCTCCGCCTCCTCGATCTTCGCGCGGTTCTGAGGCGTGTCGAGGCACGCCTCGAAGCCCCGCTGGAGTGCCGCTTTGTCTAGATTCTTGCCGATGAACACTAATTTATTCCCACGTTCTTCCGACGGGCCCCATTCCCCTTCAAAAACTCCGTCGAAGATCATGTGCACCGCTTGATAAACAAATTTTTTGGGGGAACCGGCGACGGCCAAGACGCCCTTCATGCGGTAGATGTCGTTGCCCAAATTTTTGAGGACGTCGCCGACCCAGTCGTTCACGAGCAACATGTGGACCTCACCACTTGTGGTGATGGACATACTCGTCACCGAATCGTCGTGCTCGTGCTCGCCCTCCGTGTCCAGGAACTCCGGGTCCATCTCCAGCGTCTTCTTGAGGTCGAAGGCCTTGATGCCTAAGACTTGGTCGACACTCACCTGAGACTTCTCAGATCTTATTATAGGTGCGAAAGCGTTGATGCCCTTCAGGCGCTGCTCTACCGCTACTAATTCGGGCTCCGTCGCTAGGTCGATCTTATTGAGTAGAATGCGATCGGCAAACGCCACTTGTTCCACCGCTTCGTTCTCCGCGCCCTCCGGTTTCTCTTCATCGAGGTGCTGGATGATGTGCTTCGCATCTACTAGAGTGATAATACCGTCCAATCTCGCAAACGCAGCAACTTTGGGCTCCACAAAAAAAGTCTGCGCCACCGGCGCCGGGTCCGCCATGCCCGTCGTCTCAATCACTATACCATCCAGTTTCAAAGTCCCTGCTTGGACTCTCTTCGCTAATTTATCCAACACGACAACCAAATCCTGCCTCACCGTGCAGCAGATGCACCTGTGTGTGTGAAATGCGCTCAAAATCGAAAACAAAACCACCCACGGCCTCGTCTGATGGAGGCGAGTCGCGTCGATGGCGTATGATCTCAGAAAGGCCACAGGACGCCGCGATCAGTACCCGTTCATCATTTCGATGATCTCTTCGTCGGCCTGCATCCGCGTGTTCTTTTTTAGTAAATCGTCGTCGATGCCGACCTCGCCGAACTCGTTCTCGATCACCGCGAGCTTCTTGCCGTGCTGCTGCGTGAGGATGTGGTTCAGGAGCGTCGTCTTGCCCGAGCCGAGGAAGCCCGTCAGCACCTGCGAACGGCCTCGAAATTGAGAAAGAAACCACCCACGTCCATCATTCCTGGAGACGAGTCGCGTCGAGGGCGTGAAGGCGCCTCTAGACAACGGGACGCCGAGACAGCACCGTCACGGGCACCTTGTCGGCCTCGTCCATCGCGGCCATGTCGCTACCTGTGAAAAAAAGCTGCTTTTGGCTGCACGCGCGGCACGGCGGGGTCGTTTGGCGGCCTCTCGAGACGCGTGCGCTCCGCCGCGGGTTGGCTCTCCCAGCCTCTCTTAATCGTACATATAGGGGTATGCCGCGTCGCTACGAAGAGCCTGGCTACGCGCAGCCGGCCTCGATCGTTTCTTCGCACTCCGGATCGCACGCAATACTTTTTGCTCTACTGTGGCACGTTTCCAGAGGCGGCTTTTTCAGAGATGGTCGTCGAGCTCCGCGACCCAGTCTCGAGACGCCGTTTTTTTTGGGAAGCAAGCCTCCCGAGGCGTCCGTGGAGACTCCGGCAGCGCGGGAGCGCGCAAAGCTGCCGCCCATCGCGCAAAACCCGAACCCAAGCCCTGAGTTGTAGTCGATCAAAGCTTTTGTATGCCGCCGCGTACGCCTAAAACACAGTCAATCGTACTTCTATATGCTATTTCGGATGCACAGAAGGCCTCCTGAAAGCCTCACGCCGTGCGCTTGCGTTACCGAGGAGCATGAGATACGACTACCAGCGCAGCGACAATTCGGCCGCGCGAGGGCGGGAAGGCTGCTAAGGCGTGATTTCTGATCGCTGTGATCACCTCAATCACTGCAGGAGAAATTTTCGTCGCAAACGGCACTCTCTTCGCCGCGCGGTCGAGGTCGCGCTGCCGCCGGCGGTCCGCTGGCCCCCATACGCCGTCGCCGCGACACACGCGCACACACAAATGCAGAGAGACAGCCAGAGAGAAACGGAGGAACTCACCCCGCGCCGCCACGCAGCACGATGAAGCTCCTCGCGCTCCTCCTCACGGGCGCCGCGGCCTTCGCGCCCGCCGTCAAGCCGCTCGCGGCGAGGACGGTGTCCCAGAAGATGATGCCCGAGGCGCTCGACGTCGTGTCCCAGATGCCGTCGCAGCTCCTCTCGCTCGAGGTGACGGAGGCCGCGTTCATGGCCGTCGTCCTCGGCACGTTCGTGCCCTGCGTGTTCCTCATCACCCTGTACATCCAGTCCGAGGCGGCGCTCCTCGGCGAGCGCGTCGACGAGCGCGTCTAGACGTCCTCTCCCCGGGTAAAAAAATAATACACTAGTACGGGTCGCGTCGGCGAGCGTTGGCCTCGTGCACGTGTTGTCTGATGTGTCTTACTGATGCCTAGCGGCGGCGGGCGCGCGGCGAGGGCGCGGTGGCGGGCTCGTCGCGGCGGCGCTTGTGGCGCCGCCCGTGGCCTGAGGCTGGGTACTTTTTAGGGGGGACCAGTTGCCCGTCGACGACCGGGTTCGTCTTGCGGCGACCTTCGAGGCCCGCGCGGCGGATCGCCGCGTTGACGGCGTGCGCGGCCGCCTCCTGGGTGTCGTAGTAGCCGATGCTTCGCTTCTTGCCGTTCGCGTCGGTGTATTGCGCCTTCCACCGCCGCTTATTCTTGTCCCAGGTCACGCCCCAGAACTTGGACGTCGTCGCCGTCGGCGCGCGTGCCGCGTCCGGCGCGATCACGGCCGAGCGGTCGCAGCGGTCAAAAACGAGTCTGGTGGGCGCGCCAGATCGTTTTGGCACGAGCGCGCCCGTCGCGTCGATGTTCAGGCGGGAGCATCTCCATGCTCTCAGAGTGAATTCCTAGTAAACGCCTTCCCGGGGCTTTGACGTCGCGCGCTTGCACGGCCGGGTGAATTCTGATGCGCGCCGCCGCGTAAAGCTATATAACAAGCCGACGCTGGCTAAATTTTTGGGCAAAAGTCGAAAAAACCCGCAGGTTATCGAGAGAGTAAACGTTACGACGAGTACGTCACATCAATCTTAGTTCCCCCCGACGAAGGCGCACGTCCCACTCCCTAAACCGCACCGCTTCACGGAAACCGCGTCGTCCGCGTCCAAATTCTTCAGCGCGCAACTCTCCTCGAGGTACCACAGTCCATCTTGCTTCAAAAACTTGAGTTTATCCGCTTTCCCGGCCGTCCAGCACATGTGGAAGCAGTAGGGCTCGAACTCCTTCCTCTTAATTTTCTCGAATAAAGCCCTATTGTGGTGGAACTGCTTGCCGGACGGGAACTCGATCTTGTCCAAGATCTTCACCGTCAAGGCATGTAAAGCATGGAACTCGCCCAGGACCTGGGACACGACGGCCTGGTGGCTCTGCCAAGCCAAAACAACATCATACATCCCGACGAGAGTTTCACATAAGAGTGAAGTTCTAGGGTTATGTCTGATCAAGTAGTATCCGGTATTTGGATATAAAGGAGCGAATCGCGACGTGCGCGCGCCGTCGTCCATCCAGAAGGTGTCGATGTCGGGTCTCGTCGAAAAGAACGACCACGGCTCGCGCCACCAGTACAGGTCCGCGTCCTGGAAGAGGAGGTCGTAGCCTAGGGCATTCACCAAATACACACAGGTCAGCTTGAGCCACATCATCTCCACAAACGTATGGTCTCCATAACTGCGAGCAGCGCCCGCGGTAAATGATCCTAACGCGTCATGCGAAAACACCAACACACCGATCGCTTTTAATGCTTTCTCGACTTTCGGATCCGCCGCGAAGACGATCAAATTCTGGACGTCTATTTTTTTATCACAGGCACTTCTCAAGAAATTCATCAAAAGGTCCAGATTCCCCCAATTCACGCACATGACGAGGACCGCGCCTTTCGAGTCCGTCATGGTCGCCCTGTAGGCGGGGTGCGTATGTGCTGCAGCTTTTTTTAGGAGCGGTTCGAGCGAGGCGAAGACGTCGTCTAATCGGGAATACAACCGCGCTGCCAACGTGCGCGCTCTTTTACGGGTCCCTTCGCCGGGCATGCGCTGCCGCGATTCCCGTATTCTGGAAACCACAGACCATCCGGTTGGAGAAGACGAGTGCCTTTCCCATCGGGTCACGTGGTGCGGGACCGCGGTCGAAGATGCTCCCGACAGCAGCAAACACCTATCCGCGCCACTATGAGCCACGACCACGTCGATCTCCTCACAGGCCGCCGGGATGACCTCGTCACTACCGTAAGACTCCCAGGCGCCCCTCCCGAGCACCCAGGCTTTCGAGGGACCCGTTTGGATGGACGCCGGGATGTCGGGATTCACTTCTTGCAAAGCTGCCAATCGGTCGACGCGCGTCGCGCTGTTCCAGCCGGCGCCCTCGAAGCAGCCGTTGAGTTGCGGGTCCGGCGTGAGGCGCCGTCTCTCTTGCGTTGTGGTCGGCAGCGTGAGGGCTATTAAAGCTCCGATTGCTAGTCCTGCCACAAAAAGCTTGCGGAGGGCCGGGGCGTCGTCCTCGTTCGCCGCGTCGGCGGCTTGCGCAGCGCTCATCCGCAGCAGCGTCGTGTGAAATTCTATAGCTGAGTGGCTTTATCGCTGCTCGACAGAGGGGTGGCTTTATCGCTGCTGCGCGACAGCGTACGACCGCGGGACGTGCAAAACGGCTGTCTTTTGCTAGCT
>JACLAA010004060.1_pt1 | contig 37554 bp, 31 predicted proteins | sample 8027891 | NCBI WGS metagenome assembly JACLAA01 (sample SAMN15724900, study PRJNA655200) | protist metagenome | isolation source: fluorescence activated cell sorting (FACS) single amplified genomes of... | place: Spain: Blaines Bay Microbial Observatory, Mediterranean Sea | collected 2016-01-19 | reverse complement strand
TATTGCACCAAATTAGAATTGACGTGCCGCGCACCGCAGCACTTGGATTTCTCCCAAGCAAAAACGGCGGTTTCCGAAAGTAAGTGCGATACCCTTTTTTTCCGCTCGATGAGGAATATCCGTGCTGTCACCGAACCTCCAGCTGATTATTAACCTTAAATCATCGTTTATTTCAGGTCCATCGAACGAATCCTCTTCGTAAGATCCATACGAAATCCTGGAACGTCTTACGTGCAGGGTATGAATGACCTTGTCATCCCATTCATGTCAGGTGAGGTTCAGGGAAATCAACGAGTTCGTTTACGGCGTCTGGCGAACAAAACACTGACAACACGTCTTTCCCGCCGCAGTCTTTCTGTCTGATTTTTGCTCGGAGGAGATGGACCGGCTGGACAAGACCGCATCATCATCCAACGAGCTCTACGATGCTGAAGCGGATTGTTATTGGTGTATTTGCAAAGTTCTTGACAATATTCAGGAAAATTACACGTTTGCTCAGCCTGGCGTTCAGAAAACATGTTTCCACTTCAGCGAGGTGCGTAGAATCAATTGGCTGCGGCAGCAAACTTTTGTGATTTTGTGAGCTGCTTCTTTTCGTAAACTAAACATCTACGTGGATACAGCTTGTTAAACTCCTTGATGGCGACTTGCATCAGCATTTAAAACAGGAGGTAGGTATTCACAAAAACTTTTTTTTACCACTCACACGATCTACCTGTCTTTGCTCACACGATCTACCACCCCTAACCACAGGGAGTCGACTTTTTACAGTTTGGATTCCGCTGGATTAATTGTCTCTTGCTCCGCGAGATTCCATTTGGTATGTTTCCACGTCTATGGGTAAGTGTTGCTTTTGAGTGAGAGCGAACCACGATTTTTTGAAATATTTTTTTCTTTCTTGATAGACTGATCACGAAAACGTTTTATGACCAACAATCAGGATACATATATTGCTGAGAACGATCAAGTTGGTGACTTCGTAGCATACTTCTGCGCCGCACTTTTAATGCACTGGTCTGCTGACTTAAAAGCTCTGGATTTTCAGGGTATCATCGTCTTCTTGCAAAGTCTACCGACAGACAACTGGACACTTGTGGAGGTAAGAAAATTACTGCTCACTGCTGTTCTCTGTTCCCAAAGTACTGACCATGCCTCATCCTCACACCTATTTCAGTTGGAAACCATCCTCTCACAGGCACACCTCTGGAGGCTCGTTCATCAAGACGGGTGAAGTTGACTAGCTACTAGCTAACTAGCTACTACTAGATAGCTCTAGCTAGCTAGCTATTAAAGCTCACCCGCTCTCGTGTGCTCGTTTTGTAAATATGACGTTCAATAGTGTATCTTTGCTTCAACTCCTCTCACTTTGGCTTGCACGGCATCGGGATATTGAGATTCTACACCCGCGTGTAATTTCGTCGAAGCAAGGTGGTATGATTGGCATGAAGCCGTCGCAAAAGCCTCGCGCAAATGTGAATCCTGATTGAAAACCGGGAAACGAAATGTTTAGTCTTTCAGAACGAGGTACTATTTAGTACTAGCTACCTATATTTGATGTAGGTGAGTACGTCGCTTAGTAAACTTAACTGAATGATGAGAGGAAAGTGGAGACTGGTAGGCTACATGTTCACGAGCTAGCTATAGCTAGCTACTAGCTAGCTATCGTCGAATGATTACCTTTCCTTCCCGCGTCGCGTGTCCGAGTGACCCGTGTTGACGAGCATACAGATTTTCCCTTAACCGTTCACCTACAGAATGCACACGCTGCAAGTATCTCCTCCTGTCATAAAAGCTGTGAACTTTTTTCCGACTGAAGTGCCCGCGCCAGTGTCGCTGAAGAACAAGTGCAGCTCGTTGAAAGTGCTGGAGGCGACTATCAGACGCCACCTGCGAGAAAGGAAAAATGAGGTCAGGGGAGGTTGGACCAATAACATTTTTCGAGTAGAAATAGTTGACTGGAACTTACCAAGTGAGCCCTGCAAAGCGCTCGTTTGCGGCCAAGATGACCGCGATATCCCGCCTGTATCGAAAGAACAGCGTTTTTCAACCTTTCAAAGTTGTTTCGAGTGTTGTATGATCTCCAGCGACTTTGTATGTAAGTAGAAGCTTGTTCCTCCCGTTGACGGAGGTTCTCGGAGGCACTGTGAAGAGAGAGGAGTGGAAAGTTTAGCACATTTTCTCTCCTTCATTCATTGAAGAAACATTCTTAACGCTCCGAGAGAGATCGGAAACGCACCGCATCAAGCTAAAATGATCATCGCATACCGCGCTCAAGGCGTTGTGCCTTAGCCTGGCCTCGTTCGACATGTGCGAGGTTTTGGTCAAAACATATCACTTAGGACTTACGTGCGACGCCTTCCGTAGTTGACGGCCCTTTTAAGCATTTGGGATATCAATAATAATACTTTCGTATACTTTCGTATATTATTATTATTAGTAATAATAAGCAAGCAAGCAATCAAGCAAGCGCGCGATTTTAGGGATTCTATTCTGTATGTAATATGGGTAGTGATTGATTTGATTTGATTGTCAGCCCGTTCAGCAGAGTCTGGGATGATGGCGAGACATCAAAGGGATAACCGCCCCTTGACATATTCATCTGAAACGGGTAAATGCTACGCAGACGATGATCTGCTCCCCCAGGAAGCAGATCTTGTCTTTGAGGCTGAACTGTTACGCAACCCCAACCTTCCCAGCCTATGGTCACGTTACCTCGACGCGCGCAAAGATGCTCCCGCTAAGCGACGTTACATCATCTTCGAACGCGCAGTAAATGCTTTGCCTGGTAGTTATAAGGTATGAAGCTCGGATCGGACGTTCGGTGAGATGTATACGGGATGTCTATGTCCCGGGGCAAGGTGCAGCGGCTTACTTCTGCAAAAAGCTCCGCGTCTCGAATCCAACTGAGTTAATTTTTTCTCTTCCAGACAAACCTCAACTAACCCCCTTTCCCCTGGTTTCTTCTTCCTCAACAACAGTTATGGCATGCATACCTTGAAGAACGTTATGAGGCTGCACGCCATCTGCGCATTACTGATGCTGCGCATTTGGCTCTCAACAACACGTTCGAGCGAGCATTGGTCACGATGCACAAGATGCCGAAGATCTGGGAGCTCTACCTTAACTTTCTTGTTGAACAACAAGATGTGACCTCTGTCAGACAGACCAGCGATCGAGCGCTTGCGTCTCTTCCAGTGACTCAGCACGATCGCATTTGGACAATCTATCTGGTAAGTATGCCTTGAGACTTCTACTAGCTCCAGCCCGCGATCCGTTTTTTTTCGTCTTTTGCCGCTTCTTTTCAAGTTTCCCTCACTCTTCTTTCTGACCAGCACGTATTCTCCCCTGAACAAACTGCTCTCGATATGTTATGAACATCTAGGGATTCATTCGACAAAATGGTGTACCTGTCGATACAGCACGCCGCGTTTACCGACGTTATTTAAAATTTGAGCCAGGACATTCCGAGGAGTACGTAGAGTTTCTGAAAGCCCGTGGCCGTTGGGATGAGGTTGCAGAGAGACTCGCAAAAATAGTAAACGATGAGACATTCCAATCTCTGGCTGGAAAGAGTAAGCACGAAATATGGTTAGAACTATGTGAGATTGTCGCGACTCATCCAGAAGAAGTCGACTGCCTGGATATTGACTCGATGATAAGAGGTGGCATTCGTAAGTTCACTGACGAAGTTGGAAGACTGTGGACCTGTCTCGCTGATTTCTACATTCGTCGCGGCCTTTTTGAAAAGGCCCGCGACGTGTTTGAGGAGGGGCTGGCAACCGTCATTACTGTGCGTGATTTCTCGTTGATATTTGACGCTTACACTCAATTTGAAGAGAGCGTTTTGAGTGCAAAAATGGAATCTGCTACAGAAGGCGCACTCGTTGATGACACAGAAAAGGATGGGAGCCACTGTGGATCTGACTTTTTGCTGACAGACTCTGGTGATGATCTTGATCTTCGTCTTGCACGTCTTGAGTTTCTCATGAGCCGAAGACCCGAGTTACTCTCTTCAGTGATGTTGCGCCAGAATCCTCACAATGTACACGAGTGGCGTAAACGCATCGCCCTGTTTGAAGCTGATCCTGCACGCCAAGTTATGACGTTTACGGAGGCTGTTACAAGCGTGGATCCCTCAAAAGCTACTGGTAAGCCGCATACGTTATGGGTCGATTTTGCAAAATTTTATGAGATCCACGGCGATGTTGAGAACTCGCGTGTTGTGTTTGAGAAGGCTGTTCGTGTTCAATATTCAACAGTTGATGATCTCGCAACTGTGTGGTGTGAGTGGGGCGAGCTTGAGTTACGCCAGCAAAATTTTGGAGGTGCACTCAGTCTGATGCGCCGGTGTACAACTGAGCCACCTCGCTCTCCAGGTCTGCATCAAACAAATTCCGAGCTGTTACCTGTGCAGGAACGAGTGTTCAAGTCGTTGAAGCTTTGGACATTCTATTGCGACCTCGAGGAGTCTTTGGGCTCTCTAGATTCTGCTCAGGCGGTGTACAATCGTATGCTCGATCTCCGCATAGCGTCGCCACAAATCATTCTTAACTTCGCTCTTCTGCTTCAGGAAAACAAGCTTTTTGAAGAAAGCTACAAGGTTTATGAACGAGGTATCAGCCTTTTCAAGTTTCCTCACTGTCGTGAGATTTGGCAAGCATACCTGAAGGATTTTGTTGGCAGGTTTGGTTCGAAAAAGCTGGAGCGGGCTAGAGATCTGTTCGAGCACTGTATTGCAGCCGTCCCGTCAAAGGAGTCTAAGCCTTTTTTCTTAGAGTATGCTCGTTTAGAGGAAGAGCACGGGCTCGCGCGGCGTGCCATGGATATATACGAGCGTGCCTGTAAGAAAGTGTCAAATGATGAAAAGCTTGAGTTGTATGAGCTTTATGCCTCACGAGCTATGGATTCTTTTGGCGTGGGCAAGGTCCGAAACATTTACGAAGCAGCCATCGGGCAGAATCTGCCTGATGGAGTTACGAAAGTTTTGTGTACTCGATATGCTCGTCTTGAGAGAAAGCTCGGAGAAGTCGATCGTGCGCGTGGTCTCTATATCCACGCAAGTCAATTTGCTAATCCTCAGCAAGAGAGCGGGTTCTGGGAAGAATGGAATCAATTCGAAATCCGGCATGGAAATGAAGACACCTTCCGAGAGATGCTGCGAATAAAGCGATCTGTTAGTGCGAGCTTCAGCCAAACGCACTTCAACATGGCCACTGTTGAGCTCGTTTCACACGCAAGCAACTCTGAATCTGGCCATCTACACCCGCCAATGACTTCAAGGCCTCAAGAAAGTGAAGCTCTAGAAGAGTCCGTGGCAGAGCTAGAACGAGGAGGTCTTTCTGACACGATTGAAGGTTTCGTCAAGGCACACACCGAAGGCGGAGGGGGTGTTGCTGTCGGTGTCGTTTCAAGTATTGATAATCCTGACGAAATAGACATTGGAGACGAGGAAGTTGAAGAAGATGGAACCGTGAAAGAGGGCATAGACGTAGAACAAACACTTCTCCCCGAGAGTTTGTTTTCGCGCAACGTAGAAGTAGGAGCGCGAGACCAGAGCGCTGGCGCGTTGGATAGGTTCAAGCGACAGAAACTGTAAACCGGCTTTAAAAGTTTGAATGCTGAAAACGAAGTTCTTCATTCGACCATCCACTCCAGCTAATTACTGCTAATCGTAGATAGCTACTACATACATACTAGAGCTACTAGAGCTAGCTACTAGCTAGCTATAGCTAGCTAGCTGTAGTAGCTAGTGGCTCTAGTAGCTAGCCGGACTACTATCTCGCTCCTTACTGTTTTCCCTGCACTGAACACGTTTTCACGTAATCTATTTGATTGACGCTCCCCACCCAGTTCTTCTGTGACAAGGTCTTTCTGCTAAGAGTCTTCATTCACCAACAACCTTAAATCTGATAGATCTGAGAGCTAAGGCTGCTTCGTGCTGAATAAGTTTAGAGGCATGATACGTCAATATCTCCAACTTTTGCTCCAAGACGTGAAACTGTTTGCGACCTTCCTTATTTTCGGCGACATTCGTGATGCACTGAAGACAGTTCAGGATAAATGTTTCGTGGTCTTCTCGCGCTCCAAGGCCCTCAATAAGGTAACGAGTAATCCCAAATTTTATGCACTCTGTCTTTCCCAATATATCGATCGAGAGATGCATGAGAGCAGCTGCTGCGGCTGTCTTAGTATCCACTTGCACGTGGTTCTTGAGTAAGACGGTCAGGATGGGAACAATTCCAGCACGTATGATGTCCTTTTTGGTCCCTGGTTCCGAACACAGCAAAGACATCACAACGGTAGCTGCGTCTAACAAACTCTCGTCGACCGTGGTATCGTCGACCGTGGTATTCATAACGCGCGCAAGGATTGACAGCGTTTCCTCGCACACCAAGCGTCTCTGTGTTAAGGAGGATAAAGAAGGTTAGAATTTGAGCGACCGCACGACTTTGCTGAGAGGGTCATTTAAAAACAAACTCACCGCGACATCATCACCTGGTCGCCGTCGACCAGCCAGACAAGTTCGGATTAAACCAAGTGCTTTACGCGAATCCACCAGTCCCATTCGTTCAACTTGTAGAAGAAGATTTTCTAGCAGTCCCTTCATATCACAAAGCAGATCTTGAATTTCAGAGGAGCGCTTGCAAGCGTTCATGAGGACGTCATATGTGGCGTGACGCACGTTTTCAGAAGAGGAGGACAGAAGCAAAATCAAGTTCTCCACCGCACCCGTTCTCAACAGATTCTCGCATCCTTTTGACCCAACGATAGTTATGATGATGTTGATGTCATGAGCCGCGCGCTCTTGCACGACTTCATCCTCAGAAGCGAGGCATTCGCTTAACACGACAATCACGCCCTTGTCAATCAACTGGATGCACGATGAAGCGTTTGTCAAGAGTTCCTTACACGAGTGAAAGGGTGGGGTAAAACGCATCTCAGCACGAGGACGGAAGTGACGCGAACGAAGGCGTCGAGCGCAAGCGAAGGATCGAATTGAAATAAAGGAGGAAGCATTACCGAGATTGTCAGCAATGCTTTGCGTCTTAGTACGATGTCCGCCTCGTTCAGAAGTCTGACTGCCTTCGGAAAGGCAGATTTCAAGAAGCCGGCCGAGACAACCTTTTCCTCTTGAGGGAGAGGATTCCCCGCCGACGCAAACAACATTAATTGATTGCTCATGATATCGCACGTGCGTTATTGATTGTCACCGTATCCATGCTGATAACCTGTTGTTCAGGCCGTTCCTTCTTTCCTCTCGACGCCGAGCGCGTGGTGGCGCGCCGGGCGGTGTATGCGTACGTAGCTATCTACGCGTACGTACGATTAAAATTTCATAATAATAATACAACTAATTTGGGTCGTCGGTCCCCGCGCGCGCCGCCCGCCGCGTCGATCGGTCGCTCGTCGTCGACGGTTTACTATTTATACCCTTAATTTATTCGCTCGAGCTCGCCTCTGCGTTCTCTCGCAGTTCGGCCGCACCCGCCTCAGTCAGCCTCTTTGAGTGCAACTGATACGACGAAAGTGATGCCGAATCCGATACTCCACTACCCAGCAAATGTTCCTCCAGTCGCAGCCCTCGTCGCGGCGCGCATCTGCGGGGTCGACTTGACTGAAAAACCTGAAAAAGAATGGTCCAGCACCGCCTCCGCAACTCTTGTCTTTCAGGACAAAGCAAAGCTTAGGGGTATCCCCTCGATCTTAAGATACTTGGCTCGAAGCTCAACAACCAGCAGCGCGCTATATGGCAGCGATCCTGTTGCTTCCACCATGGTGAGTCTTACACGAGAGGGGACACGGTGCATGAACACGCAAGCGCTCTTCTTTTTTCCTTTCTATTAAAGACTGACACACTCTTACTTACTCACCAACGCTTCCCCATGCCCTGCTGCGACGCGGAACTACCTCATTATCTCGTCAACACCATTTAGATTGATCACGTACTAGATCAGTCTTCTTCAATTTCCAGTGGGGTCGCATTCCAGACCGTATGTGCATCACTTGCTGAACACTTGGCTTCGTCGACTTACTTGGTTGGTCACTCTCTCACCATCGCTGATCTCGCTGTATGGGGTCAACTTTTCTCTGCTCGCCAGTGGGATTCCCTCAAGAAATTACCAGCGCATGTGAACATTGTGCGTTGGCTCGATTTATGCTCCATGAATGAGACAGTAGCCCAAGTTACTTCAGAGGCCTTGGCAAACAGACCTGGAGCAAAGCGCGTAGCTGCACAGTCAGAAAAGTCAGAAAAAAATTCCAAGACTGCAGGCAGTAAAGACACTGGAGGCTCCTTCGACATCGATCTCGAAGGGGCTTCTGAAGGGAACGTCGTGACCCGCTTTCCGCCAGAACCTTCTGGCTACCTGCACATCGGGCACGCCAAGGCCGCTCTTCTGAATCAATATTTTGCCCGGCACTACAAGGGGAAATTGATCGTCCGCTTTGATGACACAAACCCTTCGAAAGAAAAGGACGAGTTTGTAGACAACATCTTGGATGATTGCAAAACTCTTGGCCTCGATCCAGATATCATCACTTACACATCAGATTCTTTCCCTCGGATATTGGAGATCGGCACGACATTAATCAAAGAAGGTCAAATGTATATAGATGATACGCCCATGGAACGAATGCGTGATGAGCGCATCAATAGGATTGATTCAGCAGCAAGAGCCAATACTGTCGACACAAACCTGAAGCTGTGGCAGGACATGATCGAAGGAAACGAGAAAGGTCTGTCATGCGCTGCGAGATTTCGCATGGATATGCAAAATGACAACGGCTCTCTCCGAGACCCAGTTGCTTTCCGGTGTAACCTGACACCACACCATCGTACCGGAACAACGTTCAAGGTTTATCCAACCTATGACTGTGCTTGCCCGTTTGTTGATGCGCTTGAGGTAAGAGCTAACTGTCGTTTTTCTTATTCGCATGTCATGTTCTAATCAAAGCCACCACTAATCTAACCCGTGTATATCCCATAACACATCTCCAACAGGGGGTTACGCATGCTCTGCGCACTTCAGAATATCGCGACCGCGAAGCACAGTATAGGTGGGTGCAGGACATGATGGGAATGCGCAAAGTGCATATTTGGGATTACTCCCGATTGAATTTTGTGTACACGACGCTTTCAAAACGAAAACTTCAATGGTTTGTGGACCAAGGTCACGTGGAGCGTTGGGATGATCCTAGATTTCCGACTGTGCAGGGAATGAAACGACGAGGTCTTCAAATTGAGGCGCTCAAAGAGTTTATTCTTATGCAAGGTGCAAGCCGAAACGTAAACTTAATGGAATGGGAGAAACTCTGGACACTTAACAAACGTGTCATAGACCCGGTATGTCCCCGCCATGTTGCAGTTGTTGATCAGGGGAGAGTTCTGTTGACCCTCCTCAATGGTCCTGCTACGCCTGAAGTTGTTTCTGTGCCGAGACATAAGAAACATCCGCCTGCTGGCACAAAGTCGACGACAAGGATGTCCCAGATCTGGCTTGAACAAATCGATGCCGCACTTCTGAAGGTTGGTGAAGAGATAACTCTCATGGACTGGGGAAATTGTATCGTGAAGAAAGTCGACATCGACCAGAATGGAGGTGTGATTGGGATAGACGCTGAGTTGCACTTGGAGGGGTCGGTAAAATCAACAAAGCTTAAGCTTACATGGTTGCCAAAGATTGATGAACTCGTGCCGCTGACATTGGTTGACTTTGATTACCTGATCACTAAAAAGAAGGTCGAAGAGGATGACAACTTCGCTGACCTCGTCAACCTTAACAGCGAGGTGCGGACTATCACCCACGGCGATGCAAACATGCGGACTCTCTTAAAAGGCGACGTCTTGCAGCTGGAGAGGAAAGGATACTTTATTGTTGATGAGCCTTTCGTGTCAGCCGGTTCGCCGATGGTGCTGTTTTCGATTCCTGATGGTCGAACCAGATCGTGGGGTGTATCAGTGGCAGGGCTTGGCAAGTGATGAGTACAAGGTACAATTGTAGGTTGAAATTGAGCACAAGATGCCTCTTTTTTTACAGAAGCCTCATCTACAAGGAGTTCGAGACGCAAACAAATAATCTTGACAGTTACAACTCGACCCGTCCTGTGTCCGAAACTTTGTCCGATTCGGATTCGGATGCATCTAATGACGCTATAAGACTTGTGAAATAGGCGACGCGGTCTCTGTCAGTGAAACCCATCATATGGATGATAAACATGCCCTCCGTATGAACCTTTGGATGCGTGTTGAAAACCCTCTGGTCAAAAATATGGTGTCGAAACTTCTTGGGGTCCTCCCGCCGCAATAATTTGATGAGTTGGGCTTGCTCAGCACCCTGCATGTGAGGTAGATGCTCCATGTCCCATAGCTTCTCTAGTATAGTTTTTGCCCATGCAGTATTCCGCCACAACATGACTCCGGTGTTCAACTCCCACCCCCCTATATCGTCGCAAAGAATGAGATCTACTGCTGTATGCGCAGGATATGATTCTGCGCTCGAGATGATATCGCCAAGAGATATGCTGCGATTCGTGACGACAGCGTCGGTATCAAGCCACAATATCCATTCGTGAGTGGTTCGATTGATCATGTCTAGCAGCACTCTTACTTTATTCCAGGTTACTATATGTCTTGGAACCATTGAATCGTGATATTGGTAAAAAGCGTAACCATGAGCCAGTGCGTATCTTGAGTTCAGTTCTGCCGAAAGGTTAGACACGCTCACAAGGTTTGGAGTGCCTGCGGTGACCAAAGCAATGTCCTGTGCAGATCTGCCATCTGAAGGAACGCGCAGCACTGGATCGACAGCCCTAATAGTCGTTGAAGCGAAGTGGCGGTCTTGGTCAAACTCTCTTACGTGTGTGCAGTCGACGTCTGCCCCGTGCCGGAGCTCTCCATCTGTCTCCAACACGTTCCACACACAGTTTGGCGTCTCCGTGCACCAATAGCCCAAGACAGAGTCATGATCCCGAGCGTCAAAGAAAATTCTTAAGCCACGAGTTCGGTCAAACAGCTGTATCAGAGTAAAGTCATCAGCGACATGACTCTGCACGTACTGCGCGACGTATCCATGGTCTGAACCCTGCTCAATCCAACGCCTTCCGCCTGAGCGTGTGGTACGGGTTTTCGCCTGGACGAACAGTTTGTTATCGAAGGCAACGCAAAGCGACAAAGCTTGTCCGACGCCGCGAACATCTTTACCTGCAGAGCCGTCGTCAGCTGAAACCTCTCCGGACTGCCTCACACCAAACGAAGGCATCGATGTCGCCACTGCAGCTCTGGGCTGAGCGGCAAACAGCTTTACGAGACATAGGAACGCCAACAGCAGTACCTTCATCATAGCTTCACTTTCAGTCTGCTATCCTAGCTAGCTAGCCTGGCACGTAAGATGCTACTTGTCTAGCTAGATAGTCCTCCGCATCGTCGTCGGTCCGTCCCGCCGCATATGAATGTAGTCTATTCTATCTGACGACGACCGACGAGCGACGACCGACGACGACCGAGCGACAAATAAAATAATATCGTTATTATTATTTAGTCTAATGAGTACTAGGTACTACTAACTACTTACTGTATGTTGTTGATGACTCGCACTAATACGAAAACGAATTTTCTAAAAACGTTCTAATTCTATGAAAAAAATAGAACGTTTTTAGAAAATTCGTTTTCGTAGTGTCGGCTTCATTCGTTTCTCGTCCGTCAGTATCGTCACTTGCGTCTAAGCGTCTTGTGAGAAAAAAGGGGAATAATGGCAGAATCGATGATATTCGCCCCTCGCGGCTGTTCCAGCAGATCTATGTGCACAAGTGCTGTCTCAGCGGGTCAATCGTATGCGTATGTGAGGCAAAATCGACAGCTGCGCAGGCCATTATACGCTGACATGCATCTTTCGAACGCGGCGCAATCCTTGCGGTTCTCCTTTGCACGCGGAGCCCGGGATAGATTTTTGAAGGTGCCTCAATCGTTCCCTCTCGCACATTCAAAGTTTGCAGGGTCGACGATCAGTACCTTTAGTCATACCCTACCGACCTGCTGTGCGTCTTCGAAATCGTTCGCCTCTGCGCAGTGCGATTTGCTGCATTTTGGGACCAGGCCGCGAAATTCTTCTCTCGCGAGCCAGCGTCAACCTTGGAGACTTGCTGCATCGACAACCACCCAGAACTCGTCCACCGACGCAGGGGAAATACACGTAATCTTCGGACCGATGTTTGCCGGGAAGACCACAGCCCTCCTCGAACGCATCGCTGAAGAGGAGGCCAAAGGTAAGACCGTGACTCTCGTGAAGTCGAGCAAAGACTGTAGATATTCTGAAGATAAAATCGTATCCCATGATGGAACTGCCAGGCAATGCACGTCAGTTTTCTGTCTAGAGGACTTGCGTGGTGTGATCGGGGAGGAGAGATGGACAAATACTGACGTGATCGCAATCGACGAGGCACAGTTCATTCCAGACCTGGTTTCTTTCTGCGTTGCCGTGGCTGATGAGCATAACAAGAAAGTCGTCGTCGCAGGACTTGACGGTGACTTCAAACGCGGTCGATTTGGTGAAATCCTTGACTTGCTCCCACTCTGTGACTCTGTCACAAAGCTCACAGCTCAGTGTGGAATATGTTCGTCGCGGCCCGCACTTTTTTCGCTGCGGACAATATTGGGGGAGAGCACGCAAGAACTGGTCGGGGGTTCCGATGCGTACAAACCGGCATGTCGGGCGTGCTACTTGAAGAACGCGACATATTTGAGTAGCTGATGAGAGATGCGGTTTCAGAAAACTTTAGCACAGCCCTCAGAGAGTTTTTAAATATGTTCTCGTTTCTTCGTGTTATTTATTATTACACTGCCGCGGTTCCATCGAGCCAGCACTACTGCAGACATTTACATTTTCACCTACTCTTTCGCTTGGCACTGAGTTGAGAAAGACGCTCTGTAAAAGGGATAACACCCATCATCCTTGAAGTCTTCACCTGCTTCACCATTTTCCTGTGCACCTTCGCGGAGAGGCCAGTCTTTCGGCGGGGAAGGATCTTTCCCGTGTCAGATATAAATTGAGTTAGCAAGCTGGCGTTCCTGAAGTCAAGGGATTCAAGCAGTTGCTTATCGATATCTTTGCCTTTCATCGGTGCGCGTCTGGTCGTCTGCGTGGGCGAGTGTGTTTCAGGATCAAAGCGACCTCGCGGTGCCAAATCATCGGTTTCGTACGATTGACCAGGATAATAGATCCGGGACTGAGATACTCGTCCGAGCTTCAAGTCAACGTTACTTCCGCCTGCATGCGTACTGCTGGGGACATCTACTCTACCAGACCTTCTATGGCTCGTAGGGTTGGCCAAGACTGTATCATTTCCTTGCTCAGGCCTCTCACTGACGATCGAGCCCTGACCGCTCGATTCGGGAGTCCCAGTGGTGGAGGAGATCGTTCGGGACAGTACTGGCGCGGTGACGAAGCAGTGGATATGCTTCCACATTGATGCGATTGACTGAGCAGTACATCTTTGGAGCGCCATTTGCAAGCAATAACACGGAGCAACACGAAAGGCCAAGGCGAATCAGGTGCTGATATATGTAAACCTGAGAGCAAGTGATCGGACGGCACGCTCCTCCATTATTCTCTCCGGTCATGCAAATAAATAAAGTTGCAATCAGGCAGGCAAAAATAAATAATTAAAAATAAGCAGCACGCTACGCATATATATATATATATCCTTGTTCCTTCCACTGTCACTGACCGTCTTAATAGCGAGCTCCAATCTGACAACAAAGTCAGCATTCCATTCGCAACGTACAGACTCCACCAAGCTCACTTCCCGCAGAATTCTACGTCTGTCGATGTGAACATCAGCGAAAGTGCTCACGATCTTGAGGCAGTATACACTGTCCTTAGGAAGCAAGCTTATGATATTCATACTACTGGCGAATACAAATCCGATAACCTGAACTTCATCGGTGGCAACAATCAATCTTCAAATATATTGAAGTCTTATCAATACGACACGAAATACATGCCCGACGCCAAAGCTGAAATGAATGCAAATGACAATAAACTTGCGCTCCTTAACGCCCTCCACACGCTTGATCTCGCAGGCAGATCGGTATACGCGTCCAATAAAGGATACTGGGATACCAAGGGGCTCTGTTGCATTGTGCAATCTTTCAAAACATCTCGTGACGATTTCAACAACTCGCTGAACTCCTCTTCTACTGGCGCTCCATTAGAGCTTCAAATAGCTTTGAAATCGGCAGCTTCCATCCCCATGCGCATCGAGACTTTTGTTAAAAGTAATTACACGCTCTCTATTATGAAGGGTGGCATGACAACTCTTCTCAACGGCACCGTTAAAGCTGCATAATTATACCTGAATATACTATAAATAATGGAGTATACAGGCTTTGGTTTTTCTGGATACGACGAAGATAGCGTCGGCACCTCCGTTCAATTCAATGAAAGCTTTGCATTCGACAACAATGTGCACTCAAACAACAGACGTGGAAGTGCCTTTCATAATATCACGTCGTCAAGTGGTAATGTCGACCTCATTGACGAGCAACACGAAGAGGTTCTCCCCGACGAAGCAGGAGAACATGGTGAAAGATTTCTGCACGGTGTTTTGAAACGCTCAGCGACTGACATGCTCTTCAACGAGACGCAAATAGTTGAAGAAACACTCGATCAACACAAATACAGTCGACTTGCTAACGCATCGTACGATTACTTCAATTCGAAGGGAAGCGTCGATACTGTGCACGACGGCCTAATGAATGAGGATTACAATTACATTGAGGACTTGAGGGATTTTAAAATGGATACCGAGCTTTCAACAATTGACAATGTTGTCCTTCATAATGCAGTTACAGGCGAAACTCACGTCAGCCTCAGGGGCACGACAGACAATCTTGGGCGCACCAAGACATTCCTGAACGATTGGCGAATAAATGCGCAAACTGCAACTGGTAAGATTGGTACCTCGCGCATGAATGCCGCCTCCAGACAGATGGAGGAGGTCATCTCCAAGTACGGCAAAGAGCAGCTCACTCTATCAGGTCACTCAGCCGGTGGGGGGCTCAGCTATCATCAAAGTTTGATTCATGATGTTAAATCTTTCAACTACAACCCTGCTGTGAATAGCACCATGGTCAAACAGAGCTCAAGGTACGTTGAAAATGTTTCTGAAAAAATAATTTACAAGACCCCCCTTGATTTTGCAAGCCCTCTGGGATATCATTCGAGTCTTGCGAAGGCCAACACGAAGCTAACCTTAGTCCATAATTTGCAAAACATGGACGGCGTCGTTGCTACGCACAGCATCGATCAATTTGCACCTAAACCTTCGTCAGTGGAAGGTTCGATTGTGCGTGCTGAGAGGCGTACTCTTGCTGGAAGTCTGTTCAAAGGCGTCGGAGCCGTCGCTGGAACTGCAATGACGGCTTATAGTTTAGAACAAGACATCGAAGGCGACGTGAAAGGAGATAAAACAGCTGCAGAGGTAGCAGCCGACATCTCGATTGATACTGCAAAACAAGGCGAGATGTTTGTTGTAGACGGCGAGATCATGGGCGCTGCTTTGGCCGCTGCGCCAGAAACGATGGGGCTCTCATTGCTGGCAGGAGCCGCTGGCGTAGTAATAAACGACTTCGTGGCAGGTCACGTCGCAGATGAAGCGAAATCTGAAGTACCAAAGATAGGCCACGCGATAGAGAAGGCTGGTAGTAAGGTGAAAAAGTTCTTCAGCAAGATGTTTTGAAAAAATATGCTTTAAAGTAAACATGGCGAACTATTTCATCAACGACATGAACACGAGTGCTGTTGATGCTCCTGCCACAATCGCAAGTGTAAGTGCGTCTTCTGTTGATTCAAGTCAATCTGCTTCCGCCAGCCTCAGTGGACCGCCGTCAAGTCGCACAATCGCCTTCAACATTCCAAGAGGGGGGGATGGAAACCCTGGTTCCGATGGAACACCTGCCACAATCGCAAGTGTGACTGCCTCCTCTGTGCCTTCGACTGATCCTGCTTCCGTCACTCTTGGAGGGACACCTTCGGCTCGCACGTTCGCGTTTACAATTCCCAAAGGGGCAAATGGAACTCCTGGAACTCCTGCTCAAATATCAAGTGTATCTGCGTATTCTGTGCCTTCAACTGATACTGCTTCCGTTACTCTTGGAGGGTTCCCTTCGGCTCGTACATTTACTTTCAGCATTCCGAAAGGGGCAAATGGTTCAGATGGAAATCCTGGAAATGATGGAACTCCTGCTCAAATATCAAGTGTATCCGCGTCCTCTGTGCCTTCAACTCATTCTGCTGGGGTCACTCTTGGAGGTACACCTTCGGCTCGTACATTTACCTTCAGCATTCCCAAAGGGGCAAATGGAAATAATGGAACACCTGCGACCATATCAAGTGTATCTGCGTCCTCTGTGGCTTCTGATCAATCTGCCTCGGCCAGTCTCAGTGGACCGCCGTCGAGTCGCACAATCGCTTTTAGCATTCCGCGAGGGGCAAGTGGTTCAAATGGGACAAATGGGACAACTCCCACCTTTGCGATTGGTAGTGTAAGTACATTAGCAGCAGGCTCGTCAGCTACGGTTTCCATTACGGCTGGAACTACAACAACTTATAAACTCAATTTTGGTATTCCACAAGGTCCTACTGGCCCTCGTGGTCCTCCAGGACCGTCTGGAGGTAGTTAAATCTTATGTAAATGTAATATGCCTGTGTACAAAAGAAACAGCGTTCTTGAAACATCTAACATAATGATTGTTCCACCTACGAAGGAAGCGGTTGACGTGTATCTCCAAGCCATACGGAAGTATAAAAAGAAGGTTGGAATACAGGTTTTTTTGTGTGGTGGATATATCAATCATCCTGAAACTACGGTTGACCTTGATTTCATCTTATTTTCGCCAACGCTTCGTGAAGACGACATCGATCAAATAAAGAAGGTCGCCGAGTTTGCCAATTGGATGATTGCTTTGGGGCAAGACCATTACTTATGGGTGGACGTTGTAACCCATTTCGCCTACGACGATGTTGGAAACTTCTTCAATTTTGAAGGGTATGAAAGTTTCAAAGTTCAAAAGGTGAAGAGGATGACGACTGTTTGTTCTTTGATAGAAGACGGAAAAACGACTTGGAAACGACAAGATCAAACCGAAATAGCACCAGAGATTTACATTTTAGAAAATACTATTCCCAAAGAGAAACAGATGCGAAAACATCGTGAAGGATGTAGACAAGACGCCCCTCCTCAACTTGTAGCCATAGTTTAAAATATGTGTTTTATGTAATGGACGGTCTCATTCAAATCGTTAAAGTTTTGGACGAAGACGAGGTTGACGAGATCAACTCATACGCCGATACTCACCTGTCCTTTACACGAAGCAGGACGTTTGATGGTTTAAAGACTAAAGTAGACGCAGGTAGGACCAGTGTTGAATGTCCTTTAGGAGAAAACGATGACATTACAAAAAAAATACACCAAAAATTAACCAAAGCTCTTTTTGAATACAGGCAAAGGATACTGAACATCCATCCTGGTTTCAACGCACACCCTCTACCTGGTGCTCCTAACACAATATCTCACCGTGAAGATTTACGAATAATTCAGTATGAGGCGGGTCAGCATTACGGGCACCACCATGACCAGGGGACTGTGCGAATTAGGGAAGAATATCACAGAGAAATATCGGTCATATTGTACCTTACGGACGACTTTGAAGGTGGTGAAACGTGCTTTATCGACTGTAATTTGAGACCAAAGAAGGGCCAGGCGATTATTTTCCCTGCGAACTGGTGCTTTGTTCATCAAGGCAATCCTGTTATAAAAGGTAGAAAACGCATACTGGTTACCTGGATGTATTCTTTTGATATTGGCTCAGCTGATTTGGACGGTGGCTACATCGGCTCTACAAGAGGTAGACCGCCAACTCCAAGCTGAGAAGGCGAGAAATGATGAATTACAAGTGAGATTACAAGCGCTTGAAGCTAGGATTCAGGCGCGGGAGTAGGTGATGCATCAACCGGGCCAACATTGGCGGCATAGGTAGTGGTGATCAGGTTGATTGCTTATATCTCGACCACACCTTTCACAAAGTCCTTCGTCATCAGATTCCGAGGATACAAGGTTTACAAAGTTGCCACCATTATGGTCAGTGTTTTGCCCCTGTAGCCCGTTTTGTAGACGTTCGATTTCACAAAGCCAAGCGGCACAGCGACTTTGGTCAGTAGTACAATTCGTTTGGTAGTGTCCACGAAATCCGCATCTACGACACAGGTCAAAGTCCCCAAAGAAAAGTGTTGTGATCGTATTTAAATGATTCGAGGAAAGTTTATCCCTCAGGAATTCCCCACCCCGAACGCGATCTATACCGTGTTCCATCATTCGTCTAAGAGTCTCCTCTCTTTCCCAAATTCTGATGTTTTGATTGTGTGGAGTCATAGGTTGATGAACTCTGTAGACACCTCCATGTACACGAAATGCAGGACTGTCCCTGTGCTGAGCAACACGACTGTCTATATCTTCACTACTTCCCACATAAAAACATCCACTGTTAAGCTCTAATACATATACACCACGACGAGTCATTTTCGTCCAGTCATTATATGTGCTGGGAGTTTCATCTTCCCGGGAAAACAAACAACCTCTGACGCCACCTTTTCTCTAAACATGATTCGTTGTTTCATTGTAGGGAGGAGTGAGGCGGGTCATCCAGTCTTCAACATGATTCGTTGTTTCATTGTAGGGAGGAGTGAGGCGGGTCATCCAGTCTTCAGGTGGTGACCAGGCTAATGCCGACTGAAAGTGATGGCATCTGTTTATAAAACTATTTTGCATCACCTCCAACCAACTAATGTGTTCCAGTGTTTCGCCCACATCGCGAAGCTTTTCGTCACTTCTTTTTTCCACCAACACGAACAACAGAGAGGAATATATCGGGCCTCCTTCCCCGTTCTCTAAGTATCGGTATATGATTGCTCTGCATTGGAGACCCATATCGAAGAGCTTAGCATCGTTGAATTTCTTGCAAACTTTGTTAAATGCCTCTACCAGTTGTGGTGCTACATGGACGTGCAGGGTGGAACCAAAGCAACAACCACTATGCTTGGGCCAACCCCCCATGGCCTTCAGTGCGTCGTTCAAGAGATCTACAAGCTCGATCCTCAGGGGTGAGTTTCTTACCCAACTTGGGTCAATAATATTGTCGAAACGCCTGTACCATTTCTGGCCCTTACACGTACGAACGGGGTCACAGCAAAAAGCCGCAAGCAGGTCGGGGTGATAGAATGTTGGGGTGCTCTGGACAGCACCCATGGTGCACTTCGTCGTGACGTGACGTGACGAGATCGAGATCGATTGATCTATTTAAAAAGAACCAAATCAAAATCGAATCTTTTTTGACGCAATCTTTTTTCTACTCTACAAGTGGTCGATTCGTCCACGAGAGGTGACCATGTTTTTTTCACGGGAATCGAATATTTAGGTTATGGGATTTTTAGGGTTGCGATATAGCCCCGCGACGCGCGCCCAAACAGATCGACGCCGGATCTCAGCCGTCCGTGCGAGTCAGACGCCGGGTTTCGAGTATGTCGTCCGAGACGGTGCCTTCTCAGCGCACACCGATTTTCAGCCGATTCCGCGCGGTTTGACACCCCGACCCTGTTACGCCCCAAGCAAGATGGGCGCGCGCGTTGTGGCTCCGGAAAACGAAAAACGTGAGATGTGAACAAAAATGAATTACAAAATGCGTTACGGAAATTGATAATTGGGGAGTGTAACTAATCTGCCATACGTGTATTTTCATTTAAAACATTAAAAAAGTCAACCGTGTCCATGAGGTCGCGCGTTCAGGGATCACCCTGCCATTCACCAGGTGCGAAGGGAAGTGGATCCGCTGTCGCACGCATGGCGTTCTCGATCTTTGCATTATCGTCCGGACGTTTCCCTCCGTGAGATTCTTCCATGACATACACTACACTGCCGTCTGGCGACTTTTCGTCATTCTTTGACCAATGTCTCTTATTGTGCTTCAAGACAAGCACCTTTACCCCCGCGGGTATTACAACTTCCTTTTGAACCTCTTCACACTCAAACATCACCTCAGCACCTATACAACCCGACGCGCCTTTACGAAATTGTAGGAGCGCTTCTTTAGTCCGCAGAGAGCATACGGGGTTTAACTTGTTGAACTTCATGGTCACCGCACGCGCCTGGAACCTTCTCAACCGATCAGACGCGAAAAGTTCCTCCTCGTCGGGCTCCATTTCCTCGTTGAGCATCTGCTTCATGGCTTCGTTGTATCTTACGAGGTCAAAGTCGGGTGGCTCACCAAACTCGCCTATCTCATATCTACGCTCCATCATTTCTATAACGTAGTCGTAGTTCACGAAGGCGGGGATGGAGGCGTACCTCAACTGCTCATGCTGGTCTCTCCTCTGCTCATGCCGGTCTCTCATCTGCTTCAACCTCTGCTTCAAGGCTTCGTGTTGTTGTTTGGCTTCGTACAAGGCTTCGCCAAAGGTTTCCTCGTCTTGTTTTTCGATGAACCTTCGGTAAGTATCGGTGAACATGTTGTTCCCAACACTACGGCTCAATTCAGCCATTGTGATTGTCGTTTAATTTTTGTAAGAGGATCGATACGATGAGACCCCGTCGTCAAACTTACAAACTCGTCCTCTTTAAAAATTCCCGCCTTTCAAGGTTATGGGATTTAGGGTGCCCCGCGACGCGCGCCCAAACAGATCGACGCCAGATCTCAGCCGTCTGTGCGACTTAGACGCTGGGTTTCGAGGAGGTCGTCCAAGACAGTGCCATCTCCGTGCGCACCGAGTTTGGTGTGATTCTGTGGGGGTCGGCGGAGGGCGACTCGAGCGCCCAAGGCCGTATGCGCGCTCCGTTGCGAGGTGGAAAATGGAATACATTGTCTTAACTTTTAAAGGTGAAATTTGATTGGTATATTGAGTGAGCAATTTGTAATGGGGAATTCACATGGGGGGGACTTAAAGAGCTTTATGAGTAAATCGTGGGATATTATACGTTTGAGATCCGGAATAGTGTCCGACCATGCTCACACAGCCGACCGACCGCAGGCTTCACACCTTCTAACACAAATCACACATTCCATACTAAAATATATATGCAGGGCATAAATAATATTATTAATAATATTAATGCAGCAGCAGCAGCAGGCAGGAGATATTATTTACTTCTTCTCGTACTACTTTCGTGGTCGGCGTCTTGTGGAACGGGCACTTACACATGTGGTTCTCAAGGCAGTTTTGGGAGGCTTTCTTGCACAAGATCCTGCCAACACTAAGTATATTGCATGTATCGTGGATGTTTCGTATGAATGGAATTTCCTCAGTGGTCCCTGTCGCAGACTGGGTGTATCGCTTGACTTTTGACATTTGCAACCGGGTGCCCAAGTCTCCCGGTACACCTAGTTCGATCGGAAGTTCCTTGTGGCGTATTATCGAGTACAACATTCACAGAGTCATTTCGTGGTTCGTGGTACGTGCATTACGGGTACCTGAGCGCTTCTTCGATTTCTTTCTGACTCCCGTTCCCTACCCATATCACTGAAACCGCAGAGCACCGCGTCAGGTGAAAAGGCAGAAGTAGACTGGGAAAATCCAGAAGTTGTTGGTCGCTGCAAAAGGTGAGTTGCCACACAGAGAAAAGAACGAGTGAACAAGCGAAGATTGACATCAACTTTCTCCTCAATATTCCCCAGGGCTGGCCATGTACCCCTTTACTCGTTCCGTGACGTTCCTACTGCTTTGAAATTTTGGTCAGAAGGCGGTGGCTGGAGTTCACGCTCGAAGCTGCCGAACGTCTTTTTGCTCAACGGAAAGTGGGATTTCCATCTCGCCGCAGCTCCGCAAGATGCCCCGGTTGATTTTTTCCACTCCAACTTTGATACCAGCCTCTGGGATCAGATCGACGTTCCTTCAAATTGGGAATGCCAAGGGTACGATCGTCCCATCTACACCAACATGTTCTATCCTTTCCCTTTGGATCCACCTCGGGCGCTGCGCCGTGGGGTGTGGAGCTCAAGCAACAATTCGACAGCATCGAGTCAAGGTGGCGATTTAAGCCTCATCGAAGGTTGGAAGTGGGATGCTGAGACCACAAATCCTAACGAGCTTGAAAATCCCACTGGCTGTTATCGCCGTGTTTTCGATCTTCCAGAAGGATGGACCGAAAACAGGCGCCGTGTTTTTCTCTCATTTGAGGGGGTGGATTCGGCTTTTTATTGTTGGGTGAATGGTCAATGCGTGGGATACTCTCAAGATAGTCGACTGCCAGCAGAATTTGACATAACCGAAGCCCTTGTGCCTGGAAAAAATTTAGTCGCAGCGCAGGTTATGCGCTGGAGTGACGGTAGCTACCTCGAGGATCAGGATCATTGGTGGCTAAGCGGTATTCATCGGGACGTTATACTTTATATGAAAGAGGCAGTTTTTATTTCCGACTATACGGTAAAAACTTCACTTCCGGAAAAGCGTGGTGGCCCAGCACGTGTTGACGTCGACATCCGAGTACAGGAAGCTGTGACGTCAGAAGTTGCACTTCCTACGGACGTCATCGTCGAGTCTCTGATTTTTGATGCAGATGGCACGCAGATTGCTTGTGTAACTTCTAGTCCAGAAGACCTGTCGTGGTGCGACCCTGGTGAAGTGCACGGTCAGCCTTTCGATAAGGACCAGCCCCAGTTCAATCGTAAAGCCCTGCTGTCATTATCAGTCCCTGCCGCCCGTCTATGGTCAGCAGAAGTTCCCTATTTGTACACGCTAGTCGTTAGGACAATGACTTCCACTGCCACAGGGAACACCTCTAGCCGCAGGTTTGTTCCGGCGTCAGATGTTGAGGCTTGCAGGATTGGCATCAGGTCTGTATCTATTTCAGAAAAGAAATTATGGGTCAATGGTGTACCTGTCATCATTCAAGGCGTCAATCGCCATGATCACTGCCCTAAGAACGGAAAAGCGGTTTCAGAAGAGTCCATGTTGCAAGACGTGCTTCTTATGAAAAAATATAACTTCAACGCCGTCAGGACAAGCCACTATCCGAATCATCCGCGCTTCTATGACCTATGCGACGAATACGGTCTTTATGTATGCGATGAAGCGAACCTCGAAACCCATGGTTTCCACGCCGGGATGCATCCAACCCCCTTCTTGGCAAACATTCCTCAATGGAGGCAAGCTTACCTGTCGCGAATGGCTCGCATGATTCAACGAGATCGCAACCACGCTTCTATAATCATGTGGTCGCTTGGAAACGAGGCAGGATGTGGAAGTGGTCAACGAGCTATGGCTGAGTGGGCCAGAGCAAACGACCCTACCCGTCCCTTGCACTATGAATCTGGTGGGTCTCGCTCGAGTTGTACTGATATTATATGCCCCATGTATGCTCGAGTATACACTTGTGAGAGGATGGCCAATGAGGATCTGAATGATCATCGCCCAGTGATTTTGTGTGAATACAGCCACGCGATGGGCAATAGTAACGGAAGTCTGGACAAATATTGGAGGTGCTTTCGCGAAAACAGCGCCGTGCAGGGGGGGTTCATATGGGATTGGGTCGATCAAGGTCTTGAAGCCACTGCGCCTAGTGGAAAAACTTTCTGGGCATATGGAGGTGACTTTGGTGACAAGCCTAACGACGCCCAGTTTTGCATAAACGGCATTGTTTTCCCCGATCGCACTCCTCATCCTGCGATGGAAGAATTGAAATTCTTAATGAGGCCCGTAACATTCCAGGTAACTAACTTGTTTCATGTGAAAGAAAATTGCACCCGTGTTGAGACTGGTAGCGAGCTGGTCAACCTTGAAACGTGGATGAGTAGCACCCCACACATTGTGGTGCGCAATTGGTTGAATTTTACTTCCTTGGATCATCTCAAAACGACCTGGGTGATTTTGGCTGATAGCGGTGCTAGGCTTGAAGAAGGAGTGCTTGACTTATCCTCTATTCCCCAAGATGCTGAGGTCGAGCTGCCGTGGAAGGCTGTTCTTCCAGATCTTGTGTTCCTCGCAAAGAATGTGTCAACTTTGACGACCGCTGCACAGACATCCCCTTTGCACAACTGGTTTCTGGAGTTCCGAACCACCGTGAAGGAAACGACAAGGTGGTGCGATGCAGGTCATGAAGTCGCTCATACGCAGATAACTCTTCCTGTTCCCGTGAACGGTTTTCCATCACCTTCTATATTATCCATTCCTAAATCACTTTCCGTGCAGTCAGATATGGTTCGAGTATTCACTCTGGGTGACGATCTGTTGCAGGTGCAGTGTGCCGGTGGAGTTCACATGGCATTTCATCTCAACGGTCCACTGATTGGGACGATCGTCAACATGGGTTCGAGAGGACACTTGATCCTCGAAGGTGGCCCATCTCCATGTTTCTGGCGAGCTCCCACTGACAACGATCGTGGGGGCGAAGCAATTTCATACTGTGCGCGTTGGCGAAATGCTGGGATAAATCAGTTGCAGACAGTACAGGACAGTTTTCCAACTGTTACTCAAACTGCTGGTCCTGATGGTTCGCTTCGTATCGCTGTTACGTTAACCATGACTCCATGTGGATCGAATAGAAAGGGAGTTGCAGGAATTAGCGTAACACTGACGCATGATATTCAGACAAATGGCACTGTGGACTTGAATATGGTCGCGACGGCCTCAAAGTCGTTACCCCCGATACCTCGTGTTGGCCTGCGCATGCGTTGCTCAAGTGAGTTGCAAGCCGTAGACTGGTTTGGCCGAGGCCCTCACGAATGTTATTCAGACCGGAAAGCATCTGCTACCTTTGGACATCACTCGTCAAATGCAGTCGACATGCATGTACCATACATTGTTCCAGGTGAAAATGGTGGCCGAGCTGACGTAAGTTGGCTTGCCCTTCGTCGGCGTGAAGTTATGCCCGAACGGCCTTTGACAATCAAAGGAAATAAGTTCCGTGCCTCAGCTCGGACAGACCGAGATACTGTCACACCAGCACCGGGGCTCCTAGTCTCAATTCCTGGAGGTAAGGTTGCGCAAGTGTCTGTCCAGCAGTATTCTCTTGAGGATTTGGAGTCTTCTTCTCATGAATATCAACTTGAGGAAGCTAGATCAAGGGGCGACGGCACAGTCCATGTGCACGTCGACCACTTGCACATGGGGGTTGGCGGTGACGACAGCTGGACTCCAAACGTGCACCCAGAGTATCTCATACCAACAGGAAGTAAATGGCAGTGGAGTTTGAAACTCGCGGCTTTGGCGCATGACGATGACGCATTCGAGATGCATAGACACTTGCAATGAAGTATGGGTGTTGGGAGTTTACTAATAGCTACATGTGTGCAATGAAGGCAACACCTGAATTCTAAGAAAGTGTAACATTGACCGGTAGAGACGCTTGCTGTCGAAAGCTCTAGAGCTCTCTTGATATGTCAAGGGACGGACATAACTTGACATCGAAGCGTGTATGCGTATACTTTGGATGAAAAGTACAGTCTATGGTGAGTAACTACCTTCACGCCATTGACCACTGCAAACTGTGCACGACAAAGGACAAGCATCCAACATGTATCCAGGGTTTTTGTCGCACTCATTCTGCTCTGCCCATGTATGACACGTTTCTTGAGCATCAGCGCAGTTGTCAGTGCTCACCTCCCTCCCTTCGAAAAATACCCGTTGGTGCGCCTCTCGCAAAGATAACGGAGCAACGTGCATCCATTTGGTCGCCGTCCACTTCTCACCACTCTCGACTGGACACCCTGCATGACTACTGCCACCGTCTAGCTCACCGCCGACTTTCGTACTCCAGAACAGTAAAGCATCCCCCTTCTGAGGCTTTACTGCCTTCCCGTTGTTCCCACAAACTGAATAGGCGGACTGGTTTCTGCCTCTGGGCATGTCAGTGTTGGGAAACACTGTCTCGCCTCCTCCCTGTTGAGCGATTTAACAAGCACGCATCGTCGATTCCGTGTTGTAGAGTCAGTAAAAGTAAAGGAAATGGAAGTGACAACGATATTCAAATGCAAACGCACCTCGACATCCGAAAGATACATCAGAACCGTGGCCACTCGATTATTCAGCTTGCCAGCATCGTGGAAAAAGTAGTCATAGTGTGCACGATATTCCTCGCCAGGCTTGTAGCGCAGTACTTGAATCGGCTCGCCGTGAGATTCGGGAATCTGACTCCAGCTTGCTATGCGTCGTTCTATATTTTTTATCATCGCGTTCATACCTGTATTATTGTGAAAAATCACGCAAGCAACACGTATGTCGTAAGTAAAAAATAAAGTAAATGAAGGAGACGGAACTGAACCGACCTTTGCACTTTACCCACCTTTTGGAACGAAAGAGCCAGTTGAGGTGCGAATATCGCTGAAAGAGCTTCCCCCATTTTCGGCATCTACCACGCCAGACTTATACATGTTAGGCTTGGAGTGCTCCTGCAAGTTGTACCCCGAATTGAAGTCGAGATGGAGAGGCGGTTAGGTGCGCAGCGTCCTTTGCAGATGGCCAGGGTGAGAACTGTAAACAGTGAACAAGTGTCTGATGACTTACCATCAAGAAATTACATTCCTCATCCGTCATGAAACCCTTGTAAAGAAAGGCTCTCGGGTTATCAAGCGAGATGACTTGGATACTTCTCGGGTTAAGGACATTCAGGGACGTGTGAGACAAGTCTGCCGCATTGTGCGGTGACCCTGAGGGAATCTCCCTTTCGGCGTGAAAGTGGGTATCACTTGCTTCATGGTACAAAGAGGATGTCGAGGGCGACCGAGTGGACTCGCTCAGCTATGTGCAAAGTTATACCAAGTCAGTAACGAAAATCTAACGGGCAAGCAACTTGGAGGTAGGCCAGTCAGGAAGCTGGTAAGAAGGGCCACTGAAAAAAGTGTGCTCGGAGATTTTTTTCGCTTTACTCACCTCTTGATCATACGAGTGTAGTTTGCCATCATGTCGCCGCGGTCGAACTTCGAGCGTAGACCCCTGATTATTCGAGAGCTCGAAACGCTCTTTCGCTTCAACGTCATTCGCCAACGTCGAAGGTCTGACGCGGCGGTGCACTACCTCGGCCCCTTTTCGATTTGATGAGCTGAGCTCTGCTAAGGTCGGCTTCAAAGGTGGCAGAGCAGGCACTAGAAAGATAAAAGAGGCCAACGTGAGTGTCCAGCCTCCGAAAAAGGCAATTGTGGCGATTCTATTCCGCCGCATGCGACCCACCCCGTGCACGTGCGGCTCACGAATGACGTTTTCCGTTTCTGAACGAGTACTACGGTAGTATCGATCGGTTCCCCAAATATTCCGACGATACACTTTACACTACAGAACGAATCCCTAAAATTGCCCTAAAATCGCCCTAAAAATTCACATCAAGAACGAAGTCTCTATCTTTCTTTATTAAAAGTATTTACGTAACTCTCCCAATAATAATCGATTATCGAAAACGAATTTTCTAAAAACGTTCTAAAAACGTTCTAATTCTTCAAAACTGGTGTTTTTCCTTCTAACTCGACGAAATCACGATTTAGAACTTTCTAAAAACGTTCTAAAAACGTTCTAAATCGAGCGGGTCGAAAATCTCTTTATTTTTTCGTATGGCGGCAGTCAGAAAATATTTACTTCAACTTCGATTTATTTATTTTTAGAAAGCCAGCCGCTGCTCACATCTGGATAAGGCTTCGTGCGATCACGGTCACCGTGGCAGGGTTCCGGGGCGCAGACCTAGCCCCGGACCTGACGTACTTCGATCATCAAATGCCATGTAACTATGTATTTGTTTTGTATCAATCATGTCCTTAGATCGAAGTGTGGCACACGTTCAGAAGAGCAAGGAAAGCTGGATCTTATTACTCGCCGAAATGAAGGGTTCTTTTCCCCTGGTTCATGGAGAGCATCGATGAGCTTGGGACTAGTACTTCCGAGCCAAGGGGGTGCTCATTTTTTGTGGATCGACTACGACGTGTGTCGGGCATGTCGATTTCGATCCTCGCCCCCGCCCATATCACCTCTATGTTGACATGGTCCATTGTTTGTGTCAGCTCTGGGGAGACATCATCGGTCTCAGTGTCGTCTCCAAGCACCGCCGACAGGTGCCGATGACGCGTTATCGTGTTGAAAATGGCACCACACTTTATCTATGCACATAAAACTATGAGCGCTCGGTGTATTGTCGCATGTAAGACTGTCTCGCACCGGCTTCGTCGATGATTCAAGCCGACTGCGTGTGCGTCTTGTGAGTCGGGAGAGCGGCGTACGTCTCGCCGCAAACCACCGAGCGGTCCCGTAACGACGCCGCACAGCGCCACTGGAAGGTTTTTGATGGTGCCTCGTTTTGTGGGTGGTTTCTACATGCGGATCTTGTGTCAAATGCATGTTGTGACATATAGTGGTCGTCTCAGCGCTCTGTAGTAGCCGTCGTGGACATATGCATACGATGTCAACCGCGGACGGAAGTGTCACCAGCCCCTCCTACAGCGACGCGGGCGGCACTTTGGCGGCGCCGCCGACTTTTCGCAGAACCTTTGTGCTTCGCAAGTTGCCTTCGGATGGTATCCTTGCGTCCTGTACAGGCGTGCTTCGCGATACTTCATACTGTTGGAGGCGTAATTGATCACCCGCCCCCGCCCCACTCGTCTGGGAATTGGATGTCGGTGACGGCGGCACTCTCGGCGCTCTCGGTGTTCGGAGCGGCGGGAACGTCTTGGGTGAAGTGCGGGACAGCGACTGGCGGGTAGACGCGTCGGACGTCGATACAGATATTTCTTCACGTCTTAATATGTACAACATATATATTCTTGTTCGTACTTGCTTGTTTGCTTGTCTGATGCTGGGTCTTCCTCGCCGCACGCATGCTCCACTTCACTCTCGAGAGCAGGCATGTGGGAGGTGACTCCAAATTCTCTCACTTTTTCCTCTTCCTGGACAAAATTCTTGTGCTTATTTTTTTTTGTGTTTCGGCAATTGGGGGCGGGTCGCGGCCCGTGCTTTCAGTTTTCCGCGCGCGTTTCGACATATTATTTGACTAAAAATACTTTTAATACGTACGTAATACAAAGTAATTAATAATGTGAGCGCGAGCGAGCGAGCGAGCGAGGGTTTATTTTTCTATTGATGATTTTGATATGGTGCTTTCGCGGAGCAACGGAAGGTGTCGAAAGATTGAATATGGTGCAGGAAGAAAGTTTTTGAACCAGAACTCGATAACGAGCTTAAAGACCGCAGCAAGAAATCCCCCGCAGAGTATCCTGTCCCCCCAGATGAGTAAACCATCATTTGGACCGAAACTAACGCATATCAGCCGCGGCGGGCACTTATAGGATCCAACGGTTGCGCCACGAAGTATTCTTGAAGCGACGTATTCAGCTTCCCAATGCGCATAGGACGCTAGATACTGGTCAGCGGGTTTAGCTACACAGTCGCCAATTGCATATATTTCGAGCTGTCGCTCGCCACTTTCATCATCCCCAAAGGTGCCGCAAAATGTGCAATCCACGCGGAATGTTTTTTGATCCACTCGAATGCGACCGCTTCCGTCTAAAGGTACTTTAATGTGTTCCGGCTTCACATCGTCTGAAACTTCGCTCTCGGAGAGGAACTCAGTTGCCGGTCGGGCACCAGTAGCCACAATAACTTCATCAGGGGTGAGAGTAGTGCCTGACAGGACACCTCTGTATATATTGGCAACTTTGATGGTTTTGGAATCATTTGGAACTGAAACATATCTCTCTCCGACCAACACGCTAACACCGTGTTTGCGTAACCATTTTGCGGCACGTTCTCCCGCGGAGGCAGGCAGATCATCCATCAATCGCGCACCTCCGTGAACAAGCGTTATACGACGTGGGGATCTACTCGCCGCCTTTGCCAATTCTGCGGCGAGTTCGACCCCAACTATGCCTCCACCAACAACCATGACGTGTCTCGCCCTTGCAATTTTACTTGCAGCAGACGCGAAATGTTCTACTCGCTGCTTCCTCTCGGCTTTTTCTGCATACTCTGATTGAGATGCTGAAGGCTTGAAAGGTGATGGGTACAGGCTTCCAGTAGCGAAGACCAAATGGTCCCAGGTGAAGGTTTCCATAGTCGCAGACGACGATTTCCCCTGAAGAGGAACTTCCAGGGTTCCGTGTCGTACTATGACTGATTGTGAAGGAGCAGCGCGCAAGAACTGAGCGGAGATAGGCGCGACTTCTTTTATCATGCGGTGCAGCTGATTCAATCTGCTTCTCGGGGCCAGTCCGTTCTGCACCACAACCTGATCGGACGACGAATCAGCGTGTGTCGCCCATGACCCAAGACCAAGTGGTTTACTTCCAACTATCGCCCCAGGGACACCGGGCACGTACTCGAAGAAGTCTCGAATGTCGATAAGCGTGACTGCGCACTTGTGTGCGAGTTCCCTCGCCAGTGTGATGCCAGCGAAACCACCACCTAAAATCACCACACGTTTCGGCACGGCGCGTCGTATCGCACTCATTCTTCGCCGAATTAAAATAAAGCACCCTGCAACACAACTCATCAGCCCAAACAAAGTGAGCGACACTCCCGTCGATGAGGTGCACCATGCTCGAGCGTTACCATGAACTTGTGGGAAAAGATTTGGGCTCTGCCGAACGCACACGCTAAATATCTGTTGCTCCTGACGAAATCCTTTACTTTGCGACGGGGCAAGTCGTTGGCACGTCGTACGTTCGAGCCCACACCGGGTGATGAAAACCCTTCGTTGCCGCCTCACCCGAGACGACACAGAAAGTCCTGGTGGAAGAACACCGCGGTATAGAAGACACGCATCCATGGCCGGCGTGCTGTCGCGGCGCTCGATTGCTTGTGTCGCACGACGTCGATATTTAGTTAGATAATAATAATCTATTAATATATTTAATAAGCGGCAGCTCACATTAATTAATATCAGCAGGTCGGTAATCTCGCTGATCTCGATTTTCTTCATCATGCATCGATACTACTACATACATACGATCTGTACCATAATAATGCAAGTAAATAAGGCGGCGCGTCACTTCGTTTCAACGTACAAGTTTCCGCACGGACGACAAGAACTTGATCCAAACTATTCAACAACCGCCTGCAAGATCGTGGTTTTGCCGGGGAGAGTACCGTTCGGTTTCCGCATCAGTATGGCGGAGGATCACGTACTATTTCTCGCGCCAAAATCGTTTGCTTCGAAGCTCTCGAAACGAGAAGGCAAAATTGGTGTGCTGAACAACGACGTATCGTTTGATGTCGACGCAGGTATGAATCGTACGACTTCTTCGGGGTTGTGCCAATCCCACGAATGCCATCATCACGTATCGCTTTGCTAACTGCCTCATGCATTATTTTGAACAGGGGTCGTGACCGGGGTGGGAGAGGGAGAATCGAGACAAGGCACAGTTCGTCGCCTCGTGAATCATGTAGAGACCTGGAAAACTTACGACGAAACCAACTTTGCCAAGAGCGCAGACGTGACGCATTTCATCGATTTTGGTGAAGCATCAAAAGATATCACGGATGTGCTCCGCCAGAATGAGCTTTTACGGTGCGTGATGCTGGCCGCTTGAGTACTGGCTTTCGGCCCCATGTTCCTCCCGCAGACATTTTTTTTTTTTTTCTCACTGCCCCGCCCTTGTGTTCTGAACAGGTACACCGCTTTGTCCAGCAAAGCTCCGACAGCGGCGGCAAATTCTGCAGCGGAAGAGGCGGTCATACACACACTTACGCACGGGATGGCCAAGTGTACCACCACAGTAGCATTCCATGAGAAATTTGAAGACGCGTAGACTTATGTGAAGGGTTAGATAGTATGTAGTATGTAGCGTATGCATGCGTGATGATGATATCGAGCATCATATTACAACATTATTAGTAGCTACTATCTACAAAGTATTCTGGATTTATTTCAATCGGGTTTGCAAAATTTCATCGCGAACTGCTATGTACTACTGTTGGAATATAAGAGTAGCTCAGAGGAAGAGTGACGGGCCCATAACCTGTTGGAAGAAGTGTTCTTTGCATCATACTTTGTAGAAAGCTTTGAGTGCTGTCTGATTAGTGCACTTGCCATTGTGGCGTTTGCCGCAAGACTTTACAGATGGGTCTGTCAAAAGATTGGCCGTTACGGTTAGACGTGTTTTGGCGTTTGAAGTCATCATGATTGTTGTAGTTCTTGCGTTTTCCATGAGAAGACTGTCCCTGATTGGTTCTGCCATTGACATTGAGATTGTGATAGTGGTTTTGCAGTTCAACAATTTTGTTGATTAGTGAAACAACAGTGAGTGATTCATCTTGTTGAACTTTCTCAGAAAGCGAGACTTTTCGTTCGCGACCGTAATCGTCGCCAAGCAAAGAAATCATGGCATGCTTGATGGTTTGCTCTCTGTCCTTCATAGATGTGTTCCCGTTTTTCGGAGAGATGACATCCTGGTAGAGAAGGTATTTCTCATGAAAAGTGTTGAGCGATTTCAATGGTGCAGTGGTGATAGAAAGTTTCTTCCAGTTATCGAGTTGACGTTTGATGTCGACACCGTCTGCGTAACTGAGTTTGCCAAAATTTTTGTTGATGTATGAAATGAGGTTGACACCGCTTCCTTTAATCTCAGAGTTGTTTGCTGCATGATCCAGAAAGAATTTCGGCAGAGTAGATTGAAGAAAGCTGTACAAGCGTCGGTCGAGCTTTGCACATACGGCGTCAATACCATTGATGTGGAATTCATCCAGTGTCCAGACAAATGGTGTAGTCAGACCAGTACGTCCATCTGTTCCTGAAAACGCTGCAAATGTAGCAGGGTTTTGGACTTCAGTATAAGGACGACAGCTTATGTTTGTGCCGTTTGTGAGATTGAGTTTGCAATACTTCATCATGTGAGGACTGAGGTGTGGTTCCTCAAGATCGCCGCTATGAATAAGTCCAATGATTAAAAGCTCTTGCAGCATAGGATGATTGTCCGTGAATTGGTTGTCTACGGTGCGAATATAGTAACGCCAAATTTGAGCGCGTGCAATTTTGCCGTTGATGTCGTTCAGAGTTTGACCAGTAGACTCGAGGTAGTTTTTGATTCCACCATTAACGAAGTCAGTATTCTTATGAAGAGTTTCTTTGAATTCAGTGTCTTTGGTCTCAAAGTGTGATTGACCAGTGATGTTGTGCCGGAGCACGAAATCAACGATTGAACTTCCCGTGTTGAGACTAGTTCTTAATTTGTTGGGGTCATAGAAGTTGGGTACTACCAGTAGGCTTTCAAGATTGTTCCCGTCTTTGTCAAATTCATGTGCTCGCATTATATGATTGGTCCTGCTTATTGCAGTGGGGATGTAAACCAATTCTTCTTGGCGATCCATGCGATCAAGAATGTTAATGTACTTTTCCCAGTTAGGAATCGTTTGTTTGTGAAAGTCAGTGTTTTCAGGCAAGTAACCGTTAATACCCAAGTCATAATAAGGTTTTTCTTGTGAGATGAAACCCATTTTGAATTTGAATAGAATCTGAGCGAGTAACGCTCAGGATTTTTGTATGAAAAGGAGGTGAAAAGTTGACTTTGATGGGTAGTATCTGACCCAAAATGGTTGTCAAAAAGACTATGTATACGTAGTTTTAGTAGATATGTAATTCTTTGATAATTGTGTGGTTGTGCGTAACCTGACTGTTCGTCTCCCCTTAAGATCGTGTTTTTAGATCTGAGATCCGCGTTGAGATCTGAGTGTCTCTGGTGTCAGAGATGTGTATAGAAGCTTCTAATGTGATAGCTTCTTTGAGAATGATTCGATCTAAGGCTTGTGCAAAGATCTATAGCTCCGATGTGAGGAGTATGTGGTCGACGAGGATGTAGGTCCACGGTCAACGAAGAAGAATTTCCGAACCTCGGAAAACGCTCGAGGATCTCGGGCGGTGTGTGTCACTGAAGCTATGAGAGCTTCTGTAACTTGATGATGAACGTGTAAAAACGTTATGCGGAGATGTAGATGTTCTTAATGGATGAAGATGCGCGGTAGCAAAGAGGATTAGCGCGGGCCAGGACCCATAACCTGTTGGAATAAAGGAGAAAAGGGAGTTTGAATGTGCAGGAAATGATTAAAAGTTTGAAACTAGGGTTAGATAGGTTTATCCAGGTGAAACTTGTCATTATTCCTGGATTTTAGTGCGATTTTAGGGATTTCGTTCTCGTATGTAGTGTGAGTAGAAAGTATCCTCATAAAAATGAGCTCGCAGTACGCTACCAGTACGTGCACACGCACTCCGTAGATGTCGAGGTGGTCCTGTATTTGTAGAAGCTGAAGACGTGATGGCGGAGGCTATCGCCCAGTTCAAGGAAGCTGTCCAGGTGAGGAAGACACGTCCATTCTAAGAAGCAGCCATGGGATTCCCCTTTCACCGCTTACGCCAAGGTCCTTCGCATCCGTGCACTTCCACAGGCTCTCCATCACCACCCTGAAGCAATAGTTAAAAAACAAGCTGAACAATGGCTAGAGCGTTTCCAAGAAGATGTGGAGGCCTGGACGGTTTGTGATGCCGTGCTGCACGATCCAACAAACACACCTGAGGTGAACTTCATGAGCGCTCAAGCTTTGAAGCGAAAGGTTGTCCAACTTCCTATGTTTTGTTAGATTTCGTTGCGTTGGTCCCTTAACTTCCCATCGGGGACGCGACCTGTCAACTGACCCTTTTCAAATCGACCTACCGTTCCTGACATATATTCCCTTTTCTTTCGCTGCGCTGTCAAAAGGTCCAACAAGATTTCGCAGAGCTACCGTCTGGGGCAATAGGATCACTTCGGGAATCCCTTGTTGCCTTGTTGTTCAAACATGGCGAGGGTCCGGTGCGCACGCAGCTTGCGGTAGCAATGGCAAGTTTGGCAGCCCACTTGCCAGCCACAGAATGGGATGACATCGGCGCATTACAGTGGTTAGCTACACGTATAACTGGTGATGGATCAGACCCGTCGCGCTTATCTTGTCTACTTGAACTCCTCGTCGTGTTCCCTCAGGAAGCCGGGAGTTATCGCCCCGCGGTGCATCCCGAACGTCGTCGTAGTTTTGCCCGTGAATTAATCATGCAGAGCAAGTCCGCTATCACCATGATTTCTTCCTGCCTTGAGCAAATGTCAATGAACACGAAGAACGTGTATGAACATTCTCTTGACGCGTTCGCTGCCTGGGTACGATTGAGTCAAGGGCGCCTGCACGCCGATGATCTGCCTGTTCAGGCACCACAGATTGACGCCGCGACCCTTTGTGCTCATCCACTCACTTTACTTGCTCTCAAGTCTCTCACAACACACGAATCAAGGCCCTCACAATTTGACCATGCAGTCGATGCTACGTGTGAGCTGATTCGCGCGACAAGAGCACAAGTTGTGGATTCACGGGACGGTGATAGACATAACTCTATACCTGCATCTTCACTTCAGCTAGTTCAAGTCATCGTTTCTAGTGTTTTGGATTTAAAGCCCGCGTTGTTAGCAGCCTCTCAGTCTGAAGGCTCGTTGGATGAGATTGCGAAAGGGATATCTCGACTTCTTGCCGAAATCGGTGAAGAGTATGTCGCAGTCATAGCTGAGGTACGATTTGTCCCGTGAGCGTCTTCCTTTGATAAATAAAGCCTTGCTCTCTGACTGACCTTCTCTCCACTTTTTTTTTCTCGTTTAGGGGAACCGGGAATCCCTCGCGGTTGTTGAGTCCATTCTGATTGTGACTGCGTATCCTGACACTGATATCGCAACAATGAGCTTCGTGTTTTGGCATAAGTTATCTCATGTGCTCACTGGAAGAGAGCAAAGGAATGCGTCTCATGAAGGTGCTGAAGAGCTTAATCGACGAAAACAGCTATTCTTTCCGGCATATGTTCAACTGATCCACAACGTGATAGGTACGTCTTTTTTTCCGTATAGTATTTACTCGTGTTGCTTCTAACGTTACAACCTTGCTGATTACCCGTCACCATTTTCCGCGAACCCTCCATTAGGTCGATTGCAATATCCCGAAGATTTTCAACATTGGACCGGAGAAGAATACCGTGAATTCAAGCGGATGCGTTACGCGATTGCTGATACACTGACAGAAGCGGCTTCTGTCGTGGGTGCTATCCAAACGCTTCATATCGTGTCAACACCTATTCAGGAGCTTCATAGGGCAGAAGCAACAGACTCAGCGCCGAAGAATACCGGCGTTGATTGGCGTCGCCTCGAAGCATCGCTTTATTGTGTGCGTTCTGTCAGCAAGGAGCCCCCGCCTGCTGGTGACCTGTTGTTGCTGTCGATATTGGCATCCTTGCCAAATTTTCCTGAGCACCCTCAACTTCTGTATACTGCGGTGTTGACAATTTCTGCTTACAGTGAATGGTGAGTCACGAAACATTTGCGTTGATAGCAAATCCTGTGTGTGCTCGTTTCACGTGCATGAACATACTAACAACATCATTTTTTCCTCTAACCAGGGTGTCTGCAAGCATTGCTCTCGGAACGGATTCCATGCTGCTGCAGAAACTTTTGGGTGTTTTACATCACGCTCTAGTCAGCAAACATACAGATACACGGGGAGCTGCAGCTCTGGCGCTCAAGCACCTCTGCGATGCTGCTGCTGACCATTTAGTGACTTTTCTTGATCCTTTGGTGCAGCTATATGTGATGGCGTTGAACTCTATGACAGATTCACAAGGTACGACCCAAAACATGTCCAGCCCATCAGCGTCGCATCATTTTCAAATGCACGCAGATGACGTCATCCAGATCATTGAGGGTCTTGGTCATGTTACAACTGCGTTGCCCGTAGAGCAAGCAGATCCTGTATTATCCGCCTTGCTCGCTCCAATTTCGGTGCTTTTGAACGCTATGTTTCCAGAGGTCATGGTCAGTGTCAAGCCTGACACAAATATTGTAGTGAAGTATTTTGATTGTCTCGCGGCTGTCATGCGATATGTGTCGCATCCAGAGCTTGTCGCGACGTCTTTCCATGAGCTATGGCCTATGGTCTCACGTGCCCTTGTAAGCTGCGGCAACACTGATATGCGGTGTACCGAACATATTTGTCGCTGTATTAAGTACGCAATTAGAACTTCAGGGTAGGTCTTGAATGCGTTCTGCAATTTCTCATAATCTTTTCGTTCTATTTCCGCACTTCATTTCTGGCTGTGATACTGACCCAACCATCTAACCTCAACAGACATCGCCTCACGGATATTGTTAATTCGGCGGCTTCCATATACACATCACTATTCGCTCAACGGCGCCAATCAAGTTTGCTTTTTGCAGTGAATGAACTTGTTCGAAGCTTTGGTAATGATAAATCGTGTACTCAGGCTATATGTCTCAGCGTCGAGGAGGTGATCCTCAGAACAGCAGCAACTTTGCAGACCTTATCTGACTTTGATGACGCCCCTGACGTTGTTGACGATGCATTCTTGCTAGTGAAAACCTGTCTCAAGTACTGCCCGAAGGCTTTGGCGAATCCACGAATTGTGGCATCTACTTTGGACATGCTTATCTGTGGGCTTCATGTCCAGCATCGTGAAGCTTGTTGCTCTATGCTTGACTTTACGCGTAACTTGCTGTATGCTCGGAACGAGGACCTGGTTGACATT
>JACLAA010006359.1_pt1 | contig 37555 bp, 24 predicted proteins | sample 8027891 | NCBI WGS metagenome assembly JACLAA01 (sample SAMN15724900, study PRJNA655200) | protist metagenome | isolation source: fluorescence activated cell sorting (FACS) single amplified genomes of... | place: Spain: Blaines Bay Microbial Observatory, Mediterranean Sea | collected 2016-01-19 | reverse complement strand
ATTATTCACGATAGATGTGACGACACGCGTTGTCACGACGAAAATTTCATCTACGAATAGAAAAAAACGAAGAAGACTTTTAACGCCGAATTACTCACCAACATCGATGAGCAGTGTGGAAGATGCTGAGATGTTGCAAATGAAAGTTTGCGTGAAGAAGACGGAAATAACGAATGGAGCGGATGGTATGGCACTTTTGCGTGTCCCGATGTTTTCCGGTTTCCAACCGGTCGAGTCGTCCATCGCCAACTTAGATCCGGAAAGAAAATACATCAAACGCGTGGAAGTGGATCCAATTACGAGCACGCTTTCTTTATACATAGAGAACTTTCCATTGAATTCGAACGATAAACTTTGCGCCACATTCGATGCTCGAAGAGTCGCGGAGGTGAAAAATGCGCAAGACGTTCCAGGAGCGCAAATTTCCATGTACTACCAGCAAGACAAATATCGAAACGCCGTGATGAAATCGACCGATTTAGAAGTTGGTCGATTCCCGGAGGACGATGGGGGTGGCGGTGTCAAGGTTGAACCAGACTCTGCGTTTGGATTTCGAGTCACTTTCATTTTAGCGTCTGTCATCGCTTTAGCTCTTTTCGCGATGGATTAAAACAAAACAAGGGGTTGTTATTCTCGATGTATCTCTCACTTTTAATCATGCATGTAATAACAAAACTAGTATTATACGCTTGTCATTAGCTCTGTATTAATGATATTCTTCTGTACCAGGTACCATGGCACCACGGTACCAGGTACTTTATGCTCCTCTCTCTCTGTCTCCTCACACTCTCTCTTTCTCTCTCTCTCTCTCTCTCTCTCTCTCTCTCTCTCTTTCTCTCTCTCTCTCTCTCCCATATATCACTCATTCACTCATTCATCCACAGACACTTCCTTATTAAAACATGATGTTGTTCATAGTATAGATTCGTGCAGACGGAACAATCTTGAAGCAGTCGTCGCCGTCCGAGGATCCGCTCGAATCCTCGTCTACAGCGGCATCATCGTTCACCTCCACGACTCTCCTTTTCATCGTCGTCGCCTCTTCAGAAGGACACTTGGCGCACAAAGTCTCGTCGAAAATCCACTGTCCCCACTCGAACTTCTTCTTCCTCATTTTGATGCTTTCCGGCGTCCCGCCAACTTTTTCCCACACCAAGTAATCGTGGACGTTATCGAAACCGTTCTCGCGCGCGATTCGTATGACTTGGTGCGTCGGTGCCAACCCGGCTTTCTTCCTGCACGGTCCGCAGTTGCAGCAGTTATCGCACCCGTCTCCGCACGACTTGCGACATTTCGGGCACTCCCAGCACCCACTCGCGACGGCCAAATCGATATCCTCCCCGTGCCTGTTTCTCAAACACATTCCGCAAAACTGCACCGGCCTCGCCGCTTCGTTTTGGCACTCGTACCCGGTGCACTCCACGTGCGTTTCCACCGTCTTTTGACGACACCAGTGACAGGTCGTGCCTTTCTCCGAATCGTACACGCGACCTCCGACGGAATACACGCTTCGTCTGCACACTCTCGTCGCGCTTCTTTGCGACCGCTGCTGATTTTGTTGCTCCTTCCTCTTGCGATCCGCGTTCTCTTCCTCCTGTCCCAACAAAATGGACCGATCTTCGGCGTAATTGATCTTTCGCACGACTCGAGACGTTCGTCGGCGTTCGCTTTCCGGTATCCACTCTTTCCGCTTTTGCTTCTGTGTATAATTTTGTTGTTGTTCGTATTATTAAAGAAGATATAACACACCCGTCAGTAAAAGCAAAGAGCGAGACAGAGACAGAAAGAAAGAAAGAAAGAAAGAAAGAGACAGAAAGATGAGACGAATACGGAGAAGTCCTCTCTCGTACCTTTCTCGGCGTCGGCGTCGCGACCGGTGGAAACATGCTGGAATTTTTCCCGATGAGATTTTCCAATCCCATCTCTTTCATCCGCTGTACATTTTTCGCGATTCTCGCTTCGCGTTCGAGCTCGAATTGCGACAAGGGTGTCGTCGTGAACGAGTGAATTGGAGAGGTTGGCGAGGATGAATTATTTGACATGGAGCGATTTTTAGTATTACGACGCTTAATTAGAATTATCAGGAGTAGTATTATAATTTTTGATGATCTGTGGAGAGAGTGCCTGTGCTTTTCTTTTTTTTTTTGGTTTTTTGGCGGGAAAATTTTTGTGGTCATATTTAGGGTTTCATTTGTTACCCTAAATACATTTTGTCCGAATTAATACGAAGGGAAGGGAAAAACGTTCGATAATATTCCACTCTTTCAGTCTTCCAGAGCGCTCGAGCCTTTTCTCGGTTCTTTTCTCCCTGAGAGCTACGGAGGAAAGACAATTTCAGTGAGTGACACGCGGAAGAAAGCACCATCATCAATCATGCCAAAAGGCCCGTTCGCGAGCTCGGTCGGCGTCGGCCGCGCGGAACCCGAGTGGGCGAAGTTGAACAAAGTTAATGGGATTTGTGGACGAGATGTGATTCATCAATCCGGAGAGAAAACGGAAGCGCCGATAAAGTTAGAGGATGAAATCACGAGCGGCGAGTGCGAATCTCTGATCGTTCCGGAAGATGGAGGTTTTGATTTGTTAATCGTGGGTGCCGGGTTGAGCGGGTCTGTGATTGCCGAAAGGTGCTCGAAAGAGTTGAACATGACGTCTTTGATTCTCGATAAAAGAGACCACATCGGAGGGAACTGCTACGACTTCGTCTCGGACGAAGGCATTCGGTGCTCGAAATACGGCGCGCATTTATTCCACACGAATTTCGAAAGAGTGTGGGAGTACGTGCAAAACTTCTCGGAGTGGATCCCGTTCGATCATAGGGTGAAAGGACGCGTGGAAGATGAAAATAAAGAGTTGAAATTGGTTCCGATACCGCCGACGAGAGAGACGGTGAACGCGTTGTTTAGCGCCAACGTAAACACGGACGAAGAGATGCAAAAATGGTACGACGAGCAACGAGTGGTGCCGAAAAGTGAAGACGGGCAGCCGAGAAACGGGGAGGAAGCGGCGCTGAGCAGAGTCGGGCCGCTCTTGTACGAAGCCGTGTTTAAACATTACACGAAGAAGCAGTGGGATAAATACCCAGAGGAGTTGGACGCGAGCGTGTTGTTGAGGTTGCCGTGTCGGACGACGACAGACGATAGGTACTTTTCCGATCCGTGGCAAGCGTTGCCGAGAAGAGGATACACTAGAATTTTCGAGAACATGTTGTTGGGCGACGAGAACATACAGATTCGGTTGAATTGCGACTTTTTTGAGTTGAAGAAGTCGAACGCGTTGCCGAAACACAAGTTGGTCGTGTTCACGGGTCAAATAGACGCGTATTACGCGAGTTTAGGGATGCCAAAGTTAGAGTATCGATCGCTGGAGTTTGAAAACACGTACGTCGATGAACCAGAAGATGGTTATTACCAAGAAGCTATGGTTGTCAACTACCCGTCGTCGTCGGTGCCGTTTACTCGCATCGTCGAATACAAACACACGCCGAATCAGCCGAGCGAACAACCGTTGCCGAGAGGCACTTTGATCGCGAAAGAGTACAGCACAGACGTCGGGGAACCTTATTACCCCGTACCGAATCCAGAAAATAGAGCTTTGTACGAAAAATACGCCGCGTTAGCCGAGAAAGAGAAAGGGGTATGTTTCGTCGGGCGATTAGCGAGTTACAAATATTTCAACATGGACCAAGCCATTTTGAACGCGTTGGAGATGTACGATAACATGAAAGAAAACGGGACGTTAGAGCCGAAGAGGAAACCGGAAGATTTCGGACCCGGGGATGGACCCAAGTGATTAGATATTTTAAATAATATGTATTAAACGAGAATATTTAAAAACTTACGGCAAAAGTGCTTATATAATAAATTCCACGGCGGCAAGTCTCTCCTCCATCCCTTTTTCATCACGCTTTACAATTTTACAATCACAAACAACAAACCAAACAACAAAACGCTCACAATCAACCCACCAATGGCTACAGCCATTTCATCCCTCGATTTTAACGCAAATCGTCGTTCACCGCACGCAGGACACCTCTTCTCTTCCGCCCACGGGCCTTTCGTGCCGTCGTACACGTACCCGCACCCTTGACACACCCAAAGTTTCCCGTCGACGACGGCGTTCGGGTTCGCCGCGATCACTTCCGCGGACGGTCTCGAGCCTCTTTCCGGTTTCCCCGCCATGGCGATGATGTGCACGCCTCTTTTGTCTACTCGTTGTTTTCGTTGTTGTAATTGTGCAGTTTTGAGTGCAACTTTGGTCGAATTCACCTGCTTAAAAAAATGTCGTCTCGGACAGTCAGTGTCTCGTTCTTTTTTCTCTCATTCAAGGGAAACGTGAGGGCAAAATTCCGAGTCATATATCATCGTCATCATCATCATCATCATCGACCGTCTCGCCGATATGTGCGCGTATTAAAACAATAATCGAAAAGGCACACATTCGTCTCTGATAATACGCGTTGTGGTAGTTCTTTCTGCGGCTTTTGATGACTAATAAACGCATCAGAATCACGCGTATAAACATATATAAATCAACACAAAATTGGATGGCGTGATGACGACGACGAGGTTTTGATGAGAGATGATGTACCCCGCGCAGGTCTAATAACGACACACACAGATAAAAAAGAAAGAAGAAACGAAAAAAGGGAAGAAAAACACAAAAGACAAAGCGCACCTTGGTGTTGGTGTTGGTGTTCTTGCGCAAAGAAACCGTCGTCGTCGGTCGAGCGACCGGGACCAGAGAGGTGGATAACGAGAACATTTTTTGGGTGCTCCTTTTTTGTGATGAAGCAGAGGGACAAAAGAAAATGAAAAAAAATGAAAAATTTTTCTCACTCTGACCAACAGATTTTCCGTCTCGTACGTACGCGGCGTAAAGCTTTGACGATGATGCGTGAATACTCTTCTCTCTGTGTCTCTTTTGCGAAAAGCAGTGCAAATTTCCTCACATTTTGATACGCTTTTTGGTGGAATCTTGAATTTCAATGTTAGGATTTAAGAAATATGTATACGTATACGTATACTCTGGCGGCGACGTTTTGGTTCCTCGTAGTCAACCGCCCAAACCGCGGAAACTCTCGCGTCTCTCGAGCGCTCTCTTCGCGAGTCTTTGAAAGATTGATTTGACGTTACAACCGGTTTTCGCGTTCGCAGATGCGACGAAACTGGAGAGTTCTGGTGAGATGCTGAGATGGCTCGAGTCTTGGGAACCTTCGGTGGTGGTACTCTTTGAGGACGACGACCGCGTCAGTCTTCGATCGAAAGCGTCGAGCGCGTCGAGCGAGCGCTCGAGGAAAGCGTCGTCGGGTTGGCGTTTATTTTTGTCGTCGTCGTCGTCGACGACAAAGTCGTGGACACACAGACGCACGCACGGTGGAAATGAGCGTCGATTTTGTCGTTTCGCGGAGTTCACGTACCGCGCGACTTCCTCGAACCATTTCGACTGGACCAAACGCAAAGACTTGTTCAAGTCCCCTCCTCGGTTATTCGCGACTACAATCAGAAAAGCGTCGATGTCTCGACTGGAATCATCGTACGTCGCATACCGCGCATCTCTATAGCAGTCGTTTCCAGAAAAGTCTGTGATGCAAATCTCTAAAGATACAGTTTCAGTGTCGTTACCATCGTCGTTGTCGTTTAATTCCATTCGTTTGGCGGCGTAGTCCATGGCGACCGTTTTCGCCGGTTTCCGAAAAGGAGGCTGGTGACCGCGAGAGGAAGGCGAACGGTTCGTGCAAAACGACGTCACCAAAGCCGATTTTCCGGCACCAACGTCTCCGAGAACGCACACGTGCATCCGTTTTCTCTTCTTTGTGGACATAAGTACCACACTAGTCATGAATTCTTTACGATATCTCTGTTTGGGTCTGCGCGCTTCAAAATCTATTTTTAGACGGCTGCGCTCGAGCGACTCCGACTCTCATCATCATCAATACTTTTACTACTATTATTAGTATTATTAGTCCCCGCTAACGCTTTCATCTCTTTCCGTGTTTTCGCATTTATCTTCCACGTCACCGATATTCGCATTCCAGCGCCGTAATCTTGCCCGACGCTCCACACCGCCGTCAATATCGAAACCACCGCGATCCATTCGAAGGAAGCCAGTATCCTATAATTGCGGTCGAAACCGCCCTTCGGAGGCATGCGAACCACCACAAACATAAACATAGAAAATGCGCCTATAGCGCACGCTATGCTTTTCACCCACAAATGTTTCTTTCTGTACGCTTTCGATTGCAAAAAATGCACGCCCGATGCTTCCTCTCCTTCTTCTTCCGGAGTACACTCCGACGCCGGCTCGAAATTCTTATACATCTGATACGTCAACATGCACACCCACAACAAAGCTCCGCACAAGAATTGAAACGCGCAGAACCCGTGTATGTATACATTCTCGTTTTTCTGTACGCTCGCTACTCCGGCTAAACCTACCGCCGCGATCGCCCCGACGTGTCGCGTTCTCTTCGCGAATCTTACCCACGTTTTCGTATCCGTGTCGAAGAACGCTCGCACGAACGCCTCTTGAATAAACGCGAAGCCGAATAAAAAAACCGCCGCCTGTAGGTAGCAATACAAAGGTGGTAAGAATAATATCGTCTAGTCAATAAGCAAGAGCAATCGATACAACAAAAGATACAACAACATAAGGCGAAACATCGACGAAAATGAACATCCATCGACGACTTTGCCATCGCGGCGGTCAAACGCAAAACACCTTCACTTACCACGTTGATAAAAAATCTCGAAATCCACGTTTGAGGACTTTTCGTAAACGTATCGGAGACGATCGGTACGTCGTATATGGTGTCTCCTTTTGCCGCCGCTGCGATGTAGCACGTCATAATGGTCAACGAGACGAAACGAATGGCTGCGTTGATGACGTCTGATGCGCGTATCTGTACATTAATAAGAGTAATAAAACAGTTAGTTCGGGGGTGACACGGAGACGAAAATTGGATTAAATTCTCTGATGCTCTCAACGGAAAAGCGCGAACGATAACATCACGAGAACGAAGCGATGCAAGAAAGAAAGAACTCACGTTGATGAGCAAGTCGTAGTTCGGTTTCGACGCTCGGTTTCTGTTACTGTTCATTATTTTGTCTACTCTTTTTATACACTTTTTTTATGCCGCTTTTTATTATCTATTTTTGCTCTAAACTCTCATGCTTTCTCTTCTTCTTCTTCAGATGTTATTTCGTAGTACTCGCAACATCGAACGTAATCCATGGCCACGTAACTCGCGAGCGCGATTAAACACACCAGAGCGAAACGAACGTGTGCCAACGGCCCTAAATTCACAATCAACTGCGACGTGGCTAATACGCCTAACGAAGGGAAGAGCGGGACGAACGGCGCGGTGAACTGCGTCTGAGTGTTCGGCGCGTTGCAAAAGCCGTTCGTTTGAGGAAACGTTTTGAGGCCGTAGAGATGGAAGGAGAGGATGGTGTAGCAAACGGCGATGGCGGAGAGGATTTGGAGCACTAGTTCGAGTTCGTACGTCACCGAGAAGCACAGAGAGAGACATGCGACCAAGAGGTACAAGGCTCGCGAAAGCGCCGGCCATCTCGCGTTCATGTCGTCGAATCGAACGTCTTTCGGCGTGTACCTTCGAACCAAAAGCGCGAGGTTGACTCCGCAGAATATCGTCAACGTCCCGATGGAAACCATTTGTGCTAATATACCTATATCGAACACTAGCGTCAAAACGCCCGTCAGAGCCCAGGTTAAAATGCTCGCGTTTACCGGCGTCCCGTACGTCTCCGAAACGTTCGCGATGCATTTCGGCATCAATCCGTCTCTCGCCATCGCCATGTATACTCTCGGCTGTCCAACTAAACATCCCAACAGAGAAGTCACGATACAAAATATAGCCCCGCAACTGACAACTACTGATGCCCACGGAATGCCGTTCTTTGTAAACGCGACGGAAAAAGGTGCGTCCACGTCTATTTGTTCGTACGACACCATACCCGTGATGACGCCCGCCATCGCGCAATACAATATTCCACTGATCGCTAAAGAGCCTAGAATACCAATCGGTAAATCCTTGCCTGGATTTTTCGTTTCCTCCGCTAAAGTTGCCACCGTATCAAACCCGATGAACGCGAAGAAAACCACGGACGCGGCTGACATGACGCCTTGCCATCCAAACTCCGGAGGAATGAAAGGCGTGTAATTATCCACGTCGACTTCCGCGGACCCGACAATAATCACAAACGCAATCGTTGCCATCGCTAAAGTAACCACCACGAATTGAAAATTCTTCGTTTGTTCCATCCCGCGAACAATCGTGAGCGTCATCGCGGATACCAATAAAAACGCGCAGAAATCGAGTTCAATCGCGTGTTCGATGATCTTCACTCGCATCGCGTCCGGCTTCAAACCGAACAACGTCGCGAGATAACTCGTAAACCCTCTCGCGACTGCCGCTCCACCGACGGTCAATTCTATCGCTAAATTCCATCCAGTTATGTACGCGAACACTTCCCCGAACGTCATCGAGATGAAGTTATACGCGCTCCCGCTCGTCGGCGCGCACGTCGCGAACTCGCTGTAGCACAACGCCGTGAACACCGACGCGCACATCGCGATCAGGTAACTCACAATCAACGCCGGTCCTGCGCTTTCTTTCGCCGCGGTTCCCGTGAGAACGAAAACTCCGGCGCCGACGATACCACCTACGCCTATGACGACCAAATCGGATGCGTTTAACACTTTCTTCAGTGAACCTCCGTCCTTCTTTCGTTGTTGCGCGTTGTTCTTCTTCAACGCGGTACGTCTCTCGGATTTCAACGTCAACGCTCGAACGATGAATTCGTCCAAGCGAGTGAATCGTACCGCTTTCGTCCCGATATCTACTTTCGCGTCCACGTAGTTCCTCTTTGTTTTACGTCTCGACGACGATTTTTGAAACGACGACGACGACGACGACGACATGTTGTTGTTGTTGTTGTTGTTGTTGTTGTTGTTGTTGTTTGTTTCAGCGCCGAAAAGGCTACGCGTTGTGTGGTGCACAAAATGGACTCAAAAGAGGGTGTTGAAGCACAGGAACAATTTAGGGTGTCCAAAGTGCTCACTTTAAAGAGAGGCACACTTGATCCTTGCACGTATTTTTTAACATCTCTTTGTGTAAAGAGAGTGATGAAAAGCGACAGAAAAAGTAGGTAAAAATGCCCCCTTCCTCTCCCTCTCAAAACTCTTCCTCCTCCTCCTCGTTTCCAACGTCGAACTCGAGACCGTCTCTCTCTTTCGCGCTCGCGTTACTCCGAGACGCGGCATCGGTTTTGGAGTTTCCAATCGCCAGCGCGTGCTCGGGAGTTTATTTTTACCGCGCGTTTCTCAAACAACAACAACAACAACAAAATGGACGACACCAATTACTACAAACGCAATCGCAACGACGACGACGGGGAGGAGGACAAAATGTGAAGCATTCGCCATGGTTTGAGCTCGAGTGCATCGTCACGACGTGTTTATATTTAGCCTCGAAAGTGGAGGATACCGCGAGGCGAGTTTCAGACGTGTGTAACGTCGTTCGGAGATGTCGGTTGCGGTTGCAAAAAGAAGCGGGGGAAGAAGAAGTTAAAGAAGAAGAGAAAAAGGGAGGTAGCGAGAACGAATCGAACGAGAACGAAGTCATCGTTGTCGGGGAGAGCTATTACGAGAGGAAGGATGTGATTTTAGAGTTGGAGAGGGACGTTTTACGCGCGCTCGGGTTTCAGTTGCATCGAACGCCGCAGCCGCACAAGTACGCTTTAGCGCTCGTGAAAAGACGGTTCGGGGAGGAAGCGAAGGCGGCGACGAAAGTGGAGGTGGCGTTGGCGGAGAGCGTGAGTGTGATTTTGGAGGCTGTTTTGTTTGGAGATAATTCCGACGTGGACGATGGAGAGAAGGAGGTGAGCGAATGGGAGGTGAAAAGAATCGCGGTGGCGGCGGCGGCTTTGGCGGAAGAGATGTGCGGCGTGAGAGTCAAGCCGAAATGCGCGTGGGAAGAGTTGTTAGGTTTAGGAGGGATGGATGTTCAAGGAGGCGACGACAAGAACGGAATAGATCCGGAAAGAACAGTAACAGCAACAACAGCAACAACAACGAATGATAACGGGTGTAAGGAAGTTATGATCAGAATGCGCGAGGACGTAAAAGTTTTGAAGGAAGCGTGTGCGAAGTACGAATCGCTTAGAGTATAGTTGAATAAAGGTAAAATATTAGGTAGCTTTTTTAGAAAAGAAGATGGTACAGTAGCGCTAGTCCATTTTTAATTCCCTGGTTTCGCCTGCGCGTTCTTCACGTATCCGCTGTCGGCTTCGCGGAATCCCATGTATCTACCCAGATACACGTCTCGCAACAATCCTCGCAACGTGCTCGGGTAAAATGGTTTGGACAAGGTTCCGTCCATTCCTGCTTTTTGAATCGCGCTGACGTGTTCTAGGCCAACATTCGCGCTCAAACCGACAATCAAAGCGCTCGCGGGTGGTTCTTTAGCCAACTCGCCGTTTTCAAATTGTTTTCTGGCTTCGCTTTCCATCTCACGAATGCACACGGTCGCTTCGGTCCCGTTCATTATAGGCATCATTTGGTCCATAAAGACAACGTCGTACGGTGGAATATCTCCTGTTAAAATTTGTTTGTACGCGTCGCAGGCAATCTTGCCGTTGTCCGCGATGTGTGTAGTAACGTTACACGCCGCCATGGAAACCGTGGCGACTTTTTGGTTCATCAAGTTATCTTCGACCAGCAAAACGCGCATGGACGAAATGTCCAAATCCCAATCGGCTTCGTGTTTCAGAGAGTCTTTGGGAGGAACTTTTCGTTTTTGCTCGGGAATTTTCAATCCCGCGGCGGAAATGGCAGCGTTAGGTTTATCGTCTCTATCAGCGCCGCCACCGCCCATTGCTTTCGTGGAATTCGCGGTAGCGTCTCCTTCGACGCCGATGAGTTTTGAGGAGACGTTTCGAAACTGCCCAGACGAGGCAGCTTCAAAGCTTTGTCTCGCGCTTCCACCGCGACTCCCATCCCCACCTAGTTCTGGAGTTTCCGGTCCGGCCGCCATACCGTAGTTGATTCTGGAATCTGTGCCGTCGTCTGCGAATAACCCACACAAACGTCTCACGACTTTGAAAAATTCACCCGGTCGCACCGGCGTCATGCACGTTTCGCGTCGTTTTGCAGATTTTAAAAAGTTTTCTACATCCTTTTCGGAAATAGAGGCACGGGGTCTTCCTCTACGGTTCAAGTCGTTACTTTCTCCGTGTTCAAACCGGCCTTTGTTGATATCGATCAACTGCGCGGGCGAGCCGAATATGCACATGGAATGGTCAATGTCGACAAAATCGGCGATATTTTCCATCAACGTTTCCGTGTAGGTAAATACCACCGGTTTAATCGTCGAGTCTTTTTCAATCGCGATGAGTTCCTCGAGCGCACTTTGAATCCGTCCTTGTGGCGCGTAGAACGGACTAACGTCTAACGTCAACACGTTCTTATCTTCAATCCCGTAGCACTCCAATAAGTTTAACAAAAAGCTACGGCGCGGGCCGCTGTTTTCGCACACCACGTACAGTAAATCCTTCGGCAAGTGCGTGACTTCTTCACCAGAGGTGGATGAAAACGAGTTTCCATTCGCGCTGCCTTTCATTCGTTTAAAGGATAAAGCGATTGTAAACGTCGTACCGAAGCCCTCCATGGATTTGAACGTCACTGTGCCGCCCATACATTCGACAATCGCGCGCGTGATGGATAAACCCAAACCGGTACCTTGTTTCCTCGTAGTTGAATCATTCGTCGGTTGCGAAAACGGAACAAAAACCGTGTGTTGTTTGTTTTTAGGAATTCCAACGCCGTTATCTTTGACGTTGAATTCTATGTGCACTTCGGACGTTTCGACTCGGCCGTTCACGACGATGTTTACGATCCCTCGTCGTTTGGTTTCTTCCTCCTTCGCGGAATATTTAATCGCGTTGTCGACAATATTCACCAAGCACTGGCGAATGCGAAAGTAGTCGCCGACGATGTTTTCGCAGAACAAATCAGGTGGATTAACTTCAAAAAATATATCCACGTTCCGTTTAAAACTAGTCGATCCTTGTTGCGAGATGTCCATGGTTTGCGAAAGCAAATGTTCCAACGTGAACGAATCTTCGGACAAATCCAAACCGTGCTTCGCGCTTTTATTCGCTTTCGTCTTTCGATTAAACTTGGCGTAGTCCAACACTTGGTTAATCAATCCTAACAAAGCTTCCGCAGACGTCAATGAATTTTTAATTAATTCGCCGCTAAAATTGTCCATGCTCCCGTTTTCCACGGCCAAAGTGTTGAACCCGATGACTGAGTTCAACGGCATTCTCAATTCGTGCGTTATGTTGTAGAAAAAATCTCTCTGAAACTCCGTCAACAATTGCAACTCCTCTAACTCGTCCTTTGCTTTACCATCAATCACTCGAATGTTCCCTTGACACAACAGATACGAATATGCCGATTTTGTGCACACGTCTGCGATTAAATACCACTCGTGTTCGCTCTGAGCGGAGATGAAATTAAACTCTTTCGCTAAAAACACCGCAGGGAAAGAGCTCCAGCATATCCACTGCACAACTCCTAGCATAAAAAATCTCAATCGATCGTCCTCGTGTTCTAACTTCGTCGTTAACTCGTAAAACAAATTCCCCATATTATACATGACGAAGATAAAACACAAAAACGCCAGGGACAAACTCAACCACCACATGTTCCCGCTGACAAAGTGACACAAAATGCCAAACATTAACATGAACTCGTCTAAAACGACCGACAAATACATCGCTTTCCTTTTCTGCCCGTTCTCCGGGAACGAAACTGCTTGCAATTGATACGCCAAAACGATCAAAATCGGTGTCGTAAACATCCACTCCAAATGTCTCAATATGCTCACCAAACTCCCATCCGCGCCGTTCATCAACACATCCTCCCCGTAATACATAATCAAATGCGTATAAAACGCCACGCACGCGATATACGTCACCGTCGCGCTCAGATTTCTCCTCGGTGAATTCGGTGTCCACGTCACGTCGTTCAACCCGATGAGAATACACGTGCTAAAAATGACGATGGCGGTCAGCGCGCTCGAATCGCACACCAAACTCAACCCACCCGCGGACGACGAAAAATCCAGCCCTGCGCTCCCATTGTTGAACCCGAAAAAGTTCTTGATTGAATTCATCATCCGTTCGTAAAAGAACAGCAACACTTTCACCTCCTCCGGGTTCTCCGCCAACGTTTTTCGCGTGATTTCAATCACCACGTCGAATCCAATCGTTAACAAAATCAGCGTCAACGGCGAACATCCCACGCCGTTCACGTTGTCGTTCATCCACAATCGATAGTACTCTTTTCTGCTTTCAATAGAATCATCTCCCATCTTTGCATTATCAAAGCCATTTCTGTCGAATAATTCGTTGTTGTTCGTCTTGTTCTCGTCGTCGTCGTTGCGACCGTTATGGGCATAATTACCCTTAGCATCGTCCGTCCCGTTCCCGAACAAAATATCTTCTCGATTGACGCGCACTTGATCGGTTGGAGACTTCGGGCGGTGTTTGGTTTGTCTCCCACCACCACCACCATTACCACCACCACCCGATGATCCTCCTCCTCCGGCTTTGTTCGCGTTTGTCGGCATCGTTTTGTCGTCTGTGTTCGGGGAAAATGCGGCTTTTGAGAAAAAAGTGCTTAATTTTATTAACGAGGTGAACGGATTTTTTTCTCAATTGAAAAAAAAAACAACGTTTGACTTTTATATCTAACGTAATACTCATCATATAAAGTGGTGGAATAACGCGACGGAGTGAACTTGAGAGAGAGGGAGAGAAACGAGATCGCGTTTTTTTCTCTCTGTGTGTGTCTGTGTGTCTGTGTCTGTGTGTCTGTTTCCTTTCGTATCTTGCTCGCTCTTTTTTTTCTTTCGTATCTCTTGGGATAACAGAAAATGACTCGAATAGCGGAAAAGCACTTGCGCTCGGTCATACCGAAACCGAGAGACTCGGACGAGGAAGATCCGAAGGTGGAGTTGAACGAAGAAGGCGAGGTTTTGAATATCGAGGCGGTCACGGAACGGTTGGCGACGGATTTAAAGTTGACCGAATTCGCGTTGAAAGATATCGGAGAAGGTGAAGGTGAAGGTGAAGGAGGAGAAGGAGGGGACAGAACGGATTACGACGGAGACGGGGTGGCGAAAAAATACGCGGAAGCGAAGACGCACGAGTGGCGTTCTCTTCTCGAATCGTACACGTTCATGAATCTCGCGAAAGGTGGGAAAGATGGATCGCTGATTGGCGTGAATACGATTGTCGATTTGGCCTGCGGAGAAGGGCACTACACGAGATCGTTGAGGAAGGCGTTTCCTAGAGCGGGTAGAGTCGTTGGCGTGGATATCGCGGAAGAGATGATTGCGATGGCAAAAGAGAAGGAAAAGAACAAACCGATCGGGGTAAAATATATCGTCCAAGACGTGAAAGAGGAAGCTGGAGCGAAGGACGAGGAACGCTTCGATCTCGCCACCGCCGCCTGGTTGTTGGTGTATTGCAAATCCGTGGCCGAGTTGAATGAGATGTGTAAAGCGGTTGCTAATTACGTAAAACCTGGCGGGAGGTTTTTGACCATCATCACAAATCCACAGATGGCATTCGACTCGGAAGGGACGCCAACAACGGTACTTCCCGGGGAGACGCAAACGAACGTTTTATCCCGATAGGCAAAGTACGGATTTACGGTCACCGTTCCGAGTGAAACACCGCAAGAAGGCGACCGTTTCCAATGGTCGATTAGAACAAGCAAAGGACCATTGGTTATTGTTAACTACTACTTACCTCGAGGCGCGTACAAAGAAAGCTTAGAGAAAGCCGGGTTTGAGAAAATCAAGTTTCATCCTTTCGAGCTCGATCCGAAGAGCGAAGGTTTCGGGAAAAACTTTTCCATCTCGCCGTTCTCGCACTTGGAAGACGCGGATTCGAACGACAAGAAGGAGTTTTACCAAGAGTTTTTGGATTATCCACCCGCGCTTTGCATCGAGTGCTGGAAGAGCGGCGGGAAGTGATGGGGAAAACACACAATACCGCAAAGTCTTCGCGACGGAAAGAAAGAAGAAACCAGCAGCCAGTCGAGAGACGTTCCATTTTTCAACACATAAAATACAGTCGTGTACAAAGTCTTCTTTACAAAACAAAACTTAATCTACTAAACTCAATACTTACATAACTTCGCGCGTATCAATACACTCGTCATCGTCAAGAGTCAAAAAGAGGCTGGCAATAACAGCACTGCACGCCGCTAAAGCACGCCAACGTGTTCGTCTCCTTATCGATGACCACAACTTTGATATCGTTCTTAATCGACACGTACTCCTTCCAATCGCGCTGCATCGGTAACGAACAACACCCGAACGGATACGTGTTCAAACTCCAACACATGATTTCGCGAGTGAATTTATTGTAACTCATTCCAATCGGGCATCCTCTCTCGCCGCCGCAATACACGCAATAGTGCACGTAACACCCAGATTTCGGCACCGCCGAGGAACTCTTGATGCCTTTGGCCAATCTGTGCGATTCTTTGTGCGTCAACACTCGTCGGAAATTGAAGCGCGGCAAATCGTCCAAATCATCGTCGTCATCTTTGTTCATCGATTTAACCGCGTTCGGTGGAGCCGTGTGTGCCGCCATCGTCGTCTCCTCCTCCTTTTCTTCTTCTTCTTCTTTAACTTTTTCTTTGGGAAATGTCGAAGGTTTTTTACCCATCGCGTCGAAGTTTTTCTCGGGAGTAGAGGACGAGGACGAGGACGTCGCGAGCGCGCCGTCGTCGAAATCGTCCCCGGACGAATTCGTCAGTTTTTCCAGAATAGCTTCTTTGCTCATGATGATGGTTCTTCTTGCGTCCAGTGATCGATCGACCGACCGACCGACCGGAGAGATCCCAAGAAAAGTTTTTGACGTCTCTTTTGAAAATATCTTTGACTCATCAAAAACTGATGAAAAACACAAAAATAAAGGTCTATGTGTGTCTTTATCAAGCGGTACAGTACGTGTCTTTCAATAATACTGATTATATGTCGGCTAATGTTCGTGGTATATACTCTCTCTCTCTCTCTCTCTTAACTCTGAAGCATGGCGAGCGGCGAGCGTGTGTATTTTAATGTTTTGTTTTTTCCATCGCGTATTTTTCTTCTCTCTCTCTCTCTCTCTCTCTCTCTCTTTCTATTACGTGTGTATGATGTTATCTCTTTTGATCAAATGTACGCATCTGGCGCCATTTGCTCTTGCGCACTTCCGTGTTCTTCTAAATACTTGCTCGCTTCCTCTTTTACTGGTTCGTTTCCACACAAGAGCGCGTGTTTCAACGCCTCCGCGAACGCCTTCTTCGCCTCTTCCTCTTTCCCGCCAATCTTCGCTAAACACTGCCCTTTAAAATTATACGTCGTGCTTAAAATTTCGCTCGTAGAATCTAAACTCTGCTCTAACTCCTCCGCCACTTTCAACTCTTTCAACGCGTCCGCCCATTCGCTCATGTTCATGAACGTAAACGCCAACCTATTCGCGCTCGCGGCTTGTAAATCTTTCGACTCCAACTTTGAAAATTTCTTCACCGCCTCTCTGAAATTTTTCAACGCGTCGATGTATTCACCCTCGTTTCTATGTAACTCCGCGAGCGCGGCGTGTAAATCCCCGGCTCTGCCGTTCAAATCTCTCTCCAACGACTTCGGTAACCCTTTGGCGCCAAAATGTGGCGCGCACAAATCTAAACCTTTTCGTAAACATTTTTTCGCGCATTCGATGCCTTGTTTTTTATCCGTATCTGAAGTCCCTTCCGTCCTCGCGCTTTGCTCGTACGCGTCCGCTAATATCCTCAACGCTAACCCGTGCACCGGTGGTGGCGCTCCGTATCGTCCGCACAACTGATCCGTGCTTTCCATCATCTTCTTCGCTTTCTCGTACTCGCTGTTGCGTATCATCTCCTCCGCTTTGCCGACGGAATACATGACGATGACTGGGACTTGTTTCGGGTCGACGCCTTTCGAGGTTTGTTGTGATTGTTGTTGTGCGTCCATCTTTTATGTGTTTATATCTGAAGCAGCGATTTTTGCGCACTCTTCTTTACGCGCAGCAGTTCTGTCTCTCTCTTTCGTTCGAGCGGAGCTTTTAATATGACTCAGCAGTGTAGCGCTTAAAAGCAGCGTTAAGGTTTACTACGAATACGTGGCTTTTTCCCTCGCCGTCGTAATTGGAAAAATGACCTCGTCTTAAAACCTCCTTCTGTGTTCAGATGATGCCAAACGACGATGAGTGCGTCTCAAAAGCAACAACTGTAGTATTATGCACCGACTAAAGACGTCTGATTGATTTCAATGCCAGAGCGAGAGCGTGCGCGTGATGTGATGTGAGGAAGTGCAAGTGCGGGAAAGTTGTTTGGGTTAAAAGTGGATAAACCCCGAAAAAAAGGAGGAGAAAGAGGCGTAAAACAGAGGGAGGAGAGAGAGAGAGTAAATAAATAAATTTTCTACGCACATCAAAATCATCATCAATAACATAAAATTACACGTTCGCGGATCCTCCTCCTCCTCTCAATCCACCTATGGCGATTGGCGCGCCCGGACCGGCTAATTCCTTCCCTTCCTTCTGGCTACCGTTCGCCGCGGCGGCGGCTTTTTCTCTCGATTCGACTTGGGCGTACACGACCATGCCGACTAACGCGACGGCGATGCCCATCAAGTTTCGCCCGGTCGCTGGATTACCGATGACGGTGAAACCGAAACCAAGGACGATCATGGTTTTTAAATGGCCCAAGACTTGGTAAGTGACCGCGTCGCATTTTCCAATGACTAAAAAGGTGGAGAAGTTAACCGAGACGGCGATGCCGCACGATAACGCCGCCCAGAAGAGAACGGGGACGGACCACGTGACATCGAACGGGGTTCCACCGACTAATTGCGCGTCCAATGGCAACGCTATGGTCGCTAAAATAGCTGCCATGTACGGGGACGCGGCGTATAAGAGCTGCGTGCTGCTCACTTGGAATTGTTTCGTGTAATGGTTGGTCCAAATTTGCGACACGCACGTCGTGATAACCGCGCAGACGGACATGAACGTCCCGAGACCGTTCAATTGCATATCCGTCACCGTAGCAATACCCACACCGAGTAACAAAATCCCGAGCGCACCTTTAATAGAGCTCGAATACTTCTTCCCGTAATAAATCGTGTGCATCATCACCGTGCACGGAATAATCGCCAGCTTTGTCATCTGATAAAACCCTACCGAGTTAAATCCTAAGCTCAAGTTCAAAAACGCGATCGAAATCCCGTTGATGCACGAAAACCTCAACAAAGCTTGTCGTTCGACTTCTTTCAGCTCCAAAAAGTTATGCTTCGCCGCGAACCTTAACGCGACCGCGGTGACGATCATGTGCATCGCCGTCAAAAAGGTCACGTATTGAAACTCTAACGTCGAGATTAAATATTTGTTCACGATGACGATGGATACCGAGGAGACGACCGAGAGCGTCAACGCGCCAATCACGCTCAAATCTTTCCCATTCCCGTTTGCCCCGTCGTTATTCTTAGTACTTTCCATCGAAGAAGAATTCCCAGCGGCAGTACACGCTCGGAAAAAAAACGACGCAAAAGTTCTTCGTTTACTCCGGTCTTTGATTAAATCCGAATCGTAAAAAGAAGACGAATTCGTATTCTTCGTCTCGTCTTCCCTCTTTCGTATTTCCCCGACGTCTAAAGAGCTTATCGCGATGTTCACGTCCTGTTCTCCTCCGGTTCGTCGCGAGTGCATAAATAATAACGACGCGTTTCAGCCAGCAGCGAGTACTAAAACACGCCTCGGTGGTCCGATGTGTACTCCGTCCGTGTGCGCTCTTTTCGTGTGCGTTTCCCTCTGGGGTGTGTGTTGTTTTATCCCAAAACGCGAGAGTTTTTTGAAGAAAATTCCGTGGTGCGCCTTTCTCGGTTTAGGGTTTTATTTCTTTTCTAAACCATACACCCTAAAACATACTAAAGCGTTTCTCTCGTAAACACACGCGCACCACTTTTAATTGTTGTGCCGTTACGTGTGCGCGCGCGCTGCAACCAACGCGCATCTATCTCAGGTGAAAAGTGTAAAAGCTTTACGAGACGCTTCGTTGAATTTTGACCACCTGCTGCCATAATCATTTATTACGCGCACATATAACACACAAAGCGCGAGAGAATCATCAGTTTTGCCTCAAAGAGGATTGGTTCGGGGGACAACGAACTCTCTCTTCTCTCTCTTCTTCTCTTTAAAAAATGGCGACATTGACGACGAGAACGACGACGCGTTCTGCTAAATCGCACGAGAACGAGAACGCCATCTCGTCGATATTCATCGTCGCGCCTCGAGGAGACGTGATTATCAAGCGCGAGTATCGAAAAGATGTGCCAGAAAATCAAGCTGAGATTTTCTTTCGTTTGGTCAAGTTTTGGGGAGCGAATGAAAGGAACAGAAACGAAGACGGTGGTGGTTTTGATGTCATCGGGAAAGAGAACGAGAACGAGAATGCTATTGGTGAAGGAGGAATCGGGACGATGGATCACTCCGCGCCGGCGGCGTTTAACGACCAAGGGGTAAATTATTTGCACGTGAAAGCGAACGGCGTGTACGTCGTCGCGACGACGAGAGCGAACTGTTCGCCGTCGTTTGTTTTGGAACTGTTGCATCGAATCGCGAAAGTGATCAAGGATTATTGCGGGACGTTGTCGGAAGACGCGGTGAGAAAAAATCCTATTTTGACGTACGAATTACTCGATGAGATGGTCGATTACGGGATTCCGCAGTCTACGAGTACGGCGGCGTTGGAGAAGCACATTTTTAACGATCCGGTGGTGGTTTCGGAAAGTACGAGCGCGTTAGGCGCTTTAGGAACGACTGGACGTCTCGCGATTCAAAAGACCTTAGATATGAGGACTGGAATTGATGGCGTTGATAGAGCGATTGGCACGGCAAAGACGGCGGTAATCGACGGACAAAAATCGCAAACGTATAAGAAAGCAGCCGGAGCGTTTGATAAAATCTTGTCCTCGAAAATTTCCAAGAACTTAATGTCCAAAGTAGACGACGTTTTAGCGAAAGGTGGTAGCAGTAGCGGTGGTGGTCAAAGCAACAGAGACATTGACAGGGATGGTAGAGTGTCCTCGTCTACAGTTCCGGGTTCTGCGACGAACGTCTCCGTCGCCGACGACGGCGCGGGCGAGGCTATTTTCGTAGACGTGATCGATAAACTCAACGTCGTTTACGGTCGCGACGGGGAATTAGTCAACGCGGATATCGATGGGTGCGTCAAAGTGCGTAACTTTTTACGAGCGGCGAAGGATACCAGAGTGCGCGTGGCTATGCCGGAAGATTTAGAAATCGGCGGTCGCGAACGTGCGAATCGTCGCGCGACGAGCAGCGGTTTCGGCACAAACATCGACGACTGTAACTTCCACGAGACGTGCGATTTATCCTCTTGGGACGAAAATAGAACGGTTTCGTTGTTACAGCCACCTCGAGGGGAGTTCAACTTGATGAATTATCGCATGTCTGCGAGCGATTTCACGCCCCCGTTCAAGGTGCAGTGCATCATTGACGACTCGACGCCGTTTCAAATTAAGATTGAAATCATCGTCTATTGCGATTGGCGAAGCGACGTGCGCTCCTCGGCGACGGAATTTTCCTTCCCGCTCCCCAAGGCCACGCAAAACGCCACTTTCACGTACGACCAAAACGAAGCCATCGGCGGTGGCCAAACCGAGAGCAACGAACGCGCGACGTCGGAAAATCAACAACAACAACAAAGAACCCACCACGCGATGTACGACCAAACTCGAAGATGCGTCACCTGGCAACACAAATCCCTCAAAGGTCAAACGCAAACCAGTTTACTCGTCCACGCGAGTCTTAACCAGCGTAAAGTAGGGTTTGAAACGCGACGGGAAATCGGTCCAATCAGTGCCCAGTTCTCCATCCCAAGCTTGAACTTGAGCGGCATGAACGTTCGATATTTGAGAGTCTCCACCGCGGAAACCGGCGGCGCGAGCGATAAGAGCGTACAAAGGTGGGTTCGGTATAACGCGAAAAGTAACAACTACATCTGCCGAGTGTAGTAAGAAGCAGAAACCACGTGATACTCTTCATAAAGCGTGTGTTATAGCATTAGAAGACATACATAGAGCAGCACAATGTAAAGCGCATTCATTCGCGTTCAGGCGTTTTATTTTGACTTTTCTTCTCCTCTTTTGCAACCAACAAACTTTTAAAATCTGTCAAAACAACTTTTCGAGACACACACACACGCGATACGCGTTTTCGCTCGCATAAAAGGGAGCGAAAGATCCCTTTACGTACTCGTCAGAACTTTAATGCCGACAACGTTCAAGCGCCCGGCGCAACGCGCCATCGATCGCGCGCGCAGTCGGGACGACTCGCGGGAACCTTTAACAACAACTGCGGGAGAAGACGAAGAAGATTTCCCCAAAAGCGCAACGAAACAACAGAAAGTAAACGACGACGACGTGATGAAACCACCATCAACAAGACTGGTCGATGTGCAACCAAAACTCGCAGAGGATGAGATGAAAATGATACCGAAGGCGCACGTGATTAAAGAGTCTCCGGTGAACAATCGAGAGGTTATTCGAGACGTTTTGCAAAGAGGCAAATTACCTTTAGTTTTAGACTTGGACTCCACCCTCTTGCACTCGGTCGAGAAGACGAAGTTCTTATTTCCAAACCCGGGCGAGAGCAATACGAGCGAGGAAGAGATGAAGATTATAAAACAGGCACAGAAGAAAATTGAATCTCGTTTAGAATCGAGCCCGGATAAGTTCTTTTACGTCAACGATCAATACTTTACGAAAATCCGCCCGCAAGCGAGGCGGTTTTTGAGCGAACTTTCGGAGATGTACGAGCTGTACATCGTTACGGCGGGGAGTCAGGCGTACGCGGAGGCGATCGCGAACCAAGTTTTAGATCCGCTCGGGAAGTATTTTAATCGAGACGTGAATAGAATCAAAGGGATGAAGCAATGGAACGGTGAGGTGAACCAATGGGTGGACGTTCGAACAAAAATCGTAAACGACGCTTTGGAAGGCGCGGAATCGGTGACGATCGTAGTAGAAGATAAACCGGAGATGTGGGACGGTGAGTGCGCGGTGATGCAAGTGAAACCGTATTATTACTTTCCAGAGTCGTTGGAAGAATTGAAACTGTCGCATTTCTATAACATGACGGACGAATCCGAGAAGAACGATTCCTATTTGGTCGATAACATTTTACCTCGATTGAGAAATGTTCATCGAATGATGTTTCGAGAAGCGGTGCCACATTTTTTACAAAACGGAGGCAGCGCGGACGGAGAGTATTGGCCGTGCGTGTCTGAATTGTTATCGCTCGAGCGCAAAAGTATCTTACGAAACTGCTTCATCTGCTTTACTAACGTGTTCAAAATCCACGAAGTCCCGAAAGATTCCCAGATTTGGAAAGAGGCGAAAAATTTAGGCGCCACGGTTCAAGAAACCTTCATCGATAACGCAGATATCGCCAAAAGAACCGAATCCATAGTCAAAGACGACCGCACGACGCACGTCATCGTCGGCGAGCACGGTAAAAGAAACAAGGCGACCGGTTTAGTCCTCCCGACGTCGAAAATAAACCAGGCGAGACGGAACAATCGACCTTTGGTCGATTGTTCCTTCATCGCCGAAAGCGCGTATTTATGGAAACCGGCGGACGAGAAAGCGCACGAGGTCACCAACGTGGAGACGCAAACGGTAAAAGTCAAAGAAGGAAAATCATCTGCGAAGACCTCGGTGGTAAAGAAGAGCCGAGGATCGTAGAAGAGCAATGCGCGCGTATAGTAGCTTATTTAGCTTTTAAAATAGAGAGTAGTTTAGAGAGATGTCATCGCGTTGTCTTCGCTTTAAAAGGTTTGCGACATGGGTTTTTTCGCCGAAAAAATTTAGTATTTGCCGAAAAAAAATTTAGGGGTTGGTTTCGAGGTGAGAAACTGGTGCAAAAATGGAGTTTATTTTTGTACGAAAAAACACTTCTCGAGATTTCTTTCAACTTTCTTTCAACAAAAATCGGCGTCACTTGACTTACGCGCTCTATATTACATGTATAAAATCATTCTTTATTAACTTTTCGCTTCTTTGCAGGCTTGTGCACAGTCACGCCGTATCGGTTGGTGCGCGCTTGGCGTCCGTAGATCCTCTTTCGACCTCTTTTTTGCTTCCCAATCAAGTCATTTCTGAGGTCGGGAGGATCTTTCATCCCGGAGACAGTTATCGATGCATGCATGACATGAAGGCAACATCGAGTGTTTTGATAACCTCCGATGCCTCTTTCGATCTTTCTCGTGCAAGTGCAACACCACGGAATGTCGCCGAAGCATTCCGAGGAATTACGTTTAGAGACATGAGATAGCGCGCGTCGTTTTTTTCTCTAAATTAGGTGATGCTGGGAAGCTGTTTGTACCTGTTTTAAATTTTTCGGCAAATACTAAATTTTTTCGGCGAAAAAACCCATGTCGCAAAAGGTTTAATATTACACACAAACTCCCCTAATTCTCTTCACAAACGCTACACATGGAAACCACCGTCGCGGCCAATCGCGGCGGAAACCCCGGGGCGCGAGGAGGGAACCAACGATCCTCGAAAATCCAGCCTTTGGAGATTCCCACGCACTCGTCGTCGTCCACCAAGGAGGAGGACACCATCGTCGTCGTCGTTCCTCAACGGGGTATTGAGCACCAAAACGTCTCCGAGACGAACACAAATGTGGAACACGCTTTGAACGTATCCTCCGAGCAGTTGTTGAGCGCGAACAGCAGCAGCGGCGGAAAAGGAGAGCGAACAAGAGGAGAGAACGGAGAGGACGAAATCGAGGAAGACGAGACGAGTTTACGATCCCCGCGAAGTCCGAAAGCGTACGCGCAATCCAGCGTAAAAGTTGGCATCGAATTCGCCAGAAGCGTGAAAGTCGTTTTGTTCTCGACGAAGATTTGCATTTTGCTTTTGTTCGTTCCAATTGCGCTGGCGTTAGGCCACTCGGGAGGGAACATATCTCCTGGACCGATCTTCTTCTTCTCGGTGTTGGCGATCGTTCCTTTAGCCGAACGTCTTGGGTTCGTGACGGAAGAAGTCGCCGCGCATACGAACGAAACGTTGGGCGGATTATTGAACGCGACGTTCGGGAACGTGACAGAACTGATCGTCTCTTTAATGGCGTTGAGGAATGGAGATACGCGGTTAGTGAAACTGAGTTTACTTGGGTCGATATTGACGAACACGCTGCTCGTGTTGGGCGCGAGTTTCTTTTTTGGAGGATTGAAATATAGCGAGCAGACGCACAACAGGAAAGGCGCGCAGTTGAATGCCGGTTTGTTGTTGTTGAGCGTATTGAGCTTGACGCTACCAAGCGTGATGAGCGAGACGTCGATGAGTGGGACGACTGAAGAGGAGAAAGAGAGGGACATATTGAGAGTGTCGAGGGTATCGAGCGTGTTCTTGTTGGCTGGGTACATGGCGTTTTTGGTGTTTCAGTTGAAGACGCATAAGCACATGTTCGTGAGCGAGAATAAAAACGAGGACGGAGGAGAAGAGAATCACGAGAAGAAAGCAAAAGAGGAGAAGAAAAAAAAAGCGGTGAGAAGGACTGGCTCGACAGAGTCTATGTTCAAGATGAAAACGAGTTCGATGGAGAATTTACGAGCGACTTTAAAGAACATGGCATCGTCGAGTAGCAATCCGAAGCCGATACTAGCAAGAAAAGCGGAAAGAGAAGACGACGAAGAGAGTGGAAGAAGTTCAGCGGTGCCACAGCCTCCGGTGTCTCCAATTCCAGAAAACGCGGTGGGAAATAGTGGTGCATTAGATATTACCAACGCAGGCGGTGGTTCGAAACTTGCAAAATTACGTTGGCAATCCGCGGTGAAAGACATCGCGCAGAAGAAAGAATTGAACATGCTGAAATGGGGGTCCGTGTTGACGCAAGTCAGCACCCAAACTCGAGTCAATTCCATGCAACGTAAACTCTCGCAATTGAACAAGAAACTCACTGAAACGCTTTCAGGGAAAGGTGCTCGAGAAGATGATAAGAACATCTTGTTTGGTTTCGAACGCGGGGACGAGATGGCTTACGAGCACAAAGACGATTCGTTGACGAAAGTTTCCGCGATGATTTGGTTAGCGGTGATCACCGGGTTTATTGCTTCACTTTCCGACGTGCTCGTGGGTTCCATCGACGGCGCCGCGCATCAATGGGGTGTACCCATGGCGTTCATTGCAACGATCGTGTTACCATTGGTTGGTTGTGCGGCTGAAATCACTGCGGCGGTGATGTTCGCGAGAAAGAACAAGATGGACATTTCCATCGGCGTTGCAATCGGAAGTTCCACGCAATTCGCTTTACTCGTTATTCCAGTCACCGTTTTGATCGGATGGATGATCTCTGTCCCGATGAACTTAGATTTTGGTTTATTTGAATCCGCGAGCTTATTAGTCGTCGTTTTAGTCGTCAACGCAAACGTCGTAGACGGCACGTCGAATTGGTTAAAAGGCGCCATGTTGTTGTGCGCGTACGCGTGTTTAGCAACCTCCATATGGTTTCAGAAGTTCTAGTTGTGGAAACATTATCATGATCATATCGCGTTAATATCTTTGGTTGTTTTACATTACAATTTGTATTATATTACTTTCTGCTCTTACTCTTTTTACTCTCTCTCTCTCTCTCTCTCTCGTTCTCATCTATATTTTACATTCTTTTTTGCTTCGCGTCCATGAGATATTCTTGCGGGATATTCTCCAACGGTGCCGTCTCCAATAAATAATCGAGAACTTGAATCTGCATTTGCTTCGCAGTCGACCCGTCGGACGCGTTCTTCATCGCCTCGGCGATATCCTCTTCCTGAAACCCCCACTTGGCGAGCGTTTTCGTCGCCTTTGCCTTTGCCTCCTCTGGCGTTTCGTTCTTCACTGGTTGCGGTTTCGGTTTCGGTTTTGGTTTCGGCGTAGATTGTACTTTCGGCGCCGGCGGAGGCGGTGGTGCTCGTCTCGCCGGTGGGTTATTCGGTTTCGTTGGTTTCGGCTTACTCTCTACGCTTCCCATCGTCGATTGCGCCGACGCCGCCGGAGCGCTCGCGTTCACGTACTCTTCCTCGACTTCCTCCTCTTCCTCCTCCCAATACTCCTCCTCTTCCTCTTCCTCCCAGTTCTCCTCCTCGTACTTGACGTAATTCTGTGCCCTTCTCTGTTTCCTCTCCTCCGCCAAAATCTCCAGCACGTTTTGCGCGCCGCTTTTCCTCTTCGCCTTGGTCGTGTTGAACATTTGCGACGGTTTATACATCGTATCCGCGTCTTCAAAGTACGACTCGTCGAACGAGCCGTAGTTCGCCCAGTCTTGGCTGAATCCACCGCCGCTTCCTCCGGAACCTCCTCCTCCTCGGTCTCCCGAACCTCCTTTTTTCTTCGTCGTTTTCTTCGCTCTGGGAACGATGGATTCAAATCGTTTTCTCGTCGTTTTCCCCGTCCTTCTCTTCCCCGAGAAGCACGCATCATCCTTGATGGAAAAACAGGCAGAGGAAGACGTCGTCTTCAGCGAGAATGCAAACATGTTCGCGCGCGTGTTATTATATACCAAACGCGTATATCTGTGCGTTTAAGCGTGTATCAACAGAGAGGAGGAGACAACAGAAGCGCGCGCCTGCGCAGAGAGAGTAAGAGAGAGAGAGAGACGATGCGGGAGATGTATAGATATTAAACGATCTCTCTCCGATGGATAATCTTTCTTTTGCTTTTTTGTGGCGTTTTCGCGGTGAAAAGAGAAAAAAACGAATGTTTAAACTCTGCCCTTTTTTGTCTCGGACACGTAAGTACTAAAAAACAAAAAACGCGTGGTGCAATTTAGTGCGCTTTGGGATGCGCAGTCTCTAACTGAGTGCAACAGCGCGAGACCAAAGTCAAACCAAAAAAAAAAAGCAAAAAGAAGCAAAACGAATGGAAAAAAACACTTGAATTTTATTCGACACATCTTTCACACGCACAACAGACACACACACACGCACGCACGCACGCGCGCGCGAGTGAGTTCGCGCGATAAAGAGGAGACTTTTTTTTGACTTTTTTTCCGTGAAAAGAAGAAGGCGCTTAAGGAGAAGCACGTTATATTCAGTTTTGCAAGAGAGACTGTACTCTTTGTCATCAAAATCAGAATCAGCACATTTTTGAAAATCCAAGGGAGAGAGAGAGATGAGCAACACCGCGAAAGAGACGACGACGACCGGCAATAATAATAACAGTAACAAAGAGTTTAAGAAGAAAGAAGAGAAAACGATGGAAATGGTGAAATCAAAAGCGAACAAGATTATTGACGACGACGATAAAGAAGAAGAGGATGACCTCCCGAAACCTCCGCAATTGAAACCGAAAATGTTCATCGCCCCGATCGTCCTCATGGGAAGCAAACGCTTAGGCATCGATTGGAACGACGAAGAGACCAAGACGAAAATCCGGATGGCGTTTACAATTTCCGTGACCTTATGTTACGTAGTCATCTTTTACATGTACAAGCAAGTGAAAAGGAAGGAGAAAAAATTGAGCGAAGATACCGTGGAGGTTACGGCGAAGGACCCGTACAACAACGGCGAGGAGAAGAAGGAGACGTTGACGTATTTCGAACACGATTTGAGAGAGGTGAAGAAAGCGGGGACGAGCCAGGCGTTCGGGTTTTTGATGACGTCGGTGTTGCATTTTTATTTCAAGTTGAATCCGCCTATCGTGTTGCAATCGATCATGTTGCCGCTGAACATGATGGAGACGCCGGCGTTTCAAGTGCACGTGCTCGGAAAAGACGGGAGTTCGAATAAAAAGTTACAAAGGCCGTGGATGCCGGAGGAGAAACCGAACCCGTTCGCGGATTTGGCGAAAGTGATGAGTCCGCCTCCTGCGGAAAAGAAGAAGTCGGAGAAGGAGGCGAAGAAGAACGGGGAGAAGGAGGACGCAAAGAGGAAATAATACTATATATATAAAGAGAGAGAGAGAGAAAAAGAAAGAAGGAGAGCGAGCGAGGGAGATTTATTTGTATATAACATACTCACTATATTTTACTTAGTAACAATAAGAATGCCTATCGAAACACCTATCGAATGAATGCGCGTGTCCATGTGTTTTTCTATCTATCTGTATATGTTTTGTTGTTGGTCCCGGCCAAACTCGTCCCCGTCGATGTCAAAATCGAAAGTTTTAAAAGCTTTACTCAGCTGTCTATCAGGATATCGAGCAAAATCTCGCATTAAGATTCCAACGCCTTTTTGCCCGATATGATTCATATTATTACCCATCATTTCGTCTTCGCTGCATCCGATGAGTTCGATGGCCACCGTGGCGTCTATTTTTGTCGCAACCTCGCGAAAGCACAGTTTTGCGTGCGCTTGCGCCAGTCGAATGGATGATTCCAACGCGCGCACGGTCGCTCGTCCTAATTCCACTCTGTTTTCTGCGACTTGCCTGCGTCTATTTTGGTAGTGCGCGGAGAGCATTCTTTCCGCGTCTTCGTCCAACGTTGGTTCAAATCGCGATTTGACAAATTTGATGTATTTTTTCACGCGCGAAAAGCTCCAAAGAGCGGTGGATTCGTCAAAAAATTCGACATCTTCGGCGGTTTCCTTTTCATCGTCCTCGTCGGAATCTGAGAGTTGTTGATCGTCACCGAATCCTTTTTTACTATAACTTCGGTAGCGATTTTTGTCGTTTGCGGGAACGTACAGTTCTCGATTGTTTATGTTTATGTTGTTGGCGTTCCCCGCGTTTTGACTCGCGCGCCATCCGTCAAAGGAGAACGGTTTCTTTTGCGCCGATGCAGACAGCTTCAACCGCTTATTAATGGTACCGTTGTTATTGTTATCATCCACTTCTCCGAGTATGTGCGACGCGACGCGCTCGTCCCACTCTGGATCTCTGGCATCTCTCAGGACTAAAACGACATCAAATCGAGAAAGCAACGGGCGCGCTAAACCGGTATTCACCGCTAAACTCTCTCGATCGTCAAACGTGCCTCTTCTAGGATTCGTCGCCGCAATAACGCTCGTTCGCGAATTCAACGTGGCAATAATCCCAGCTTTAGCAACCGATAACGTTTGCTGTTCCATGGCTTCGTGAATCGTGGCCCGCTCGTGTTCGCGAATACCGTCGAATTCATCTACGCAACACGTGCCTTTATCAGCGAGGACGAGCGCGCCAGCTTCGAGACCCCACTCGCCGGTGGTGGCGTCTTTAACGGCAGCACACGTTAAACCGGCAGCAGTTGAACCGCAACCGGTGGTAAACACGGACCGTTTTGCTAATCGACACGCGGTTTTTAGCAACTGCGATTTACCTATACCCGGATCGCCGACGTATAATAAGTGCACCTCGCCTCTCACTTTCGTTTTCGTCTTGACATCCTCTCGAGCGACGCCACCGACTAAGGCGAGCACCATGGCTAACTTCGCTCCAGCCATACCAAATACTCGCGGGCAACACGATTTCAATATGATATCCCTCGCGCACAACGGATACTTTTGAGCGCTCGTCGATTGCCAAAACTTCTCGAACGATGCCTTCATCTCTTCGTACTCTTGGTCGTCCTCGACGTCGTTCGTTTTCCGGTCGCCGGCGTTTCCTTCCTCGTCATCAACGCTCAAAACGGTGAGTGAGTTACAATGCGCGACGAGCTCTATTTCACACCTTCTATCCCGACTGGCTTTCAACCATCGTCGACGAATGACGACGGACATGAGGAGTTCGTCGCCGCACTTGACCGCGTCCACGAGGTCATCTTTTAGGACGACGAGTAAATGTTTTTGCGCACCGCCTAAGTTCGCTTTAGAGCGTAAACCAATCGCTCGCAATTCATCGTCGGAATCAACGTCGTCGTTTTCTGAGTCGTCTTCGGGGAAGTATTTGCGTGCTATTCGTCCCAGTCGAGCGGAGGCGTCGTTCCCCGAATGCGCTAATTTTTGCGCGTCCGCCTCGAATCCATCATCGTCGCCGTCCGAATCGCTTTCTTCCTCATCTTCCTCGTCTTCCTCGTCTTCGCATATTTGCACGCAAATCTCTTGATAATCTCTCGCCACCGGCATTGTGCATTCCACTCGACGAAACGTTCGATTCGTGCACGCTTTCGTTTTCTTACTCAATCTCTCAGAGTCTGCAGCGCTGTACTTCTCCATCTCCGCCGCGCTCGGACACTCCTCCGGCATCGTCGGTTCTGGCCTCCCATCCTCCAAATTCCTCGGTAACAAAAACCGGTGACCGCATTTCGCGCACTCGTACAGCGTGTCGCTCTCGAACGTCTTCGTCAACCCAACTCTGGTCACTTTCGCCTTCATCGTCCACATGCGACCGGCGTGTTCGTTCTTGACGTACCTGGAAATGTTCAAACTCGGAAAGGAGCTTCTGAACCGTTCAAAGTCCACGCGAACGCGAACGGTTTGTTTTACCTTGTGCCTTCGCGCGAATGCTTTCATTTTCTCGTCGATGTCTTCCTCTCCTTCAAAATCGCCTCCGCCTCCTTCGCCTCCTCGCTTCTCCGCTTCCAACTCCCTTCTCAAATCCTCCACCATTCGTACTCTTACAATCTCCTGCGCCGCTCTCGCCGCTTCGTCCAAAACCCCAACCGACGTCGTCGGTCGCGCTAAAACTGCGTTCGCTAACTGCGGCAACGCGTGTGCGAATTCAATCGCGCACACGTGGATGGAATGCGGCGTCCGAGTGTCCGAATGTTTTAAAATGTGTCGCAACGCCTCGAGGTGATGTTGGACGAGAAATTGTTCGAATCTCTCCGCGAGTGTTTTCGGTGCTGGTTGTTTCGATGCGTGCGGAGCGAAACCAGGAGCAGGAGGAGTCGCTGCTGCCATTCTTCTTCCTCTTTTTACGACGCAGCAAAGGTAGTATTCCTGCGCATTGTAAACAACAACAACAACAACAATAAGGGGAGCGTTTTTGAAGAGATTTTTACTTTTAACCACTGAGTAAAACGAGGCAAATTTTGAATTTTCAGCGCGGAGTAAGTATGAATACGATGAATGACAATGATGATGTTTTGGTTTCTAATTCGCGCGGTCGAGATGATTTCTCTCTCTCACTTTCTCTTATTCTCTGTCCTAAATTTAGCTAAAACCAAACCCAAAGCAGCACTCGCTGATGGCTTTGACCAGTTTCTCTTTCGTCTCTTCTTGACTGACGTATTTCGGCACGCGCAATGTGAGGAAACACGTTTGGGCCATGGGTAAGTGTTTAGACGATTTTTGGTCGTCGAAGCGCAGTTTGAAGCGTAAACCGCGGAACCCGGTGTGAGGGAGCTTCCGAAACGCGGTCCAGAAGTGTAACAACGCGTGCTTTTGCTCCGAGTTCATGGATTTGACGGCGTCCCAGAACCATCGCGAGCGCGTTTCGGTGGCGACGACGCCGGGAGCGGTGGAGTTTGGCGGTGGTTTCGGATCGTACGTGGTCGCTTGTTCCCAAGCGGCGACGTCGATGTCTTGTAAACCGCAGACGAGGAGTTCCAAGTCTTCGCACTCCCAACTGCTCACGAGTTCGCGCGGGACGACTTCGTCGAAGCCGCTCGTAAACGCCGCGAGGTTGACCCGAATGTCCTGGTTAGATGTAATAGTATCGCTTTCGTCGATTTGTAACGACGGCGAGGACGAAGACGACGGCGGCATACCGGATGTGTTGTTGATTGGTGCAGTTGAACACCGCAACATGCACTGTTGCGCGTATAAATCGACGTATTCACCACGGTTGTGCTCGTCGACGAAAACGTTCGCGCCGCCGGGTAGGAGTTCTTTCACTTTGTTCGGATCCGCACGCGTCGGCGCGGCGATGGTAAACGCCGGCGGGTCCTCTTTCACCCAGCTGATTTTGGGATCATTCCAATCACACGTCTTGATTGGAAGCAACGTGCGCTTAAAATCATCGTCGACTTGCGCTAACAACTCCGCCTTTAGCGGTTTGTGCAAAAGCGCTTGCCACAACCACGGGACTAACGGCAAATCCGCAGTCTTTTCGTTGGAGATGAGTAAACCGACGATACGCCCGGCAAAGCGTGCGGCGTGCGGAGAACAATCCGAACGAAGCGTGCGCAACGCACCTTCAAATGAAGGTGGGTCGTCGTTATCACCACCACCGTGCATGGCACTCAACGACATCATCGAGTCCGTTCGTAAAGCCTTAGCATTTGACCACGAGGTGAACACCGCTTCGCTCGGTCCCACTCGCGTCGGATGTCCTTCCAACAACGCTTGAATCAAAACTGTCCAGGCTTCTCTCGCAACACCATTTCCAACACCGTCCTCGCTATCAAACGAGCACGTAAATGTTCTCCCTAACAACGGACCAATGGCATTTTTAATTGCTCGCCACGCGTCGTCGCAGGGCATCGCGCGTCGCAACTTTGCCGAAATGTGCGGCACGTTCCCGTGCATGTCTCTCAACAGACGTTTCAAATCGTTCCTCAAACGTAACACACGAAAAGATGGGGGAAAAACGTCATTTGCCGCGCCAACTAAATCTAAAGAGCTTCCAAAGTAAAACATGTTCGGCGCAATACATTCTAAACAACTGAACGATCGCTTCCAATTGGCGTGCTGGAGAAGGCTTTCAAGAATCTCTCGTGGCGATTCGAAGTGATGATAGGACGCGTGCACGGTGTCACCTGCCCCATTCGAGTCGAAGTTGCGCAACTCAATAGCAGCGTGCAAGAGTAATTGGATCATATCCACCAGCTGTTGCGAAGGCGAGTGCACTGGGAACTCCCCGGAAAATTCCCCTAAGAACTTAGATTTACCTATCTGTTGTAAGACGCCGCGGATGCCGGAGTTTTCGCCATCGAGGGCCCATCCAATTCTCGCGAGCGGTTCAATAGCAGCGAGCAGCCCGTCGCCACATCGCTCGAGCGAAGAGAGGACGATCTTGAAGAGATGCGTTGATGATGTTGCAGTCGCGCTGTCATGCGCCGACGCCTCCATCGCTGACCGTTTCGTCGGAGTGCTGATGTTCTTCTTACGATGCTTGGTTTCGCGATAAAGATCGTCGTCATCGTTATCGATGAATTTATCTAGATACTTCGCGTCGACGAATCCAGCTTCGCCGTGCGACCATGTCGCGACAAGCGCAATCAAAAACCCGAATCGAATGCCTTTGCGCGTATTCTTTGGATCTCTGAAATCGAAATTTTGTACCGATTGCATCTCCGAGCCCGGCGCGGGTCGCTTTCTGCTCTTCTTGATCTCGCTTGAAGCAGAATCGTTCGATTCTTTCTCAATCAGCGCGTCAATCGGGGTTTCACCAGCCATCGTCCGCTTTACAGCGGCGGTGACTTCGTTCGCCCAAGTTTGGCACTCAAACAGACTCGTGATGATTTCTTTCGGGAGGGTACCTGTTTTCGCCGTTCGCAGCGCGTTACGCCAGCGCGGATCAGTTCTCGCTTCTTTCGTTATGAGACGCGATAGGAGAAACAAAACACCAGAGACACCGTCCATTGTTTGTTGGCTCACAGTTTCCGTTTGCGCCAAGGCGCTCAGCATCAACGGCGCACCTTGCGCTACAGCGATGCCCCAATTATCGATATCATCACCGGCGAGACCCGCGAGGACGGCTTTTCTCGCGACTGCTCTCGAGCGCATTTTCTTGTCCGAAACGATACTTTCCTCTGGAATTTCATGCAAATATCGTTTACCGCCAATGCACCAAGACATGAGACATTCGCCGACGTGCGCGAGCGTTTTCCAGTACTCTTGCGACAAAATGCTAGGCGGTTTCCCATCGTTCTCGACAATAGACTCGAGAGCGAATCGAACACACGTCGCCGCCCCTGCGCAAAAAATCGCCCCAGGGTGGCCTTCGACGTCTCGCATCTTCGGGCTATCCGAACGCAAGCCGTGTAAAATGCAGTGAAGCATTGGCACACAGTGCAAGCCTAAACCGCGAACTAAGACGACCATCCAACGACCGGATTCAGGAATGAGTTTCGCCAATCTTTCCGCTACTGGAAATCTTTGGGGATAAAAGTCCGGCGTGATGAACGTGGCGTTTCCTAGAAGCTCCCAACGCACGATGTGTTCAATTAGACGTATAAACATCGGCGAGCGCGATTTCCAACGCCCATCCGGTGGTGGACCAATCGAGCGAAGTTTGCGAACGAGATTTGTGACTGTATGCGTCACGCTAGCAATATCAACCGGGTTCAGATTAGGTCTGAACACACCCGCGCGCGGAGTACCTAGTCGAGCTCTGTCCGAAGGTATGAAAGGGGAGTGTAAATCCATGACTCGACCAAATCTATCATCGCGCATCCGCATCCCTTGAGAGCGTTCATGTGTGGATCTTTCTCTTTCCTGCATCCATTCTCTAGTTGCTCCTCTTGACCGAAGGATAGTGGCAGCGTCAGAGAGCGTCATATTCTCCCTGCGACTGAATATACCCGGAACCCGATGCTCGGAGGTACGGTATCGGTTCGTATCGCGCAGAAGGGTGCGCTCTAAGCGCTCGTTTCGGTCTCGTCGATCTCTGTCTCTTCTGTCTGTATCGCGCGTAGCAGTCATTCTCCAATCGAATTCCTCGCGTTCCTCGTGCTCACGCTGGGTATCTACGTAGCGCCGATCCCATCGCTCTAAATGTTGCAAGAGTTCTTGTGCGCGACTTCTCGCGCTCCCAACTCCGGTTGTGCTCAAAATGCGGAGTCGACGCATTCTCTCCTCGCGTCTTCGCTCACGTGAGTCGAATGCTGGGTCTGCTTCGTCGTTATCATCATCGTCGTCGACGTCGTGTTCTTCATCACCATCTTCATCATCCATAAGCATCGGAGGAAAACCCGCGTACGGATGAAGTCGAGCACTGTGTGCATCATTAGCTCGCGCCATAGCAACCCGATCAAATCTATTCAAAATGGTATCAAATCCATTCGCACGATTTGTTCTCCTATCAAAGTCTTCTCTTAATCGCCTCGAATTCGCTATAACATCTCGGGCCGAGTTCAAAAAAGCACTATCGTCGTCGTCGATGTCGCCGTCGATGTCGTCGTCATCATCGTCGTCGTTGTTATTGGTAATTGTATTGTTAATATTCCCTGCGTTGTTGTGGTTGTGGTTGCCCCCGTCGCTATTCTCGCCGCCAATTTCACTACCGCTCAACACTTTCAACGGTGGCGTCGAAGGTATCCACAGACATTCCCACGTCAGTTCGACCGGCACGCGATACTCTGAGCTCGGACGGGTTGGTCCATGAAACGATTCGTGGAGTTGCGTCAATGCGTGTGGCGGAAGCTGCATCACAATCCTTCTTCGTTCCTCATCATCCTCATCTTCTCTTTCCCCAGCCGCGTATAACTTTCTCAACTTTGAATCGTCCGACGCTAACTTCTGTAGGAACGACATTGTCAGCTTTGGCGTCACCGAATCTTTGCTCGAACATCTCCACTCATCTCGCAACGCGCACAATTCCACGAGAAATTTCGTCGCTTTCTCCGGATGCGTCAAATTCGTTTCGTTTAAACTCGTTCCTATGATGCCAAACACGTAGTCCATGCAGCTTTCTGCGACCTGCACCAAATCTAAACCTAAGGTAAACCCAAGATTGCCGCCTGGTTTCTTCTTCGCATTCCGTCCTTTCTGACCTAAATCGTAAAACTTACCTCCGATTTCCGAGCCGTGTGATGCTGCTTTCAAAATCGGAAATAACCCGAGTATCACGCGATTGCTAAGATTGACGTGCACGTACGGTAAATCCAGTATCGAGCACCCATACGCTGGATATTGCATGAGCTTAAACGGGTCCAAATGGTTTTTGATGTAGTCCAAATGTCCAGTCGCTTCGCGTTCGCACGCGCGCAGCTCTTTCAAAATTTCAGACGCCGTATCGTTTGACGCAAGCTTCGGCATCGAGGAGGACAAAAGTTCGTTATCTTCTTCCCCTTCCACTTCGTCGAACGTCTCGTTTGCGTTTTTCTTCCCGATCGCGTGCATCCACGCCTCGAACGCTTCGATAACTCTAACTAACTCGTTCCCGATTTTCAAAGCCGGTTCTGACACCTTCGCTAAATGTTGCTCGCACCTCTCCAACAACATCTTCTTCGTCCACGTTTCCGCTCGATCGTACGGCACGTCGTTCGCGTTCAAAAACTCCCTCAACTGATGTTCCGTCGCATACTCTCTCCACGTCGGCTCTACTTTTTGCGGCACCTTCACGGCCATTTTTTTCTTCTTGCTCGTCGTCGTCGTCGCGTCCTCGTCAACCGCCCCGCCGCCGCCTTCCGAAGAAGAAGGAATCTGACGATTCTTCTTCGCGCTCTTCTTCGCGTACTCCGCCAACAACTCTTGTTGTTTTTTGACAGGTTTACCCCCAGAAGCCGTATCTCGAGCTAACTGCGCGATGTAACTCGCGATCCCGGCTCGAGCGTCTTCGTTCACATTCTCAATCAAACTGTTGAATATTTGGTCCACCCTCGCTCGAACGTTTCGGTCCATGGTAGTATTATCCGCGGTATTAGTATTAGAAGGCGTCGTCCCTCCTGTCGTCGTCGCAGTTCCCGCAGAAGTCATAAACGTCGTCGTCGTCTGATTTTGCGCTCGCCGTCCCCGCGGCTGCCCCTGTGGTGCCTCCTCCGGTTCTTCTTCTCCCTCTTCGCCCCCACGAGTAGTAGTAGTAGGGGTAGATCCCAAATCCTCCTCTTCCTCTCTTTCTTGTGATTGTTGTTGGCGTCGTCCTCGAGAGGACGAACCCGTCGCGTTGCGCTTCTGTTGGCTTCCTCGTCGAGAAGACGACATATCGAGAGAAAGAGAGAGAGAGTGTGTGTGTGTTTCAAGTCTTCTTCTTCTTCTCCGTCCTTTCTCTCTAAATCTTCTGTTATCTTTTAACTAAATTTCCCCCCTGCACGTGAACGACGAACCCGTTTTCGGGAAAGAGTACAACTCTCTCTCTCTCCTTGACTCTCTGACTCGCACACCACCAATGAAAAAGAACTCGTCGTCGATGCCCCTCTTTTTTTGCCCCCGTCGTCTCTCGCTCGTGCGTCGTGTTTGCGCGAAAGAGTATTACCGTGCGATAGATAGTGCGTGCGTGTGTGTGTGTATATCGCGCGCGCGCAAAAGAATGAAGAAGATATCATAGTTGCGTTTTTGAGGGGGAGACTTTTTCTTTTTTGACTGCCCTTTGATGAATTTTTTTTCCTCAGACAAAAGAAGACACTTGAAAGGAATCTTAAGCACTCTTACTACTACGACGAGACTCCTTTTATTCTCTCTCGTATTACACTCTCTCTGACGAGTGCTGTTCTACCACGAACGAAGAAGAATGTCGACTTTGAAAGCCTCTCGCGCGGACAACTTCTACTACCCTCCAACGTTCACACCGACCGAAGGTGGAGGTAATGGAAGATTTAAAAACACGCACGGAGCTCTCGGGAAACGAAAACAAGATGGATTTTTAACGGTACGGTTTGAAGCGCCGTTTCCTATGCGATGTTTACACTGCTCGAACGCACCTTTAATCGCG